>JAAHTH010000263.1_pt3 | contig 37222 bp, 23 predicted proteins | sample 6116091 | NCBI WGS metagenome assembly JAAHTH01 (sample SAMN13939990, study PRJNA603662) | sponge metagenome | isolation source: marine sponge | host: Mycale hentscheli | place: New Zealand | collected 2006
GGTTTTGTTAAGCTAGATTCTCTTATAGGAAGGTTAACCCAAACACCCGGATTTCTATTTCCAATGCTCCCAAATTGTTGCCCTACCCTTGTAGTGTAACTTTCTGATTTGCTGTACACAATATGTAACTGCGGCTTAGACGCAGTAGCAGCAATAGGATCAACAAAGTCTACTTCAGAGACACTTGACAAAGGTAACGTAGAACCCAAGTCATAATCGGGGTTATAGTTTGTGTTATTTGGGTTTTGATTTAGATACACACTTTCTATGTCTCTGTCAAAAGTATCAAATAAACTATACGCACAAAACAATTTTTTTGTTAATAGCTCACCCTTGAATGGAATGTACATTACGTCAGAGTAATTATCCATTCTCACTCTTTGTATATTTTTTTCGTTATTATCAAAAAAGGATTGTGGTTGTCCCGCTATTTCTTCTTTTGTGAATTCGGTGGGTGATGAATAGAAAAAGCCACCAGCAACATCTCTTTCGTTAGCTTTGTATGTGTTTTTTGTGAATTCTATTTTTAGTCTGTTGTCTGAGGTGATTGATTGGAGTGTACATATTCTATCTAAATCACCACAGTCATCTGTGCTTTCACTAAATCTTGGATTGTCTATTTGTACATTGTTTAGGACTGCAATATCCCAACCTTTTGCTACTTCATATTTTAGAACGTATTTTTCTGCAAAGGTTGAGGCACTAGCCACGATGTTACCTCCAGCCGAGGTCAGTCCATCTTCGGTGTGAGCCTCAATAACCACATCAAAGTTTCTCGCATTAGACTCTCCTTCGTTTGTTTGTATAGTGGCCAAGTCGTCTGCGGGAATAGAATAAACAAATGATCCATCTTGAGTTAGGGTGGGTTGAAAGCCCGTTATTATACTAAATATGTTGTTGGTTGGGTCGCTACCTTCTCTAATGTTTGGATCAATGGTTTGTCTTAGGGAAATTGCATAATTGAATTGAGTAGCTAATTGACCCGCGCCTTGAATAGATGTGTCCCAAAGAAGATTTGGACTTGCACCTGTGTAAGCAGTGATTCCACCGTCAAGGGTTTGTAATTCAGCACTATCATTTAATAATGTGGTATCACCTTCTAGTCTAAGATTAGATATCACCACATCTCTTATTGCTTCACTGTCATTTATTTCTATGTTACTTTTTACGGTTTTGGCAGAATGATTTCCTAAACCATTGAAGCTTACAGCCTTAAAATAATATTTTGATGAAGTTGTGGCAACTACTTCTTTTTCGATTGTTGAATCACTTTTGGGGTGTCTTCCTATTCTATATTTACTGTCTGGCACATAATTTTCATCATTAACAAGTGCGTTTTCTTGCATGAATGTTACATCACCATTGTTATCTGTCCATAAAGTTGGGTAACGCCCAGTGTAATCTGCGATAACCCAAGATCGGGTGTCACTTTTTTTCATGTACACTTCGTATCCAGCCAGTGCGATTTGGTCTTCTGGAGGAGAAACCGTGTACTTAATCAATTGTGTGTGTTGGGCTCCGGGGGCTCTTGATTCATCTAGGGTTATTGCTGATGGACTGTTGGGCAAAGTGGTTGAGACGTTTACTCCGTCTGCGTTTGCTTCAAATTCTTCTTCAATCAAAGAATACTTTTCTTCGCTGTACTCAATCGCACTTATTACATATTTATTTTTTCTTTCTTCTTTAACGTTTACAATTCTATAATCCTCTGATAGATCATCGCTGTCAATTGTTATGCCTTGAGAATTTAAAAGGGAATTTCCTCCTGTTGGAGAAACAGCCCAAACGGTTTGGTCTTGTTGGATTGTGGTATTGTTTAAATCAAAATGGTAACCACCACTAAAAGTAATTTTTGACTTGGTAACTCCATTTTCTTCTATGTCTGTTACTTGATTTCCTAAAAAATTAAGAGTTTGTACTTGACTACTTCTTATATCACCTTTATCGCTAGAAGTTAAGTCGTTAACATTGTATGGATCAAGGGCGGCTTTAGGAACCAAAATTGACAACTTATACATTTGGGCTGGATCGTTTGCGTCATTAACATCGCCCTGCCTATAAACGTCTAAAGTTGAATCAAGGGTGATCTCTGCATAAACTCCGCTTGAATTGTTATTTGATTGGTCAATTTTGCTGGTGCGTCCGCCGTTTCGTGTTATATTTCTTCTGCTGGTATCAGATACAGATATAACATCTCCGGGTCGAAGATATGTGCCTTCTAGTCCTGCCGTAAATGTTACTGTTTCTGTTTCTGAGTTTTCTGTTGCGAGCATCCATTTACCAAGTCTGACTGCTTGGCCACGGCTTGAGCAACCAAAGGCTGTTACTTCAGTTTCGCGGATTCCATTTTTTCTTATGCCATCTACATCTTCTGTGTATTCTACTGCTGGCTTATAAAAATTATGTTTATCATTGTACCTAATAATCGCAACGTTGTTTCTTACTTTTCTACTTGTGTTGCTATAACTAAAGTCGCCTTCTTCTACGTTTGCGTTTGTAAATTGATAAACAGGGTTTTTAGGTGCATCTTGAATTGCATAAATTTGTCCAGCAGCATAATAACTTAGCCCACGAAATACGCTCGCCATGTCTTGTACAACTTTAAACGCATCTTCACGACCTTGAATTAAAGTATTACATGTAAACCTTGGCTCTAGCTCACCTTTGCCCATGCCATCATAAACGAGGGTGTCACAGTATTGCCCTATTTCATACAGTGTCCACTTATCAAAGCCCTGTTCGGTTATGTATTTGCCAAGACCGTATCTTGGGTTTGTAATTAAATCATAAAAACACCAAGCGGGGTTGTTTGTGTAATATTTTCTTAATTCTCTAGATGATCCCTCGCTTTGTGTTATTCCACCTGTTCCGGGCCCAGTACTAAATGGCCCTACTGACTCTGTAGAAAAAGTTCCATCCCAATCACCATGATAAGTACGCGTTAGCGGGTCATAGTTGCTTGGAATTTTTACTTTCATCATTTCCACATCAAAACTTCTTGTGTGAATTGAGCTAAAGTATTCCGCGCTAAATGTAGAAGATACTGTTGCGCTGTTAGGGTATGAAAGTTTCGTTCTGTAAACTTCTGTTAGCGAGTCAACCATTACTCGTGAACTGCTATCGGTTGTAGTGGGGTCTTCGCTTGTTTTGTAAATTTTAACTTCCCAACCCAAGAAATTTGGGTTGTCCATTATATTAGAAAAATCTGACCTTTTACTGAAATCAATAAAGTAACTTTTAACGAAAGGACTAGAAATTCTACCTGCAAACTCCCCGGCTAAAGGACTCTGATCTTGTCTTAGTCCTTGATTCACACCCTGATCATTTTCAATGCTAAAGCTTTCTTCGTCATTAATAAACAGTGCTCTGGTTTCCGCTTGGATATAAATAGTATTATCTTGAACTGATCCATTGTCTTTGTCTACTGTGTTTAACGCAAGTATCTTTACGTTTAATTTAATTGCAAAACAATCAGTATTTAATACTCTATAAACCTTTTTAAAATACTCTGCATCATCTGGAAAATCGCTAGAACCCTTCGTTGGTCCTCGTAGCCTTTCATTTATAACTTGAGTTGTTTCTAGAAATTTAAAAAGCTCATCATCTGTTTCTGTCCTAGTTAAAGGCTGCGTTGACCCGTTCTTTGAACCAAGACTCTCTTTTACGTTTACGTCTTGATAATTAAAATTTCCCTGCTCATCAACTACTGGTACATTGTTCCAGTAAACAGAAGCAAGCGGTGACTGGCTTTTGACTAAGCTTGCACTGGTATAACCTATGTCGCCAAGGGTTCCGCCAAACTTGTACTCTTTCGTTACCAAGCCTTGGATTTCACCTTCAGAAATCAAGTCAACAACGTGTGACTCTGAAAGTGATCCTATTCTGGCATCACCTGATTTTATTCCTTCTACGCTGTCGTTTGCCATGATATTTTAACTTGGTCTATAACTTCCTAATTCTTGAACTGTAAGTTCGCGAGTGTTTAAAGATGACTGTATTACTTGTGAGCCAGCTATTAGCCTTCCGTAGCCGACTGGAACTGGCCCTCCCTCATTTGCAGTGTTTACTGGTCCGCCAAAAAGATAAGATGTTGATTTTTTAGTTTGCTCTATTTCTCTAAAGTCATCAAATTTAGGAGGCTTTGCTAACATCATAGATATTCCCCCAGTAACTAAAGCCATCCCAGCCATTAAACCGAAGGTTTGCATAGCGGTAAGTGTCTTACCTGCAGCGATAGCACCCAATGGTCCTGTCGCAATTATCAATAAAATGCCAACGATAGCCATTAAAGCTCCACCACCACTGCCGCTACCCTCTAGAAGAGGAATGACGTCTATTGTTTTTATTTTTCTTTTTATGCAAAGCTCTGAGTTTTCAATTGTTGATAATTTTTCTGGATCAATTTCAGAAGTGTCTATAAGCTTGTTGTCTACTTTTACTTGATATTGTAATTGTTTTTCTGAATCCTCTATCAGACACTTTACTAAATTTCGTTTAGACATTGTGTCAACAGCATAAAATGCTTCACTAACACTTTCTACTGCTAAATTCCAAGTATCTTTCTTTAGCCTTTTGCCAAGATTGCCATGAAACTTAATTCTAACTATATTTGGAGACTTTTCCATTTTACATCAAGCTTTTGTGTCTTATTATTTTGTTTATATATCTCATATGCCTTTTGGTAAAAGGGCTTAACTCTGAAACCTTATTAAACGGCTGGTGAAGCATCGTATCATTGCCAACGTACAAAGCCATGTGGCAGGAAAATGTGGGCGCAAATTTATTTACGTTTTTAAAGAAAAGAACATCATACATTTTCATGTCTTCATACTCTATTTCCTCGAAACCCTCTTTCTCAAAAAAGACATCGAATGGGCTTTCTTTTTTGTTTTCCCAATTCTCTTCGTTAAAGAAATCAAAAACACTATAATCATATTTTGTCACATGTATATCTAATTGGTCTTTATAAAAGTCTGTCAGCAAAGTGAAACAGTCAGTAACTTTGGGAACATAGTCTCTTTCAAGATATTGATTAAGATAATTATTTTGAGAAGATATTAAAAATTTATCTTTGTGTAAAAGATACAAAACAATTTCAAGCCCATGCTCTTCATTTAGTAAATCAAGGGGCGTAAAGTTATCCCAGTGATACTCTTTAGAATGAGAGTGGTATACGGCTTCTATATCACCAAGGTCAGAAGCAGCTAGATAATCTTCGGGTGATATTCTGTAATTGTCTTCTTTTTCTTTGCTTACGTTTTTGCAAGGAAAAACTACTGGCTTGTTTCTTTCATTCTTAACAATTAAACCACAGCATTCAGATGGAGCTTCTTGAATAGATTGCTCTTTTATTCTTGTTTTGGTTTTTTTATTTAGTAGAATCATCTTACTGTCTCTTTACCCCCGGAAAACCACCAAATGGTAAGTAGTTATTTCTAGAAGCGTGTTGTGCTCCCGGTGAACCCTCACCCCATCTTACGTTACATGCTTCAAGGGTTTTTGTACATTGATCGGCAAGCCAAAAATTTAAGTTTGGTGGAGGAACGTTTTTGTCAACGCCACCTGTTTTTGCGATAAAGTAATAGTTTACTTTTTTTACTGTTATGTAAACTATTGAACCTGCTTCGTATTGTTTGTTCTGCACCCACAGGGTCGGAGTTATTGTGTCTGCGTTGTTGTATGGGTCATAGTCTTTTACTAAATTCTCTTTAGAAAACTCTTGACCCGCTTCTGTTGCCATCGGTGGAGCATAAGTTGGTAGAGTTGCGTCGTCATGAATTCCAAAGCCTTGAGCATCAGCGGTGGATTTGTATTCATAACAGCAGCCTTCCCCACGGTAAGTCCAAGGACACCTTGTAGAGTTTAATATTCTTTGGGGTAACTTAATTTTTTCGTAGTTTATAAAAGACGCAAGTTCTAGCTCTAGTCTTGTAGATGTTTCATTGCTTTTTCTATCAACGAAGTAAATATCTGGTGCAAAAAAAGCATATGGGTCTGGTTCGGATTGTGCTGTTATCTTTTTATCTGTTGTGTCTTTCCAGTTTTCTGCATCTAGAAATTTTGCAAAAGTTCTTATTCTTGTGACTTTTGCACCAACTAAATCTTCTAAATCTCTCATCAAAGATTTAAGCTGCCTAAACTCAGGAACACCATCGTCTTTTACAGCTAATCCAAGCTTTGGTGTAGCCGCTTGACCTTTTGAATTAGTTTCATAACCATTTGCCTCTATTGGCATAGCGACGTATGTATTTCCTTGAAAAATAATATTATTATTAGTTAATACAACGTTATTATGAAATCTAAAAATGTTATTGCTTGGGATATTAACATTAAAAAACTCATTATCTTTTAACGTCTTTTCTAGCTTGTCCCCTATAAGAATTTCTGAAATATCTATTTCAAAAAGCTGGATTAGCGTAGATGGTTGTAATTTAGAAGCTTCATTTTTTAAGTTCCTACTTGACGTTTCTGCTTGAGATTTAGACATCGTAGTGCCACCAGCGCGTAAATCGCCGTTTGCACCTTGATTTTTAAACTCTGAATTAGTAGGCATTTCTTAACTAAGGTGTTTGTTCGAAGGTTGCAGTTATCGTATAATTATCATAAAATATATAATTAGTATTAAATGATTTACAAACAAACTTCGCGGCGGTAGCGAATGGTGCTGGTGGCGTAAACACAAAAGATTCAGCCCCTTTTCTTTGGTTAAGAAAGTGATTTATTGCTGTAGTTTCTACCTCGTTTCTTTTGTCAAATGTAAGGCTTAAAGTTAATAAATCATTATTGATTCCATCCTGAACTCTTTGTTCATAACCATCGCCAAACCTAACACTTAAAACCCTTGGCTGTATTTTTGTTTGTTGGTTGTATGATGGGGTCCAAACGAAGTTTGGCATAGATTTTCCGTTAAAGTTTGTTTTTCCACCCCAGTTGGTGGAATCAGCTTCGGGAGAGGTTGATGAAGCTACTGAATCCGAAATAACATAATAATAACTGCTTTGAGAAGCAACATATGCTATGTAATTTTTAAGATATGTGACTGACCCAGACCAATCATCTATATCATCATAAATAGAATTATACGGATTTCCCATAAACCTTATACCTTAGTATATTTTACACTTTTTCTAGTGATTTTCACAAAAAATAACTATCATAAACGTTACTATGAAAGATTTTGTTGAAAGAGCTAAAATCTTTAGGAAAAACATAGAAAATCTAAAAAATGAAAAAATTTGGCAAAATAAAGGGTTTCAAGTCTCTATTAGCGCACACAATGCCGAAAAGTCTTTACCCATAGTTCTTTCCTCTATAGACAACGCGATGAAGGGCCTTCCTTGGGTTATGAACTTTGGAGACGATTCAAGCACCGATTCAACCGTAGAGATTGCGGAAAGGTTTTCTGAAATATCTTCAGCTATAATTTTTAATGTTTTTAAATTTAGTAAAGCAAAGAGTATTGCCCAAGCGAAAAATAGAGTAATTAAAAAAGCTTTAGAAAAAAAAGAGTATTTTCCGGGGATTTTTTTAGCTGATGCCGATGACTTCTTCACAAGGCAAAGAGCAAGAGAGTTACCTGCGTTAGCAATGCAGAACAACTCTCCGTTTTCTGTTGGGAGTTGGTACTATTGCAAAGATGGACAAAAAACACTAAAACCAGCGTCCAAATCTGCCGAAAAACGCACATTTGGGCCTTGGGCAACCTTGATTCATGCAAAATTGATACCAGACGATGGTAAATTGTTTTACGAAGACCCAGATGGAGAGCTAGTCCATGAAGATATATTGCTATGGGATGAATTTAATAATTATGGTATTCCGATCCAAACATTCGACGATGTAATAACTTGTTACTACAACGCTTCAGAGGGAACAGCTTCAAGAGAGGCTGATATGGCTAAAAGGCGGCGATTATGGGAAAAATATACAAAATTAAAAGATCAAATTCCCTCGATAAAAGTGTAATTGATTACAGGTATAAGGTAAAGGGTGAGTTACTACAACTACAATGAGGCAAAATTAGTATTAGGCCCACTGGACGCTACTCTCGCATCCGATAGTCTCGGATTTGAGTTTCCAGAGGCTCAACCTTATTTTTGCGAAACTGTAGGAATCTCTCTTCAGTCAGCAATCGAGCCTGTTTATCTTGCCGCCAACAAGTCAAGTTTTGACTATGCAGCAAACAAAGACATAAACGGAAGTTTATCGTTTACTTACTATTTAACTGGCCGTGACCCGCTTCGTGAGTTCATGACAAATGAAAAAGCTCCACTTAGTGGCAATTTTGCTGGACTTACTTTTAAAAGTGGATACTTAACGAGTTACAAGTTTGGCTTTGACAATTATCAGCCTGTCAGAGTTTCCGCAAGCGTTAATTTTTATGGTGGGCTAGAAGGAACCTTTACCCCAACAAGGTTGGACGCTACTGAAGTTGGCGGCACGAAAGGTAGAGAATATTTAAATTTTTACAATGCTTCATTAACCGGCGTTTCTGGAGTTTTACTTAACAACGATGGAGAAGGTGGCGGAACACTTGCCCCTATCAATGCTGAGTATAATTTTAATTCACGAATTGATCCGGTATATGTAGCTGGTCAGGTATTGCCCAGAGAAATTAGGTTTTTACAAAAGCAAACAAGTGTAAGCATGGGTATATACAACCCACAACTAACACAAAGTTATACTGGAGAAATTGGTGAGTTAGCACTATCGCTAAAAACAAGTGGCAGCACAGTTGTAGAAAGTTACAAAGTTAGAGGTAGATTAAATTCACAGTCTGTTAGTACGTCGATAGGAAGGAAAATAACAAATACAATATCAGTAGTACAAGACTCATATCAAGACTCACCACAGATTGTTGGTATAAGCGGTTTAAACGGATCAGCCCAAGGCTCTCCATTATCACCAATTGAAATAAGCGGAAGAAATTTTAATAATGTAGTAAGTGTAAACTTTACAAACTCAAACGTAACTGGATTTGAAGAACTTACAAATATATATGCAGCTTACGGAGTAGATAAAATTAAAACCCATGTACCGCAGGAAGCAATTGACGGCCCTATTACTGTTCAGACCTTGGGTGGAATAGCTAGAAGTGACTCTTTTGATGTATTGAGTCCGACAGAAACTTGGAACGCATAAATGTTTTTAGCACAAACATCAGGAAGTTTTGGTGAGTCGATTCAGATTACTGGATCGGCAAATCAATTCTTTAGCATTTCTGAAGTGAGGATTGGTGGTGTTAGTGGTGTTGCTGCTGACTTTCAGGTTCCTGACAAGAATACAATCTCTTTTATTGTTCCATCTTTTTCATCCTTAACGGGAAGCGGAGAAATAAGTAACTGGGTTAATAACTGTCAACCAAGTACGGTTCTTGTTATAGCAGAAGCTAGAAATGTTTCTGGATTTGCTTCTGGATATTTTGGTGAAGAAAAAAACTTTAGTCCAATTCCACAAATCAATGGATTCTCTCCGGTTTCAGGAGTGTCTGGTGACACGGTTGTTGTTGAGGGTGATGGATTCTTTGGCTTAACTGGTTTATCAATCATAAACATAAGTGGTAGTCCAAATGGTTATAGTGATTTAACTGGTCTTTCAAATGTTGTTACAGGAGTAGGTTTTCCTTATGATACCGGAAGTGGTTACGCTGATCAAGTTTACCTTGATTTCACAATAACAAACAACACGGGGCTTTCTTTTACTCTTCCGTCTGGAAACTTTGATGGAAATATAAAGGTGTATGGAAGCGGAAATGTAAGTGCAATTTCCGATCTAAGAATCGAGCCTCATGTGGCTATCACTGGTTTTAATCCACTCATTGGAACTACTGGTTCGTATCTTTTAATTTCTGGAGGAAACTTTTTTGATGAACTCGTAGATATAACCAGTGGATCATTCGCTGGCGCGACGGGTCCATTTGATGCGACTGGTGTTTTAGTTGCTTTCAACGGAGACAATGCTACTGGCTGCTTTACTAAACTCAGTAACACTTTACTTAGTGGGCTTATTCCATTAACAGCTAAAAGTGGTCCAGTAAAAATAGCAAAAAATATAAATGTATTAGTGGACAGCGGGGAAGTGCCCTACTATCAAAGTACTGGTACGTATATTTTAAACACACCTGCTCCAGAAATTACTGGCTTAACAAGCGTGGGTGGTGAAGAATCTTTCTTTGGCTTTAATAGTATCTTAGAAACAGGAAGTTATAATTCTGGAATTAATTCTGGAATTTCATTAACGGGAAGTTCAGTTAACGATTGGAAAACTGGAACAGCTATTTTTGCACCACCAATTATATCAGCTGGACTTTACAATCAATCAATTAGTGGCGCAGAAAATGAAAACATTGTAGGCCCACTGGACGGTAGCAATGTTGAGTTTGTTGAAGAGAGCTTTATTCCAATGGCAGACGGAAACTCTCTTAAAAACTCGCTGCTTACTATCAAGGGAAGCAACTTTTTTGAAAGTGGAGTTACTGGGGGTCTTTTGTCAGGCTCTCCTTCTGAGCCTATTACTGTTTTTGCTCCGGTCATGGGACCAGAAATTGATGAGTGTTTAGATCATTTCAATGCTGGAAGTGGATTCTTAAGTGGCTGTGAGCAAGCTTACCTTTTACACTTTAGTGGTCATTATAAGTTTCTCGATATAGACAGCGAAGATTTTCAACCGGGACTTCTTCAGTGTTTCACTACAAGTCAGCAGTCTGAAAGAGCAGCTGTAGGAAATAGTGGAAATTACGCTCCCACTGGTGGTGTATCTGGAGAGCCAATTGGAGTTATAGACACATCCAATACAGGTCAACTTAGTACGCCGTTAGTCACGTCGAGGTATTTCTATACTACTAATCCAATTTTTGTAAATAATACACTTACTGGCGTAAGTAGGTCTGATATAAAAATAACATACAGAGACATTAACTGTACGCAAAGAACTGTTACGGGTGGTCAAGTTCTGGCATACAACTCTTCGCACAATTATGTAACAGTTGACTTGGGTCCAGATAGTGCCGCTTTTCCAATTAATCAATATAGCACCCTTGGTAATTTATGTAGCCCACGCCATATAGATTCTGCAGATGCTCAACTTATAATATCTGGAATATCTTCGGGTGAAGCATCAGACCCAGACGGCTGTACCCAAACTGCTATTAAGATTGTAGAGACGGGTGAGTCTGGCATTCTTGTACCGATGTTTTCGGGCGGCGGTGGCGGTGGGGGTACTGTTTCGGGTTCTGGAATTTCTGGTAATGTTTTCAACAGTGATGCTGGTCCAGACGACGGTTACTTTTCACCTGCTGGTCAACCTGCTGTCTTAGACCAGCTAACAACAGGTCAGACAGGCAACCTCTACTATGATGGAGACCCTGTGGTGGCGAAATCCTTTTTTGTAAATGGCTCTGGCTATAGCTATTTTAACAGTGGGGTAACGATTACTGAAATAGACTACGGTCCGGGTATTATTGAACTAACTCCAGCACCCGGAGAATTATTCAACACTGGTGTCGCGTACGGAAACAGCCCTTTTCAATTTATTTTTACCTCTGGCGACGGCGGTGGCGGCGGTGCTGGCGGTGTTAGCGGATCAGGCATAGTGACTGGATACCAGTTAGTTCCTCTTGCTGCTCCAGTTACAGGGACCGAAGAAGTGTGTGTAGATCAATTAATTGTTGATGCTACACCACCTAATTTAGATACAAGTGCTACTTCACTTGGGTCAACGGGAATAAGTAAGCCATCGGCTGGTCCGGGTCCAAGCGTTAAAAGCCTTTTCCCACCAAACCCTGCGAGCGCGAGTTCTCCCTCATCTATTCAGGTTAACACTTATGGACAAAATGCTTTTAAGACTCACTTGAGTGGAACAATTAGTTATCCGCCAGAGCAAGGACCAGTGTATACGCGCAAAGCAAAGACTGATCCTTTTGCGGTAGTTAACTATAGCAGTCCAAACAATAGTGTTTATCCGGGTGCTGGTTTCAAAAAACCCACATACATAATTCCAAAAACCGTAACTGAAAACCCAACATCAACCAACTGGACAGTAGTAACTTGTTTTGAAGCTGGTAGACAGCCCAGTAATCTCGCTGGAACTTTAACCCCATCACAATTAACTAACTACACAAGCAACCCCGGTCAAGTTCCGGGTTTCAATAGAATTTTCTTTACCAATAAATTAAATTCAAAAGGTAATCCGAGTATCAACATGCGTCCTCAAAGCAGGGGCGTAGGCATAATTGCTGGAACTAGTGGTCCAGTTAATAAAACTTTAAACACAAAAGTAAACCCAAGACTTGGAACCGGAGCGCAAAGAAAAGGAGTGCTTAAAGTTTCTCCTCCACCATCATCTGTTTACGGAGGATTGCCCGGACTTTACAAACCAAATGTTCCACCAACTAATGAAGTTCTTTCAACCAATCCGCCTCATGCTTTTGAGGGAGGAATTCCTAACAGTCCGGGCATCCCCGGATTAATTAAATTTGGCAAAAAAGTAAGTCTTGGTGGTGCTAATAGTGTTGGTGGACAAAACACGCCTTGGAAAAGAACAAAAATTGGCGGCGGTGGAAAAGCTGGATCAAATCAAACTAATCCGCCCATAAGAATTACCTGCGTAACCGCAAGTGGTGAACCGCCCAACCTTGATCCTTATGCCACAGCCCTTGGACCAAGTGATACTAGTATATTTAATCTTCCAACAGATCAAACACCAAATGAAAACCTAGGTGTTTGTGGTGTTGGTCATGGGCAAAAGCCAACGACAAATCTTTCTCCGGTAAAACCGAATGGACCAACTGTAAACTTAGGTCCGCTTACGCCTCCGCAAAATACCGCCAGAAGGGTTACTCAAAATTTCCCAACTAGCCCACCGCCACATCTTTATCCGCCTCCGTCTGCGCCGATTAGCACTATTCCTTTGCCTCCGATTGAGCTTTATCCTAGGGTGTCGCCAACGCAAACCGAGGGAATGACAAATATTTGCGCTTCGCCCTGTACGCCAGCTTCTACCGGAAATACTGGTTGGGGAATCGGTCTTTTAGCTGATCCAGAAATTGAAGAATGCGCTGTTAATGATTGTTTCCAGCACTGTGTAAAAACTGGTTCAAGTGGTTATAGCTATTATGAGCCGGTTGCTCAATCTAAGTTTGCAATCAAGAACTCTGTAAATGTTCCTTATCATGTTTCAAATATAGTCAGGACTGGAATTTTGTATTGCTCTGGAGATTTCCCTGACACAACCGGGGTGTTTATTGAAAATTCGGGCGTTGGGGTTTTCGAGGGTGGATATTTGGCAACAGAGGCTTCGACGGAACTTGATTTAAGTGCCGAAAATAAATGGACAGTTCAGTTTTGGACCAAGTTTGAAAATCATCACGCTAACATACAAAACGAACCTTACTCTGGAATAGATGTAAATCTATTTGGATTCAGCGGTAAACATGCAGCTGAATCTGGAAACACTTTCTTTAATGTTGGTTTCACAAGAGAAATAACAAGCCAAGTCACTGGTGCTCAAACGGGAGACACTGACTTTGACGACGTTAGACTTCTACTTAGAGTAACGGGGGATGGCTTTGATGCAAGCGAAAGAAACTTAACTGGGGTTAGTGTTGGTGTTACGAATACTAGCACTGTTAAATTCTCTACTGTTCCTTCGTATACTTTTGATGGAAATGACTACATTTTAATCGAAGGCGTTGAAAATGGAAATGCTTCTAAAACTTATACATCTATTTGGGATTTCAATAGACAAAGCGATGATCTAGGAGCAACGCCACACAAACCGCTAGAAGAAGATGAGCAGCTAACGATTGAATTCTTCTTGAAGATGCCGCCGATTGCTTCTACAAACATTGGTCATGACGTAGCTATACTGTCTGCCAAAAACTTCTTTGTGACTGCGGATTCAGGTTATGGTCTTGGTGTTATTGTTAAAAATGGCGATTCAAACTTTACAACGATTGGTAATGGCGTTGGATTATATACTAGCCCAGCTGGTGATTCAGCTACCAGACTTGATGACGATAATTGACATCATGTTGCATTCTGCAAAAGCGGAAACAACATGAAGCTTTTTGTTAATGGAATAAAAAGCGGCGATTCTACATCTCCGACTTGGAATGGTTTACTTTCTAGCCTTTCACCAACTGATGAATTATACATAGGTAAAGATGTTCCTCAGTTTATAGCTCAAGGAAGTTACGCTCCTACTGGTTTAAGTGGTATAATCCAAGAACTAAGAATTTCTGACGTTGCTAGATACACGGCAGACTTCACAGTGCCGACAACACCATACCCAGTTGGTTCAGACAGGGCGTCTCAATATATAACAACAAACACAGTCAAGCCTTACGCTGATTTGTCGGGAATACAATCTTCAACAAATTATTATACTGGCTGGTTTGCTGACAATGATTGGCATCATTTTGCATTCGTAAGAAATCAAACTGGCTATGCTACTTATTATGATGGTTATCAAGTCGGTAAAAATGTGCCAGCTGCTGATTATGATTGCTTTATACCCTCTGGTCACACTAAGTTCTATTTTGGTGGATTGCCTACCGGAAGATTTGGAAAGTTCAACACTGGATTCAATCAACAGTTTATTAGTGGCAGTGATACTGATCTACTTTTACATTTCAATAGCAACTTAGCTGATAGCGGCAGGTATAATCAAACAATTACAAGTGGTGGCTTCCCAACGTTCACGACTGGCGTTGATGACAAGTATTTTGGCTCTGCTGCTATATATTTTGATGGCTCAGATTACCTGCAAACATCTGGAGAGCATTTTGCTTACGGAACCGGAGACTTCACCATCGAGTGCTGGATAAAGCCAAGCGGAGCCACGTTAGGTAGCAGTGAAACAGGGAACGCGATTCAAACCGTTTGGACGTTAGCAAATCAGTATGGAGAATTTTCTACTGGTAATGGTTTGGCATTGATGCTTAACCATCATACCAATAACTTAAGATTAGCATTTGATTCAGAAATTGAAGGACTTCAGGTTGACTTGGTTCCGCCTTTATTTGGAAACTTCTTTAAGAGTGGAGAATGGAATCATGTAGCAATAACTAGAGAAAATAATATATTCTACGGCTTTGTCAATGGTGACCCAGCGGGTGGATTTGGTGGAGACGATTTTGCAGAACATGAATCAACAAAGCTATACTTCACTGGTAATCCTTCATTTACAGATACTAGCAAGAAATTGTTTATTGGTGGCGCAGTAAGTGGTGATTTGAATATGTTCTTTGCTGACACGGGAGAATTATTCGACACCCAGCCTTACAGATTAACCCGTGGAGCAGAGGACGAACATTACAGCATAGTAAATTTAGATGGATCGTGTGACTTTAGAAGATACATCGGCAAAGAATCAACTCTTGTTAATACTGGCGAGGGTTATACCTATATCGCAAGAAGCTCTGGAATAATTGAAATCACTTTAGAAACCTTAAGCCGATGGGGCGGTGCTGGAATGACAGCAATGGGGATTGATCACTCTTTCGCTGGTGTTAGATTTGAGCACAACGGGAATGCTTTAGAGGCAGACGGAACACCTTCCGATGTTGGGTTTGGCGAAAATACTATAAGATGGCAAATCGGTGGTTGGCAAAGCACCCTCAAAAACTCTAATACCAGATTTGTTTATGGCGAGTTAGCAAGTTGCGATTGGGCAGCTGATGGAGCAGATGATTATATTGGCCCATTTATTCCTAATTGCGATGAACCAAGAAGTATCTCTATGCGTGGTTGTCAGGTCAAAAAGACAATCAATCAAATCATAACTGGCGTCGAAGTTGGCGACGAAATCACGCTAATAGCAAATAGGTATTTTAATGAAGGTGGCCCAGCAGATGGTGCTGTAGCAGCCTCAAATGGCAAAACACTATCTAATACCATTGATGACCTTTACGCTAGAAACACAATGGGTGCGGGTGAAGACCCACTGGCCTCTGGTCCAGACATTTTACACATTCAATCTATGCTGGTTCGTGAAAATCTTCTTACGAACTATGTAGGATTAATGGATGAGTTCAGAATATCTAGCGGTGTCAAGTACTCGAATACTCCAGACACGGGATCGTTTGCAACAGGATATCTTAACACTGACTTGGGAGGAAAAGTATATGTAGACGAACTCAATATTAGAAAAGATAGCCTAATTCCAAACATGGGTGATGGAAACGGTATCGAAGAAGTTCCATCTAGCGCACCAGCTACTGGATATAATTTTGAGGTAGTTATAGACTCTGGAAACTTAATCACCAACGGAACAACAGGCGATAACGAAAGCCAAACGCTTAAAACATTCTTGACCGACGTTTCTACGTCTGGTGGTGCGATGGTTACTTTTTCTGAAAATGGATATTCAAAATTCGGCAACCACTCAATGAGGTTCCCAACCGGACTTACTACCACCGGAGCACAAAACTTCTTATATAAGAGTGGAATTAATTTTGGTACTGGAGATTTCTTGGCAGAGAAGTGGATCAAGCCTAGCGGGTTTACTTACGATGCAACAGTAGACGCACCAGATGGAGCTCTTAGATTTAGCCCCATCAATGATTATCAGCCCATCTACTATCCGGGTGGCGACGTACTTGATTCTGATAATAATCTTACTTTTGGTAGACAAGGAATAGCTGGATTAAACGGAGCATTTAGTTTTAAAAACAGCGGCCTAGCCACGGGCGATGCTTCGTACATGGTTATAAGCGGCAACAAGATTACTGGCGGCGACATGTTCCCGGCCCTTAATTACCCGTTCAGTGACCCAATAGTATCAACTACAACTGGTAATTGGGGTGATTTTTCTAGTGGCAACTTCTCTATTGAATTAAACTTTAGATCAAATGATACTACATTAAATCAAAAAGTATTTGAGTGGGGTGATTTAGGCTTGATTATTAATGATGGTTCTGTGGGTAATAATTATTTCTTTGTAGATGGAACTGGAGCCAGAAATAAAAGAGCTCAATTTAGTTTTAACTTGTCTAATGGAGATTACCATACAGTACTGCTGGATTCATACGCAAACGAAAGGAGCCCCGGAAATTTTGTAAGGGGTGTTGATATTTATGTGGACGCCCAGCTGAGAGGCGATGGGCTACTTGGTCGGAATACTGACTCTGTTGTAGACTGTGGAGATTCACCTTTAAGAATTGCACCCCCATTTAGCGGGTCAGTAAGCAGCACACACACGGTTTCTTCTGCAAGCTTTGATCTTGCTAAGTTTAGAGCATGGAAGGGTTTAAATCTTACTAGCATTTTCTTCTTAAACGACCGTGTAAGTGCCTCACATATGAAACAGCCGGGTGTTACAAGGCTTCAAGGAACCCACCCCGGCGGAACCAATCTTTATGGAACCGTTGCTGACCCAAATATGCCATCACATTTCTTGGGCGAACAATGGAGTCCACAGCCAGACGGCTCTGCATTCCCCAACAGACACCGAAGCCTTCGTGCGACTCCAATAAATAATGGATATTTATGCATTGTTGACATACAAGCAGAAGCATCTGTTGATGGAGCATTATCGGATCATACCGCAAGTAGTCAAGTATCCCAATTTGAAGATTCATCAAGTAATAATTTAATACTTAAAAATTACAACGTAAACCGATACAATGGATTTTCTGATGATGCAGGAACTGTAAACGCAGCGAAGTTTGGAAACAATGCAATGTGGTTTGCTGGTATGTTCAACAGATCAGCCAGCGACCCATATTATCAACCAGCCCTAAGAATAAAAGAAGGCAATTTTGATTTTGGTACAGCAGGAAACTTTACAATAGAATGTTGGCTGCTTGAATCCACTAATTATGACTTTAATATCTTCGGTGGTACTGCAGTAAGTCTTGCTGGAGATGCAACCGTGGGTTGGAATTTTGTTCTAAGAAATCCGGGCAGAGCTATTTATTGGTATGACACAACAAATGGATACAAGGGTGCTACAAATATTAACAAAACTGCAAGTTGGAATCAGCCAAAAGGTGACGGAAAAAGTCACAACCATTTAGCTTGTGTTAGAAACGGTGGCACTCTTACAATATATGTTAATGGAGTTGCTGTTCACTCTCATGCTAATACGTTCGATGTAAATGATGATTTTGCTGGCACATGCATTGGTCCATACAACACCAACAGCGATGAGACAAATCAAGCTGGCAGTAACCCTGCTGGCTATAAGAATACAGAGGGGTTCTTTGTCGATCAAGTAAGGGTTTCAAATAGTGCTAGATATACTTCTAACTTTACACCGCCAGCAGCTGCGTTTAGTAATGACGTAAATACCAAGTTATTAATTGACGCTAATGCTGAATTAACAGAAGCCGAATCTCAAAGAGTATTTGACAGATCGCTTGTTCCCTCTCCAAGCGGAATCACTAACTCGGCAACAGTTACTATTGAAAACACTGGAGCTTTTGCTCAGGTGTTCGGTGGTGTTTCAACCAAGCAAACACTTTTAGCTCTTGGGGATTATGATAAAGGATTTAATTTCTTCTTAACCGGAGATGGTAGTAATAATACTAATAATTTATTAGGATTAGATTTATATAATGGACAAGCAGCTACTGGACACACCAGCGATGATGACATTAAATGTCAACTCTTCAATAAGCAAGGAGCGGCCCAATACTGGACAAGCGGAGACTGGAATCACATTGCCTTGGCAAGAATACACAATAACTTCCAAGCTTATATTAAAGGTTATAGCGCAGGTTAATTAAATGTATTTGAAACGTATTTACCAAGTGGAGCAACAAATGACGAAGGCGAAAACATTGGCCTTAAACAAATATTAACTGGATTTGATCCTTTAGTCAGTGGCAGCGAGGTATTCGCAACTGGTGGGGCTATTGATGAGCGATGCGTAAATGATACTCACTTTGGCGGTATAGAAACTACAGGTACTGAAGGATTTATCAGAAACTATTATGTGACAGGAATATATTCAGGAGCCTCACAAAACAGCTTAAATATCTCTAGCAAATATATAACCGGACTAGATGTCTCTGGTAGATTGGTTCTTGGTGGTGGCTCGCAAGACGCTTACAACTTCCAAGGGGAAATTGATGCATTTAGCTTTAAGACAGGTACGATCAATGAATTTACTGGTTTAAAAATGCACAACCCAGAGCCATTCATTGAGTGTGATGAACAAAATGAACTAGTTTGTCACTTTGATAGAGTAAGTGGTTCAATTGACTTTGACGATGAACACTGTTGTATTACTGGAGATGCCAATGGTGAGTGGGGTCAAATAGTTGGAATAAAAGGTTCTGGATTCTTTAATGTAACTGGCGTTTTATTCGGCACGAATAGACAGCCTTCACTAGACTTCTTTGTTCCAGAAAGAAACTACATAAGTGCTGAAATTCCTGACGGTGCTTCATCAGGGCCAACTGTAATTCTTGGTTCTGGACTTGGAGCAGACAGTAGCTTTGAAATTACTGGATGCGAACTAGAAATAACAGCACCGCCAATCACAATATACAATGGTAACTTCCCAATTTCTGGGCAGATAAATGAAGTTATTACAATAAGCGGGAGAGGCTTAAATCAAGTAACAAATATAGCAATGTTCAATGGCCTGAATCAAGCCATCGAGATACCTTTCTCAGGAACAAATGTTGGAAGTGGGATTAGCTTTGCAATACCAGATCAGTTCCAAGTAAGTGGCGAAGGCCAAATCTTTGATTCGCAATCGCTACCGCTTATAACTGACATAAGATTTTCTGGAATCACTGGATTTTATGGAGATTCACCAGAAGTACATTCGTTTACGACTGGAGACTTGTTCATATTAAAGAGTGGAGTTGAGGCTATTTCTCCAGCGACTGGAATTCACAATGAAGAAATAAGCTTGTCTGGTAGATTTTATAGTGGAGAAAATGGAGGTGTTGACATTCCAATATTCCCGCTTTTCCAAACGGGCCTTGCAATAGGTGAAGATGGCTATTCTCAAATTCACTATACACATGGAATAAATACCAAATACATAAAATCAACAGTAGGTTCAACCAATGGCATAATCACAGGAATTACAACTCAAGTTCCAAGAGACATCGTTCGTGGGGCTTTGGGCATCAGTGGTTCTGGCATCACAGTACCCAATACAATAAGTGATCAAATATTCACTCCTGCTCCAACAATAAGTGGAATAGAGATTACAAACCTAAAGGTTGGAAGCGCATTTAGAATGACGGGCGTCAATGCTTGTTACATTAGACCTGTGATTGGATTTACTGGAATCAACCTTCAACCCGCTTATGCTTTCAGTGGCACAAGTAGTCAGGGAGCGTTGACCATAATAGCTAATACTGGAAACCTAGTTGCCTATGAATCTGGGACTTATTACGAAGACGGCAACCCCGCTATCCCACTTGAATCAAACACATTTGGAGATAATCTTAGCGGATACAATGACCTATACTATTTTGGCAACATCTTTGTTGACAAAAGCCAACTGACAGGTAATTGGCCAGAAAGTGCTCAGACAGGATTTGTTATAATTACAGGAACTCTCAATGGAACAACCATTGGAACTGGAAATCCTTTCTTGATATCTAATGATGAATTAATAAATGCAACTGGAGAGTTTAGTCGCAGCAACACAAATTCAGATGGCATTTATGGGGGCTTGAGCAATGCAGATGATTATGAAGCTGCAATATTAAGAAACGAAGAAGACTTTGTATACGCTACCCAAAATATAAGTAAAGTCACGGGAGATCAAATAATCATATCTGGAAGAGTTCCACAGCTATCTGGATTGGAAGCTGTTCAAGGTACAACTGGCAACTTGATTCATATCAGCGGAACGAACCTACTTAATATTACTGGTGTTTTCTTTAGCGGTGGTGGCCAATACTGTGAAATAGGAACTGGAGCTTTTGAACAAACCGTTGTGTTCGAGACGGGCTTCGATCCCCTCACAAACGCCTTAACAACCACCGCTATATCTACTGGATACTATTTATCAAACTCATACCAAGGGACAGGTCAATACCTTGATAGAGGAGATTGGATAAACTCATTCTTCGTGATACCAGATGAGTGCGCTAACCTTAACAACATTGGTACGGTCACAGTTGATGTACTGTATGACACTGGCGTTTCAACAACAGGAAACATAGAATAAAATGGCTCTTCAATTTTCATTTGTACCTAAATTGCACATATCTGGGATAGAACCCGAAAGTGTTATTGTTGGTAATAAGTTTGAAATGTCAGGCTCTGGCCTGTGTTTTGCCTCCAGCGGTGCTTTTAAAAGCCCTTATGACACGAACGCTGAAGTTGTTCCATTTACTATTGAAACTGGCGTTGGCTATAATGGTAATTTTTGTGTTTTAACTGGCACTACTCCAGATGTACCGCCGAATGATTATCAAATTCAGCTGTATGGATCAAACAGCACTGGCTTATTTGATGAAATAACTGTTAACCCAGTTCAGAATACCTGTATCCAAGATTGTAATGTTATAATTACGGGCGATCTAACCGTGAGTGGTGACTTCGGTTTAACTGGAGACATGAATCTTCTCGATCTTCCAGTTAATAATATAAAAACTGGATTTTTGGTTGTTGACGGAGCACAAGGTGGAACGGTTGCGGTGAGACAAGTAAACCCTGTGGCTATAACTGGGTTTAATCCAGCAAACACTTTAATAATTGGTGGTAGCGGTTTAACAGGCGGCGGTGACCTAACAGTAACTAGAACCATTGATGCTGTTGCAGGAAGCGGAATCCACATCGGTGATGCTATCAATGTAGATACTGGAGTGTTGATCACTACCGGACAAGCATTCTTTAATGTTGATCCCGGTCCCGGTTTAACTGGAGATCATAGAGTTTATCTTGGTGAAACTTTAGATTTGGGTATTTTTGTAGATAATGAGACAATTAAATTTACTGGGGTTTCTGGCGATGAGATCGGCGCGTTTACGGTTGTAGATGGTGGAATAACTCCAGCTAAAGTAAGTTTCGGTTTTGCTGGCTCAAACATCAAAAGCGGTGCGGCAAATAGTGTAAGTGGCTATATAAGTGGAGGAATAGGCTTTGATGATTTCGTTTGGAGTGGAGATCAAAAGCTGACTTTGAACTTAGACCCCGGAGGAGTTGTATACACAACTGGTGATCAAATAGTCTCTGGAGAAAAACACTTTAGAAATACTGCAAAATTTGTAGACCTTGAAGTTTCTGGACTGCTTACGGCAACAGGCACGGGAGATGATCGTGGTATATTTGTAAGCAATTTAAGGGTTATAGGAGATGCTTCTGGTGTTTTAAGCCAAAAAAGCTTGGCAATATCTGGAGTTAACACTACAGACAGATTTTCTACAACAGAAGTTTTTTATCCTGAAATAGTTCAAAGTGATGGCCTTGAAATTTTTGACATGGCTTACACAGCCCAAGACACTGGTAACTATTTAATACTTGATGTTGAATTAAACATTGGCACATCTGACAATGCAGATGCAATTGTATGTATATTTAGAGATGATGAAGTGACCCCCTTGAGAGGTTGGACGCATAATGTCTATGCCCCAAACTATGGGCAGATATTCAATATGAAATACTTCTTTCAGGCTCCAGACATAAACCTACACCAATACAAAGTAAAAGTTGGAAGACGACCAACCAACGGATGGGAGCCAGTGCTTTACATAAACAGACTACACAGTTATCCAGACGACTACCCAAACGCTACTGGTTACTTTGGAGATGCTGCTGTCTCTTCATTCTTAATATCAGAAATCAAACCTCACCCAACTGGATCAAGGTGGTAAAATGGACATAGAACGTATATTAGAAATTAAATATGCCCAATATCAGTGGGGTATACGAAATAATGATTATGATACACTTGAGTGGTCGCCAAAAAATGACATACCAAAGCCTTCATTAGAAGAACTCACAGGCCACCACGAGGATGAACAATACCAGTCCCAGCACCAAGACAAGCAAGCTATAGATAACAGAAAACAGGCCATCCTTAATGAATGGCCCGTTGAAAAGCAGTTTGAAGCTTTAACAGAAGATGCTATGGGGCGTCCTGATAAATTAAATCAATTAATTAATTACATCAGTGAAGTAAAAGATCAATATCCTAAGTCGCCTTGACCTTGTTTAAATCCTCGATAAGCTCAAAAATCTTAAGGGCAGGGATTTCTTTTATAGACTCAATCTTATCTGCACCCTTATACTTTTGTCTTACAAGGCGACTCTTGACTCTTTCAAAGTCAACTCCCTTTTCTTTCATCAGCTTTTCTAGAAGCGCGGTGGGAGAAGCTACCTCGGCTTGCTGTGGGGTGCTAACTTGAAAGTTACCATCCTTAAACCTTTTTGCTAACTCATCCTGTGCGACAATACTTACCCTGAGAAAGTTGCGGACGCACCTAACAAAAGCCCTGTTCTCTGCAATGGGGGCTAGGTATTGACGAGCAAAGTTGTCAGTGTTATTAGGTGATGCATCACCAAGGGATGAGAAAGTTACTTCTTTGTCTTCTGTTTCAAAGTTTGCAACCCAAGTAATTGTACAGTTTGCTATTACATAGTCTGGACTAGGGCAGGTTACATCATACTTAACGTTGGTGTAGCCTCTGATTTGAGCTAATTCTTTGATGCCGCCCAAAAGAATACAAAGGTCTGTATCTTTTAATTTTGAAACGTCTTGGGTAGATAGATTTTTGCTTGGGTTAGGGTAAAGCCACTTATCACTAAGCATCTTGCGCCAATCAATAAGCCCTTCATCTGTAAATTTGTAGTCAACCGCCTTGAGTAAACCTTGACTATCTCTATCAATCTTTTTCGCCTTGCTCATTGAGGTAATTTAACACTTAATTAACCAAAAGTCAAGGGCTCTTTTTCGATTATGTAGAACTCATCCAAGGCTTCCCAGAAATCCTTATGATCTACAACAGGATTAAATTCAGGATTAATACTTGAGCTAGGCTGATTGGTTCTCCAAGCAGCTTCACTGTGGAAAAATTTACCTTGACTTATCAAAACCCTCTTGCTTTTATATTGCAAGTTTATTGAGTTTGCTCCTGCCTTTAGGTTTTTTGCTCTAATTTTGTCAATGTCTTCTGGTGAAGCTACAGGGTTCTTTCTTATCAAGCCATAGTCCATATAATGAATTTTGACTTTATTTATTTCTTCATCAGACATTTCACTCATTAAAACAATTGGGAAACCAATTTTGGACAATTGCTCAACAAATTCTGGATTATGGTTTTCAGTAATGAAATATACAAACTCTTTAATGTTCGCTTTGTGATGGCGAAGAAGCTCTAGGTCAATTGGCTCTTCAGAGATTATAGAGCATTTAGTTTGAGCCAACTGTGCATTTAGTGCTTGTAAATTAAAATTTAAATCCATTCTCATAATTAAGGAATCAATTTTTAATTTTTTAATTTCAGCAATACAGTCTGGAACTAATTGAACAACGGGGGCATTATAAAATGGACCCTTTCTTAGTGTGTTGAAATTTTTATTAATTTTAATATCCAGCAAGTCAAAAACGCCTTGAGCTATATCTTCTGGATTGATTTCGTTAATTGTCTTTGGTGCTTCTTGGGCGGCATAGGAGGGTTTTCTTTTGTCCCTACTTGGCTCAAGAAGTACGCAGTCTTCTTTCTTAGTCCAATACGGTTTAGCTATACTGGCATACGTATTAGAGTACAAGCACACAATCTTCTTATTGTACCCAGAAGCTACATGGGCAGGAAAGCTATCTACACCAAGGTGCAAAGCTGTTTTTGACAGTATGTAGGCTGTTTGATTTAGATCACAGATACCTTGAGAATGTAAGCAGCCTTTAAGTGGAACGTCTTCTTTCGTGCCAATTTGAAGGATATCTATGTTATTGTCTTTTAGTGGTTCACGAATCAAATCTACAACCTCCTGCCAATAGTCATAACATTTTGATGTATATTTACTGTTTGGGTGGATGGTTATAAAGTTTTCAACATCAACTGGAAAAAACTTTTCCAGCATGAATGGCTTGTCGATTTTTAGTCCACAATTCAATGCGTATGTTTCAATTAAATGAGGCATTAGTAGTTAATATCGTAAGCTAACTTATCTTTACCGTTATGAAGATAGGTTAAGAATTTTTGTGTATTTGCGTATGGTAAAAATGCGATTTCAAAAAAGCCTTTGTGATCACCCATTCCTTCAAGCCAAGTAAGATTATCCATTTGCGGCACATACTGAATTACCCTATGAACATATGGGTTTCCGTTTAGGATATCAAAGTACTCTGGCTTGACTGCAACGTACAAATTGTAATCTGGGTAAAGTTCTTTTGCAGACTTAAAAAGACTTGTAGAAAGATAAATGTCGCCAATGCTTTCTGGCATTACATATAACATTCTTTTACCTTCGTCGTCTTTATCTAAAATGTCTTCAAATGCTACCTTTTTATTTTTCTGATTATCCTGTGCGGCTATTCTTCTAAAGTAATCTTCAATGGTTTTCTTTTCTGTTCCCTTTTCGATTTCTTTAAGCCAATATTTTAAGCCACTATCATCATCTGCCACATCCATTTTGAGGATGTGTTTGTACATCTGCTTGAGCCAGTCTTTATCGTCCTTTGTCTCCGGTATGACCGCGTTGGGATTTTTTTCTTCTTCTTCTAGAGAAAAGTCATAATCAACAAAGTCCATACTATCGAACTGCTCTTCTAAAAACTTACCAACAGATTCAGTAGAAAAGTTGTCAACAACCCACTGCCTAGCTTTTTTGCCAAGGCGGCTCTTTTCGCTATCGTTCATCCTAAAGACGTTGTATAGCTGTTTGCATATTGACTTGGGCGACGTTGACGCCTTAATGAATTCTGTTTGATGCTCTCGATACGATGTCCAATCTAACGCAATTGACCCAGCATCTTTTTCGCACATTTCTTCTCCACAGCTATAGTTTGTAACTAGGGTGATTAGCTCTGTTAACTTGGCTTCTTGAATTGGTATCTCTTGACCACCCGAAGTAAATGGGTGACAATAAACATCCATTAGATTGTAAACTTCATTTAGCTCTTTTTCACTAATACCATTGGCAACATTCGTGGTTATAAGACCTTTTTCTGAACCACAATTACTACATTTAATATCTTGACCCTTAAATGGTCTTACCTCATAATTTTTACAATCTTTACATTTATATGTAGTTAAAATTTCCTCTGGATTTATTCCATACTCCTTTACCAAACGCATGATGTTCCAGCCCTCCCCAAAATGGGTATGCAACAATAGTTTGGTTTTTTTACCTTTTAAATCTTTTTCTTTTAGAAGCTTATAACCCTCAAGAAGATTCGGCACAGACTTTCTTAATTGGTTCCTAAAGACAAAGCCAATAACAAAATCATCGGTTGAAATATGGTGTTTTTTTCTTAGCTCAAATCTATCGTGATCATTGATTTTATAGAAGAACTCTGGGTCAACTGCCCCATGTACAGTTTTAACATGCTCATGACCCATCTTGTTCAACTCTTTGGTCGCGAAATTGCTCCAAATCCAATAGTTTTTAATCTTGCTCGCCTTTTCAATGGCGGTGGGCCAAATGGGCATTGAGTCAAGGGTAGTCCAAATGATAGAGTTTATTTTGTCAAACCAAGGCTTGTCGATGGCAAAATCAACACCCCATATATCTTGGACTGCTAGATATATATCTGGCTTTTCTTCGTTGATTACCCTATCTAAAAAGTGAGCACCATAATTAGCTGCTCTAGCTACGCTTGGGTCACGATTAAGCTCTTGTAACTGCTGCTGGCTGTCAGGTAGACACCCTACAGATTTCCAAGGAGTAGCTTGTAATTCTGCATTAGACCAGTTAGTGCCACAGCAGTAGTGAACTAAATCATACTTCCCAGTCTTATGTAGATAAGAAAGTATGGCCTTGGCATTTCTGCCAAAGCCAGTTTTAGCCAAAGCAAAATCGCTTTGGAAAACTATTTTCTTTTTTCTCATTAAAAAATATCTTCGTCGTCGAACGGATTACTGCTCGTCTTTTCCTTGTCGAGGTCAATCTGTTTTACGGGGCTTTTTTCTTGGGGTTGTGGAGCGGCTTGCGGCATAACCTTGATTGTCTTATCTAAGAAAATTTCCAGATCATGTCTTAACAGTCTTCCTTCTGGAAAGTACAAGCCAATAACGTAAGAGCTTTTATTTGTGGAGTCTTCTCGGTCTTGTTTGTTGATTGAAAAAGAAAACCCAACTTGATCCCCGCCTCTCATGTATGGACAAAACTTCATTTGGACAACTTGCTTTTGACTTTGATGATAAGCAGTCCATTCCCTGTTGGTTTCGATGGCGTCAATAATTCCCGCGACCTCAATACGACTAAGCTTAGTCATAACGCTTTTAGAGGGAACACCTTTGTTTTTTGAAAAGCTTCCTGTCTTTTTGGCATCATTCCAAGAGTCTTGCTTGATCATAGATGCCATGATTGATCCGTCTGCGGTGAGAAAAAATGAACAAGCGTTGCCTGTTACTTTTGGATTTGGTTTATAGAACTGAATCATTTAATAAGTATATGTTAATTTCTAATTAAGTCAAATTTTTAATGTAATTTTCTAAATTTTTTGTTGGTTTCCAACCAAGAATCTTACGAGCTTTAGAGTTATCAGCTAAAGTGTATCTTGCTTCACCGGATCGAGGTTCTATATATTTTATTTCACCACCGACCATATGAGCAATCCGAAGGATGCTGTGAGTTTCGCCTGTCCCAATATTAAAAACCTCACCAAATGCTTCTTCATTTTGGGTGGTAGCAGAGAGTATGTTGGCGGCTACAGCGTCATCAATATGAGTAAAATCTCGCGTTTGTTGTCCATCGCCAACGATAGTTAAGGGCTGACCCTCTCTTTTTTGTCTAAGAAACAACCCCACTACAGGTGCATAATGACCCTTTACAGGTTCCCTATTTCCATAAACATTGAAATATCTTAAAACTACAGTCTCTAAATCAGATATTTTATAATAAACCTTGCATAGTTCTTCTCCAGCGGTTTTTGAGACAGAATAAGGTGTAAGGCAGTCTTTAGCCATGCTCTCTTTTAGCGGAGGTTGGTTTCTGAGGCCATAAGCTGAAGAGGTTGAGGAGTAAATAACCCTTTTAACGCCAAACTCCTTGCTGGCCTGTAAAACATTACATGTGCCAACAAAATTTGTCATACAGGCTTTCTGAGGCTCATTTATGGTGGGCTGTATTCTAGCTTCGGCAGCTAAATGAAAAACCATATCTGGCTTTTCATGAGAAAAAACCCAACTCAAAGAACAAAAATCATTAATATCAATGTAATAATTTTTTGCTCTAGTATTCCAATAGAATTTTAAATTACTTTCAGCTGACTCGTTGTCTATGCACACTACATCATGACCATCTTCAATAAGCTTATCAACTAAATTGCTGCCAATAAACCCAGCCCCTCCAGTAACAAGATACTTCATCCCTTTAGTTCTGATAATTTAGTATATATGGTAACGTCAGCAATTTCTATTGAATCTGCAAAAACTACAGCATCTTTTTTTGTACCTTTTACTACAACAATATCTGATTTGACTGGAAGTTTTCCATCGTTGTTTTCCTGACACTGATCCATCTTTCTACTAAAGATCATAGTCTTCATTTCGGCCTTTTCATCGGAAAGCTGAAGCCTAAGATAAGAATTACCATTTCGAGATTTTGATTTTACAGCTTCATCAACCCACCCGACAAAGTTAACTTTGTCATCAATAAAAGCAGCTTCTACGTCCCTAATGTTATCTCTATAATTAAATAAACTTTGCAGGGTTGTGTGATATGCATAGCCCAAAAAGTGTTTTTCATAATACCAATTAGCAAATTCTTGGTTTTTGTTGTTCATATCAAAGATTTCTTTGTATGGAGAAGCTTTGCCTCTTAACGTGGTTAGCCTTGTTTCTCTGATTAGCCTCGTGGGTTTGCCTTTGGCAGTTAAAACTTGAACTTCATCAAGAGCTTTTACGATTTTAACCAAATTGAAATTAAATCGCTTTGCAAATTTAAAATCATTTTCAAATATGTATCTTTTTTCTCTATCGGTTAGAAGATTCCATAGCTGTGCCTCGTAGACAAGTAGTGTCCTTGTGATCCCGAAACCCTCTAATGCTCCAGCTTGAATGAGTGCCGAAAGAACACCAATATTAATTCCAGCCTCTTTTGCTGTCAAAAATACCTCAAACTTATTTAAGTCTTTATATCCATCATCGTTTCTGAAGTTGTCAATTTTCTCCATAGTGTTTTCGGAAACACCACGAATAGAACTAAGCCCAAAACGAATGGCGTCACCTTCAATAGAAAAATCTTGCTTTGACTTTAAAATGTGAGGAGGCAGTAGTGGAATTTCAAACAAGTCTAGCTCTTTTTGGATTCTTGATATTTGATCCATAGGGTCAGGCTCGTGCTTGGTCATCTGTAACAAGCTCAAAAAGAATTGCTTCGGGTAATTGAACTTTAGGAATATTGTTACAGCACATAGGGCCGCGTAGGATATAGAGTGAGACTTGTTAAATGAATAGTTTGCGGAGTCCTCTAGGATTTTCCAGAAAACTTCACCAGCATCTTGACCATCTTCATTTTTTACTTTTAAATCTTCGTTATTATCTACAAGTTTACGGACTTTCTTTTGCCACTTCTTAACTTCATTAACTTTTTTCTTGCCGACAATACGACGGAGCAACTCCGCATCATCAAGTGTGAAACCCATCTCGTGAGCCATCTTCATAAGCTGCTCTTGGTATAAAGCAACTCCATTAGTCTGTGAGAGTAGCTCATCAAAGAATGGATGAATTGTAGTTTTCTGACTGGACTCTTTTACATCCGAATATTGCTCTGTAAAGTCAATGGCTCCGGGCCTAGCCAAAGCAAGCACAGCACTAAGCTCTTCTAGATTTTCTGGTTTTACTTTTTTACAAACCTTAAATGCTGTATCAGCTTCAATCTGAAAAAGACCGTGACGGCTGTGCATTTCTTGCAAGTGAACCCATGTTTTTTCAAAATCACAAAACTCTTCTACGACCTGCTCTTGCTTGTATCGCTTCCCAAAGTCTTTTTCAATATTGTTTAGTGTTTGCTGTACAACAGACACACCTCTTAAACCAAGGACATCAAGCTTTACTGTAAATAATGACACCCAGTTAGCATCGTAAGAAGAGACAATACTTTCTTTGGAAGAGTCTAGTTCGGTTGGGCCCGTATCTTCTAGGTTATCGTAAGATAGCAGAATCGCAGATGGGTGAATGCTTTTGTTTTTGATTAACCCACGGAGCTTACATGCAGTTTTAAATACATTATAATTTTCGTCACACCACCCCCTGAACTCTTCGACTTCCTCGTAAGATTCATAAATGTCTTTTACTGTTCCATACTTCTTTGGAATCATGTCGGAGACTTTGTTTACTTCTCCTTCATTTTTTTCTGCGACAATTTTACCACACTCTTTCATGACGAGCTTGCCGCTAAGAGTGTTAAGTGTAAGAATCTTAGAAGTCTTGCCTTTAAATTTTTGCTCCAAATATTTTAAAACTTTGTCACGATCATAATAGCAAATATCCAAATCAATATCAGCCATCAAAGACCCATCCAGATAAGTAACTCCGTCTACAACTTGTTTTTTTGCACGAATCTTAGAAACAAACCTCTCAAAATATAAATCGTATTTTAGAGAGTCAATTTTAGTAACCCCTATGAGGTATAAGATCAAACTTCCAGCGGCACTACCTCGGCCCATACCAGTCGCTACGCCTTCTTTTTTGCAAAAACGAATAACATCCCAAACAAGAAGAATGTAATCAACAAAACTCAGACTATCTAAAATCTTAATTTCTTTTCTCGCCCTAGCTTGATACTCTTTAAATTCTTCAGCGGATACTTGTTTCTTAATTTGTTTTAATTTATCAGCGCAAAGAGCCTTGAGAAAGTCAAGGTTGGTGCAGTCCTTGTCAACCCCAACCCTTTCTTTTTCCTCTAGTGGGATATCAAAAGAAGGAAGGCGAACACCTTTAATGTCTAAGTCATATTTTTTAAAATTTTTAATTAAATTACTCATACCTCTAACTGCATCTTTAGCTTGTTTCGAACTTTTAATTTTAGCTCTAAATCGACTAAAGCATCATGCAATTTACTATAATCGTGCTCAATTTCAAAATTCTTGCCCATTGCTTGTAAACTGCCTCCTAAGCCTCTTTTTCTTATGTTCAGCAGTGTGTACTGATATTCTATCAAAGACGCGTGAGAGGGCTTCTCAGAGCCTAATTTGTACGCTTTTGCGAGGCAATACGTGTCAATTGCTTTGTCAATCAAGTGCATTGCACTTTTTCCCATTTTTTTGTAATATTCTGAAATTAGATACATATCGAAGCCAAGAATGTTGTGACCCACGATATAATCAGCTTCCTCAAGCCACTGCTCCATTACTTCAAAAGCTTCTGTGTGAGGTATTTTACGTTTGTTATATTTATCATAACTAAACCGTGTGATCTTGGCTGCTTCTGCGCTTACGTTAACTTTGCGATCCCATTCGATCATAATGTCGCGCTCGTCAGTTTTCTCACCGCCTTTCGATTTTAGCATAGCCATTTGCCACGGCACATTATTACTAAAGTTGAGGCAGAGATTCTCTGTCTCGAAGTCAATAAAAACAAAAAGCTTGTCGTCTTTAAATCTAAGTAAGTGTGAGTCCATATTAAAATCCAAAATCGTCTACTTTGATTCCTATTTTTTGCTTTAAAGATTCAATTGATCGTAATTTGTTTTTTGGTATATAATGATTTATTACTCCGTATCCAAAATCTTTTTTTGGTGCATCAAGAACTTCTTTTTTGTAGGCCCATCCTAGTAAGGTTGCAGTTTCTTTGTTTTCGTTGTATTGAGCTAAGATATGTATATCTGCCCTAACGTGACCTTCTTCGACAATTAAATTAAAAGCTTTTCTAGCTGTTTTGACATCTATAGTTCCTAAAGAACAAGAAAAATCTTTTCCGCCATCTCCTTCTGGGCGTAGTTCTTTATCTAATTTAAAATTAAACTCTTTTGCAAACTGAGCCTCGCCAACCATTCCTACATATTCGTAATCTTTACTAAGGGGTCTGCTTGATGCGTGATCCTTGTGTACGTCCTCTCTTTCTAGAGCTATTTTTTTAAGCTCGTTGTCGGGTTTTGGTTGCTCCTCATTTGCTTGTTCAGGTTTTCTTAGCTTCGGTTTGTGTTTGCGTGACGGAACAAAAGTAACACCTTCTTTTTCTGCCCAGTTTTCAAAGCTAAATCCATCGCTCGATAAATGTTCGATATTTGGCTTGTTCCAAGTACTTCTATTGTTCATGCACCGAAGCGTTAAATACGCTGTAAAATCTTGCTGTTCTTTGTAGTAAATACTTTGTGCTTCTTGAATTTCATATTTTCCCTTACAGAAAGAATCTATACGATTTCGTACAATTGAATCGAAAAATAACTCATTCTCTTCAACAAGGAAAGTCGGCTCAGTAAAATCAAACTCAGGGATGCATTCTCCGCCTTCAAGAGTATTCCTAAATATAAACGAATCATAAAAAGGAATTGCCAATGCTAAACTTGAGTCATCCCAAAGTTCTCTGAGAACACTAAAGTCTGTTCGAGGTACGTAATAAAAGCCCTTACTTGCCGCATCACTGTAAATCTTGATTAGCCTTTTGTAGCCATCCTCGTTTTTTGCAAAAACTATATATTTTGAAGATGATTTCAGTGCGGCTTCATTTTTTTCGTTTCTGTCTTGTGTGACATTGATCTTTAGGCCAAATCGAAAACTTAAATCTTCATCTTTGGTGTTGTTGTAAGCTTGGAGAAAGCTCCCCATGCTGTCTTCCACTAAGTAAAAATCTTTAATTTCGTGATCCAAGCACAAGTCAATAATTGAATCTGGCCCATTGGTGAGTTGTGTTTCTTTTTTCTCTAAAGTTAGAATGCTCCTACCGAGAGAATAGTGGCTTTTAAATAATGGTAAGACCATAAATGAATTTAAAATAAAAAATTAAAAAAGTCAAGAACTAAAACCCAAAATCATCATCAGTCTTGTTCTCAGTGCTTTGTTGGGCATGTCTTGGGCATCCATCGTATTTTAATTTTATTATCTTCTGCCCTTCTGAAGTGATTAGCTCATTTTCTTTAAAAGCTGTTTTTAATTGAACGCCATCTTCGTCAACTAAAGCATAATAATCAAAGTCAAACTTGAAAGCGCAATGCCACATAACAGAGCCATCTTTTTTAAGCTGCCCTTTGTGCTTCGCGAAGCCACAGTTTAACGGGCCTTTGAAGCCTTCGTCTTTTTTTGGAAAGGGTTTGTCTGCAGCAAAGCTTGAACGTGCTGTTTTTTCAGTGAAGTTATTTATCATCGAGTATACATGAGCTAAGTATGACTCTAGACCCGAAAGCTCTTGCTCCGAAAATTCTAACCGTTGGATTGGTTCTTTTGGGTATTTTAAAAAACAAAATTCAACTACAGGCTTTAGCTTTGGCCAAACCTTGGTGGCTACTAAGCTGTAAATCATGCCCTGAATATTTGCTGTTAAATCATCGCCTTCAAACTTCTTTTTGCTAGATTTATAATCTTTAATTAAAATCTTTTTTTGCTTTGGATATTTAGCTGCTTTGTCAATAAACCCACGGACTGTATATTTGGGGTTGTCGTTTTCTATTTTAAATTCGTACTCTGGGTCAAGAAGAGTGCTACCTTTGCAATAAAAATCGTCATGAAGACCAACCAGAATCATGTCATTGATTAATTCATAATTGTCTTCAGTGTTTATGCCGTATGCATTTAGGTGTTTATTAATTAGCCGAGTAATCGAAGGAGAACCTTCTATACGGTTTTCTTTTGTGATTAATTTAAAATGATTTTTATGTTTTTTGGTTTGTATAAGCTCAAAAACCAAGTGACATATAGAACCCCTCATCGCGCCCTCATTATTCTTTTCGGGCAAGCCAAGATGGTACTTGCACCAATAACTCCAAGTACAAGACTCTAAATTTTTAATTCTGGAAGCAGATAAAATTTTTTCTATTTTATTTTTTTCGCCCATAATTTAATTTCTCCATCAGTCATTTCCCCAAAATCATTTTTAGTGGGCAAGCAGACTTGCACTTGTTCTTCGTCAAAAAACTTTAATAACTTTTTATAACATTTTTGAGATGCATTATTACCTGCTAGGTTTTCATCATTATTGAAAGCAAGTACAATTTTATCTATATCATATTTAATTATAGAGTTAATCAGCGCGAAACTCAAATCAAGCCCAAAACTTACCAAAACGTTTTTGTACCCAGCATCCCAGAGAGAAAGCATATCACCTATACTCTCTACTACAATCACAAAGTCTTTTTGTTTTAAGACGCCTGAATTGAAGTATGCTGGGTGTTGCCATTTAGATTTTTCTCCAATGTGTTTCCACTTTGGAACCCTTGAACCTTCTTTAATATTATAGATATATCTACCTGAAACTCCAATTAATTTTTTATTAGAATCATAAATTGGAAAAGTATATCTATTTTTCATCCTACCTTTTTCAAACACACCACCATCAAAAACAGAAATAGTTTCTTCACTTATGCCACGGTTTAACCAGTAGGAATTATCACGAATGACATCATCAAAGGCATTTGGTGAAAGTGTCTTATATTTTTTGGCGGGTATATCATACACGTGTCTTTTCTTTACTATGAAACCCTGATCACTTTCAAGCCACTTTTTAGCATCACCAGACGAACACCCCAAACAAAGCTCTACCAGCTTTTCTAGAGGGCCAGATAAGCCTCTGGCGTAGTCTACAAAGTAGCCAGTGTCTTTCTTAACAGATAAGACAGTACTATTGTCTGAGTCTCTGTAAATTGGCCTCGCTCGGTATTCTTTACCGAGGTCGCTAATATTACTAAAACCCAAGTTCAGCAGTATCTGTTTTATATCATCCATTAAAGAGTTAATTCTTCTTCTGCTGCTGAAGTGTCTGGTTCAGAATTATTATTTTGTATATCAAGTCTATTCACAACACTTCTTAAAGTACCACGAGACTCTAGCGTAAATACGCCGCGTTCTAAGTTGATATGATTCTTTTGGTACATGACGCCGTCTGGGGTCTCGCGCCTAAGTGGCTGCTCATACTGCAACCCACGAAAACCCCATGATCTAATTTTAAGGGGAACCAGTTTATGGCTTCCATATTCAACGCCGTCAAGTTCTATTTCTCTTGCGTCTTTAGCCTTGTAGAAAGCCAAGAAAGAAGTAAACCAAGATGCACTATGAGACATTGCCATCGCCGTAGAATCAACTTTAAGGGCATCCTTTAGCGGTATCGTATCATCGTCGGGTCGCCTGTTCGTTTGTATGGCAGTAAGAACTGGGCTGTTTAAATCTAAGGCTATCTTTTTTAGACTGTTAGATTTATTCCTAATAATTTGATGTTCTTGATTATGCCCAGAAGCTTGCTCGTCAATAATTTTCAAGTAATCATAGATCACAAGGCACGGATTACCCTCTCCGACATACCTATTATAAACATACTTAACGTATGATTCAATTTCTGTAACAGACATGTTTTCGGCGGTTTTATGGATTAGATACTTACCAGCATTCTTTTGCATTTGTAGCATCTCTTCTTCCTTGTCTGCAAACTTATTATACTCTACAGCTTCATTCCTTAATCTGCCCGTTGAAATTAGAATAGGCTCAATTGTGGTTATCATACCAGCCAAACGATCTCTCATTTGATCATCGGTCATTTCTGTATTGAGATAGATTACGTGATAACCAGCACAAGCGACCTTTAAGCCTACGTCCATCAAAAGCGTTGTCTTGCCAGCACCCGTTGAGGCAATTACCATATGTAAGTCTCCATTGCGAAGTCCCCCACACGCATCATTTACTTCTTCGTAGGGCCAAGGTATGCCCACAAAATCTTGAGGGTTATTTGCTCTATCTTTGATGTGGTCATTTAGACCCTCTAAAATAAAAGTCGGCTTTTCATCATCAACAGCATTAACCTTAAACTCATCAACAACCTTGCTCATGTTGCCCAATATTTCCATTGGGGTTTGGTCAGAGTTATTGAATTGTTCTGTGGCTATTTCTTTTGCCTTAGAATAAGCCTCTCTCCTTAGAAAAAAGGTGTAAACCTGTTTACAGGCTTCAATGAATCCTTTTTTATTGACCTGAGTAAAGCTAACAGCGTCTAAATAGTTATCTATATCATTTCCATCTTTATGTGAAATGTTTAAGTCAGATAACTTTTGCGCTACTGAAACTGTATTTATTGTTTGACCAGCTTTTAAGAGCGAGGTAATTACATTAAATATTTGTTTATTATATTTATCAGCAAATACCTTTTCTGTTAAAAGTACAGCTACGTCATAATAGTCTTTCGTGTTTTCTTCCGAATTTTGTAAGTATCCTAAAAACTGGTTTTCTAGTCTCAGGGACTTTAGTCTTTCTACGTCGTATTTTTTGTTTTCTTCCATCTCGTCTATATGATTGATATGCCGAATGTTTCTTGTATGTATTCAAGAGATAGCTGGTCGGCATCTTCCCTATCTATCTCAAGTAAAGTAAAATTATTATTCTCTAACCACTCAGCCTTTTTAACATCTCTTTTGATGGATTGCAAGTATCCATTTCTTGAGCCATGAAAAAATTCTACAAAATTAGAGTGCTGTCTTCCATTTACCTCTATGGCTATTTTTTTAGTTGCATTTAAAATGTCAACAGAAAGCCGCGTACCGTAAACTGGAAACTCCTCATAGACAATATGATTTTTCCAGTAAGGTTTTAAAAAAAGCTTAACTGACTTTTGTAGTTTAGAGCGACTTTTTGAGTTCCACTTTATTTTTCTGCTACTTACATTTTTGTAGACAAGTTTGCCATTTATATTGAAAAGCCTCATGCTTTTTTAAGGACATTTAAAAACTTGTTGTATAAGTACTCTGAGATTTTTGTATTTTCTTGGAAATATTTTCTCAGATTATCTGGACCTTGATGCTGCTTCTTAAACTCTTCATCTGTTTTTTCTTCAACCTCCTCAATCAACTCATCTGCTATAGTTACCCAAGCCCCTTTGGCTGTGGCCATATTCCACATAAGCACCCTGTCCCCGCCTTCATAACCAACCCAACCCCCCTTTGCTCCTTTCCGGGCGTCCCTAATGGGGGGGTGTTCCCCCCCACCCGGGGTTTCCTTCGCGGGG
>JAAHTH010000509.1_pt1 | contig 37168 bp, 34 predicted proteins | sample 6116091 | NCBI WGS metagenome assembly JAAHTH01 (sample SAMN13939990, study PRJNA603662) | sponge metagenome | isolation source: marine sponge | host: Mycale hentscheli | place: New Zealand | collected 2006
ACTTTCATTTGGGTGGGTTGGATTTGTATCCCACTGGCATACATCGCTGAAAACCGCCCACTTAAAGAAGGGAAGAGCCATCACCATACGCTGTTGGCTGATCTTGACTTCAAGCTCGATGCCGATGGTAAAACCCGCTTGACCAAGCCAATAGCCTTCGAGTTGTATCCATGGCACGGGTATGGGTTTGCGGTAACTGGACGGATTGCTGGTAGATTGGTGGCCGTAATGCCCTGAATGGACTTTAAGACGACGAGAGTAGGGCAATTTTGCTTCAGCCGAGCGGGACTCTGGCTTATGATATTTCTTAGCCATGATTAATACCTCTTATATCGGTTGTGGTTAGCTGCCTCTGGGTGTTGCTCGCACTCAGAGGTAGCGCTTTTGTTTAACGAATGCTACTAGAGCATGCCCTCGCCGTGAGGGGCGCATTTGGAGTGGAGCGCGTAGCGGAAAATGCGTCCCACTCCACGGCGTTGTTAGCTCTCGCTCAACTCGGGGAAGCGAAATTTGCTAGCTTCAATATACTCAGGCGAACTCTCTACCGCGAGCCATCGTCGTTGAAGGTGCTCACAGACCATCCCTGTCGTATTCGATCCGGCAAACGGATCAACTACTAGATCACCTTCCTCAGTAAGTAGTCGAATAAAAAACTCTGGAAGCGCTGCGGGAAACCTTGCGGGATGAATTTTTATTCCAGCTTTTTTGCACAATTTTGTGTAACGATCATTGGCTGAATTATTTCCGAACGAAAGAAATGATTCAGCATTTTCATCGATTACATTTGAAGAAATAGAACCGCCGGTTTCTACTTTGTCGAAAGAAGCGTTCACTTTGTGACCCGATGGCCGTACAGTTTCTTTTACCCCCTTCTGATTCAATCGAAGCATGTCCTTGCTATAAGGTTTAAGGACTTTCCTATTATTTGCTTTGGGCCAAGGCGTCTTTGATAGCCACCAGACGTATTCAACCGAATCCTTAATTCGAATCCTGCGAACAGTGACCCATTCGGCAGGCACCGGCATCTTCGCGGGGTTGTACCAAAAACACTCTTGGGCCAGATAAAAACCGATTTCTTCGACAAGCGATATAAGTAATTTGTAGTGGTACAAAGATCGGGTCGGTGTGCCCTTGTTATAGCTGCCACTGATATTCAGAACAAAACTGCCGTCGTCCGCTAGAACTCTGAAAATCTCCCCGGCGAATGGCAGAAACCATTTCAGATAGTCTTGTTTGTCTGCATTGCCGTATTCCTTCTTGAAATGAAGAGCATATGGCGGTGATGTGACGACCGCATTCACTGATTTATCGGGTAGGCCGCTCAGCTGCTCTAACGAGTCGGCACAAACGGCTGATCCGTAACTTGTTGAATAGTGGGCAGTTACGCCGTCTAGAATTCCGCGATCAAACGGGCTTTCCATCGCTAGTGATGTTTGTTGGGGCATCGAAATATGCTCTAATCGATGGTTTGACGCTCAAGATAACGCGGTTGCGCGCCATCCTTGAGATCTATACTCACACTATAGGTTGACAATGTCAACCTTGTGTCCGGAATTTGAATGAAAGAATGGCTATCACAGGCCGACGCTGCACGGTTGCGTGGCGTCTCCCGGCAAGCGATTTCGAAACTAGTCAACAAGGGGCGCCTACGGACATTGACTATCGGAGGGCATGTCTTGGTGCATCGTGATGACGTCACGGGCGAGTTGGGTAGCGACGAAGACTCTGATTCGGAAGAGGTCTTAGCGATCAAACGGCTCTTGCTCGAAGCATCAGATGCTGATCGCAGGAGTGTTTTCGAATGGCTTATGCATGATCAGCGCATTCACCCTCTGGAACTGGAATTCAGCGCGCCCGCAGAAGTGATACTTGAGGCAATTTCACGATCATCTGACCTGACAAAGCGTGGACTGCGAGGGGTTATCGCCGAGGCAATGTTTGCCGTTGAGGTGGTTGATGGGCTCGACGGCTGGAAGGATGTTGCGCCGGAGGGAGACCATCCCTACGACTTTTTGCTCGAAAAAGATCAATCGCGCGTCTCTATCCAGCTCAAAATGCAGCGCAAAAAGCAGCATCGCCCAATGATTGCATCAGAAGGCTATAGAAAGCTGAGCGACGAATTTTGGGTGGTCGAAACCCAAAGAACACGAGGTGGAAAAGCCGCCGACGGGACTAATACCCGTCCGTACCGGTTTGGTGAGTTTGACCTCCTTGCTGTGTCGCTTCATCCGAGCACGGGTAATTGGCAAGACTACTTGTACACGGTAGCCGACTGGTTGTTACCAAGGGATGATGAACCCTCTCAACTTCTAAAATTCCAACCCGTGCCCAAGGTTGCAAACGAATACTGGACTGACGATATTGAGTGCGCTATTGAATGGTTGCAGGAAGGAACAAAGAAGGTAATTTCAGGGCTGGCGTAGAGAGCTAACGGTAGGCTTGAGCGGCTAGGGCATTCGTGCAGCGAATGGGCCAGCCCAGCTCCAAGCCATCGTTGGGCGAAGGCGCTTACTACAACAACCAACTTCGCAACCCGTTGCATATCGACAGCGTTGAAATTCACACATCGACTTTCTACCTTGTTGCTACATCAGCTTGTCTACATGCACTAGACTCTACCGTGACAGATTCCCGGCTACGTGTCCTCGCACCGAGACGCAACGCTTGTGCTTTGCAGATATTCCAGAGCGGTCGAGGGCCAGCCGGCGCGAGAGAACGTGGTCGAACTTTGCAGCTATTCTTGGCCATCAGCCCCCCCGTATCCACACTGGCACATAAATTCTGTTCTTCTGCGCTTGAGTATCGAAATCACAACACTGTCGGCAGGCCTGCATCAATACTGAACTCGAATTCTTCTCGTCCTTCGCTACACGCTTTACGCCTAACGCTTGCATCATGCGACGCCGTAGGCGGTCGTATGCATGCACTTGTTAAGTACCGTTATTTTGCTTGTTGTTTCTATACAATTCTTGGTTTCTCAGGATTCTTGCCACACAATCTTGGAAGCCCATCATCAGATGGTAAGCGTTATGATTATGGTGTTGTATTACTTTTTTGTGATTAGCATATTTTACAAGGAACCCTACGAAAGTAGGTACATTTGCACCTATTAGGTTAAATGACTCATCGTGCATTAATGAGTGTTTGTAGCAATTGAATAAGTTATTTGAAATTTCCAAAAATTTGCTTTGGTCTTTTTCGTAGGTATCGTTTCCAAGGATTATTGCTTTAACGGGAGTGTCTTTTGCTTTCGGTGAAAGAATTGAGTCAATAGATTCATCACCTGAAGTCTTTGTTTTTTCAAAATCCGGGAAATTTACCACGAGATCGGTTAGCTGAACTAGAGAATCTAGTACTCGCCTCATTATAAAGACTATTGATTCCAATTCGATTTTAAACTCGTATAGAGTCAAAGGATTGAAGGTCATCGTTCCTTTTTGTGTTAGATAAATTGCATTATTGCCACCGCCTTGCAATATTATTTTGTGCATTTCCACACATTGAGCAAATTTTTTATTGATGATAATGAGCGATTGATGAATTCTCGTGCCTACTAAACTGATATTGCATAACTGAGGCATTGAAGGAAATTTCATGAAATCAGACATGTTCGGTTCAAGAAATTGGAATGTACTCATTTCTCGACCCGCGTCATAATTGATTTCTTCAACTACCGGACGCCAAAAATCGTTTTTTACAATTTTCCATGAGCCATCTTCAAATACTGGAATTTCATCATCTTCGCATTGCTCCAGGGGAGGCGTGGCAATAGTCGAACCAGCGGGTATCCCCAGCCCTTTTTTGGCATCATCCTCGACTATATCGGTTCTTTCTTCTGAACCAAGATAGAACTTATAATATTTTTCAAAATGATGAAGTTGCATGTTGTTCCTATGTTGAGGCACTTAACAGGTATTCGCCGGACATTCGTCGCGGAGTTCCACGACGGGCTGTCGTTGCTGTCCGGGGCGTTGTGTCATGTATTTATTCGTACTTCTCTAATTCCCAAAAGATTTCTACCTCTATTTCCTTTGTCAGTCAATTACTTAGTGGTAGTACTTTCCCCGCGCACCGCAATACGCGGCGCTTTATCGGATTTCAACGCGAATACTAACGGACTGTACTTCGAATTAGAGAGTTCAGACGTAGGCGCACAATAGCCAGTCAATCAGCTATACCGCCGTGAAAGTGCTCGATGAAGCGGGTATCGGTATTACCCGCGATGAACTGCGGTTGATCCAGTAACCGGCGCAGGTGATGACTTTAGCGATCATCGGACCGTAAAACGCGGTGATGGTGCCACCTTCGGTAAAGCCCGTGTCCACGCGTACAGTGGCGCTCGCCGGTGGCAGGGGAAAGCGGGTCAACAGAACCGGCGAAGGAAGAAATTTCTTCGTGCGATTTTCCGCATAGATGCGCCATTCAATGGCGTGGCCGGTGTAGCTATCGGCTAATGGCGCTACTTTTAAACGTTCTAGCCCTGACGCGAAACCCAACCGCCGCGCTACCGGATCTTCACCCGTCACCATTTCCGTTTGCACGAATTCGCCCGTGTCATGACAGATCCGCATACCGATGCCATCGCCGCCCTCAAGTCTCCATGATGAAAACGACGTCACCCTCGGATATAAGCGCCCCTTCTTCCACGCACACCTGCGTGATGGTGCCTGCTTCTGGGGCGCTGATCGGGATTTCCATTTTCATGGACTCGACGATCATGAGGGTCTCGTCTTGCGCAACTTTCTGTCCCACCGCGACGACGATCTTCCACGCCGTGCCGCTCACCTCGCTTTCAATCTTCAGTTCCATGGGAGCCCTCCAACTTACAGCCTCTATACAAAGCGCCGGAGCATAGCAGATCGGCTAGCGAGTCCGCGTAGCACTAGCGAACCTGCAGCACCACCTTGCCGGTAGCGCGCCGCTGTTCAAGCATGCGCAGCGCGGCGCCAGATCAGCCAGGGCAAAACAACGCCGATATATGGCTGCAAGGCCCTATCGGCATACATCGGCGCCAGATCGGCGAACATGTTCCGGTCATGGTGCGGATGGCCGCGTGAATGGAGGCTGAACGAATAACCAGCCACGCTGATGTTCTTCAACAATAGATAGTTCGAGGCAATAGAGGGCACTTGCTAAAAATAGTAATTTTTTCGTGAGTGCAAGGAAGCACCGCGCGCGCAACCGTGGTGTATAGGTCATACCTGAGGATCGGAGCACGGCGCTGACGTCGCAATCGCGGAAACAGTGCATTTTTAGCAGGTGCCCTAGAGGCGGTTACCCGGCTTGTTCGAAGCGCGGTGCGTCTATGCCGTTCAGACTGTGAATACGAACAGCTTGCCGGCTTCAGCGCCGCCAGAGCGCGTGCGGGTGGAATGGCATCGCCGCAGTATGGCATACGGCAGCCAGCCGCCACCGCTGCCGGCATTCACAGCCGCGCCACTAACACTTAGGCCATGGCTAGAACTCAAGCAATGGCCTCTCACCCGTGGCCTCAGCCAGTTCTCCACCCGTTACCAGCGTGGCGGCACGCTCCAGATCCGGGGCTAGGTAACGATCGTTTTCAAGCGGCGGCAGCACTTGCCGCAAACGCTTTATCACCCGCCGTAGCGGCGCACTGGTCTTAAGCGGCGAGCGAAACTCTATCCCTTGGGTAGCGCAGAGGGCTTCGATACCGAGGATGTACGCCAGATTGGTATTCATCTGCGCGAGGCGCCGGGCACCATGTGCCGCCATCGATACGTGATCCTCCTGATTCGCGCTAGTGGGGGTAGAGTCGGTGGAGCAAGGGTTGGCCAGGTGTTTGTTCTCACTCATGAGCGCCGCCGCCGTCACCTCCGCGATCATGAAGCCTGAATTCAGCCCCGGATCCGGAGTGAGAAACGGCGGCAGATCGAAGGACAAAGCGGGATCGACCATCAGCGCTACCCGGCGCTGCGCGACAGAGCCGAGTTCAGCGATGGCGAGGGCTATTTGATCAGCGGCGAAAGCGACCGGCTCAGCGTGGAAGTTGCCGCCGGAGAGAATGCCCACCTGCGGGCCGAGCACCAGTGGGTTGTCCGTGACTGCGTTGGCTTCAATGGCGAGGGTGCGGCCCGCTTGGCGCAGGAGTTCCACACAGGCGCCGGCGACTTGTGGCTGGCAGCGGATGCAATACGGATCTTGCACCCGCGTATCACCGTCCCGGTGGCTGTCGCGAATGGCAGAGCCGGACATCAGTGTGCGCATAGCGCGGGCGACGTCGATCTGGCCGGGATGGCCGCGCAGTTGATGGATCTCGGACCGCAGCGGTGCCGTGGAGCCCATGATCGCATCGGTGGCGAGGCACGAGACCACCACTGCCGCCTCGGCGTTGCGCCACGCCGCAAACAACGCCGACAGGGCATGGGCGGTGGAGAATTGGGTGCCGTTGATGAGGGCTAGGCCCTCCTTAGCGGCAAGCGTGATCGGCGCGAGGCCCGCCTTTTCCAAAGCCGCCGCACCGGCTAGCTTACGGCCTTTGAAAGTCGCCTCGCCCCCGCCGATCAGGACTGCCGCCATATGGGCTAGTGGTGCGAGATCACCGCAAGCACCCACTGATCCTTGGCTTGGCACGACCGGGAGTACAGCACTGTTCACCATTGATTCCAGCAGCTCGATGAGGGACCAGCGCACACCGGATGCGCCCCGGGCCAGCGACAACAACTTCAGCACCATCATCAAACGTACAACCGCCGGCGGCGCTGGCGAACCCACGCCGCTTGAGTGGGACAAGATGAGATTGCGCTGCAGCGTCACGGTGTCTTTCGCCGCTATTTTGACGCTGGCCAGTTTGCCGAAGCCGGTGTTGACCCCGTACACAGGGCGCTCCCCGCAGGCGGCGAACCGCACCTGCCGGGCCGCTTTTTCAACGGCGCCCTGGGCGCAGCGGTCGATCCGTACCGGTGTTTGCCCGGCGTGCACCCTCAACAACTGCTGGAGTGGCACCGCGCCGGGAGTTAGGACCTCAACCGTCACTCAACCCTCCTAACGACGGCAGCTTGAGTCCGTGTTCTCGTGCACAGCGAATAGCGTCGCCGTAACCGGCGTCGGCGTGGCGCATAACGCCGGTGGCGGGATCGTTCCACAGCACCCGCTCGATACGCTTGGCGGCGGCCGGGGTGCCATCACAGCAGATCACCATGCCGGCATGCTGCGAAAAACCCATGCCTACGCCACCGCCGTGATGAATGGAGACCCAGGTGGCGCCTGAGGCGCAGTTCAGGAGCGCGTTGAGCAGCGGCCAATCCGACACTGCGTCGGAGCCATCTTTCATCGCCTCGGTTTCACGATTCGGCGACGCCACCGAGCCCGCATCCAGATGGTCGCGCCCGATCACTACAGGCGCTTTGAGTTCACCGTCCGCCACCATTTGGTTAAACGCGAGGCCCAAGCGGTGGCGCTGTCCCAATCCGACCCAACAGATCCTGGCGGGCAACCCCTGGAAGCTGATGCGCGCCCGCGCCATATCCAGCCAGTGATGCAAGTGGGCATCATCCGGGAGCAGTTCTTTTACCTTCTCGTCGGTGCGGTAGATATCCTGCGCATCGCCCGATAGAGCACACCAGCGCAACGGCCCCACGCCGCGGCAAAATAGCGGGCGGATGTAAGCCGGCACGAAACCCGGAAAATCGAAGGCATTGACAAGGCCCTCTTCCCTGGCCACCTGGCGGAGGTTGTTGCCATAATCCAGCGTTGGCACACCGGCGTTCCAAAACTCGACCATGGCCGCCACCTGCTCTTTCATCGAGGCCCGGGCAGCGGCTTCCACGGCCGCCGGCTCCGATTCACGCCGCGCCCGCCACTCAGCCAGGGTCCAACCTTTGGGCAGATAACCGTTTACCGGATCATGCGCGGAGGTCTGATCGGTGACGATGCCGGGTTTTATCCCGCGCCGGACCAGCTCGGGAAAAATATCCGCGGCGTTCCCAAGCACCCCCACCGAACGCGCCTCACCCGCCTCCGTCCAGCGCTCTATCATCGCCAGCGCGCCGTCAAGACTTGCTGCTCGCTCGTCCAGGTAACGGGTACGCAGGCGCAATTCGATGCGGCTGGGATCGCACTCAACCACCAGACACGCCGCACCGGCCATGACCGCAGCAAGCGGCTGTGCGCCGCCCATGCCGCCTAAGCCCGCCGTGAGGATCCAGCGGCCCGCGAGTTGGCCACCGTAGTGCTGGCGGCCCGCCTCCCTAAAGGTCTCGTAGGTCCCCTGCACGATCCCTTGCGAGCCGATGTAAATCCAAGAGCCCGCCGTCATCTGCCCGTACATCATCAGACCTTTGCGGTCCAGTTCGTGAAAATGCGACCAATCGGCCCAGTGCGCAACGATGTTCGAATTGGCGATGAGTACTCTGGGGGCGTCCGCGTGGGTGCGAAACACACCGACCGGCTTGCCGGACTGGACCAGTAAGGTTTCATCGTCTTCGAGCGCGCGCAGGCTCGCGGCGATGCGCTCGAAATCGTTCCAGGTGCGGGCGGCGCGGCCTATGCCGCCATAGACCACCAGTTCATGGGGATTCTCGGCCACGTCCGGGTGCAGGTTGTTCATGAGCATGCGCAACGGCGCTTCCGTTAGCCAGGACTTGGCGCTCAATTCAGCGCCGGTAGGTGGGTAGATGTCGCGCTGGTTGTGACGGGGATCGTTCATGGCAGCCTCCGTTGTCGGCGCCCAATGGCCTGGCGCCCAATGGTCTGGCGTCCAATGATCTGGCGCCCAGTTGACCTCAACCCGCTAACCGGCCTAGTCCCACGCTAGCGGATTTAAGCCGGTGCCGCACCCGGACTTGTAGGGCACCTGCTAAAAATAGTCATTGTTTCGTGAGTGCAAGGAAGCACCGCGCGCGCAACCGCAGTGTATAGGTGATACCTGAGGATTGGAGCACGGAGCTGACACCGCAATCGCGGAAAAAGTGCATGTTTAGAGGTGCTCTTTATTCCCGGCGGGTATGTTCTTCTACGTCTAGACCGGGCTGGCGCTTATTATGTCTGGGCCTACTTCAAGAGCGATCCGCCATGCGTCCTTTCTCACTTCATGCGCCACTGGCTCTACTACGTGGCGGTTGGTACCGCGACGTGCGTGTCCTCATCGGCGAGGATGGCTGCCTGGAAGACGTCCGCCATGACTCCAAGCCAGCCGCCGGGGACCGCCGCCTCAGCGGCCGCGCGCTGCTGCCAGCGCCAGCGAATCTGCACAGTCACGGTTTTCAACGTGCCCTGGCGGGACGCATCCAACGGCACGGCCCCGGCGCGGACAGTTTCTGGAGTTGGCGCCAACTCATGTACCGGTTTCTGGCCGCGCTGACGCCGGAGATGATCGGCGCCATCACCGCCCAGGCGCAGATGGAAATGTGCGAAGCGGGCTACGGCGCCGTGGCCGAATTCCACTACTTGCATCATGCCCCGGGCGGACGCGCTTACGCCGATCCGGCGCAGACTTCGCAGAGCATCATCGGCGCGGCTGAAGATACCGGGATCGGCCTCACGTTATTGCCGGTGCTCTACGCCGCGGGCGGGGCCGATGGCCGCGCGCCGGCTGGCGCACAACTGCGCTTCGCATGCGACGCCGATGGCTACGGGCGGCTCTGGGCGGCGGCGGCGCGCTCGCTCAAGCGAGGCCCCGACGCATATTCAACCAGCTCATATTCAACCAGCGCATATTCAACAGGGGATTGGAACATAGGTATCGCCCCGCACTCGTTGCGCGCCGTACCGCGCCCGCTCCTCGACGAGGTGGTGGACGCTCACCCGGCAGGTCCCGTACACATACACATCGCTGAGCAAATGGCCGAGGTGGATGAGATTGAACACGCTTGGGGCGCGCGGCCAGTGGCTTGGCTGCTAGACCACCATGACGTTGACCGGCGTTGGTGCCTGGTACACGCCACTCACATCAATGACGAGGAATGCCACCGGCTAGCGGCAACTGGTGCCGTGGCCGGGCTTTGCCCGATCACTGAAGCCGACCTCGGCGATGGTGTATTCCCGGCGGCAGCCTTCACCGCCGCCAGCGGGCGTTTGGGTGTGGGCACCGACTCCAACATAGGTATCACGCTAGCGGGGGAGTTGAGGCTGCTGGAGTATTCGCAACGCCTCACCCTAGGCCAGCGCAATGTATTGGCGCGAGCGGAGCAAGCCACTGGCAGGGCGCTATTCGATGCGGCTCTTAGCGGTGGTGCCGCCGCTCTTGGCCGCAACGCCGGAGCCATCGAACCTGGCCGCCTGGCCGATCTGTTGACCCTGGACACCAACGCGGTGGGGTTACACGGCTTGAACGGCGACGAGTTACTGGACGGTTGGATTTTCTCAGCTCTAGAGTCCCCGGTCGCAGAGGTGTGGAGCGCTGGCAGACAAACCGTCGAGGCGGGGCGACACGTGGCGCGCGAAGCCATCACTGCCGGCTATCGAAAAGCCTTGGATGAGTTGATGGCGGTGGCATGAAACGCGCCGCCGCCACATTCGTGTAACAGCCACCGCGTTCCTGTGGCGCCAAAAACGGGTTACTCCGGCAGCGCCGCTCTAGTTAATGCCGGGCCGTTAATGACGGGCCGTTAATAACGGGCCCGGCATGGAAGCGGTATGGCCGATCATCATGGATCCTTCATGCAATTCACTGGGGATGGGGGTCCAACCACGGCTGGCCCGTTCCCGTAATACTTCATCTACGGGGCGCCTCTAACAATAGTCATTGTTTCGTGAGTGCAAGGAAGCACCGCGCGCACAACCGCAGTGATAGGTGATACCTGAGGATTCGAGCACGGCGCTGACGCCGCAATCGCGGAAAAAGTGCATTTTTAGCGGTGCCCTGATCTTGAACTGCAACCCTCAACCCCCGTGTTCTTGGCACCGGGCGCGCGCCGGGCTGAAGTTGTTGAGCGCATCGGTGCTGACGGCAAGGTGCTTACAGATCCGGATGAATCCACCGTACTGCATGCATTCGAAAAGCTATGCACGCAGGGGGTTGAATCGGTGGCCGTGGTGGTGCTGTTCTCATTCCTGAATCCAGCTCACGAACAGCGCAGCGCCGCCCTGGCGGCGGCGCATTTTCCCCATTTGAGCCTATCCCTGTCATCCGCGGTGGATCGCGCTTTTCGCGAGTACGAGCGCACGGTGGTGACGGGCTTCGATGCCTACACCAAACCGGTGCTGACCCGCTATTTGCGCAACCTGGAGGATGTGCTCCGGCAACAGCACATCAACGCGCCCTTCCAAGTGATGCAATCGCGCGGTGGCGTCAGCGCCGCCAGCAGCGCGGTGGAACGGCCGGTCAGGTTGTTTCTATCCGGCCCCGCCGCTGGCGTCATCGGTGCTGGTCAAACCGGCACCGAAGCAGGCCACCAGCCATTGATCACGGTGGATATAGGTGGCACCCGTTGCGACATCGCTCTTTTATCACTGGCGGCAAACCGCTGGCGCGGCCAGAGGGCCTCATAGACGGCTTTCCAGTAAGAGTGCCGATGGTGGACGTCAACGCCATCGGCGCGGGCGGCGGCCGCATCGCCTGGTTAGACCAGGCCGGCGGCCTGCGGGTGGGCCCGCACTCAGCCGGCGCCGATCCAGGCCCCGCCTGTTATGGCCGCGGCGGCGAGCAGGTCACCGTCACCGACGCTGCCGTGGTTCTCGGCCTGCTGAACCCCGCTTACTTCGCTGCGGGCAAGCTACAACCGGACCCCGCAAGCGCCCGCGAAGTCATTCGCACGGGCCATCGCCGAGCCCCTGGGGATGAAGACCGAGACAGCGGCATTGGGCATTCACCAAGTGCTCAATGCGCAGAGGGCCGAGGGGATCCGCATGGTGTCCATCAAACAAGGATTCGCTCCGCGCGATTTCACCCTGGTGGCACCGGGTGGCGCCGGTCCTCTGCACGCCGTGGCCTTGGCCGAGGAACTCGGCATGGACACCGTCTTGGTGCCCCGCTATCCAGGCGTGTTGTCCGCCGCTGGCCTGCTAGGCGCAGCGGTGGAACACGCCGTGGCCACCGGTTATCCCATGGCTCTGGCCAAGGTCTCGCCGGATGAGGTCAAACGGCAACTGGCCGGCCTGGATGCAAAGAGCGCTGCGCTCATGGCCGGCGAAGCGGTGGCAGCCGGCGGTATAGCGATCAGCTACTCCGCCGATGTGTGTTATGTGGGCCAATCCTATTATCTGAAGGTACCGCTACACCTGGACGAACCGGCCCCACTCGCTCGGTTATATGAACACTTCATGGACACGCACGAGCGCGTCTTCGGCTACGCCACGCAATCGCCGGCCCGGCTGGTCAATCTGCGTAGCGTACATCGCGCATCGATTGCCGAGCGTGCAGCGGCGGCCGCAGCGGCGGCTACTCAAACGAGCGATGCGAGCCCCGCGCCCCGCTCACGGTTAGCTATGTTGAGCGATGCGGCGCCGCCACGGCAGGTACCGGTGTACGCTCGCGAAGCATTGGCGCCAGGCAACCGTATCGCTGGCCCGGCGATCATCGAACAACGCGATACCACCACCCTCAATCGACACCGGCTGGGTTAGCGTGGTACTGACTAGCGGCTATCTGGAACTCACCTGCGAGCGTTGCTCCCAAAGAGACGACAGCCATAGCCATGAACACTCTCTTCGCGGATACCGCCGCCGGGTTAGATCCGATTACCTTGGAAGTCGTGCGCAACAAGCTAGACGGCATCGCTAATGAAATGCAGTCAACTTTGCTGCGGAGTTCATTTTCCACCGTGGTCAAGGAGGGCCTGGACGCATCCGCAAGCCTGTTCACCGTGGAGGGCGAAACACTGGCCCAAGCCATCGCCATCCCTATCCATCTGGCGACCCTGCTCCCCATCGTGCAAACCCTGCTCAACAAGTTTCCGGTGAACGCGATGGCCGCGGGCGATCTGTTCAGCATGAACGACCCCTACCTGGGCGGCACCCACCTGCCCGGCATCGCCATCGTCATGCCGGCGTTCCATGGCGCACGGGTCATCGCCTTGAGCGCCGCCATAACCCATCACCAAAACGTGGGCGGCATGGCGCCGGGCTCAGTGCCGCCGAATGCCACTGACATCTATCAGGAAGGGATCCGCATTCCGCCCCTCAAGCTGCGCGCTGCCGGCGTCATCAACGGCACGCTGATGGGGCTGTTGAAACTGAATGTGCGAGTGCCGGAGATGTTCCTGGGCGATCCGGGCGCCCAGATCGCCGCCTGTACAGTGGCGGCACGCAGACTGGATGAATGAACGGGCCGTTACGGCCACAACCGACTGCGTGATACGTTCAGGGAACTGTTGGACCGCTCCGAGCAGCTAACGCGCAAAGCCTTAAAAACCATTCCGCAAGGCACTTACCGCTACGCCGATTGCCTAGACAACGACGGCATCGAATTGGATAAGCCGGTGCGCATCGAAGTGGCCGCCACCATTGAGGGCGGCACCGCGCATTGCGACTTCGAAAGCACCGGCCCGCAGACCAAAGGTCCGTTCAACGCCGTGCCATCCGGCTCGCAAGCGGCGGCTTATTTCGCCGTGCGCTCGCTCACCGATCCGTCCATCCCCACCAATGGCGGCTGTTTCCGGCCGGTAACCCTGCGGCTGCCGGAGGGCACGTTGGTCAATCCCGAAGAATCAGCCCCGGTCAACTCGCGCACCGCCACCATCAAGCGCATTGCCAGTTGCATCGTGGGGGCCCTAAAAGAGGCACCGCCCGCCAGGGTACCGGCGGATGCATCCAGCTCCTCGCTAGTGCTGATGTTCGGTGGCAAACAGGACGACGGGTACGCCTTTCGTGGCCGGCGAGTTCAATGCCGGCGGCAGCGGCGCTGGCCCACGGCGCGATGGCGTCGATGTCATCGAGACAAACGGCAGCAATTGCATGAACCTGCCGGTGGAGGCCCTGGAGTTGGAGGCACCGGTACGGGTCCACCGCATGGCCCTGCGCGCCGATTCGGGCGGCCCCGGCCAGTACCGCGGCGGCCTGGGCTGCGTGCGGGAGTTCGAGTTCTTAACCGATGAGATAACCCTCACCCACCGCGGCGAACGGCACTAGGGCACCTCTAAAAACGCACTTTTTCCGCGATTGCGGCGTCAGCTCCGTGCTCCAATCCTCAGGTATTACCTAGACACTGCGGTTGTGTGCGCGGTGCTTCCTTGCACTCACGAAACAATGACTATTTTTAGCAGGCGCCCACCATCACCCAGCCCGCGGTGCCCATGGCGGCGGTGACGGCGCCCCAGCCCGTTCAACCCTAGCCCGTTCAACCCTAGCCCGTTCAACCCTAGCCCGTTCAACCCCAGCCCGTTCAACTATTATCCGCGCGAGCGGCGCAGAGCAAACCATCGCCTCCAAGCTCCTGACCACGGTGCACAAAGGCGATCGCCTGGTGGTGCAAACCCCAGGCGGCGGCTATGACCCGCCAGCAGCAAGGGAACGGGAACAGGTAGAGGAGGATGTACGCAACGGCAAAGTGACAGCAACGCAGGCGGCCAAACAACACTGAGTTATCCTGTGCCACATCCGCGTACTTGAAGTAACATGAACTTTATGTCGGTTTCCCATGCTCGCACACTGTATGGCGTCGGCACGATCCGCGTGCTACGGGCCCATTGGGCGCTCATCGAACTCGGCCTGGACTACCACTGCGTGCCGGTGCGAACGCGCACGCCGGACACCGAAACCCCGCAGTTCAAACGGCTCAATCCACGCCAGAAAATCCCGGTGTTGCGCGACGGCGACCTCACCATCGCCGAGAGTGCCGCCATCGTCACCTATCTGGCCGAAGGCTACAGCGATCCGGCGGCGCCGCTCATTCCCACCGGCATCAAAGCACGGGCCAAGTATTTCGAGTGGCTGTCCTTCGTCTGCATGGAGTTGGACGCCACCAGTCTCTATATCTTGCGGCGCCATGAGTACCTACCGGATATCTATGGCGAAGCGCCGGTGGCAGTGGATTCCAGCAGCGCGTATTTCACCCGCATGATCAATGCCGCCGCGCTGCTCGTTAAAGAGGAGCAGACTTACCTCACCGGCGAGCATTTCACCGGCGCCGACATCCTGCTGGCCTCCTGCCTGGTCTGGGCCAAGGACTACCATCAATCCATACCGGATGTTCTGACCGCATACATGGCGCGCATGCTCGCCCGCCCTAGCTATTCCAAGGCGGAACAAGCTAACCGGGTGCCGTGACATGAGCGGCGCGACCATGAGAGGATTTCTTCCTACCCGCTCCCAAAAGTGGTGGCTATCATCATGCCACTGCCCCCAAGCCATTCTTCGCCACCAGCGTCAGCAGCTTCAGGGATGCGCCCCGCGGACGCTTCTCGCCGCGCTCCCACTGGCTCACCAGTCCGGCCGTCACGTTGAGGTAGCGCGCGAACACGGCCTGGCTCGCATTCTAGCGAAGCCGTAGCGCGCAGATATCCTCCGGCGCCATCTCCTCGACCGGCGTCAGGCACATCTCGTCGAACGCCCGCATGGTCCGCTTCGACATCAGACCGGCCTCGGCGAGGCCAAGCGCCGCCTCGTGCGCGGCCGCCAACGCTTCACTCTTGTATTGCTTGGTCATCGCATTGCACCTCGATGATCACTCCAACCGCCGGCGCCGCTGCAAGGCCCGCCCGGTCCAGCGCCAGGTACTCGTCGGCCAGCCGCCGGAAGGTCTCCAACTCGTCCCGGCGCAGGTTGTCCCGGCCGCTCTTCGCGAATCCGTACACGAAAAACGCCAGCTCGCCCCGGCGAAACAGCATGCTCGTGCGAAACTCGCCGGAGCGCCCGTCACCTCTGCGGGCGATGCGCTGCTCGATGACGTCGCCACCCCGATCGGCATCGATCAAGCCCCTCCGCGCCCGCAGAAGAGCCTCGCACAATGTGGCGTCGCCGATTCCCTCGCGTCCGGCGAAACGGGCGCAGGCTTTGGTCTTGAACGCCGGCAATCCGGACCCTCGCGAGCGCCCTTCACCATGCGCGTTTCATAACACCGAGTGCTGCTTTTATCAATCCGCCCTCACGGCTGTCGAAGTCTTCGGTGCCGTGCTGGCGCCCGCCCAATGACAATGCCGACCGAGATCATGCGGTGCCTCTGCGTATAGCCGTCAACACGACCGCCGCATAGGCGCTCCACCGAGAAGCCCCGCACCGTCTAGAGGGCGAGTCTGGCCGGATGCGTTGTTAACCTAAGCGGGGCGGCGGCTGGCGCTCCGGAGGGGGCGTGGCCGCCCCCCGTTCCCTTGCGCCTGACTCGAGGAGCACGGCACGATGCAGGCGGCTCAGGCTGCGAATCAGCCGGTGAAGCGACTTGCGCTGATTCTCGATCTCGCCCCGGTACACCGGCTCCTCGCACCCGGGCATCGCCACTGCTACCGCGAGCGTGTCCTTGTGAACGTCCAGTCCGGCATATGCGCTAAACTCGTTCACGACCTGCCCTCCTCAATGTGGCTCTGTGTCAAGGGTCCTGACCTCGAACATAACCCACGTGTCCCGCGGACAGGGCAGGTCAATCCATGATGTCCAGCTCCCGTGCGGGCATAGCAAGAAACGCCCTATTACATCCAATCAACAGTTAAGTGGAACGGGGTAGACGCGGTGTTGAACACATTCTGGCTAGGCGCACACGCTGGACAATTTAACCAGAAACCCAGTTACCATGAAAACCAAACGGTACGCGCTGCGGTAAGCGCACGGTGGCCACCGGTGGCGCTTTAAAGTCAGCCGCATCAATGATGACTACTACGCTTGTGCTGCTGGCCGCGTCCCATGCGTACGCCATCACCCATCCATCATCTTCACCGGCTTGGTTTTCATCGGCTTGGTCTTCATTGGCATTGCCTTCGCGGGGTATGAAAACACCTTCGAGATGGTGCCGGCCCGGACATGAATGAACCGCAACGCCACCGGTCCTCAGATCTGTTTTGAGCAAGGCCATCTGATTGTCCACGGGCCACAGATCGGTGCTGTAGCCAAAGCGGCTGAAGCGGCCTTCGCGGCGTTCATCGTGCCGTGGAAACTCCTGTGCCCGCTCGCTTATCACATCATGGCTAACGCGGCGGCTGACCGGATCTATAGTCCAGCGATCCAAAGTGGAGGTGCCTTCATTCGGAGGACCTATTACATGCTCACCCGCGAACATACGCGGATGACGCACGGCATCGAACACAACCCGCCCTTGTTCGTCGTCGTACGCATTCAGTGGATGGAAGATATAACAGGGCTCAATATCGGCCCAGATTACATCGCTAGAGCCGGTCTCAGCGCCGTCACGCGGCAGTAAACCGATACGGGCCGGATATTCGGGTTGCCAGCGGTACGGTAACGAAACCCCGCGCCGCGCGGCATTCACATCGAATACACACGGCAGATCCAAAATCAGCACGAACCGCTCCGTGAACGCCGTATCGTGAACCATGGGGCCACCAGTGGTCGGCACGTTCACACTGCGGCTAACCTGCCCCATGGCATCAACGCACACGTACTGAACTTGATTCCCCCAACCCCAGCAATAAGCAACAGTGTGTAACTCACCGGTTAGGGGATCGCGTTTTGGATGCGCCGAGAAAGCGCGCTCCAAGGTTCCACCGAAGTCACTGTAAGCGATAGTATCCAGCTCATAAGACAGCTCTACCGGGCAGCCACCCGCCTCCACCAGTGCGAATGTGCGGCCAGCGTGGCCGATGACGTTGGTGTTTGCGGCGAAGATGCGCGCTGGATCGCCAAATGGATTCTCGATGGGTGTCTCACCCAATAGCGCGCAGATAGCGGGGCTTCTGACGTAACGGTTGCGGTACCAGCGGGCCTGCCCGTCTTCGAGCTTTAGCCCGTGCACCATGCCGTTGCCGGTAAACCAGTGATGGGTGGCCGGATCGATGTCACCCAGCGGATTGGGACCATTGCGAATAAAACGCCCGTTGAGTGCCTTTGGGATCTGTCCTTCGACCGGCAAATCGAAAGCCGTCAGTTCTGCTTCCACGGGAGCGAAGTTGCCACTAAGAAAAGGATTGTCTGCATGCGTCACGGCCACGTTCCCCCTAAAGTGTTTGCTGCAGTAGTGTGCCGCCTCTTGACGCGGGCGATGGTGCCCGGCGCTTTGCCGCCGGACCACGTTACGGCGCCACGTTTGAGTGTTTGCCCACCTGCCAAGGGGCGGATAATCCACCCCGCTATGCGCCCGTGTCGGTTCACGACTATCGCACCGGGCGCTTTGCCGCCGGCGCCGGCGGCAACAAACCGTTCGGGCGCCATTAGCCCTTAGGACTGATGACCGGCAAAACTCGCGAACCTAAGCGCTCCGTGCATGCGGCTGCGGCACGCGCGGCCAAAGCGGCGCCGTCACCCTCTTGTGCGGCAGCGAAGCGAAATTCATCGATCCCGTTCCCTGCGTAGAAACATAGATAACCTCCCGCGCTATAGATCCGAAACCGGCATAAAAGTGCTGAGTTGATTTGACCACCAGCGCTTTGGGCCGCAATGGATCGAGTCCAACTTGGGCGAAACAGTCCGGGTGGAATGCCTGCATCCGATGAGAGTTGCAGATGATATCGATGGCATCGGTATCGTTGTCCGGTTCGCCGATGCGTAGCCATGCCATGTCGCCCAATGGCACGATGGCGCCGCCAAAGGGCTGGTGGGCATCGCGTTTTAATCCCATCACGACTGCGCTGATATCGAGGGGCGCACCGGACGCCGGCCCCAACTTGCCGCCAATGCGAATGTCGATCCGGGCACCGACACCGGCGTCGTGGGCGATTTCGACGGCGCCCGGATCCCACACTGGCGAGCAGGCAAAGCCACCACCACCGCGTTCGAGCAACGCGGCGAGAAAAAAGGTCGCATCGCTGGCCGCCCCTATGCCGGCATTGTCGGCGGTATCGGCGATCACGAACGGGCGCTCGCCCGGCGCCGCCCGAATCACTTTTTTGATGGCGGCGGACTGGCTCACGAAAGGCGCCAACAAAGCATAACGGTTATCGAATACCCACTGGCCGAGGGTAGTGGCGGTATGTTCGGCAAGCGCGCTATCACCGTCCGTTACCACCAGTACCCGCGTTCCGACTTCGGGGGTATCGCCCCAGGGAAAGCCGTGAGCCAAAGACACGCTCAAGATACCCGCCTCACGCTCCAAGGCTTGCATGCGCGCGACGAAGCTTTGCATCGGCTCGCATGTGGTCGGATAGATGCCGAGCATCCGGCAATCATGCATTGCCATCACCGGGCGCAAACCCTCATCGAGCATGCGTTCGAGTAAAGTGAAGATCTCGGCGGCACGCTCGACCACGTCGATGTGAGGGTACTCCTTGAAGAAGATGAGCACATCGGCGGCGGCGACTTTTTGCGCCGTCAGGTGGCCGTGCAGATCCAGTTCCGCGAGAATCGGTACATCGGGCCCCACACGCTCGCGAATACGGGCCAACAGCTCGCCTTCCGCATCCGGATAACCATCGGCGATCATCGCGCCGTGCAAGCTCAACACAACGGCATCGACCGGTAAAGCCTTATCCAGATCAGCCAGTATTTCACCGCGTAACGACTCGAACGCCGCCCTCGTCGTAGCACCGGCCGGGGTGGCAAAAGCGGCCAAGCCTTCACGTACCTCCCAGCCTCTCGCGAGAGCCCGTTCGCGCCAGTGAATAAGCGGCAGGGCGAATAGACCCGGTCTATCGCCGTGCTCACCGCCACGGACTAACATGGTGCGGGTGAACAGATCCAACCCTGTAGGGATCGGCGAGAAGGAATTGGTCTCGGTGCCAAGGCAGGCGGTGAAGATAAGGCGCTTCATAGTAACTGACGGTGTGGTGCAAGCGTGCAGCAACTTAACACGGCCCGGCGGCGCACCGTACGCCGGAATAACCCCTAAACCGGGTCCAGTGCTTTGCCATCGACTCAAACATCCAAACCTGCGGCAGCATCCAAACCCCCAGCGCCGCGCTTCACCCGTCTAGCGCTGGGCCTCGCTTTGTTGGCCTGCGGCGCCGCCTGGGGCTTGACCATCCCCCTCACCAAGCTGGCGGTCTCCTCGGGACACCAGCCACTGGGACTGGTTTTCTGGCAGCTTATCTTCTCGTCGATCGCATTGACCGGCATCTGCTTGTTACGCCGTCTATGGTTCCCGCTAACGCGCCAGGTGCTCGGCTATGTTGTAGTCATCGCATTGCTTGGCACCATAGTGCCGAACAGCTTCTCGTATCTGGCGGCGGCGCAGCTACCCGCCGGCATCATGGCCATCGTTATGGCATCAGCGCCCATGTTCGCGCTGGTGGTTGCGAACGGTCTACGCATTGAGCCCTTTTCATGGCTGCGCTCAACTGGCGTCGCCGTCGGCGCCGTGGCGGTCTTGGTCTTGCTGGTACCGCAGGCCAGTTTGCCGGACGCGGGCCAGCGGGTATTCGTGCTGGTGGCCCTGCTGGCACCGCTTTGCTACGGCGTCGAGGTGAGCTATATCGCCAAGCGGGCTCCGCCCACTGTCGATGCTGCCGCCGCGCTCCTGGGCGCATCAGTGACGGGCGCTTTTATCGCCGCACCCTTAGCCCTCGCCAGCGGCACCTGGGTCGATATGTGGGTGCCATGGCAAACTGCCGAGTGGGCTCTGCTCCTCTCATCGCTCTGCCACACGGCCGCCTATACCGGATACATCTGGCTAGTCGGCATCGCGGGACCGATATTCACCAGCCAGAGCGCCTACGTCATAACTTTGTTCGGCGTGTTGCTCAGTGCGCTCATCCTCAATGAGAGCTACTCGTCTTGGGTATGGCTATCGCTGTTGCTGATGTTGCTAGGACTTGCGCTGGTGCAGCCGCGAAATAGCAGCCCCTAAGCATGCAACTACTGGATAATTTGATCGAACGTAAACGCGCTCGGTACGCAGGGGCTCAACATAGCCACTGCAGTACTCATCAGAGCTTTCATCGAACACGTGAATTCACGACACTTTATAAGAGAAGTGGCCCCGGAAAATTGGACAGCCCGTCAAGTGTGCTCCTTCATGCTGTATCAGGCCGCCCTTGATGCGCCGACCTGAGCAAAGTACACTGCATCAGGGGTGCGTCGGTCCAATGCGCTCCTGCTCCTATTAGCCTCATCGGAACGCAGAAGATCCACTTAAGGGGTCCACCTCACTACACCTGGACTGTTGCTGGCCCGTCACACCTGGGGGCGCAACTCATCCTATCCCCCGCACATCCACTGCCTGGTCAGCGAAGGCGGACCCCGATAGCGAAGGTCAGTGGCACACGCCTAAGCGTGCGGCGTTCGTGTGGCCGGCCAAAGCATTGATGCCTCTGTTTCGCGGCAAACTGCGAGTCAAGATTCTCCAACTTCTCCAAGCCGGGCAACTTCGATCGCCCTCGCAAATGAGCGCTCAGCGCCTTCGCAACGTGCTCAACACACTCGGCCACTCGCCTTGGCATGTCCATATCGGCCAACGCTATACCCATGGCCAAGGGGTAGCGACGTATTGAGCTCGCTAGGTGCGCGGCGGGCCGTTGCGCAACAGCCAACTCAGCGACCCCGAGTCGGTGGACTGGATGGCCTTCGTTCAACGCCATCACCCACAGTCTGTGCGCTGCCAGCACCGCGCCGCGCCGGTACACCTGGCCGAGCGCATCATAGAGCCGTCACGCCCGACCCGGGCAGGGCGAAGGCCCAAGGAGGCGGCAATGGCATCGACAGAACCGCAGACACGGCGCCTATGCACACCGGTGCCACTAGCCAACGCAACACCGCCATCAAGCGTTAACTCCATAGATAGCCTGCCCGCCAAACCGTCGCCGGCGGAGATTCGCCCAACAAGCCGTGCGAGCGGACCCGGGATAGGGACACGTACTTATCGTTGCTCTGTGGCGGGCCGCTCAACTATTCGTTATGCATTAAGCTAGCTTGATCCCAATACGGTATCTCTCTATACTGTAGGAAATGAGAGTAATAGCAAAACGATCACTTAGCGACTTCTGGGAATCATCGCCAGAATACAATGATTCAAAGTCAGCCTTGGAAGCATGGTATGAGGAAGCTTCAAAAGCTAAATGGAAATCACCGCAGGATATTAAAGCACAGTTTCGTTCAGCCAGTATTCTCAAAAATAATCGAGTGGTATTCAATATCGCAGGTAATAAGTACAGGTTAGTGATAGCAACCGATTATCAAAGGCAAGCCTGTTTTATTAAGTTTGTTGGCACGCATAAACAATATGATGAAATAGACGCAGAGATTTACGATGCATATTCAGCCTATAAAAAATGAGCGGGATTATGAGAGCGCTCTTGCAGAAGTTGAGTCTTTATGGGGCGCTGATGAAGGTACTGAAGATGGAGATAAATTGGATATTTGGTTGGTTTTAATTGAAGATTATGAAAATAAACATCATCAAATTTTTCCTCCTGATCCCGTAGCAGCAATTAAATTTCGGATGGAGCAAATGAATTTATCGAGAAAAGACCTTGAACCATATATCGGTAGTAGAGGTAGGGTGTCTGAAATTTTAAATCATCGTAGAAGCTTGTCACTTAATATGATTCGAGCGCTTCATTCAAATTTATCAATCCCACTTGAAAGCTTGATGCATGAATCAGGTATTGATGCATAATCGGGTAGCCGGAGGTCTCTAAGCTCCAGCCCCCACAACACCCTGCATGCGGCTGCGCACAGGGCGTTTCATCAACCGTGATGACAGGCAATGCAGCCGTCCCGAAGTGAGAACAGGCCTTGTTGTTTCAGGTACGTCAATCCCAGTGCAGCATTGGGGCACCGGCTGAAGGGCGCCGCTAACAATAGTCATTGTTTCGTGAGTGCAAGAAAGCACCGCGCGCACAACCGCAGTGTATAGGTGATACCTGAGGATTCGAGCACGGCGCTGACGCTGCCATCGCGGAAAAAGTGCATTTTTAGCAGGTGCCCTGAAGTATTTATGGCGCTGGCTGGTACGGATGCGAATAGTTGGTCCGGTTATGCACTTATCACTTGAATTCAAGAATGTGAGGCTAACTATCCGTTTGAGTCCCGGTTAAGCCTTCCTCACCATAGCGACTGGCGGGGCCCAGGCCGCCCTCGCCTAACCGGCCAGCGGCGCCGAAATGGCCCCTGCCGGGCACGTGATTGACTTCGATGCGGATGCCGTCCGGATCTTCGAACAGCACGGAGTAATAACCCGGGGCGAACTGCGAGCCGTCTTCAGCCGGGTGAACCATCTTGGCACCCAGTTCTTCTTCGGCATAGGCTGCAATCGCCTGCACATCCTCGACGCTGCGGGCGCGAAAGCAGATGTGATGCAAGCCGCAGGTATCTTGATCGAATGGTTTGCCACGTTTCTCCGGTGGCGCGCCACGCACCAGGATACCGGTGCGCCCGCCGATGCAATAGACCGACTCATCGTTTCTGAGCAGCGTTTGCATCGCCATGAAATGACAGAGCTTTTCCCAAAACGGCAGGCACGCTTGGGGATCATTGACGGTGAGTTGAATATGGGCGATGCCGTTGATGGAAACGGTCATTTGATGGTCCTCCAAACGACAGTCGGAACTTTTAGTACTGCGAACCGATCAAGCACCTGTCCAATTCGGGGGCCGTTTCTCGGCGAAGGCTTTGGGTCCTTCCACGTAATCCGCTGTTTCGGACAACCGGCCTTGGGTTGGAAACACCGCCTCCAGCGCCAAATCGAGCGGCAGGCCCAGGCCGAGCACGGCGGCTTCTTTGGAGCCCTGCACCGACAGCGGTGCCCCTTTCAGAATTTCATGCGCCCAATCCCTGGCCGTGTCCATGAGCTTGGCGAGCGGCACGACTTCATTGGCGAGGCCGTAACGAAGCGCATCACCGGCACTCAGGCGCTTGCCGGCGAGAATAACGCCCATGGCGATGTGATAGGGGATCTGACGGGGTAAGCGGTGTACGCCACCGGCCCCGGCCAACAAGCCCACGCGCGGTTCCGGCAGTCCAAAACTGGCATGCTCGGCGGCGATGATGAGGTCGCAGGAGAGCGCCAGTTCAAAACCACCGCCCAGGGCGAAACCGTTCACCGCCGCGATAATCGGCTTGATGCAGCGGGTGCGTTTGTGTAGACCGCCAAAGCCCCGCGGAGCTTGCAAGCGCAACCGGCGCACTTCGTCACCGCCGTGCTCGGCCTGGAATTTGAGGTCATTACCGGCACAGAAAGCTTTGTCGCCAGCGCCGGTGACAATCGCTACCCACTGCTGCGGATCCGCCTCGAACTCATCGAACACTTGGTTCATCTCGATGGTGGCATAAGGATGCAGGGCATTCATGCGCTCCGGGCGGTCGATGGTAACGGTGGTGATGTGATCACTGGACTGCACAGTGATGAACTCGTACGCCATGTTGGGTCTCCGCGAAGGTAGCTGGAGCGTTCAATAATCGCAAAGTGAGGGAGGTGGCGAAAGCCCGCGCGGCGCCGGGCATGCCATACTCCAGGGCCTACGCCTATGTTGTGGCATCAGCGAGCAGAGGAATATGAGTCAGAAAACTGCCCAGGAAATACGCTTGAAACAGCGTCCCGTCGGTATGCCGGGTCCCGCGGACTTCGAATTGGCAACCGTATCCGTCAATGAACCGGGCGCCGGGGAAGTGCAGGTGCGCAACCTGTGGATGTCGGTGGATCCGTACATGCGCGGGCGCATGGTGGACAGGCGCAGCTACGTGCCGCCTTTTCAGGTGGGCGAGGTGCTGCAAGGTGGTGCGGTCGGCGAGGTGGTCGAATCCAACGATGACAACTTCGCCCCGGGCGATCACGTGCTCAGCATGAACGGCTGGCGCGAGTGGTATGTGGCGCCCGCTAAAGGGTTAACCAAGGTGGATGGTCAAGCCGCGCCATTGCAAGCATACCTGGGTGCGCTGGGCATGCCCGGCATGACCGCCTACGCGGGGTTGTTGCGCATCGGCGAGCCCAAGGACGGCGAAACGGTCTTCGTCTCCGCCGCTTCCGGCGCCGTGGGCGCCATCGTCTGTCAGATCGCCAAACTCAAAGGTTGCCGGGTGGTCGCCAGCGTGGGCTCGGAGCGCAAAGCCGCCTGGTTAGGCGATGATCTTGGAATCGATGCGGTCATCAATTACAAGAGCTGCGGCAATCTCATGCGAGCGCTGCGCGCGATCGCCCCGGACGGCGTGGATGTGTACTTCGAAAACGTAGGCGGTGAGCACCTGAGGGCGGCGTTGGATGCGATGAATCCGTTTGGCCGCATCGTCATGTGCGGCATGATCAGCGGCTATAACGACACCGAACCGCGCCCAGGTCCGCCGAATCTGTTCAACATGATAGGCAAGAACCTACGCATGCAAGGCTTCATCGTCACCCAGCTCTGGGATATGTATCCGGACTTCGTCAAAGACATGTCCGCGTGGATCGCCGCTGGTGAGATCCGCTGGCAGGAAACCGTGGCCACGGGCATCGAGAATGCGCCTAATGCTTTTATGCAGCTATTTACCGGTGACAACTTCGGCAAGATGTTGGTCAAGCTGGGCGCGTAGCGGTGCACAACATGACGGTGATGGCCAAGGGTCTTCGCTTTCCCGAAGGCCCGGTGGCGCTACCGGGCGGCAGCGTTTACATACCCGCTTAAGTGGACTAAAAAGCGCCAATCAACGCCGATGAAATATGCCCAAGATCAATACGCCCAAAGCCGATACGCCCAAAGCCGATATGCACTGGGACAAGCCGTACCGCGCGCCGAAGACCCCCGTCTGCTGCGTGGCGGCGGGCGTTATACGGACGACATCAACGCACCGGGGCAAGCCCATAGTCTTATCGTGCGCTCACCCCATGCCCACGCCCGCATAAAATACATAGACACCGTGCAAGCGCTGCGGGCGCCCGGCGTTTTGGCGGTATTCACCGGTGCCGACATCGCCGCCTCCAAACTCGGTGATCTGCCGACCTTCGCGCCACAATTGGTGCCGTTGACCCGGCCCGACGGCGCGCCCATTTACGTGCCGCCGCATCCCGCGCTGGCTCCGGATACAGTGCGTTTCGTGGGTGATCCGGTCGCTTTCGTGGTGGCGGAAACGGCCCTGCAAGCACGGGACGCGGCGGAACTCATAGTCATCGACTACCAGATCCTCGAAGCCAATACCCATACCGGCACTGCTACCCGAGCAGTGGCGGTGTGGCCCGAGTGCGAGGACAACATCTGTTTTCGCTTCCAGATCGGCGATGAGGAGGCGGTAAACGCCGCCATCGACGAGGCGGCCCATGTCACCCACGCGCGGCTGCCCATATCAAGGCTCGCTGTCAACGCCATGGAACCGCGCGCGGCGATCGGCGAATACGACCCGTACGATGAGCGCTACACCCTCACTTCGGGTAACCAGTTTCCCCATGATATACGTGGTTGGCTGGCGCGTTACGTGCTAGGGGTGCCCGACAGCGCCGTGCGGATCATCAGCCCGGACATGGGTGGTTCTTTCGGGCTTCGCAGTAATATTTTTCCTGAGCTGGCGTTGACCTTGTGGGCGGCCAAGGAGTTGGCGCGGCCGATCAAATGGCTGTCCGAGCGCAGCGAGGCGCTGATGGAAGAACACGCGCGGGATATCATCCTGGCAGCGGATCTGGCCCTGGACAGTGCTGGACACTTCCTGGGCTTGCGGGTATCGGGGACCGCCAATCTAGGGGCGTATTTGTCGATATTCGGACCGTTGCCAGCATTTGGCAACATAGGCGGCGTCGCCGGGACCTACAAAACCCCGGCCATCCACGCCGCCATCACCGCAGCGTTCAGCCACACGGCGCCCGTGCATCCGTACCGCGGCGCCGGGCGGCCCGAGGCGACGCTGCTCATCGAGCACGTTATCGACAAAGCGGCTCTCGAACTCAACATGGACCGGGCCGAACTGCGGCAAAAGAACCTGATCCGCGCGCAAGATATGCCTTACCAAACGCCTCTTACTTACCACTACGACTGCGGTGACTTCGAGGCCAACATGCGCCAGGCGCTGGCCAACGCCGATTACGCCGGCCTGAGCGCCCGGCGCGCCGCCGCCGCTGCCGCCGGCAAGCTATTGGGTTTTGGCATCGCCAACGCGGTGGAACAGGCCGCCGGCATGTTCGACGAGGGGGCGGAGATACGCATTGATGCAACAGGTGTGGCCACCATCCTCTCCGGCGTGCATTCCCACGGCCAAGGCCACGCCACCGTGTTCAGACAACTGGTGGCCGGGCGGTTGGGGTTGGATTTCAGCGCCATCCGCTTCGTGCAGGGCGACACCGATCACGTCGCCTACGGCCATGGCACGGGCGGCTCCAGGGCCTCGGGCCTGGCGGGCTCGGCGCTGCATAAGGCGGCGCAGCGCATTATCGAAAAAGGCAAGCAGATCGCGGCCCATGTGCTGGAAGCCGCCGCCCTAGACATCGAGTTTACTGATGGCGAGTTCATTGTCGCCGGTACCGATCGGCGCCTTTCGCTCCAAGACATCGCCAAGACCGCCCATACAGTGCGGGCGCTGCCACCCGGTATGGACAGCGGCCTCACCGGCTTCGCCACATTTACCCCGCCCGGCCCGACGTTTCCCAACGCCTGCCATACCTGCGAAGTGCTCATCGATACGGAAACGGGTGCCATGGACATCGTGCGCTACGTGGCCGTCGAAGACGTGGGCACGGTGATGAATCCGCTGCTGCTCGAAGGCCAGATCCATGGCGGCATCGCGCAAGGTCTAGGCCAGGTGATATGCGAGGCAATCGTCTTCGATGAGTCGGGGCAGCTAAACAGCGGGACCTTCATGGATTACGCCATGCCGCGGGCGGATCAGTTCGCCGCCATGGAGGTCAGCTCCAATCCGGTGCCGACGGCGAGAAATCCGCTGGGCGTGAAAGGGGCTGGCGAAGCGGGAACGGTAGGGGCATTAGCCGCCGGCATGAGCGCTGTGCATGACGCCTTGGCGCAGGCGGGTGTGCGGGATTTCACCATGCCGGCGACGCCTAACCGGCTATGGCATGTATTAAACAAGCGATGACGTGTTTAGACCCGATAGCGTCTTTGAAGCAAAGGAGCAAATGATTCCGTGGAATTTGATTTGATGGCCGGTGCTTGCATGTGGCGACGATCCGCCGAATTGGCCGTGCAAACGGAAAAAGTAGGCTTCTCCGGCATCGTTTACACCGAAGCCAGTAAATGCAAGTAAATTTCGTAACTGTTTGATTTTACTAGGATATATCAGCTATTATGGGAATGTGTATCAGGCCCCAACAGAGATCCAGCAGCGAGTTTTTGGGCGCTGTGATGCATGTACGGTCTCACGGATTCGGATTATCGGATAGAGCGATGGTAGAAACAGAGAACTATACTGACCTTTTTCTGAATCGAGTGCCAAGCGGAGGTTAGTGCGCCTACGCGGCTGAACGCTTGCGGGTGCGGGCTGCCGATATCGCGGGAGACGACAACGGATTACGGATCGTGGCGGACAACAAAGACGACTAGTGGGACAAATGGCTCAAGCGATTCGAGGACCTGTACAACCTATCGCAACGAGTCTTTCGAAGAGACGAAGGCGCCCCGGAGACACCCACCGGCAGGGATGGCGCGAAGCCACGCACCAAATTTCGGGCAATTTTGCGGACACTGTATGCTGGGCTTGGTTTTGCGACCGTACCCGCTACAGCGTCAATCGCATGGATGTACATTACCGAGACATTCAAAGCGTTTCTATTCGAGCTTCTTCCCGAACTGGGTATCTTGTGGGGAACCCTGATAGCCACCATCTTCGTGTTGACGTGTCTCTTCTACGGACACGCGGTCGCAGATGGTGCGCCGAAAAACGCCGACTATATGGATCTGCTGCTTACCGGCGCACGTTTAGCTATCAAAGTTTGGACATTCTTTCTGGTTGCAGCGGTGATCTTTAAATGGTTCGCCGGCTTGTAAATTGGAGGTTACTGATATGACAGCGAAGTACACCTCATTAGCGCTGTTGTTGCTCTTTATCCTCGCTCTTGCCTTGGCCTCTGCTGGACAGGTGGGGCGCGCGCAAGAGTTGTACACGGCGCGTGGCGATATTACGGGACCGCTAGAGTGGCAAAACGTTTTTATACCAATGAGTTCTGAAGGCTCGAACAGAGTTAGGGGTGCTGACGGCAATTCACTAGCAGAGATATTGAAAGCAGGGATACCGGATAGCTCTCAGGTGAAAATAAAGCTCGGTGAATTCACCTTATTCCATACGCTTAATGCGCGACAGAAGATTTCGTGGGCACTTGATTTTGTCACGTCTCCGCGCGCGGCAAAAAACCGCCGAGTAATGACTAGTCTTCCTATACATGACCTTCAAGCAGAGCAGATTGACTCCGTGCTTGAACATGTTGCGTCTCTCCCGCCAGGTAATATCCGGGCCGCTATACTTTGGTCGACACCGAATGCGCTTGTACACTCGAACTATGCGCTGGGCCGACCGATAAAGTGGAACAAAAAGTTCGCAAATGCGTTGCGAGAAACCTCTAAAGCACTCAATGAACACCCCGATCAGGCATGGGGAATAACATACAAAGCAGCACGGGGAATAACATACAAAGCGCTAGAGCGAATCCGTCTCGCTGGATTCGAGGGGACTGCTCCACGGGTTATAGGATACCTTGGAGAAGACGGTCCACCGGCTGAGGTTTCTGCACTTGTTACTTCCCTAGGTCCCGATGCCGTAGAAGGAACCTACGAATTTTATCTAGCTCTGGATAGCCTGCCGCGTGATGTTGTGCCGTTGGGCACTAAGGTAGTAGTGGCCGAATTCGCATGGCCAACAAAGGACGATTAAGCGCCCGTCACGGAGAATCTTATAGCGGGCGTAAGAAAACGTCGTCCACATCGAGAAGCGGGCGAGGGTGCTGCTGCCGCCGCGTACCCATTCCCTGGCGACATTGGCGCCGGGATGAGCGGCGCACTGGATGTAAGCACCGAATTGCAAGATATCGGAATCCAATCCCGCCGCTATCCGGGCTTTCCTGGCCACTTCTATACCCCACGCCAAGCGCTCCGGCTCGGCACCAAGAGCCAGCACCACTGTGTCGGCATGGCGGGCGGCGATGCCGGTGACGCGCGGTCCACTGGCCACCACCTCCACCGGCACCTTGGGTATCCACCTCCTGCAAGCCGTCCCAGCCGGCGGCCTCGGCGTGCTGCGCTGCTTTCATCAGCGCCCGTGGAGCGGCTACGTCCAGGGTCCGAAATTCCGCCAGCGCCGTCGTTCTATACTCTTTTCGCCGAATTAGGCGGCTCATTACCGCGGCGCACCGGCGCGTGGCAAATAGTCCCCAAACCCGGCACGTGTATCCGGCACGTGTATCCGGCTATGGGTCCCTTGTACTATGAACCGTTCGCCGTCTTGGAGCTTTCGCGCATGGGTACCCCAGCCGCCTCAAAGCCGACCCCGCTAGACCCCGTCACCTTGGCGGTCTTGCAAGGACGCTTGGAGCAGATCGCCGATGAAATGGACGCAACCCTGTTCCGCAGCGCCTTCAACCCCATTATCGCCGAGGCCCACGATGCCAGTCACGGCCTCTACGACGCGCTCACTGGCGATACGCTGATTCAAGGCAAATCGGGCCTGCCCATTTTCGTTGGTGTCATGGCTTTCGCGGTCAAAGCGGTGATCGACAAAGCCCGCGCCGAAGGTGGTCCCAACCCTGGCGATATCTACATCTTCAACGACGCCTGGGACGGCGGTACCCATCTTTCCGACTTCAAGCTGGTAAAGCCCGTATTCAGGGGCGGCGCGCTCAACTGTTATCTGGCTTCGGTCGGCCATTGGCATGACGTGGGCGGCAACGTACCCGGTAACTACAACCCGGTGGCCACCGAGAGCTTTCAGGAGGGCATGGTGATCCCACCGGTTAAATTATTCGAGAACGGCGAGCTGCGCCAGGACATCGTCGCTATCATGCAGGCAAACTCGCGCCTGCCGGGCTCGCTCTACGGCGATCTGAACGGTCAGATCAACGCTTTGGAGTTGGGCGAGGCGCGCCTCAACGCCCTGCTGGACGAGTACGGCGACGCCCTGGTCGCCAACGCCATGAAAGAGCTACGCGAGCGCGCCGCCAACGTCATGCAGGGTCTGGTGGCGGATTTGCCGGACGGCGTCTTCAGCGCCGAGGACTGGCTGGACAACGACGGTATCACGGATGAACCGCTGGCCGTGGCCCTGGATCTACAGGTGCAGGGCGATACCTTGACCCTCGATTTCTCGCGCACGGCGATGGCCTGCGCAGGACCGGTGAACATCTCCAAATCCACCGCTATCGCCGCCTGTTATGTAGCGTTAAAACACGTCTTCACCGATGTGCCCGCCAATGCCGGGGTGCTCGATCCGGTGGCTTTCGTCATCGCCGACGGCAGCTTGCTGGACGCCCGTCCACCGCGCCCGGTGGGCGGCTACACGGAGACGATTTTGCGCCTTATCGACGTGGTGTTCGTGGCCTTGTCCAAAGCCGCGCCCGAGCGGGTCAACGGCTGTGCTTACGGCACCATCAACGCCTTATCCATCGCCGGTTACCGGGGTGACGGCAGCCGTTGGGTCATGTTTTCGTTCTTCGGCGGCGGCCATGGTGGCCACCCCGCCGGCGACGGTCTCAACCACGGCAATGCGCCCATTTCCATGGCCACGATGCCGCCGCTAGAGATCCTGGAAGCCGCCTATCCCGTGCGCTTCACGCAATGGGCGCTGCGCCAGGACAGCGCCGGACCCGGCCAGCACCGGGGCGGTTGCGGCGCCGTTTACGAGCTTGAGTTGCTCGCACGCGAGGCCACCGGCTTCCTGTTCGGAGAACGGGGTAAATACGCCCCGCCCGGTGTCGCTGGCGGTGCGGGCGGCGCGCTCAACAGATTCACCTATCCAACCGCGGCGGGTGGGCAGAACCCACCCATGGTCTCGAAGATGGTCGATATCCAACTGCAACGCGGCCAGCGGCTGCGGCTGGAAACGCCGGGCGGTGGCGGCTACGGGCCGGCCCACCGCCGCGACGCCGAGGCCGTGGCCGACGATGTACGCCTCGGCTATGTGTCCGCCGCAGTGGCGCGTATTGCTTACCGCTGCGTCATCGCCGCCGATGGCACTTTAGATGCAGTAGAAACCAAGCGACTACGTGCCGAGACCGCTCCATGAGTGCCACACCGGCGACACCAGACACCGTGGACATGGCCGGTGCCGTGGTAGGCATCGACGTGGGTGGCACCTTCACCGACTTGTTCGCTCTCAGCCCCAGCGGCCTCATCACGGCGAAAGTACCGAGCACCCGCAAAGACCCGTCACACGGCATCCGCGCCGCCATCGCCAGCGCGTATCCCGACGCCGAACAAGTCAGCACCATCGTGCACGGCACCACCGTCGCCACCAACGCGCTGTTGGAGCGCAGCGGCGCCCGCACCGGGGTCATCACCACTCGAGGCTTTAAAGATGTCCTCGAAATGCGCCGCCGCGACCGGCCCCGAACCTGGGGACTGCGGGGCCGATTCGAACCGCTTATTCCGCGCGATCTGCGCTTGGAAGTAGACGAACGGGTGTTGGCCGACGGCACGGTACTGACCCGCGTTGACGGCCAAGCCATCGAAGCCGCCTGCCGCGAGTTATTAGGCCGCGGTGCCCAATCACTGTGCATTTTCTTCATCAACGCCTACGCCAATCCCATCAACGAGACCCAGGCGCTAGCGGCAGCGCGCAAAGTCTGGCCCAACCAACACATCACCGTTGCCAGTGACATGCTGCCCGAGATCCGCGAGTTCGAGCGTGCCTCCACGGCCTCGTTAAACGCCTATCTTCAACCGCTCATCGGCGATTACCTGGAGCGCCTGGACAACGGCTTGGCGCGGGCCGGTTTCGGCGGCTCATTGCTGGTGGTGCAGTCCAATGGCGGCATCATGAGCGCAAAGACGGCACGGGCGCTGCCCGTGCGCACGGCTCTTTCAGGTCCCGCCGCTGGCGTCATCGCGGCGGCCAAAATCGCTCAAGCCGCCGGCCAGCCCAACATCGTCACCTGCGATATGGGCGGCACCAGCTTCGATGTGGCGCTGGTGGTGGACGGCAAGACGGCGCTCACGGCACAGACGGCGGTGGCTTTCGGCATGGTCATTCGCAGCCCCATGGTGGAAGTCACCACCATCGGTGCCGGTGGCGGCTCCATCGCCGCCATCGATCGCTCCGGGCTGCTCCAGGTAGGCCCGCAGAGCGCCGGCTCGGAGCCGGGACCGGCCTGCTATGGCGCCGGCAATACCCGCCCCACCGTCACCGACGCAAACCTCGTTCTCGGGCGCATCAATGCAGCGCGCCCCATGGGCGGCAAGATGCGCGCGCTGGATAGTGAGGCAGCCACCGCGGCCATCGACACGCACATAGGACAACCGCTCGGGTTGAACACCGTCGCCGCCGCCGAGGCGATAGTGCGGGTCGCCAATGCGCGCATGGCCGGTGCCATCCGGCTAGTGTCCATCGAGCGGGGCCATGATCCGGCTCGATTCGCCGCCATGCTCTTCGGCGGTGCCGGCGCTTTGCACGTGGGTGCGCTCATCAAGGAAGTGGGACTGGCCAAGGCGTTGGTACCGCGCTTTCCGGGGGTCAATAGCGCGCTGGGTTGCGTGCTGGCGGATATGCGCCACGACCGCGTGCACACGCTGAATGCCCCGCTTGATTCATTGTGCTTGGACCTCCTACGCCGGCGCATGGAGTACCTGGCGGAGGAGGGACGCCAGTTGGTCCTTGCGGCTGGAACGCCGTTTGAACGCTTAGATGTCGAGTATGAGCTGGACATGCTGTACACGGGACAAACGCACACCATCGCCGTCCCGCTGGCGCTCACCGCCGCAGCACTACCCACACTGGATGCAGCGTTCATAGAGCGGGCCTTCGAGAAGGCCTACCTGAACGCTTACGGACGCCTGTTGGAGGGCTTGCCCCTGCGGGTGATCAACCTGCGGGTGGCGGTCATAGGCCGGCGGCCGCAACTGGACTTGAGCGTGCTGGCGCCACCGCCCGGTGCCACCGTAGCGGCGGCCGAGCGTGGCGTGCGGCAAGTATGGGATGCGGGACGTTGGCGTGAAGCACGGGTTTACGACCGGCTGGCACTGCCCGCCGGTGCCGGTATTCAAGGACCCGCTCTGTTCGAGCAAGACGACGCTACCGTTTTCTTGGAACACGACTTGAGTGCCATGGTGGACGCCATGGGCAATTTGATCATCCAGCACCATACGCAGGCACACTAACCTCGTGGCCACCGTCAAGCCCGCTGCCGGACAGTATTTCACCGCCAGCGTACCGGTCCTGATCGTGGGTGCGGGCGCCTGCGGCTTGACCGCCGCCCTGGCCTGCCGGGACGCCGGCGTGGAGGTGGTGCTACTGGAGCGGGACAGCCTTGCGACCGGCTCCACCTCGCTGTCATCGGGCATGATCCCGGCCTGCCGTACGGCGCAACAAGCACATGCCGGAGTCGAGGATTGCGTCGCCTTGATGATGGCCGATATCAACAAAAAATGCGCCAATCAAGCACCAGCCGAACTGGTTGAAGCCATCTGCGCCCAGTCCGGCCCAACCATCGGCTGGCTCACCGAAGAGCACGGCATCGCTCTGCAATTGGTGAACGATTTTCTCTATCCGGGGCACAGCGTGGCCCGCATGCATGCGCCGGCCTCCCGCGCTGGCGCCGATCTGCAAGCGGCGTTGCTGCAAGCCAGCGAACGCAGCGGTGCCACCCTCATGACTGATGCGTGGGTCACCACCTTATTCGTGGCTGAGGAGGGCACCGTCAAAGGCGTGCGCATCGCACGGCCCGATGGCACAGGCGAGGCCATCGGCTGCGGCGCGCTCATCCTCGCCTGCAACGGTTTTGGCGGTAATCCGGCCATGGTGGCGCAATACATCCCCGCGATGGCCGGCGCCGAGTACTTCGGCCATAGGGGCAATCAGGGCGAGGCAGTGCAATGGGGTCATGCCCTAGGCGCCGCCACCCGCTGCATGGGCGCTTATCAGGGACACGGCTCGGTGGCCACGCCCCATCAAATCCTGGTGACGTGGGCCTTGATGATGGAGGGCGGCATTCAGGTCAACGCCCACGGGGAAAGATTTTCCAACGAGCACGATGGTTACTCAGAGCAGGCGGTCAGAGTGCTAGACCAACCGGGCGGCATCGCCTGGTGCGTGTACGACGGGCGCCGGCACCAGCTAGGTGGACAATTCGAGGATTACCGAAGCGCCTGCGAGCGCGGCGCGGTGCTCCAAGCCGCTGATACGGAACGTCTGGCAGCGCAAATGGCGGTTCCCCACGCGGCGCTGGCGGCAAGCATCGCCATGACCCAGGGCGAGAGACGCTGCCCCTTTGGCCGCAGCTTCACCGCGCCGGCACTGGCGGCGCCTTACCACGCCATTAAAGTCACCGGCGCCCTGCTTCACACCCAGGGCGGCCTCGCTGTTAGCACGAAGGGACAGGTGTTAACGGACACCGGTAAGCCGTTGCCAAATCTCTACGCCGGGGGAGGTGCCGCCGGCGGACTATCCGGCGAGCATGTATGGGGTTATCTGTCCGGCAATGGTCTGTTGAGTGCCGTCGTCCTCGGCCGCATTGCCGGCCAAGCTGCAGCCTACAAGCAATGCTCTGAGAGCCAGCTACATACCGTCCGGATGATGCAGCGGGGGTAGCGCCGGGGTCACTGGCTGCGCCCGCCTGTGGGTGGTGCGCCCGCCGGTAGCCGCAACTCCGCCAGCAACGCTTGCGTTACCTCGAATAGCTCATCCTTGGTAATTCGGCCCAGGCTATGGACCCGCCCACAAGAACGATACATCGCAGCAGGCCGCCGATAAGACGTATACGCAACGGCCCGTAAAACATGGCACCCTGCCCTCATCAACATGCACGCCACGGAACTAGTGGGGTATCGCACCTACAAGCCACCCTCGGGCAACCGCCGAAGCCTGCATAGACCTCCAAGATCATGAGCGAACCCGAAGACACCGATCCCATCGCCATAGACACCGGCGATCTATCAGCCGCCGCGCTTCGTGGGGTAGCGGAATCCTTCGTACTGCGTGAAGGTACGGACTACGGGGAAATAGAACTCAGTTTCGATGAAAAAGTCGCCAACCTGCTACAGCTCCTGGAAAGCGGGGAGGCCCGAGTCGTATTCGATCCCGGTACGGAGACGGTCACGGTGGTCATGGTCCCTTGAGGGCGACACCGCGGCGCTCGACGACTTTCAAAAGCAATCAGTTAGAGGAGACAGATCATGCACTTGGACGGTAGATCCGCCATCGTGACCGGCGCGGGCCGAGGTATAGGCAAGGAAATCGCGCTGGAACTGGCCCGCCACGGCGCCGAGGTCGTGGTCAATGATCTAGGCGCGGACCGGGGCGGTGCCGGTACCGACAACGGACCGGACGATGAAGTCGTGGCTGCAATCCAGGCAGCCGGTGGGACCGCCATGGCGGCTTATTGCTCGGTCGCCTCCTACGATGAGGTAGGGCGCATGGTGGCGGCCTGCGCCGAGGCCTACGGCAGTGTGGACATAGTGGTCAATGTGGCCGGCATGCTGCGCGAGCGGATGGTCTGGAATATGACCGAGGATGACTGGGACGCGGTCATTTCCGTGCACTTAAAAGGCCACTTCAACGTCTGTCATCACGCCGCCAAGTTGATGCGCACCGCCCGCCATGGCCGCATCATCAACTTTTCCTCCGATGCTTTCAAAGGCTCCGTGGGACAGTGCAATTATTCGGCGGCGAAGGCAGGCATCATCGGCCTGACCCGCTCCTTGGCCCGCGAACTCGGCCGCTACGGCGTCACCGCCAACGCCATGTGTCCGCTGGCCGCCACCCGCATGACGGTCAACGACAAGGTCATCGAGGGGATGAAGCGGCGCCTAGACAACGCTTTGATCAGCCAGGCGCAGTACGACAACTTCATGGCCATGCCCGGACCGGAATTCGTTGCGCCGATGGTGGCTTATCTGGCCACGGACGCGGCGGCGGACGTCAATGGGCAGGTATTCCATGCCGAACGTGGCCGCATCCATACTTATTTCTACGGCGAGGAGGCCCGCTCCATACACAAGCAGACCGACGGCGGCTTGTTCGACTTGGACGAACTGCTGCAATGGGTGCCGAACACATTGATGTCAGGGATCCCCAACATCGCGCCTAAGCAGGACGCTTAAGATACGTGGCCTATCAGTGCTGGCGATGAGTAGAAGTGGGCACCTCTAAAAATGCACTTTTTCCGCGATTGCGGCGTCAGCGCCGTGCT
>JAAHTH010000121.1_pt3 | contig 37041 bp, 28 predicted proteins | sample 6116091 | NCBI WGS metagenome assembly JAAHTH01 (sample SAMN13939990, study PRJNA603662) | sponge metagenome | isolation source: marine sponge | host: Mycale hentscheli | place: New Zealand | collected 2006
CCCCCCCCCGATGTTTCGGCCTCCCTTCTCCCCCCTGGTTTTTAGGCGCAGGCCCTATTAAAGGATCGGCCCAAACCAGGGGTGGGCGAGAATCATTCGCGCTGAGAAATACCCTTATAACCTGCTCTGGGTCATGCCTGCGAAGGGAGCGTTATGCAACAACTAATACCTATGTTGTGTTTTGTTACGCACATTGAAAAGCATCATACTTTACCGAAGTATTTAGCATTACTCGAAGAGGCTATTTTAGGCGGCGTAACGCACGTGCAGTTTCGCGCAAAATCTTTGACGCGATTTGAAACCTATACTTGGGCATACGCCATAAAAAATTTCTTGGATGCAAGACAAATCCCTTTAATCATTAATGACGCGGTTGCCTTGGCGGAAGTGGTGAATGCCGCCGGTGTGCACCTTGGGCAAACAGACGGTTCGCCTGAAGCTGCCCGTAAGCGGCTTGGGCCTGATAAGTGCATCGGGCTGTCTATTGAAAGCTTCGATGAGCTTGATTTAGCAAACCAGCTCGATTGTATTGATTATGTTGCTGCCAGCGCGGTTTTTCCAACACAAACTAAAACCAATTGCAAAATGATTTGGGGTCTTTCTGGCTTAAGACAGGTTGTGCAAGCCTCCAAGCACCCAGTGATTGCAATTGGTGGTATTGATGCAACCAACATTCAAAAGGTCATGGCTGAAGGTGCTTCAGGTGTTGCCGTCATCAGTGCCATTCAAGCCTCAAAAACCATTCAACAGACAACACAACAATTAAAGGAAGCAATGTCTTATGTCATATGAGCATGTATTAAAACTAAAAGCTGCAAGTCCATTGGTATTAAATTTGACAAATTATGTCACGATGGATTTTATTGCCAATGGATTACTTTGCCTGGGTGCCTCCCCTATTATGAGTGAAGCCATTGAAGAAGTAGAAGATTTACTTAAAATATCTCAAGCTTTAGTGATTAATTTAGGGACTTTAAATCCTACTTTTATGACACGCGTGGAAAAAGCATGTAGCATTGCAAATCAGTTAAATATTCCTATTATTCTTGATCCTGTTGGTGTGGGTGCGACAGCATACCGAACAGAAACCGCAGCGGCTTTATTAAAGCAATATCAAATTGCAGTGCTACGTGGCAATGCCAGTGAAATTATGGCACTTGCTGGTGAATCTGTACAAACCAAAGGTGTAGATAGTTTGGCTGAAAGCCTGGATGCAGAAAAGGCAGCCCATCTTTTATCAAATCAAAATCAATGTGTTGTATTAATAAGCGGTGCAACAGACGTGGTTGTTTCTGATGGCCAAATCGCATACATTTCAGGCGGTTCAGAGATGATGCCAAAAATTACGGGCACAGGTTGTTTATTTACAGCCGTCACAGCGGCTTTTTGTGCTGTAATGCCTGATGATTTATATCAAGCAGCAAAAACAGCGGCCACTTATTATGGTGAATGTGGTGCGTTTGCAGCAAAAAAAGCAACAGGCCCAGGGCACTTTAAAATGCACTTTTTAGATGCACTAGATAGCTTAGCGCTTGAGGTCACACATGTTAGCTAGTGTACTCAGTATTGCGGGTTCTGATTCATCTGGTGGTGCTGGCATTCAAGCTGATATTAAAGCCATATCAGCAACAGGTGCGTATGCCGCCTCCGTGATTACGGCATTAACAGCACAGAATACACAAGGCGTACAGGCGATTGAACCGGTATCGCCTGAATTTGTGACGCAACAAATCAATGCTGTATGTGATGATTTAGCTATTCAAGCGATTAAAATAGGTATGCTACATACCCAAGCAATCATTGAGCGTGTGATTGATGCGATTGTAAAATACAAGCCTCGTTATGTCGTGCTTGATCCGGTTATGATCTCAAAAAATGGCAGTCCATTATTAGATGACGGTTTAATTGGCGCGTTAAAAAAATTATTTTTTCATGTGAATTTGTTAACGCCTAATGTATTAGAAGCTGAAAAAATATTAAATCAACCCATTCAATCGATTCAGTCGACTGATGATATGGCTGATGCAGCGCGTGCTATTTCAGATAAATACCAGATGAGTGTATTAGTCAAAGGTGGGCATTTGGATGTTTCGACAGCACATGATGTGCTGTGTGATGCAGGTAAACTGACTTGGTTTGAATTACCACGGGTTGTAACAAAAAATACGCATGGCACAGGATGCACTTTATCGGCAGCCATTGCTTCTTATTTGGCGCAAGGTTTATCACTAACAGACGCTGTTTCAGAAGCAAAGCAGTATTTATTTCAGGCCATCTTGCATGGAAGTCAGTTATCAATAGGTCAAGGTTTTGGGCCCGTCCATCATTTTTATGGGGTATTACAAAATGATTTTACTGCCAGCGAAGCTTAATGCTGAGCCTTTATTTTCAGAAATTTCAAATCATGCTTTTAATCAAGCATTACGTGCGGGAACATTGCCAAGCACGACGTTCAATCGCTTTTTAACGCAAGATAAAATTTACTTAAGTTATTACAGTGATGCATTAAGGCAAGCTACTTTATGTGCACCAACGGAAGCAATACAAGACACACTGACAAGCTTTAGAAAAGATACCTTGGCTTATGAAGCTGAGTTATATAAAACCTATTATATTCCTGATACGACACTCAGTTTTTTTCAAACGCCACCAGAACCTATTATTGAGATTAAGCAATATGGAGAGCACTTATTGGCGCAAGATAGTTATGCTGCTCACATTTCAGCTTTGACACCTTGCTTTTGGCTTTATGCTTCACTTGGGAAAACACATCCATCAGAATCGTTTTCTAAAGATCATCCTTATTTGCCGTGGTTAGAAACCTACACCGATCCCAGTTTCAAAGTTGCTGCGGAGCAGATGGTTGGTTTGCTTGAAGGATGCTTTAATGATGCTAAAACAGAAGATGAGCATGCCAAAATGAGTCGTATATTTTTTAAATCTTTAGAGCATGAGTTAGCCTTTTTTGATGTCAGTTATTCTGATTTATCTAATAAAAGCAAACTTGATACTGGCATGTTAAATCTTGGTACCTTATGAGATACTCAATTAAAACAAATTTATCATAAGATAAAAGGATAAAACATGGCTGAAAATCCTGAGTGGCTCTCAACGTATGGTATTTTAACGGCTGAGCGTATTTTAGAGCGATTTAAAATTAAATTGCCGAAAGAAAAATTGCTGCAAACATTGAGCGATCCAAATAGTCGTTACTATCACTTACTCACGATGCCATTAAAAAATATATTTAACGGTATTTTAATCAACCAAGTTCATGATTATCAGGTTTATATACAAAAAATATTTATTGATTATCTGTTAGTCAAAAAAGACTCCGGCACAGAGACAGGTACCCATGCAGAAGAGGAGCTCAAATTAAAGCAAGAAGAGCTCATTCGTTTAGGCGAAACTTTTGATGAACGAACGCAAGATCATCGTCAACTGATTTCTGATAGTCAGGCTTGGCTTATTCATGAGGCACCCACACATGAGAATTTAGCGCTCGCAAATGAACTGGCTATTTTTGGTGGACGTGCTGAAGAAATGATGTTGGTTTTTCAAAATTTACGGACTGAATTTCGTACGATTACTCTTGATATTATTACGCTGTTAAATTTAGTCCCTGACTATTTTGTTGATGAAGATAAAATCGCTGAAAATCAAGCCACCTTAAACTTTAATACGGAGTTAGGGGATAATACCAGCCCATAATCAGTGGTGTGTTATCCATTGGTTATGGATAATTAACCAGCGATGACATAAAAGCGGTGTATGCACATAAAGATGATGAAAATAAGCACGTGTGAGTTTTGCTTGGCATGCAGGGCATGCACAGTTTTGATCTAACATTAAAAAATCAAGCTCATTTTTTTTATCTTGAATTGAAAAAGTTGTGTTTTCTGAGGTATAAATAACGCCCTTTAATGCATCTTCTGAGGGCGCGTTATTTTCTTTAAAATTATCTTCTGCAATATCATCTGACTTAAGGTGCTGAATGAGTGCCGCGATTTCTTCTTCTGTAAACTTTAAGATACGCCCATCAAAAAGAGAACGGATTTGAATCATCCCGGCTTTATTGCGTAGTAAATCACTTGTATTTAATAACAACTGCCCTGGCCAGTGCCAATATTGTTTTAGATTCTTGAGCTGACTTAAATATTTAATGCCTGGCTTGATTAATAGAGCAGATAAATCACAAGTCGCAATATTTACGCCTGCGGCGGTCCAGTCAGCCGTTGTGAGCACTTGTCCTGAGGGGTGTGTCAGGTTTGGAATATAATCTGTATTCATAATAAAAGCGTTGCATCCCCGTAACTAAAAAATCGATATTTTTGGGTAATTGCTTCTTGATACAGTGCCATGGTTTCGGTGTATCCAATAAACGCCGAAACAAGCATTAAGAGTGTTGATTCGGGCAAATGAAAATTTGTAATTAAGCCATCACACACTTTAAATTCATAGCCTGGATAAATAAAAATATTGGTCTCCATGGCTTTGGCTTTGAGCGCGCCCTCTCCCGCTGCACTCTCAAGTGCTCTGAGAGACGTGGTTCCGACAGCAATAACACGTCCACCGGCTTTTTGAGTATGTGCGACTGCATCACATAAATCTTGGGTTATTTCAAAATGCTCGGTATGCATATGATGATCAGCTAAGTTTTCAACACGCACCGGCTGAAAAGTACCAGTGCCCACATGTAGTGTGACATAGGCAATTTGAATGCCTTTATTTTTTAATGCCTTCAGTATTTCATCATCAAAATGTAGGCCCGCTGTAGGTGCTGCAACCGAGCCATTATGTTTGGCATAAACGGTTTGATAACGTTCAAAGTCAGCGATTTTATCTTCACGCGTAATATAAGGCGGTAATGGAATATGCCCGATATTATCTAGCATGGTATCTACATCCCCTTCAGTGACTAATTCACAAAGATATAAACTATCTTGTTTATCTAGCACTTTAATGTCCCATGCCGCATTATCTAATGTGATATGCGCACCGGACTTCGGGGCTTTACTGGCTTTAATATGCGTTAAAAATTGCGTGTTAGATAAAATACGCTCTATTAATAACTCAACACGTCCGCCCGTGCTCTTTTGGCCATATAAACGCGCGGGAATCACCCGCGTGTTATTCATAACCAATAAATCACCAGGATCTAAAGCATCCACGAGTGCATTAAATTGCGAGTGCTTAATATTTTTAGTTGCACGCGTGTAATGCAGTAGCCTTGAATCAGTACGCTTATCTAATGGATATTGTGCAATGAGCTCGGGTGGTAATTTAAAATTAAAATCTTTGGTTTTCATGTTTATTTTTTGCTCAAATAATAGGCTATACTTCAGGGTGTGATATGCGTTTTTTGTTATCAAAGGAGTATACCATGAAAAAATTACTTATTTTACCAGCTGTTATTTTATGTGCTGCATCACTGAGTTTTAGTGGAAGTGTATTTGCAGATTAATGTTGTAAGATAGTCAATGGGACTGTTGTGTCCTGCTCTTCTTGTACAGGCTCGTGTATGCCTTGCCCGATGGCTAAAGCAGCTAAAGACGCAAAGAAAAAGCTAAAAAGTCGGTGAATAAAGCAAAGAGTGTATTTAAAAAAAATTCAGACAAGGTAAACAGTCAAAAATAAATGATGAGCTAGGGGGATGATATACCCCTAATTTAAAGACGCCAATAAATCATCTTCTGAGAGTATTTTTACCCCAAGGCTCTCGGCTTTAGTGACTTTAGAGCCTGGGTCACGACCCGCAATCACGGCGTCTGTTTTACGCGAGACAGAGCCTGAAACGCGTGCACCGAGCGCTTGTAATTTGGCTTTCGCTTCATCACGGCTCATGTGCTCAAGTGTGCCTGTTAAAACAAATATTTTTCCATAAAAAGCGTGCGTTTCATCAACAATTTTTGCTTGCTCTACAGGCCAATGAATGCCGTATTCAATGAGTTTATTGATGACTGACTGGTTATGCGGTTGTGCAAAAAAATGTGTAATTGACTCTGCTGCAACAGGTCCTATATCTTGTAATCCCATCAAAGCCTCTTCAGAGGCGGCTTTAAGTAAATCAAGCGTTGGAAAAGCCTCTGTTAATGCACGGGCACTGGCCTCGCCTATACTTGAAATGCCAAGTGCATATAAAAAACGGGCGAACGTGGTTTTTTTGCTTGTCTCAAGAGATTGTATTAAATTTTCAGCTGATTTTAAGCCCATTCGGGGTAAATCTTTGACGGCCTCCATATCTAAGGCATACAAAGACGAAACATCTTCAAGCAAATCAGCATCTACGAGTTGGTCGATTAGGCCTTGTCCTAATCCGTCAATATCAAGTGCTTTACGTGAAGAAAAATGCCAAATTTCACGCTTTAATTGTGCTTTGCAAAATAAGCCACCCGTACAGCGTGCAACGGCCTCGCCTGGCAGTCGTAATACTTCAGCATCACATACAGGGCACGTGGCTGGTAATAAAATAGCCTCGGTATGAGCCGGTCTATTATCTAACACAACAGACACGACTTCAGGGATAACGTCCCCTGCCCGCCTGATAATCACTTCATCATTGATACGTACGTCTTTACGAATGATCTCATCCATATTATGAAGCGTTGCGTTGCTGACAGTGACACCTGCAACACTCACCGGCTTTAAACGGGCAACAGGTGTTAGTGCACCTGTGCGCCCGACTTGAAAATCAACAGATAAAAGGGTTGTGACTTCTTCTTCTGCTGGAAATTTGTGAGCACAGGCAAAGCGTGGTGCACGTGCAATAAAACCAAGTTGGTTTTGCGCTGTAATACTGTCTATTTTATACACCACGCCATCGACTTCAAATGGGAGCTCTTCACGCGTTTCACCGAGATGATTGTAATAATCCAGGCAACCAATTAACCCTGTTTTCAGTATTGTTTCCTTGGGAACAGGAAATCCTGCTTTTTTTAAATAATCTAATTGCTTGATATGGCTATCAGGCCACTTAAAATCGTCACTGCTTTTGCCAATGCCATAGCAATAAAAAGCCAGAGGGCGTTTTGCTGTAATGCTTGAATCAAGCTGCCTTAAACTCCCCGCAGCTGCATTACGTGGGTTTGCAAACGTTTTTGTGCCTGCTTGACGAGCCGTTTGATTCAAAGCCTCAAAGCCTGCTTTTGTCATGAAAACCTCACCACGCACTTCGAGTGTGCTTGGATGATTTTTTGTCATGAGCTTTAATGGAATGCTGCCAATGGTTTTTATGTTTTGTGTGATATCTTCTCCGACCGCTCCATCCCCTCGGGTTGCTGCATGGGCCAAAATACCCGCCTCATAGGTTAAATTAACAGCTAGTCCATCTAGTTTAGGTTCGCATGCAAACGTCAGGGTATCTGGGTCTTGTTCTAACTCATCACTGAGGCGTTTAATAAAACGTTTTAAATCATCTTCTAGAAATACATTAGATAACGAGAGCATCGGTTTTGCATGAGCAATGGGTTTTAATGCCGTTGCAGGTGCTGCCCCGACACGTTGTGTGGGTGAGTCCGGTGTGATTTGCTCAGGGTGCTCTGCTTCTAAGGCTTGTAAGGTTCTGAATATATTATCATATACGCTATCAGGTACTAACGGCTCATCAAGAATATAATAAGCATAATCATAACGTCTAATTTGTGTGCGTATTTTTTCAAATTGTTCTAAAACGTCCATTAGATTTATTTTAAGAGAAATTATCTCGATCACGGTACTGAATTTTTATTCTGAAATCAATCACGGTATACTTTTGAAATCATAAATTTAAAAATGAGATGAGTGACTGCTTTGATACTTTTATTATTGGTACTTTCTCTGCTTGCAACGGGCGTCCTTTTTTTTGTTTTGAGTGGTTTTAAAAAGCAATTACATCAAATTCAATTAGATCTTCAAGCGCAATATCAATCGGGACAGCATGCGATTGAAACTAAAATCACAGAAAGTGAGCATAAAAGTCAGGCAATTATTCGTGATAGCATTCAAAAGCAAATGACGGATGTGCGAGAGCAAATGAACCATAGCTTCAAGCATCATACCGACGGTTTAACCACGCACTTGAAGTCACTGACAGAAGAAGTGCGCGTGCAGCTCAATCAAGTGACCCAGCAAGTTAATCAGCGCTTAACAGAAGGTTTTGAAAAAAGCACATCAACGTTTACAGATATTGTTAAACGTTTAACGATTATTGATGAAGCGCAGAAAAAAATTGCAGAATTATCGACACATGTTGTGAGCTTACAAGATATTTTAGTGGATAAACGCGCACGTGGTGCTTTTGGCGAGGTGCAGCTAGCGAGCTTAATTGCCAATATGTTGCCAAGCAATCATTATGAGCTGCAGTATACGCTGAGCAACCAAAAACGTGCAGATTGCATTTTGTTTTTGCCTGATCCTACGGGAAATATTGTCATAGACGCTAAGTTTCCGTTAGAAAGCTATCAAAAACTAATGAATACCGAGCGATCATCTTATGAGCGTAAAAATTTACAACAGCAATTACGACAAGATTTACAAAAGCATATCAAAGATATTGCAGCAAAATATATTATCCCTCATGAAACAGCAGACAGTGCTTTTATGTTTATTCCAGCAGAAGCTATTTTTGCTGAAATTCATGCAAATTATCCGGAAATTATTGCATTATCACAGCGCTTAAAAGTTTGGTTGGTGTCTCCGAGCACCTTGATGGCGGTGCTAACAACAGCGCGTGCTGTATTAAAAGATGATGCGACCAAGCGCCAAGTGCATATTATTCAAAAACATTTGCAAGCACTTGCTGATGATTTTAAACGTTTTGATAAACGCATGGATAAGCTGACCAAGCACATTGATTTAGCGCAACAAGATGCGAGTGATGTTAATATATCGGCTAAAAAAATTACAGGACGCTTTCAAAAAATAGAATCTGTAGAGCTTGAAGCAGCCCCACAAACGCTTGAATTAAGTGAGTCAGAAAGCAAGTTATAATTCACGCGCTATACTCAAGATAAGATCACCTGTTGGATAATATCATGTCTAGGTTGGGTTTATTATGTTGTTTGGGCGCTTTATTTTTTTCTCCTTTTGGTATTGCTAATGCAGGCATTAGTGGCAGTTCTTGTGGAAGCAATTGCTGTAGCAAAATGGGTGGCGTGCAATATTGTGATTCATCTGCTGGTCGTTATGTGTGTAATAACGGACGGTATTCTAGTTGTTATTGTAAACGTTCGGCGATTATGGATATGCAAGCTTTAAAAGGCTGCTGTATGTGGCAAGGCGGTGTTTTGAAATTTGATTATAAATCAGGCCTCATGATTTGTAATAACGGTGGCGTATCTGAGATTTGCAGCTTGGGTCATGTTGATAAGAAAGTGGCTGCTTGGTAGACAAAAACAAACAAAACGGGCATAATCAGCGCTTTTGAACCTGCTCGCTTATGCCTAATCTTTCCAATTCAAAGCCCCCTATCGAAATTAAAAATTTGTTTATGTCTTATGGCATGACGCCTATTTTAAAAAATGTTTCTTTAGAAGTGCATGAAGGTGAATTTTTAACTTTATTAGGGCCCTCTGGTTGTGGCAAAACAACGCTACTGCGATTGATTGCAGGCTTTGATGAGGCGTTGTCGGGTGAGATTTATATTCATGGACAATGTATTACGGAGTTACCGCCCCAAAAACGTGATGTACATACCGTTTTTCAAAGTTACGCCCTTTTTCCTCATTTGAATGTATTTGAAAATATTGCTTTTGCATTACGCTGTAAAAAAACACCAGATCCTGAGATTCAGGCACGTGTTACAGAAGCATTATCACGTGTTCAACTCGAATCATTTGGTTCGCGCTCAATACAGCAATTGAGTGGTGGTCAACAACAACGTGTTGCGATTGCACGCGCTATTATTAATCGCCCTAAAGTGTTACTGCTGGATGAGCCTTTAAGCTCACTGGATTACCGACTACGTAAAGCCATGCAGTATGAGTTAAAAAATCTACAAAAAGATTTAAACATGACATTTATTTTTGTTACTCATGATCAGGAAGAAGCGTTATCGATGTCTGATCGCATTGTGGTCTTTAATCACGGACATATTGAGCAAATTGGAACACCGCGCGAAGTGTATGAAACACCCAATAATTTGTACGTTGCAGAATTTATAGGTGAAGCCAATATTTTTGATGTTGAAGTGAAGACAGAAGAAAAGGATGACTTATTTGTAGAAATTGAGACCCGTCTTTTGCGTTGTAAAAATACAAATCATTATCAAGTCAACACAAAGCTTCACCTAATGATTCGTCCAGAAGATATTCGTGTCTGGCATCAAAACGAAGTGACTGAAACCCATGACATGTTACCTGGAAAAATTATTGATATTGTTTATAAAGGCTCAACCGTTGATTTAAAAGTTGTCTTGTTATCAGGGCGTGTGGTGAATGCATCAGAATTTTTTGATGAAGATGATGATGCACTAGCTTATGACTTAGATGAGTCTGTCTGGATACAGTGGTTCACAGGCTGGGAAGTGTTATTGCCTTATGAAAAATAAATCACCGGCGCTTTATTTTGTTTACGCATGGCTTTTTTTGTTTGGCTTGGTACCTTTATGTTTGGTGCTGGTTGCAAGCGTATTATCAAAAGATAACCAGCACTTAATTGCCCTGCCTTTTACGCTAGTGCACTATCAAGCATTTTTTTCGCCACTCATGGGGTATGTCATGTTGCGTTCGCTTTTGATGGCGAGTCTTGCAACGTGTGTGTGTTTAATACTTGCTTATCCATTTAGTTATATTTTGGTGCGATCGAAGCATCAATCTATGTTGTTATTGTTGATTATTATCCCGTTTTGGACAAGCTCCCTTGTGCGAACCTATGCACTCGTTGCTATTTTAAAATTTAATGGTGTTCTAAATGCCCTACTTCTAAAATTACATATCATTACGACGCCATTGACGCTGCTGTATTCAAATTTTGCAGTATTAAGTGGATTAATTTATACGCTTTTCCCGTTTATGGTATTGCCTTTGTATACGAATATGGAGCGTTTTGATTTTAGATTATTAGAGGCTGCAGAAGATTTAGGGGCAACACGCTGTGCGTTATTTACACGCGTTTTTTTGCCGAACACAAAGCGCGGTATTATCTCTGGTATTTTACTCGTGTTTCTGCCTGCAATGACACTTTTTTATATTCCTAATGTACTGGGTGGCGCGCGTTCTATTCTCATTGGTAACTTAATTCAAAATCAGTTTTTAGTCGCAGAAAATTGGCCCGCAGGTGCTGCAACGAGCGTCTTATTAACGATTGTTTTGTTTTTTTTATTACTTGTTTTTCGTCAAAAACCTCGCATGGCACGCCAATGATAATAAAAAATTGGATTAAAAAAGCATACTTATTATTTGTCTATACGCTCCTGTATTGTCCTATTTTTATTTTGGTTTTATATTCGTTTAATCAAGCACGGTTTTCGCTCCAGTGGCATGGGTTTTCAATGCATTGGTATCAGGAGTTATTTCAAGACAGTGAGCTCTGGCTTGCTTTTTTACACTCGGTTGTTTTAGGAACAATGGCATCATTGATAGCCAGTCTTGCAGCATTAATTTTATGTGTGCACTTATTTTTAAACGGTAAGAAAACCAATCGTTCACTTCAAAGTACCCTACTCATGTTAATTATATTGCCTGATTTATTATTAGGGATAGCGTTATTAATATTTTTTAATGTGACTGCAATCCCGCTAGGCTTTTTTAGCTTGCTGATTGCGCATATTACTTTTTGTTTGCCGTTTGCAATTATTGCGATTAATAGCCGTATTCATAGTTTGGATATTAATTTTTATTATAGTGCGCGTGATTTAGGCGCAACACATACCAAAGCCATTTTGCATGTTTTATTGCCATTGCTTTGGCCTGCGGTACTCAGTGCATTTTTGTTAGGTTTTACGCTCTCGTTTGATGATGTCATTATTAGTTATTTTGTTGCGGGACCTGACTTTAATATTTTGCCTTTGACAATTTATTCTTTGGTCCGTATGGGGGTAACACCTGAGCTGAATGCTTTATGTAGCATTACATTTGCTATTTCAATGATATTTGTTGTGCTTGCTTACCGTCTTTCCAGGAAAAAACCATCATGATGAAAGTTATTTGTTTTTTAGCGGGAATTTGTTTTTTAAGTGTTGGAGCAGCAGCAGATAAAAAAATGGTTAATGTTTATTCGTGGGGCGGCGAGATTCCTAAAGCACTCATTCATCAATTTGAGAAAGAAACAGGGATTCAAGTTAACTTCTCGACTTATGATAATAACGAAACGCTTTATGCCAAGCTACATGCTTCTAACCGGGCTATTTATGATGTCATTGTACCCTCTACTTATTTTGTTGAGCGACTAAAAAAACAAGGTTTTTTAAAAAAACTTGATCATGCGCGCCTCAGTCATTTTAAACACTTAGATCCTATTTTTTTAAATGCAGCATATGATTTGAATAATCAGTATAGTGTACCGCTTGTTTGGGGGGCCACAGGTATTTTTTATAATCAGCACTGGGTTAAATCCATCCCTGAATCTTGGCAGGATTTATGGGAGAAAAACTGGAAAAATCAACTGATGTTGCTGGATGATCCACGTGAAATATTTTCAATAGCCCTGTTAAGCTTAGGGTACAGCCCTAATGATTCAGATTCAAAACATATAGAAGCTGCATTTAAACAGCTTAAAGCATTAATCCCTCAGATTAAGCTTTTTGCAAGTGAGAGCATTCAGGCATTATTGATTGATGAAGACGCACACATCGGCACAGCTTGGAATGGTGATGCATTTAAAGCCCATCAAGAAAATAGTGATATACAATTTGTCTTTCCTAAAGAAGGCTTTGTGATTTGGATCGATTGCTTAAGTATATTAAATAATGCACCACATCCTGATGAAGCATATGCCTTTGTTGATTTTTTATTAAAGCCTGAAAATGCCGCAAGTATTGCTTTAACTGAAGGTCATGCGATTGCCAATCAGTCCGGCAGAGCTTTATTGCCTAAAAAAATACGTAACAATACAACCGTATATCCATCGCCTGAGGTTTTAAAGCGAGGTGTCATTCAATCGGACATCAGTGAAAAAAGCTTGCTGCTTTACGATGAGTATTGGCAGCAGCTTAAGTTTTCTTTTTGAGTTTAGGGAACACACCCGAGCCTTTATATTTTTATTGTAATGCGGGCTCATAATCGTTTTTTTTCGCATAATCTACAATATTTTTAGCTGAAAGCAAATGATAGGTTTCAAAAAAACCATATGTACCTGCAGCTCCCCCAACGATGCTTGCAGTAGCTGTAGCTAGTGCCATAGAAAGATTAGCCATGCTGGATGCAAGCATAAGACCAAATACAGATGCAGAAATAGTCAGCAATGCGAGCGCTAGACCGGTATATAAAAATAATCTTGAATATTGCTCTACATGCTCAGGATGCTTTCTTGCTTCAATATGAAATTTTGCATTACTCATAATACGACCCGGCAATGTCACAGGGCACGGAATAAAACTTGGCCAGAAAATACCAAATGCCAGGTGATTCAAACTAAGATTCGATAAGCTTGGATCTGGAATATCTGCAAACTGGTTTAAAAACCATTGCGCTGCTACAGCACAATTATTTCCTAAAATACTTGCATCTTCATCTGTTGCTTGCCAGTAATTACGCCAATCTTTAAGGATTGTGTTGGGATTTGCTTGTATTGAAAAGGTATAAGATGAGCTAGCCGATTCCGGGCTTATTTCATCAAAATCCCAAAAGCAATCAGACTGAAGCCATCGAGTTGCAGGTCTAGCCCAGCGATTAAGGTTTAAATAGGTATGTGGTTCTACCGAGGTATTTTCAAGTAAAATTTCAATATGAGAGCAAAGCGCATGATAATTTAAAATATGTACATTAATATTGGCCATTATATTTTCTCTTACCTACTAAATATAGAATAAAATAAATGGCGCAATTATATAAAATGCTTTAAAAAAAGTCAAAACAACTTTTTTTAAAACAAGTCTTCTTGTGTTAAGCCGAGCCTTTCAACCAGTAAGGTTCTGAGTGTCCCGAGTGCTTCGACTTGAATTTGTCGAACACGTTCACGGGTTAGCTCAATTTCACGGCCAACTTCTTCAAGTGTTGCTTTTTCAAAGCCATGCAATCCAAATCGTCTTGCAAGCACTTCTTGCTGATTGTCTGTGAGTTCGCCTAATAAGTCCTCGATGTGTTCACGAATATTTTCATCCGTGAGCCACTCAGCCGGATTTAAACTATTTTCATCAGCGACTGTATCCAAAAGTGACTTACTCTCGTCATAGCCGAAAGGTGTATCGATAGAAGTGACTTTGTCATTGAGGCGCAATAATTTTTGAACATCTTCAAGTGGCTTGTCCAGCATGTCGGCTATTTCTTCAGCTGAAGGCTCATGATCTAATTTTTGTGTGAGTTCGCGTGCTGCGCGAAGATAGGTATTTAACTCTTTGACCACGTGAATCGGCAAACGAATGGTCCGCGTCTGGTTCATGATGGCACGTTCTATGGTTTGGCGAATCCACCAGGTTGCATAAGTTGAAAATCGAAATCCGCGGGTTGGATCAAATTTTTCAACCGACTTCATGAGGCCTAAATTACCCTCTTCGATTAAATCTAATAAAGGCAAGCCACGATTAAGGTATCGGCGTGATATCTTAACGACTAAGCGTAAGTTAGATTCGATCATTTTTTTACGTGATGGTTCATGGCCTTTTAATGCGCGTGTAGAATAATAGACCTCTTCTTTAGCACTTAAGAGCGGTGAAAACCCAATTTCACTTAAATAAATTTGGGTTGCGTCCATCACTTTCGTGAGTTCTTTGACAGGTGTTTCGGTCGCCAGTTCAGCTGTTTTATCTAAATTCACATCAGGTTTTACAGCAGCTTTTTTATCTGATTTTTTATCAGCTTTTTTATTTGACGACTTTGGCATACTGCCTCCTCATGGTATGAGATACTGTGAGAACAAACGCTTACCTCTATTGTTGTAATGAGAGGTGGTATCTTGTCAAGCTTTTTGTCGTAAATAATTTAATGGATTAACGGGTTCGCCTTGTTTTCGAATTTCAAAGTGAAGCCCCCAGAAACGTCGTTCAACGATACCCATTTCAGCAATAACAGCGCCTTTTTTAATCATTTGGCCTTCTCGAACCAAGTTACGTTGGTTATGTGCATAGGCTGTAAGGTATTGTTTATCGTGTTTTAAAATAATTAAATTACCGTATCCTGGTAATCCATTGCCTGCATAGGCGACCACACCTGATGATGCAGCATGAATTTTTTGACCTTTAGATCCTGCAATATCAATTCCTTTTTGTCCTTTTTGAGGAGAGAAAGTGCTCTTAATTTTCCCTTTTACAGGCCAAATCCATTGATGGGTCGATGAAAAAACAGGTAAGTCAGGTAGTGCTGGTAGTTTAGGTAATGAGAGCGTTGCACTTGATTTTTGTTTTAATTTAATCACTTGCCCAATACGCAGTGTATAGGGTGATTGTAGATGATTGATCGTCGCGAGATCGTGATAATCTTGATCATATCGAAATGCAACGGCATATAACGTTTCTCCTGCTGTTACAGTATGACGCGTGGCGGCTTTATTATTTTTATAAAATGTAGATTCTTCAACAGGCGCGAGTCCATCTCGTGATCCACAGCCAAACAAAAGCAAGCATATGATAATGATTGCGACCACAGCCCAGCCAATATAATCAATCCAGCGTCTTAAATGTGATTCAAGACGTTCAACGAATAAGACCAATAAAGCGGAGACTAAAAAAAAGCGCGCGCCTCGAGCAAGAAAAGAAATAAGCACAAAAGGTAAAAAAAACATCTGCATGATACCGGCAGTGACGGTAAATATTTTATAGGGAATTGGAGAAAAGCCAGCAACAAAAATAATCCAAAGCCCCCAATGGTTAAACCATTCTCGAACATGTTCATAGGAGAGCGCATAAGACGAAGAAAGCAGGTAAGGCTCAATAATGGCTATACCAAAAAATCCTAAAATATAACCAAAGCAGCCACCCAATACAGAAAAAATAGTGGTGATTAAAGCATATTGCCAAGCATTTTTAGGTTTCGCGAGCCCCATTGTAATAAGCATGATATCCGGTGGAATGGGAAAAAAAGAAGACTCAGCAAAGGCAACAGCACTTAAATAATATTTGGCATGCCTGTGCGCTGACCACCCAATCATACGTTGATATAAATAAGAAAAAAGCTTCATGAAATTAAACCTGCGTCTTTGGTCCAATCGGATACTTGTTCAAATATTTTGTAATTTGTCATATCAAGCTGTAGCGGTGTAATTGAAACAGCATTTTGACTAATGGCATGAAAATCAGTGCCTGGACCCGAATCTGCTTTTTCACCGGGGGCTCCAATCCAGTAAATCGGTCGTCCACGTGGATCGGTCGTTGCAATCGTTGGTTCTGCGGCATGTCGCGTGCCAAGGCGCGTTACTTCAATTCCTGAGATTTTATCGAGTGATATATTTGGAACATTAATATTTAAAATGGTTTGAGAGCGCAAAGGATCTGATTTAAGCTTCAGCGCTAAGTTTTTAACCACTTCGGCGGCTGTTTCATAATGTTCGACGGGTCGTCCTGCAAGCGAGACGGCTATAGCGGGGAAGCCTAAATTCCGCCCTTCCATCGCAGCCGCAACGGTCCCTGAATAGACGACATCATCGCCTAAATTAGCTCCATCATTGATGCCCGAAATCACCATGTCAAATTTAAAATCAAAAAAACCAGTTAAGGCTAAATGTACACAATCAGTTGGTGTGCCTTCAACACTATGGTAACCACTTTCGAGTTGCCTAACACGCAAAGGATTAGATAGCGTCAGTGAGTTACTCGCACCACTTCGGTTCCTATCTGGTGCCATGACATAAATTTCAGCTATCTCAGATAAGGCCTTAGCAAGTACTTGAATACCGGGGGCTAACACGCCATCATCATTGCTAACTAAAATTCTCATGTTCAGTGGTGCTCCGGTGAAGCAAGCCATCGAACAACAGCTAAATGTTCTTGTAGGTGTCGCTCATTTTGTTTTAGATTTTTTTGCAGATCAGCCTGCTTGGGATCTTTTTCTAGTGTGCTACGTTGTGCGGTGATAGCTTCTTGTAACGCTAAAATATCTTTTCCGTAAGCTTGTTGGTCTACCCGTAGCTTATAAGCCAGTTGATTAATACGTACGGCTATCTCAGAAAGCTGTTCGCAGCTCGCATGTTTGGGAGCGTGTTCTGGACATTGCTTCATGGCTTCTTGTAGTGCTTTAGGATTGCCAGAGTAACTTTTTTCATTTTGAGGAGAACAGGATGAGAGCGTGACTAAAGCGAGACTAAGCCCCGCCAACTTAAGAATATTTTTTTTGCTTATCATGGATGAATCCTTTTGAGAGCTCAGTATATTTTATTGATGTTAAAGTGACTGCAAACACAAAACAAGGCTTTCAATTTAGCGCCGTCAAAAAATATGATATTATTCGCATACTTTTTTATGAATTAATACAAATATAATAAATATAATGTTAAAAAAATGCTTGAAATCACAAGGTATTGCGGCGATAACGCTGCACACTGCGATGTCTGCTCGTAGTGCTGATGGTCCACGTGTAAAAAAAGCTAAAAGCACGCGGAATATAGGGGAGCGTTTTTTCGGAACAGAGCAACCCGAGAAAACCAAGCCACGCAGTATTTATATCTACAATGACGAAGGCGTTAGCTCAAATGCACTATTACATGCAACGCATACCTTCAAAGCCATTTTACCTGCTTCGTTTAGCATTAAAACGATTGATGCAAAAGGTGTGATTAAAAACGACTGGTCCCGTGATGCAGTCTTATTTATCATGCCGGGTGGTGCTGATTTACCCTATGCAAAAAAACTGAACGGTGCAGGTAATCATCAGATTAAAAATTATGTTCAAAATGGAGGCTCTTATTTAGGTCTTTGTGCGGGTGCATACTACGCTGCATCAGAAATAGCGTTTGATGAAAATGGGCCGCTAGAAGTCATGGGGAAACGAGAGCTTGGTTTTTTTGAAGGGAAAGCCATTGGTCCTATACTGGCTCAGTATGATTATAACTCTGAAAGCAGTGCTCGCGCTGCTAAAATAAATATTAACTTGAATCGCTTAAAAGACGCGACTGTTTATTATAACGGTGGAGGCTATTTCGAAAACGCTGATAAAGCTAATAATACAACCGTTATCGGGTATTATTTAAACCAGAAACCAGCCATTGTTTCGGTTAAATATGCGAAAGGACAGGTCGTCCTGTCAGGGGTTCATGTTGAATATGATGCTGCATTATTAGACCCTAAAGATTCATATTTAATCAAACTTATACCCGAATTAAAACTATCCAATAGAAATCGCTTGGCTTTATTGTCGGAGATTTTAAAACATCTCAATCTAAATCCATCGTCTATTGAAAGCGACATGGGCAGTACGAAACAAGACCCTGACAATCCATGTGTAAGGTGAGTTTATTATTTGGATGAGTATGATATTATCCGCGTACTGTTGTTATGAGAGAATATATATCCCATGTTAAAAGCACTTCTAGAGTCGCATAATGTAGCGACCACTGCCCTCTTGGCTAACTATTGGAAAGATGTCGCAAAATCTAAAACCAATTGGCCTGAGTTATGCCAAGAAGAAGGAAAAAGAGAAAAAGATCTATTTAAAGATCCAAATTTACAGCACTTTATCAATGAAGAGGTTCAAGCAGAGGCAGAATCAAGGCTTGATAAACGCATGTGGCTTCCTTTAGCAACAAGAACGCGTTTTTTTAGACGAACGGTATCAGATACCATTAAAACCAAAGATGTACAACAAGTGGTTATTCTTGGAAGTGGTTTTGATACTTTACCCGTGCGAAAAGCGAAATACACACAAAATCATGGGGTTCGTTTTTTTGAAGTTGACCAACCAGAGCTTTTAAGCTGTAAAAAAGCGATTTATGATCAATACGGCATTGATAAAAATGCTGAATATATTGAACTTGATTATATAAAAAGCGATTTACTCGACGCGTTTGTGCAGCAAGGGCTTAATCCTAGCATACCTACGATTATTCTCTGGGAGGGAAATACCTTATACCTTGAGAAACATGAAATAGAAGCAGTTTTAACCAAATTATCGACTTATTTCGCCCGAGTCATCATTACTTTTGATTATATACATGCAGCAATGCAAACGAACACACAGGCGTTAGATCAAGCTTCGGATGAAACTTGTTTAGAGAGCACACTCAGTCAGTTTGAAAAAAGCCAGTCACCTTTTAAAGGTTTTTTGGTCCCGGGGGAAATCGTTACATTTTGTGAATCCCTTGGCATGCAATGTCTGAAACATCAAACAGCTGCAGAACTGGCGAAAGAATATCAAGTCGATGAAGCACCCTATTACACAGCTGAGACTTACTCTCTTGTGACTTTTGGGCGACCTTAGTTAATCTCTCGGGTGTGTACTGAGAACACACCCGAGATTTAAAATATTTTTTTAGGCTGAGCAAGCCGAAGCAGTGTTCGATTTTTCAGACCAAATAGACCGAACAGCTACATCGTCAGACATAAACCAAACTTTGGCAATTTTATTCCCATTAAACTCTTTAACAACCATAATTTTAGCGACTTTCTCCTGCCCCGTTTGTTTGTTAGTTGCCCGGCGTTCCAGGTGTGCAAAAGTATGGTTGCCATCTATCAATAAATGTTTAATCTCTGTTTTTACATCCCGATGTAGCTCAATAAACTTGGCCATAGATGCTTTTAAGTTATCCAGCGTTAATTCTAAATCATTAAAATAGCAGACCATATCCGGTTCGTAGTGTGCGTCAACGGCAGGACAATTACCGCTATCAAAAATATCTTGATACAATGCACGAACTGTATTTTCTAAATGCTCTCTTCCCATCACTCTTTTCCTTATATTTTTTGTTATCTAATCATTTAATCATTACGCTTGAATGTTGATTGGAACCAAGCGTTGACTCACACACTATCCCCTGTTCCTAGGTTAAAAAATGCTTGGGTATTGCTAATACACCATTCAGTACGCTTGAATGTTGATTGGAACCAAGCGTTGACTCACACACTATCCCCTGTTCCTAGGTTAAAAAATGCTTGGGTATTGCTAATACACCATTCAGTAATCAAACACCGTCGCACTGTCTATATGAGGCATAACACATTGTTGAACCAATGCGACATGTGCTTCATGTACTTGATATGCATCACGAGAAGCTTTTGTATCAAAATCCATTACAAAGGCATAGGCATAGGGTGTATCAATGCCTTTGTGATTATCCCAGGCATTGGCACCCCAACTATAATTTAAAATACCTGGAATCATCTCTTGTAGTGCACCAATTTTTTCAAATATCGCTTCAATTTCAGCTGTCGAGGTCTGGCTTTTGAAGCGAAATAAAATAATATGTCGAAACATGTTTTTCCTTAACGACCAATTAATACACGATTTAATCTTGGTACTTTAGCCCATTGATATAAAGACAAGTACACACCGAAACAAGCAATCACACTACCGAGCGACATCATGGTAAAAAACGTATAATGCTGAAGAATAAAACCACCTAAAGCAACACCGAGGGCACTACCTAATAATGCATTGGTAAAAAAAACACCTGTCGCAAGCCCTTTTCTGTCGGGTGAAATAACACGAAGTGCCACTATCGTTGAAATACTATAAATACAAGCTGCGGAAAAACCGGTTAACATTAATAGTATTGTAAGCCATCCGACCGTGATGTGTGCGCTGAAATGTCCAAGGATGAAAAAAACCAATCCTTGTAGTACAAAGCCCAAAGTAATAAAGTTTGGCTCGCCCCACCGACCCGCTAATTGACCAATAATAGGGGCCGCCAATGCAAAGGTAACGGTTAAACAGAGCATCAGTAAGCCCGCATCAACGGGGCTTAAGTTTAGTTTATCAAAAAAGTAAAACGGAAAGGCAAAAAACAGTGCAAAATAAATCACCTGAAACAAGGCGCGAAGCACGTTCATTAATGTAAATAAGCGATTATAAAAAAGTGTGATAACGCCTTTCTCTATTTTTGAGCGAACTATACGCTCAGAAGGAATGCATACACTGACACTCAAGGCCAAAAATACCAAAGGCAGATTAAGGCCAAACATCCAACGCCATCCCAAATGGGTGAGTATATAACCTGAAAGCGTTGGACCAATGGCTTGAGCAAATCCTGTAATTACCATATTCATACTGATTGGAATATGTAGTTTTTCTTCAGGAAAAGAACGCATTAAAATCACCATGCTCGCAGGCAAGCCAAACGCAAAAGCAGCGCCTCCGATAATGCGTGAGATAATGAGCCATTCAATAGAGGTCGCATATGTCGATCCAAGCAATGACACGCACCACAGTAACTGGCTCCATAAAAATAATTTAGGGGCTCCAAATCGATCACTCAAACGACCACCGGATACCATCAAAAGACCAGCTGTTATCATGTAGGCACTCATGACCCACTGGATAACCATAATATCTACATGTAATGCCGCTCTAATATCAGGAAGGGCTAAATTAATAGCGGTTAAGTTTAAATTCGAAACGAACAGAAACAAACCCATGGCCATTATCTGTGCCCAGCGTATATTCAGTATTTTTTTCAATGGTGAAGTACCTCAGCTGAAATAACTTGTTTTAAATGTTGAACGACGCTCATGATATGAGGTGCCTTCATCATGTCATAGTGATTGGTTTCAAGCAGAACCTCCTGAAATTGTTTAAGATGCGTTGACCAATAATTGTTTTTATATTTTAATTGATGAAGCAATGTTGTTTCCTCAAGGGAGAGCACACGATGATTAGCTGGTAGTTGGTTTGCGTTAAATAAGGTTATCTCACCAGCGTATGGCTTTGCCCTATACGCTTTTAACATCTCAAGCTCCAAGGTATAAACCTGTGATAATTTCTTCTGATAATTCAGAGGTAATTGTTGAAAAGTAGGCTCATTCTCTAATGGATATAATAACACATCTAAAGCAGCCTCATCAGCACATGTTTTTTCATCAAACACAAAACTATCCAACAGCCACACATGCGATACTTCATCCCCGCATGCTAGCATATGCTGCGCTATTTCATAAGCGACAGTTCCACCAAATGACCATCCCCCCAAATAATAAGGACCCTTAGGCAATATTTTTTTAATCTCATGCAAGTAGTGCTCAGCCAAAGCTTCTATCGATTGTAAAGGCGCATCTGTATGGTACAAATGATAAGACTCTACAGCAAAGAGTTGGTATTCTGGCAAAAGTAAATCGGCTAAATCCGCATACACTTCAGCGCCTGCATGCCCTGGATGAATCAATACGAGAGGCATGCCACCAGCGTTTTGGTTAAACTGTACTATTGGATTGTAATGTAGGTGATGCGTTTTAAAATAAGCTGTTTGTGCTTTGATGCTCGGGTGCGTTAATACCCATGAAACAGGTAATTGCACATTGAATATATCAGCCATACGACTGACTAATTGAACGGCCAACAAAGAGTGCCCCCCTAAGTCAGAAAAATGACACAGGGTGTCTTTTGGCACTGAACCTAAAACATCTTTCCATGCAGTCATCAATAATGCTTCTACATCTTGCACTGAGCTCAGATGATTAACCGCAACGTTATTTGTTGAGGGCTTTGCAGGAGGCTGCGTGTTAGAAGCTGTGGTTTGCGTTTGCTTTTGAGCTTTTGAATAAACAAAATAAGATTTTTTTTCAAACGGATAAGTGGGCAAAGCCACGCGACGATATGCTACCTTTTTATCAAATAATGCAGATACATCAACCGGTACACCATGCATCCACAATTGGGCCACCGCATCTATGATTGAAGGGAAAGATGGAATAGACAGGCAATCTTTTTTTGTTAAAGTGCGCATTGTGAGCCTAGTGAGCGTTTGCCCTGGACCTATTTCAAGCAGTACATCTGCATAACGTCCAACTTCACGTATGCCTTGATTGAAATCAACCGTCTCTCGTAAGTGCTTGATCCAATACATCACATCAATAGCTTCTTCATCGGTAATCTTTTGACCGGTTAAATTAGAAATAAAAGCTTTTTTGGGGACATGTAGTGTTATATCACGCAATACTGTTTCAAAATCCTGAAGCATCGGTTCCATCATGACAGAATGAAACGCATGAGAAGTGTCCAGTAATTTAGAGCTGATGCTGTCTTGCAGTAACCGACGTTGCAATGCATCTATTTCGTTTGAGACACCCGATATCACACATAAATCATCTGCATTGATTGCAGCAATTGAAATAGAGGCAGGTAAAATGAGCTGTATGGTTTGATAGGACGCAAAAACGGCTAACATTTTTCCGCTGGGTAAAGCTTGCATTAAAGTGGCGCGTGCGCAAACCAAACGAATCGCATCTGAAAAACTAAATACACCAGCAAGACAAGCAGCAACGTATTCACCTAAACTATGACCGATCATGATATCGGGTTGCACGCCTAAAGCAAGCCAATGCTTGGCTAGTGCATATTCCGTAATAAATAAAGCCGGCTGTGTATATAAAGTTTGTTTTAATTCTTGTTCAGCAGATGCAATTGCTCCTGTTGATGGATGAACATAAAGCACCTGTAATATATCAATATCAATGGCAGCCTGAATCTCTAATGCGCCCCTATCAATCCAATCACGATAAACGAACGATGTTTCATACAGCGTTCGTCCCATATTAACGTGTTGCTCACCCTGACCTGAGAATAAAAAAGCAACTTTATGTGTCGAGCTTGATAAAACAGCGTTTCTGTTTAAATCAAACCCTCCCGATTGAAGTACAACAGCTTGTCTATATTTAAACTTTTCTCGTCCTACCCAAAGCGTATACATAACATCTCGTGGTGATACCTGCGGATGCATTTTAAGGTAAGCGTCTAACTGGACTAATTTTTCATCCAAGGCGGTTGCTGACTTAGCCGATAGACAAAATAAAATATCTTTTGCTTCCGAGAACCCTTCGGACTGCGAAGTTATTTCAGGTGCTTCTTCTAAAATAAGATGTGCATTCGTCCCTCCAATGCCAAAAGAGCTGACACCAGCGCGTTTTTTAAGTGCCTTATTAGGCCATGCCCCTGTTTTTTTATTCACAAAAAAAGGTGTTTTTGAAAAATTAATGTTCGGGTTTTGTGTTTTAAAATGTAAACTCGCCGGTAAGCGTTGATGTTTTAAAGATAAAATCGTTTTAATTAAACCGGCTATACCTGCAGCAGCATCTAAGTGGCCAATATTGGGCTTCACGGATCCGATGGCACAAAAATGATTATTCAGCGTATTTTGACGAAATGCCTGTGTCAACGCAGATATCTCAATCGGATCGCCTAATAAAGTGCCTGTACCATGTGTTTCAATATATTGAATATATTCGGCAGACAAACCTGCTTTTTCAAGTGCTTCTGTAATCACTTCTTTTTGTCTTGGAATACTTGGGGCGGTGAAACCAACTTTTAAATTGCCATCATTATTGATTGCTGTGCCTTTAATAATGGCATCAATTCTATCCCCATCCGCCACCGCATCTTCATAACGCTTTAAAACAACAGCGCCAACGCCATTACCGCCAACAGTGCCTTTAGCTTCCGCATCAAACGCACGACAGTGTCCATCAGGTGATAAAATCATACCTTCCCGATATAGATAGCCTGTTTTTTGCCGTGCTTGTATTGCTTCCGCGCCTGCAATCGCCATCGTACATTCATTGTTTAAGAGACTCTGACAAGCAAGATGCACAGCAACCAATGAAGTCGAGCAAGCCGTTTGAACATTAACACTAGGTCCTGTTAATCCAAGTGCATGCGATACGCGTGTTGAAAGCTGATCTTTACTGTTTGAAATCATGAGCTCAAAATCGCTAAATTTTTCTGTAATGCTTTCATCTTGTAACAAATGTTCGTATAAATAAGCGTCCGATGAGGAACCGGCAAAGACCCCAATACTTCCAGAATAAGAAGAAGGCGCGTAGGCCGCATCTTCAAGTGCTTCCCATGCACACTCTAAAAAAATACGATGCTGAGGATTTAATATTTTTGCTTCATTGGCACTGTAATTAAAAAAAGCAGCATCAAATGACCGTGCATGCTCTAATACCCCACTGGCATTAACATATTTTTTATTATTAAACACCTCATCCTTGACCCCATCTTCACGCATTTCTTCATCTGAAAATCTAGAAATACTTTCTTTTTCTTCGCATAAGTTGCTCCAATAATCTGATAGATTATCAGCCCCTGGAAAACGACCGGCCATACCGACCACAGCAATATCATCTGAGTTTGGTGCTGATGCTTGAGAAGCCTGAGAAGAAAGCATGAGGGGCGTTTTTGAGTCTGACTCACCTGATAAAAAACGTGCTAAAGCCCTAACCGATGGATATTGAAAATGATCAACCAAGTTTATTTCATAACCATGGCGAGACAAGCGTGCGTGCACCTGGGTCATTAAAATAGAGTTTCCGCCTAACACAAAAAAGCTACTGTCTACATCAACCACTTGGCATTTTAATACGTCACACCAAATCTCAGCAATTATTTTTTCTATTGCTGTCTCTGGTAAAACAGCCGTTTCAAACGCTATATTCTGTTGCGTTGCAGGCGCAGGTAATGCTTTATAGTTAATTTTTCCACTCACAGTCAGTGGAAATTTATCTAAGCGTACAAAATAAGTCGGCACCATATAGTCCAGCACATAACCCAGTAGCTCATCTCTAATATGACCTGCCAGCACCAATTCAGGTAACGAATGGGCTTGTTGTTCAGGGTTAGCTACATAGTAAGCGAGTAACTGAGATTCACCGTTAATCTTACTGAATAAGCAAACAGCTTGTTTAATATAAGACACTTTATTCAGCGAAAACTCAACTTCTTTTAATTCAACCCGATGCCCTCGAACTTTGACTTGGCTATCGGCCCGCCCTATATATTCTAAGGTTCCATGTTCACACCATCTTGCGATATCACCTGTTTTATAAATCAATGCATCGGATGATGAAAAAGGATGAGGTATAAATACAGATTTTGTTAAGTCTGGTTGATTAAGATAACCTACTGCAAGGCCTTCTCCGCCAATGTATAAATCACCAGGAACGCCTTCTGGCATAGGATTTAATGCATTATCTAATATATAGCATGTTGTATTCGCAAAACCTTTTCCAATGTTTGAAAAATCACTCGCCTTTTGAATGGGATTATAAGTAGACCATATCGTGGTTTCTGTTGGTCCGTATACATTCCATACTTGCTTTGATATAGCGAGCAGTCGCTTGGCTAAATCTTCTGTTAAAGCTTCTCCACCGACTAATACTTTAATGCCAAGTGTTGTGTTCGATAAGACTTCCGTTAACATACGAAACGTTGTTGGTGTTGCCTGAATAAAACTGTCTGGATAACGACGAAGCAGTGTTGCTAACTGTTCTGGATCTTTCGTCATTGCATGAGGCGCAATTTCTAATGTCGCGCCTGCAAGCAGTGGAGAAAATAATTCTAAAGCAGAAATATCAAAAGCATACGATGAAAGCGCAACAAACCTATCTTGTGCTCCCATTTCTAAGCGTGAAATCACATCTAGTAATATATTTAAAACATTGCGATGACGGACCATAACGCCTTTAGGTCTTCCTGTTGATCCTGAAGTAAACAAGACATACGCAAGACTATCTTTTGTAAAATGCGGAAGGGTTAAGTTCTCTTTTGATGCATGACTCAATACATCAAGATTAATCATTCTTTCAACTTGATTGTGTAATACAGGACGTTGAGCAATCACAGCATTGTCTGAGACCAAGACTGTAATCCCTGCCTCTTCTAAAATAATTCGACATCGCTCATCAGGCAATGATAAGTCTAGCGGAACATATGCAGCCCCTGCTTTCAAAATACCTAAAAGACCTACTAACATATTTAAATTACGCTCAACGCAAATACCCACCAAAGGCCTTTCTATATGCCCTATGTGTGGCAATAAAGTATGGGCCAATTGATTTGCTTTTTGATTCAGTATCTCGTAGGTCCAGCTTTCTTGTTCAAAAACCACAGCAATGGCATCGGGTGTTTTTAATACGTTTGCTTCAAATAACTGAGGGAGCGTTGTCTTGTGATGCGTTGATACGGTCGCATCATTCCAATCAAATAATAACTGTTTTCTTTCTTCTTTCATCAATAAATCATACGTAGCGATTTTTTGATTGGGATCTAAAACAATTGCGTCTAACAAGCACTTCAGGTGTTCCGTCATTTGTTTAATATAACGCCCACTAAACAACTGTGTATTATATTCAATCCTGGCATTGATTGCCCTTGGTGTTTCAGACAGATGAAAGGTTAAATCCATTTGTGCAACGTGATATTCGTTCGGTATAACACTTGTATTAATAGCTTCTAAATTTAACGCATGATAATCCTCTAAGTTTTGAAAAATAAACATCACTTGAAATAAAGGATGACGACTGACATCTCGAGACTGATCTAAAGCTTCTAGTAATTGCTCAAACGGCACCTCTTGGTGCTCATACGCAGCCAAACATGTGTGTTTTGTTTGTTTGAGTAATGCTAAAAAGTTATCACTCTCTTTTATTTCATGCCGAACGACCAAGGTGTTTACAAAGAAACCACATAGCTTCGTCAGATTTTCAGTCTGTCTTCCATTAACGGGAATACCGATTGAAAAGTTATCTTGTCTTGCATATCGATGTAATAAAACAGCCAAACCTGACAAAAGTACGGTAAACAGCGTTGTCCCCATGCGCTGACTGAGCGCACGCAATTTTTGAGTTAAATGCTCGTCAAATGAAAAATAAACGTTATCTCCATCATGCTTTTCAATCAGGGGGCGTGTATAGGTTGTCGGCAAATTTAAAGGCGTTAAGTCGGCCAATTGCTTTTTCCAATAGGTCAAATATTTTTCAGAGGAAGCGGTCTGTAATACGTCAACTTGTGCCTGACAGTACTGCGTATATTGATAATCAATCGTTTTGAAAGCTGGTGTTTTATCGTTTAGATAAGCCTTGTAGGCCACACTTAATTCGCTTAATAATAATCGAATTGACCAACCATCGGTTATAATATGATGCTGGTTTATTAATAAAACATGATTTTTTTCATCTATTTTAAATAAAATAAATCGTGCCAGTGTATCGGTATATAAATCAAATAATTGATGTGCTGCTTCTCTTAAACGCACTTTTAAGTGCGCTTCTTCTATATTAATCACATCTAATTTAAAAGCTATATGATCACGCACGAACTGTTTTGGCACGCCTTTAAGGTCTAATTTAAAGCCTAAACGCAATGCTTCATGACGTAAGCATAATAGATTAATACTTTTTTCAAGTGCTGAGTAATTTAAGGCGCCATCTAAACGTAGTGCATGTGGCACATGATAAATACCTGGTTCATATTGCTCTAAAAACCAAAATCTAAGTTGTGCCGAAGATAGTGGTGAAGACACTGGGGAACTCATATTTTGAGACGCACAGGACTGCAATGATTCCAAATGGCGTAATAAATCAACCGCTTTTGGATAATGAAACAGGGCTTGGTTAGAGCACTCAAGCTTAAATTGATTTTTCAATGACAGCATCACCTGGTTGGCTGAAAGAGAATCGCCTCCCAACTCAAAAAAATCATCATTCAAGGTAACATGCGCTAAACCTAAGTATTTTTTCCAGGCCTGAAGTAGCAAAGTTTCTAAATTTAAAGCTTTTGATTCATCCGTGTTATGGGTTAAATCAGGAACTGCTCTTAAACCATTTGAATCAACCCAATGCCTTGTCATATCAAATGGATACGTTGGTAAAGGCATATGCCGACCAGACTTTGCATGACAAAGCGATTGTTCAAAATCAACTGCCTCGCCCATAAGCCAGGCTTGTATGGTCGCAAGATATGATTCACCTAATATAGAAGGCAACACATCCGCTGCTTGTAAATAAAATGCGCTTTCATCACATATTTCAGTGATATTTCGGGCAACAAGCACACCCCGGTGCTCAAAAGCAATACGCCCAAATTGATGGGTATATGCAACATCATCTAAATTCGTGTCTGGGGCATTTTTTAAATAGGCCAGTAATTGTGATTTTTGACATGCTAGTGCTGATTCTGTCTTGGCCGACAATGGAATAACCTGCCAATCGGCATTATTTTCTATTGTTTTTGTAGGTACATCGGGTGCCTCTTCGAGCACCACATGTGCATTTGTTCCACCAATACCAAACGAACTAACCCCTGCACGCCTCGGTACATCGACCTGACGTTCCCATCGGCTCAGTTTGTTTTGTATATAAAACGGGCTACTTGTTAAGTCAATTTGATGGTTTAAGCTTTCAAAATGTAATGTTGCTGGAAGCGTTTCATAATATAAACTCAAGGCGACCTTAATCAGTCCTGCAACCCCTGCAGCTGCATCCAAATGGCCAATGTTAGTTTTAACAGAACCCAGTGCACAATAAGGATTGGCTATATCTTTTAGATCAAATCCATCCATTAATCCTTGAAGCTCTATGGGATCTCCTTGTTTCGTCCCCGTTCCATGTGTCTCAATATAAGTCACAGTTTGAGGGTCTACATCAGCCATGGCTTGTGCTTCTGCAATCACGGAAGCTTGTCCCTCGGCACTCGGCGCTGTATATCCAATTTTATTAGCGCCATCATTGTTTAAAGCAAATCCCTTAATCACAGCATAAATATGATCTTCATCTGCAATGGCATCTTCAAGGCGTCTTAAAACAACAACACCAACACCATTTCCAGGCACCGTACCTTCTGCTTGCTCATCAAATGCTCGACAATGCCCATCAGGGGATAAAATCATGCCTTCCCGATATAAATAGCCAGATTGAACCGGCATATCAATGGTCGCGGCACCAGCGAGAACCATATCACTCTGATAATTTATCAAGCTTTGGCAGCCTTCAGACACAGCAATAAGAGACGTTGAACACCCTGCCTGAATCGTATAACTCGGCCCTGTAAAATTAAATTTATAAGCAGCACGCGTACTTAAAAAATCACTTCCATTATTGAGATTTAATTGAAAGGGACTCACGGAGGTTTCAATGTCTTGATTATTCAATAAATTCTGTAAGTAATAGCTATTTAAATTAAACCCTGATGTTCCTGCAAAAATACTAATCCGCCCTACTTTTTCTTCAGTGCAGTATCCAGCATTTTCAAGGGCCTCCCAACAACAGGTTAGGAAAAAGCGATGCTGAGGATCCATTGTTTCTGCATCTCGTGGTGAAATACCAAAAAATGCAGCATCAAAATAAGGCACGTCATCCAGCGAACCTTTCGCTTTGACATAATCTGGGTTATCCAACAGATCAGGTAGAATACCTTCTTTAATTAATTCTTGATCAGAAAAAAAACGTATTGTTTCTTGGCCTTGTATCAGGTTTTCCCAAAACGCTTGTATCGTTTTAGCACCAGGGAACCGACATCCCATACCAATAATTGCAATTTCATGACTCATAAAAAACCCAAATAAATATAATTTATATTAACGCGTGACAGCCCGTCTTTTCATTGCTCTTTCTTGCGCTTTTGATAGACGTACTTGATTGTTTTGTTCTTTTTTATTCTGATTATTTGAAAAATAATTCGCTAAATCTCGCACGGTGGTTTGCGTAAACAAAATATTGAGCGCGATTTTTTTCTTGAGAAGCTTTTCTAATCGTTGGTGTAATTGCATTAATAACAATGAATTACCTCCCACATCAAAAAAATTATCGTTTAGACCAATACATGCTAAAGACAAGACATCCTGCCATATATTTAAAATATTTAGCTCTAAATCCGTTTGAGCTGCATTCTCTTTTTCGGGTGACTTCGAGCTATTTAGATCTAATTTATCTGTTGCTTCAGGTTTAGGTAAGATTTCTAGATTGATTTTTCCATTGGATGTCAAAGGAATACTTTTTAATTCGACCAAAAACGTGGGTAACATATAGCTTGGGAGTTGCTCTCTTAAATAAGAAGATAGCGCTTGCTTTGAAAGGGTTGTATTAGATTTTTCAAGCACATAATAAGCAACTAACCAACGTCCATCTGTCCCTTGTTCATTCAATTGAACTTTAAGGGTCACGAGTGCTTGTCTAATGCCAGGATAAGCCAGTAGAACGGATTCTATTGCTTCAGGTTCAACCCGATACCCACGTAATTTAATTTGTTTATCGATACGTCCTAATAGCTGTATCGAGCCATTGGGTAAATAGCATGCTAAATCACCCGTTCGATATAAAATACCATGATGAAGGTTATTGTTTGAATTCAGATCTAAATTTAAATCCGAAGGTGAAAATGGATTCAAAAGAAAGTTTTTTTGAGTGATTTCAGGCTGGTTTAAGTAACCCTTTGCCACACCCGGACCACTAATATAAAGCTCGCCAATCATGCCAAAAGGCAAAAGTTCCTGCATGGCATCTAAGACGTAGCATGCGACGCCTCGAATAGGTCTTCCTATAGGAATAGGTTGCTGGGTGTCGAGCAAGTCTGAAATAACATGGTGTGTTGAAAACGTTGTACACTCCGTTGGCCCATAACCATTGGTTATAGTAAATTGATTATTTCCATTGGTTTGCTCATGTTGAATCACTTGGTTGACTAATTGAGGCTTTGCTGGCTCACCACCAACATATAGGCTTCTCAGGGTAGAAAAAACGGAAGGATCGACACTCGCTATTTCATTAAATAAACCAGCGGTTAAATATAACAAAGTAATACGATGTGTTGCTATAAATTGTTTTAATTTGGAGGGCTCTAATAAGCATTTTCTATTGAGGACATAAGACGCTCCCCCATTCAACAATGCCCCCCAAATTTCAAAGGTAGAAGCATCAAAGATTAATTTTGATGCCTGTATCACACGATCTGAAGGTTGAATGGTGACATAATTAGTCTTTTTAACTAAATTCAGAATCCCTCTATGTGTGACTTTAACACCTTTGGGTTGACCTGTTGTTCCAGAGGTATACATCACATAAGCTAAATCAGTCGCCGCATCTTCAGCCTCTTCTTTTTTATTCTGGTTCTTAATCAGCAATAGATTTAGGTTTAGATCTAGATTTAAATCTGGATCTAAATTAATCGTTTCGATAAAAGAGACAACCGGTGCATTGCAAAGCAATAAAGAAACGCCTGCGTCTTCGAGCATAAATTTTACGCGTAACTTTGAATCTTCTGCGTCTAGTGGCAAAAATGCTGCCCCAACTTTTAAAACAGCAAGAAAAGCAATGTAAACCTCAAACCCTGGCTCGCAGCATACACCAATCACTGAACCTACCAATGATTGATGTTGTGCACGCATCGAGATTTGATATGCTAGCTGATTGGCTTTTTGATTTAACTCAGCATAAGTCAGATACTGGTCTGAAAACCAAATGGCAGGATGCTCTGGTTGGCTTAATGCATAAGCTTCAAATTCCTGATGAATGGTTTGGTTTGAAATAGACTGATTTTTTGTCCGACAAGCAGCGGTTGATAATGCCAAAAGCGCTTTGCGTGACTCAGGGCTTATCAAGGATAATGCTGAAATCTGTATATCATCCATATCCATAATAGCATTTAACAATGCACCCAAATGATTGGGTATATCGTTCGAAACATTATTTAGCCCAAGCAAATCTAGGTTTTCATCAACCCAGAAAGTCATTTTTGAACCATCTGATGCAATCTCACAAACAAACGGCGTATGGATTAAAGCAGTTAAACCAGTTAAATCAGTTGAATCTGTTAAATCCGTACGCAGACCTGCGTCACTGATAACAACGCCACAAGATACAGATGAGAAGTTGACTGAAAGATCAGGATAACGTGTGAAAATATCACTGAGACAGCCATCCTGCTTTTCCAAAGAAGAATGCTTCTGAAACACCGAATACACAGCTTCTTCGAAAGAGCTGTCGGGATCAAATAATACATCCAGTGGTTTGACAGTTGATAACAAAGGTCGAATGACTTCAGGCATATCATCAGGCAATGTTGCGCCCATAAAAACACCAATATGGTGACGCCCCGTTAAACGGTATAAATAAATCAAATAAACCGTGAGTAAAACGGTTGATGCTGTTATTTTTTTGGAAAAACGTGTTTCCATATATTCAAGAAATACATCACTGATCTCGACAACTGCCAAAGCATGTCGAGAGCCTGATTTTTTAGATGCATCTTTCACAGGGTTAGACTGCATATCCGTTAAAACCGTCGGAGAAAAAGTACGGTATTCGTTCACCCAAAAAGCCTCTGATGATGCAAAGCGGTGACTCACGGATTCAAATATTGCTATGTTTTCCGCGCTTGGTGAAAAAAGGCAGTGGCCTTCTGAAACATGATGCGCTGTTGCTAAGGCATCAAGAGGCTGTGGTTTTCTATTACAATCAAGCAGTTGCGTAATTAATATATCATAAGTGCTAGTTGCAATTTGCCATTTTTCTTCTGAAACAGCAACCACGGTACCTGGTTTTGCATGAGAAACAACTTGTGTTTCTGATATCCCCGTTAATATATATACAGAATTATTAATAATAGATTTTATAGCACTGAGTCGATTTACATATTGGCCAAATTGTAAGGCTTGAAATACAGTAATAATATGATTTGAAGATTGCGACCAATCCACCCACCCATTTGCAAAAGGCTTTTTATAGCGTTCATAATACGTTCGATTATTTAAATCCTGTATTTTTACCTGGACCGTGTTACTGGCTAGCTCATCGATTAATGCTTCAAAACTTGTGCCTGCATGCTGATAAGCTTTTAAATTCAAACTCATCGTGGTCTCAGCAGGTGTTACCTGAAAAAACACTTGTTTTAATATATCTCCTGCATCAACAACGTCAGTGATTTCATGCCAGGTTACACCATGTGTTTTTTCTTGATTTAAAATAGCCCATGCTGTTGCATGAACACCTGCGTAACGAGGCAATGGCCCATCATGATAATTCACAGCACGTTTAATCGGCAGCGATAACCACTGAGGAGATAATATCTGGTGATTTATCACACTAAACAGGTAATCAAACACTTGGTCAAAGCAAAACGAAGAGGCATCTTTTAAAGTAGAGAAACACCTAATACCCTGTGACGAAGCCCATGTCTGAACATAAGTATCCGAAGAAATAATACAGTGAATTTTATGCCCTCGTGCTAAAACAGCATCAGCACAAACGGTAAGCAGTGTTGTTTCACCTATAAATATACAACTAAAGGAGGAGCTCCTTTGTAGTGATTCCATTCAAAAACCTTTTCCTTAAAATGCGATAAAACAATAAGCACCTGAAAATAAAAAACGTATTATATCCAATAAAATCATAAAGTATAGGTGTTTTTCCAATCTTACTAGGGTTTACAAACAGTGGGGTTCACGTAGACAGTATGAGTTTTTTATAATATATTTCCGCCCAGATTTCACTAAATAAGAATTTAAAATTACCAATGAAATTAAACTTCTTTTTTTCTCAACCAAGATCAAAGCCATCGAAAAAAGAAACGCAATTAAACAATCATCGCGTTGATTATATGAAGGCGCTGCCTGATGATGCTTGGGGTGAAATCGTTAGTTATTTGTCATTTTCAGAGCAATTACAAACAGACAGCGTTAATCAAAGATTACAAGCTATCAATGCGCTGAATATTATCTTTTTATCAACAAAAATATCAAAAATAGACACTAGACTTGATATTTTAAAAGCAAAAATTGACCGCAAAGAAAAGCGATTAAACCATAAAGCTACCCCAGATTCAGCATCACTAGGAGTGTTAGTGATTCATCCAATGGGCGGGTGTAGCATTTCTGGATCTTCTGATACGGAGGTCAGTGCTATTTCAAGATTTTTTATTCATCGCTCTGTTGCTCGTAAAAAAACAAAAGTGGATGCTTGTGAAGCTGCAAAAAACACGGCAAGCGCTAAAAAAGAAAAACTTTTATTGGATGATCAGGATGTAACGGAAAAAATGACTAAAATAAATCTATAATTTGTAGCATACTACCGAATAGCGTTTAAATTTTATTTGTGTAATTTAAGCTATATTTAAACATATCATTTTAAATATAAACGGTGGTTTCGCATATGTTAGATTTTAAAATTTGTCATGATAAAAAAACAGGCGAGTATTTTATTGAAACCTCGATTACAGGTAAGCAATTATTAACGACGCCTCAATTAAATAAAGATACGGCATTTACAAACAGTGAACGTGCAGAGCTTGGACTTTTAGGTAAATTACCCAATCGGGTTGAAAGTTTAGATGAACAAGTGAAGCGTGCCTATGCACAATACAGCAGCTACCCGACAGCGTTACAAAAAAATATTTATTTAAATAATTTAAATAATACCAATCAAGTGCTTTTTTATAAGCTAGTGAGTCGGCATTTGTTAGATATGATTCCTGTTATTTATACACCGATTGTCGGCACGGCTGTCAAAGAATATAGCCGAGAATATCGGCAACCACGCGGATTATATATTGCTTATACAGATGAGCCAGAGATTGAGGCGATTTTAGATAATCGTTCAAATCCTGAAATTGATTTGATTGTTGTGACTGATGGAGAAGGCGTACTGGGCATTGGTGATCAAGGGATTGGCGGCATGGATATTCCTGTGGCGAAGCTTATGGTGTATACCTTGTGTGGAGGCATCGATCCAACGCGAACACTTCCCATTTTTTTAGATGTTGGAACCAACAATCAGACTTTATTAGATAGCCCTTTTTATTTAGGCTGCGCACAATCAAGAATACATGGCGAAGCGTATGATACGTTTATTAATCGTTTTGTCACGGCAATCCATAAAAAATTTCCTAAAGCATTTTTGCACTGGGAAGATTTTGGGCGACGTAATGCAACACATATTTTAGATGCATTCAAAGATAAAATATGTACATTCAATGACGATATTCAAGGCACAGGAGCTGTAACACTTGCAGCACTGCTTGCTGCAGCACATGTGAGTGGTACGCCGCTTAAAAAACAAAAAATAGTGGTCTATGGTGCGGGCTCAGCTGGCACAGGCATTAGTAATCAAATCGTCGATGCGATGGTGAAACAGGGTTTAACCCCTAAAGAAGCATATAAACAATTTTGGCTGATTGATAGGCAAGGTTTATTGATGAGTGATGACAAAAGTCTGACCGAAGCACAAAAGCCTTTTGCTCGACCTCAATCAGAACGCTCTAAATGGAAACTTCAAGACGAGACGTATCCATCATTGACAGATACAGTGCATCATATTAAACCAACAGTTCTCATCGGCTGCTCTGCGCAAACCGGTGCTTTCTCAGAAGATATTATTAAAACAATGGCGAAAGCCTCTAAACGACCTATTATTTTCCCATTATCAAACCCTGATGAAAAATGTGAAGCAAAACCGGAAGATATTTTAAAATGGACCGAAGGCCATGCATTAATTGCAACCGGTACAGCCTTTCCTGCAGTCGAGTATCAAAATCATATGATTGAAATAGCGCAGTGCAATAACGCATTGGTTTTTCCAGGGATTGGGCTTGGCGTACTCGCTGTTGGCGCAAAACGTTTATCTAAAAATATGATTTGGGCGGCATCTCAAGCCTTAGGAGAGCTTTCACCCAGCAAAAAAGATAGTTTTTTGCCCCTGTTGCCGTCACTTGACCAAGCACAAACTGTTGCGAAAGATATTGCACGTGCGGTTGCGAAAGCAGCCATTAAAGAAAAGCTTGCAACACATAAAGACGAAGAGGCTGTTGATAAACACATAGAGTCGCGTTTTTGGGAGCCTCGGTACTTGCCTTTTAATAAAAAAAATAATTAACCCGCATCTGCCTTGATGGCTTCAAAATACTGATTAAAGCCCTGCTTTTCAATATTATTTTTAACATCAGCTTCGTGATTAGTTTGAGTATTAGCATTTGGATTATCTGATTTTTTTAATGCTTTGATTTGTTCGTTTCATTCAGGCGTAAGACTAAACAACCGTGGGGGGGGGGGGGGGACGGGGGGGCGGGGGGG
>JAAHTH010000512.1_pt1 | contig 36791 bp, 44 predicted proteins | sample 6116091 | NCBI WGS metagenome assembly JAAHTH01 (sample SAMN13939990, study PRJNA603662) | sponge metagenome | isolation source: marine sponge | host: Mycale hentscheli | place: New Zealand | collected 2006
TAATACCTCTGACGAGTAGTCCTGAAATGGCACGAAAGACCCTTAGGGGTCTCAGGTATAATAAATATTAATTAAATCAAATAAAAATGAAAAAAGCAAATTTCGATTTCCAAGATATAAATTGGAAAAACCATTCAGCTCTAGGTGAGCAGGGTGTACAAGGTACGTTGGCTATTGGTCAATATGAACTATCAGTTGTAGCAGGTCAAGGTCTGTATTCAACTTCAGGTAAAGAGAGTTTCTACAAGCCTAATAGTTATAATTACTACATCTCATATGAAGTAGCAGTATTTAAAGATACTGATGACGGAAAAAGCCAAGAGTTTACCGAGCAATTTTACTATGGCGATTTTGATACCAATGATAGTGTTTTAGGGTGGCAATCTAAGTACAGAATAAATGAACTAATCAAACGCATTGAAGACTCATTGAAGACTAATAAAATAGACTTCAATAGTTCGTATGACCAACAAGAGGTTACTTCAGAGTTCAAAGAGATTGAGCCAACGATACCAACAGATAGTCTTAAAGTTATCAAAGAAATAGCTAAGTCAGGTACGCAGAGCAACCAAGAACAAAACATTAAACATCAGGCATTTGTTGATGCAGGTTGGGTTGAAGGTGATAATCTAAAGTTAGTTAAAGAGGATAGAGAAACGGAGCATAGTTATATATTAGGCGATACCAAGTATACTATTACTGTTCATAGTATAGATTTATATGTTAAAATTAAATACCTCAGCTACGAAAACAGAGCTAGTGTTGAAACACCATTCTTGAAGTGGCGTTGGACTATACCAACTGATGCATACGCTACAGGTTATTCATACACAAAAAGAAAGAATGGAAAGTACACTTGTTATAGTATCGTAGGTAGTGAAAGACAATACTCTGCACAAGGATTACTTAAAAAGATTAATGAAGTTAACAAAGAAAGCCAATGGAGTTTTGATGCTTACATTAGAGAAATACAAGCATTCAACAAGGCTAAGGAATTGTTGCAAGACAAGTATCCAAAAGCAACTGTAAAGAAAGGTTATGGAAGATATGACCACACCTTCAGAAAGGTAGATTTAGTATTTAAATCAGGAAGCACCATACAGTTTAATGTATGTGACTATGGAGATACTCTACTTAAATTAGATAAGGTTACCGACAAACAAAAATTAACCTATGATAATTGGGAAGGTTGGGCAGATAGATTTAATAACCAAAAATAAAAATTATAATATATAAACACTACAATGTTTGGAAATGTCGAATTTTTGTCGTACGTTTGTCGAACATTTAAAACACTACACATATGAAACACTACATTTTTGATAAAATAATGATTACCAATGGTCACGAATTAGGGTGGCTACATCTTGACACCGAAAACCATATTGACCCTGAAAACTTATTTATGGATAAATACGATATGGAAGAGTACGCTAAAGATATTGTAATGGATGGCGAGTCCGACTATACTAACTATTTCCTTGATGACGAATGGATTGAAGAGTGGGAGCAAGAAAGAGATTTGTGTGATGTGTGTGATGGAGAAGGGGTTGTTTGGCAATCATCTTACGAAAGTGAGTTTGCCAACACCTCTCCTTGTCCTGAATGCAATGACGATAGCGACAGAGCTTACGAATTGTCAAGAGATAAATAAATACTCTGATGAGCCATTGAAATTATGGCGAAACTATGTAGGCAACTCCTACATAGTCAGTATAAACTTAAAAACACTACAAAAATGGGTAGGTATTACACAGGTGACATAGATGGAAAATTTATGTTTGCCGTTCAAAACAGCGATGCAGGTGAAAGGTTTGGAGCCGTAAGCCAAGAGTCAAACTATATTGATTACGTTGTCAACAAAGAAGACAGCTATGAAGATATATGTAAGGAGTTAAATGCCATCGAGCAAACAGGTTGTATAAAAAGAGTAACTAAAATGTTCGACAATGAAGTTGGGTATAATGATGACATCTGTAAGAAATATGGTGTTAGTCATGAAGACTTGATGGAATTTGCAGATTATCGTATGGGTAAACAAATCAAAGAATGGTTTGATAATAACCCAATGGAAAACCAATTAAATTTTGAAGCAGAGTTATGAGAAAAATTACAGAATGGGAAGGGAACACCATTAAAGTTCTCACAGAAGAAGAAGCTAATGCATCATTTCAGGGTGGGCATAAAATAGATGGCTTAACTAATATATATCATAGTGATTTGAAATTTATTTTTGGCAATCCCTCTTACTATGGGAGTGGCGATGACAAAGTTCAAATGACGTGGGTCATTGAGATAACTGATACCGAAGGTAATTCAGGCAGGTTTGAAATATATGATTGGAAAACTTATGACATCCAATATACCAAGCACAAATTAGATACTTGGAGTATTGGGGGTACAGGCAAACACAACCCACATATATTATTAGAATTTATAGACCATGCTCGTATGAGTGCCTTCAATGTTCAAGACTTGTATCGAAAGCATAACGAGATTGAAGATAAGTTAAATCAAATAATGGAAATCTTTAAATAAAATTTAATGATAGTCAAGAAACTGAATACAAATGTGTTGTGTGTGCAGAAAGAGAATGGGGGTCGCATTAGAGTTTTGCGACCTCAGGACTCTGAGTATACATATTGGCACAAGAAATGGTTAAAGAATATAAATAAATATATATATATATGAAAGTAAAAATTCAACAACGAAGTGTCTACCATAAATTTGCTGAGGTAGAAATAGAAATCGACAAGGATGACCTTGAGCATTTCTTAATTGATAATGGTAAGTCCACCACAATTCACGATTATTTAATAGAAAAATCTCACCTATATGATGAGCAGATAGATAACAAAATAAGTACAGCAGAATATGTACATGGCACAGGTCTGTATGATTTTAAAGGAATGGATGACGCAGAGTCAGACAGCGAATGGAGATATGAATGTGACGAATTAAAAACAGGAGGTCACCTATGAAAAATATAATCCTAACCAAACTAAGAAACTTAAGGGATAACACACCCTGTGATGAGCAGTCACATAAACATTGTGGATGCGAAAGTTTCGATGAGATTATAGATTTGATAGACGAAGCTATGCTCGAGAACTTAAAAATAAATACTAAATGATTATGAAAAATATAGATACAGTAAACGAAAAGATTAAAGACTTGGCATCAGATTTGTTTTTCGAGATGATGTTAGAGCTTGAAGGAACAGAGCAATATGATAAATATATAATAGACCACGGCTATTATACCGAAAGCACAGCCTTAGCTCAGGAATTATTTTCACGGATAGAGGACAACCTTGTGAAAGCAATTAAGTCTTCAAATTTGGATTTGTCTAAATAATTTTGTAAGTTTGTCTAACTTAATATTAAAACACTATGAATAGATTACACACCTTATCCGATGGATTTAGTTGGTGGATTGTCACCGACAAAGCCGAAGCTTTATACGACTCAGGAGCCGTTGAATTATATGTTTTATATGACGATGATACCGAGTCTCTAATCGAGAGTAAAGACGAACTCTTTGAAGCTATCAATTTAAAACTTAATATAGGAATGGAATTAGGTTTCCTAAGAAAGAAGCCTACATTTTGGAATGAGTGCAAGAGATTGCTAAAAGATGGGCATTGGTATGTTAAGGTTTCTGACATAGTAAAATATATTTAATGGAAACGACAGAACTAATTAAAGACGAGGCAAATAAAATCGTAAATCTTTTACTTGAAAAGAACAAGGCTTATGGCGACACCGCTAACAACCCCCCGCAAATCTTCAGCAAACTAGAGGCAGTCGAGGGATTGTGTGCAAGGATAGACGACAAACTATCTAGGATAAAAACCAAAGGCATAACAGACCTAACAGAAGATACGGTATCCGACCTGATTGGATACCTTATTTTGTTAAAGGTGCAACTAAGAAAGCAAGACGAGATAATAAAAGAAAAACTCATTGCTAAAAAAAACGAGAGATGAAAAAAATAATAACTCATTGGACAATTCAAATTAAATGGAACGATGGTACCGATAACTACGTTGACCACATCCCTGACTATATAGCAAAAAGTGTTGACCCATGGCTTGATATTTTAGAGAAGGAAGAGAATGTAGAAAATGATTGTGATTGCGAAGAGTTAGGGACTACTCCTATTGGTAAACCAACTAAAATAATAAATAAAATTGAATAATAATCAAGAGTTAGAACAAGCTATATTTATAGCCGTCATTTGTATGGCTGTATTGTTTGGCATGGTAGTAATAATGTTATAAATAAAATAAAATCATGAAAGTAAAAATCTTTGATGCATATGTTGAACAGGTAGCCGTCCTGTTTAATTTACACGAACATGAAATCTTTGAGAAGTCAAAGAAAAGAGAGGTCGTGGATGCAAGGCATTTAATATATTATCTGTGCTATCACAGACCTATGAAGCTAAAGTATATTCAAAACTTTATGCATGGTAGAGGTTACGAAATAGGGCATTCAAGTATTATCCACGGCATACAAATGGTTAAGGAGTTATCAGAAACCGACCAAGATTATAAACAGGTTCTTGAAAACTTAAATGTTATTGAAGTAGTTTGATAGGGTTAGAGCATATTTGGTTTGAGGCTAAGAATGATAATTATGCCTGTGCATTAGATGGAAAGAATTATTCTGCACGTACATTATTTGGAATTAAAATAGTCCACGACACCAAATCAAATGATATTATCATATATAATACTACACGAGGTGGTGATTATTATGAAGAGTTAACTAACGAATTAAATTATTTTTATGAAGGTGGGTGGAGATATGGTGTGTATAAAATAGCTTTGGAGAATTGCAAACACAGATTAAATAAAATAGAAGTCTCCATGAGAAACGAAGTCAACACTAAAAGAAACCCCAAACAAGTACAATCACTTAAAACAGCACGTATACGAGTGCTAAGTAAATACAATTATATTAGTAATAAATTAAATAAAATAAAAAATGACTAAATTAAAAACAGTAAACATTAAAGGCAGACAGTATGTCGAAGTAAACGAAAGACTAAGATACTTTCGTGAGAATTACCCAAATTATTCTTTAACATCTGAAGTTATAGAAAAAACAGATACATCCATTTTGATTATAGCAAAAATAATAAATGATGGAGGAGTTGTGTTAGCAACAGGATTAGCCGAAGAAGAAAAAGGTAGTACCTTCATAAACAAAACATCCTATGTAGAGAACTGCGAGACCTCAGCTTGGGGTAGAGCATTAGGTAATTTTGGAATAGGTATTGATAGTGCCGTAGCTACAGCAGATGAGGTAAAGAATGCTATTGCTAACCAATCAGGTGACGAAAAGACTTCTACCAATAAAAGTGTATTGATGGAGCTTAATGATGAAAAGATGACTGATGTATTAAGATACGTGGCATCTAACAAATCACAAGGTTTAGAATGGATAATAAATAATATATCTAAAAAATATAATGTAACTACAAAAGTTAAAAACCAAATAAAGAAAACACTACAGGATGGAGAAAAAAGTAACTAAAAAAGTAATTAATCTTCTTAAATCTGATACAGAATATTACACAGGGATTGGTAAGCAATTTATAAGTAATTCTGATATTAGTACACTACTGAAGAACCCAAAAATGTTTGGTGTTCCTCAGCCTGATAGAAAAGAATTTATATTAGGAAGATACTTTCATTGCAAAATTCTTGAGCCTGAAAAAGTAAAAGATTTTCTTATAGCAAATGTTAATAGCAGAAATTCCAAAGCGTATAAAGAATTTTGTGCTGATAATTTAGTGCCTTATGCAATGCTTGAGTCTGAAAAGATACAGGTAGATAAATGGTGCGATACTATGCTCAGTCATCTAGATTTTTACGAGCTTATACAGGATGCAGATAACCAATTCGAAGTTCCAAGTGTTAAAAACATAGGAGAGTTTGATGGGGGTGCATTATGGAAAGGGAAGGCTGATATAGTTCATAAGGATTATGTTATTGACTTGAAGACAAGTGGTGACATAATGAAATTTAAAAACAGTATTTATAATTACAATTATGATTCACAAGGTTATATTTATCGTGAGCTTTTCGGTAAGCCTATTTTGTTTCTTGTTATTGATAAGTCTACACAAGTGTTGGGAATGTATGAATTATCTGACGAGAGTTACGAAAGGGGTGCTTACAAAGTGGAACAAGCTCTTAAGGTTTACAAAGAATTCTTTGGAGAAAATAAAACTAAAGATGTTGACCTTCACTATCTTAAACAAGTTATATAGTAAGATAAAGGAAAAAAGAAAAAGGACGAGTTTTGTTATTGAAGTTCCGTTGGAGCAAGACAATATCCATGGCTACTATGAATTAGTTGCCTCAACTATTAAACTAATGGAACAAAAAATTAAAATTAAAAACTATGGCGAATGATGATAAAATCTTTGCAGATGGTTTCTCTTTTAAAAGAAGAGAAAATGCTCCTGACTTTGTTGTTGGAAGAATAAGTGTTAAAGTGGACGATGCAATTGCTTTTATGAAAAAATATCATAAAGGGGGTTGGGTAAACCTTAATTGTAATAAGGCAAAAAGCGGAAGCTTTTACATCGAACTAGATACATTTGTTCCTAAAACAGCTACGGAAAAGTCTCCTGAAAAAGAAGGGGCTGATTTACCATTTTAAATAATCAGGGGGTAGTTTCGGCTACCCCTTTTTTAAACCACTATAATTAAATGCTAGAGCAACACATAACTATATTTAAAAATATTAAAGAAACCGATACGCCTTTTCATAGACCTATTGGACATATACTTAAACGTATTAAAAACGGTGCAACAAAAGAATTAGTAAAACAAATCCGTTCAGAGAAAAGAAAAACAGAACGAAACGAATTAAAAAAGATGTTACCTGCAATATGTTTCTCAGGTATCTTTAATAAGAGAAACGATAGTTCAATTCAAGAACACACAGGAATAATATGTTTAGATTTTGATGGCTACGAAAAGAACAAAGAATTATTACAGGATAAAGAAAACCTTACGAAAAATAATTATGTTTATTCTACCTTCATAAGTCCATCAGGTCAAGGATTAAAGGTGTTGGTAAAAATACCAAATGATGCTGACAACCATGTAAATTATTTTAATTCACTTCAAAAACATTTTGATAATCCCCACTTTGACATTACTTGCAAAAATGTATCACGAGTATGTTACGAAAGCTACGACCCATTAATATATATTAATGAAAACTCAAGTGTTTGGGACACCATAGAAGAAAAAGAGTATCAAGAAAGACACACATTACGAGACCTTCCAACGATACCAATAACTGATGAAAATAAAATTGTTGAGATACTTACCAAATGGTGGATAAAAAAATATCCAATGGTGGAAGGGCAAAGAAATAATAATGTCTTTGTATTAGCTTCAGCTTTTAATGATTATGGTATAAATAAATCTTTAGCCAACTATGTATTAAGCAACTACCAAACAAAAGATTTTGGTCTTAATGAAATTAATAGAACTATTGATAGTGCTTATGCACAGACACAAAATTTTGGCACCAAGTATTACGAAGATGACGAAAGAATAAATAACATCAAAGTAAAGCTTAGGCGTGGCGTATCAAAAAAAGAAATAAAATCTCAGCTATCTGAAACAAGTATAGATGGGCAAGTAATTGAAGCAGTTCTTCAAAGAGTTGATGAAGAAAATAAAGAACAAAAGTTTTGGACTAAAAGTGATAAAGGTGTAATAAAAGTTGTGCATATTTTATTTAAACAATTTTTAGAAGACAATGGATTTTATAAGTTTTGTCCTGAAGGAAGTAAGAACTATGTATTTGTTAAGGTTACAAATAATTTAATTGACCACACCGATGAAAAGCAAATAAAAGATTTTGTTTTAAATCACTTAATAGAATTAGATGACCCAACTATATATAATTACTTTGCTGACAACACAAGATTTTTTCGTGAAGAGTTTCTTTCTTTATTGTCCACCATTGATATATATTTTATTGAAGACACAAAGTCTACATCTTATTTGTATTATAAAAATTGTGCTATTAAAATAAATAAAAACTCTTTAGATGTTTTAGACTATATTGATTTAGGTGGGTATGTATGGAAAGACCACGTTATAAATAGAAACTTTAATGAGTGTGAATTCTTGCAAAGCGATTACAAGAAATTTGTGTCTAATATATGTAAGAATGAGGAAGACAGAATGGCATCAATGGAAAGCACAATAGGATTCCTTATGCATGGTTATAAGAATTTAAGTTATTGTCCTGCCGTTATTCTTAATGATGAGGTTATTTCTGATAACCCTGAAGGTGGAACAGGAAAGGGTATTTTTATGAATGCTTTATCGCAAATGAAAAAGGTAGTTACTATAGATGGTAAATCTTTTTATTTTGAGAGAAGCTTTGCTTATCAATTAGTATCAGCAGACACACAGATACTTGTGTTTGATGATGTAAAAAAAGCTTTTGATTTTGAAAGATTGTTTAGTGTAGTGACAGAAGGTTTAACACTAGAAAAGAAAAACAAAGATGCAATTAAGATACCATTTAGTAAGTCTCCTAAGATAGCTATTACGACAAACTATGCTATAAAAGGGGCAGGAAATTCTTTTGTTAGAAGAAAGTGGGAATTGGAATTGCACCAATTCTATAACAAAAACTTTTCACCTTTAGATGATTTTGGAAAATTAATGTTTGGAGATTGGGATGATAGTGAATGGTGTATGTTTGATAACTATATGATTAGCTGTCTACAATTGTATTTATCAAAAGGATTGGTTAAAAGTAAATTTGTAAATTTAAAGATTAGACAATTATCTGCTGAAACATCACACGATTTTATTGAATGGTGTGGAATAATAAACGGAACAACAGAAAATGAAAAACTTGAAATAGACAGAAGAATTTCATTACAAGATTGTTACTTTGATTTTATAGAACAATACCCTGACTATGGACCCAAAGCTAAATTGACTATTTCAAGAATAAAGTTTAACAAATGGATATACTCTTTTGCAGTTTATAAGACAGGTTTAACCCCTGAAGAGGGAAGAGATAATTCAGGAAGGTGGATAAGAATAAAAAGAAAAGAAGAGAATAACATTCAAACCAAATTAATATGATGGATTTTTCCGACATAAAAAATATTGAAGAAGCATATAGAAATTCTTATGATGTTATATTTAATGATGTTCAATATGAATCAATCATGGAACAGGGTAAGAGTTATTTTATACACCATCCATCTAAACCTATTACTGTAGATTTACTTTTAGATATGACCGATTTTTTTTCTGCTGAAGAAGAGTTTGAAAAATGTGTGATAATAAAAAAATTCATTGATGAAAGACATATTTGATTACGCAGCGACAGGATATAATAACCAAGAATCTTTACAACAAGCAAAGCTGCTGCAAAAAGTAATGTTTAAAAAACATGAAGTAAAACAAGGACGAGGAAAAAAAGCTACAGTTAAGATGCAGTTTGTTTATAATGAAATTGAAGACCAAGAAATAAGAACAAGAATAACAAACACTATAAAACACTATGAAAATAAATTGGAGACCGTATCAGAAAAAAATAATCACCAAAGGGCTTGAGCTTGTAAATAAATATAGGTTCGTATATTTAGCTATGGAGGTTAGAACAGGGAAAACTTTAACCTCTTTAGGGATTGCTAGTTCCTGCGGATTTAAGGACATAGTTTTTATTACAAAAAAGAAAGCAATTTCTTCTATAACAAAAGACTATAAATTATTAAATCCTAATTTTAACTTTCACGTAATTAATTACGAGTCCATGCATAAGCTTATGGTAAAAAGATGTGACTTTTTAATATTAGATGAAGCCCATGGATTGGGTGCATTTCCTAAGCCTAGTAAGAGAGCCAAAGCTGTAAAAGATTTTATACATAAGTACGACCCTGCTGTATGTTTGTTGTCAGGTACTCCCTCTCCTGAGTCATATAGTCAAATGTATCATCAAGTTTATGGTGTTCCTTCCAATCCTTTTAATCATTTTAAAAACTTTTACGCTTTCTCTAAAGACTATGTAAAGGTGACTCGTAAAAAAATTAATTCTTTATATATCAATGACTATAGTAATGGTAAGCCAAGTATTTTAAGAACCATGCGACCATATACTATAAGTTACACACAAAAACAAGCAGGTTTTAAAGTTGAAACTACAGAAGAAGTCTTACAAGTGGAGTTAATGAAAACAACCTACTCCATGATTAAAAGATTTAAATTACATAAGGTTCTTCGAGGAAATCCTGACGTAGTTTTAGGTGACACACCTGTAAAGCTTATGAGCAAACTACATCAGTTGTATTCAGGAACTATAAAGTTTGAATCAGGCAATTCTATGGTTGTAGATTATAGTAAAGCAGATTTTATTAAAGAACATTTTTTTAACCGAAAGATTGCAATTTTTTATAAGTTTAAAGAAGAGCTTGAAGCCCTGAAAAAAGTGTATAGTGGTTCACTTACAACAGAGCTTGACGAGTTTAATTCTACTAATAAAAACATTGCTCTACAGATTGTTAGTGGGAGGGAAGGTATAAGTTTATCTAAAGCCGAGTGTTTAGTGTATTATAATATAGACTTTTCAGCTACCTCCTATTGGCAATCTAAAGACCGAATGACTACCAAAGAGAGATTAAAAAATAAAGTTTATTGGGTCTTTGCAAAAGGTGGAATAGAAAATGATATATATAAAACTGTAATTAATAAGAAAGATTACACGGTAAATCATTTCAAAAAGGATTTATTATCTTTGGGATATGATGTTTATTAATGTTTTACTTGTTTGGATAAGCCAAAATTTAGCTGTACCGTTTTGGGTGGTGGGTCATATACATCTTTCTATCCATAGTTTTAATGACTTGTATGAAGTGTTCTGTTCTTTAGGCATGAACCTTATAGTAGCTATAGGATTTTTAATAGATTATAAAAATGACAGAGCAAGTAATACAGAGAAAGAGGATTAAACAACTAGAAAAAGATGGTTACTATGTAATAAAACTTACAGTAACTAACAAGAACGGTATTCCTGATTTAATAGCGATACCAAAAGACTCAGAAGTATTGTTTGTAGAATGTAAAAAACCAAATGGAGTAGTTTCAGAATTGCAAAAGTTTAGGTTAGAAGAATTGAAAGAATATGCAAAGACAGAAGTATATAGGGGAGATTAAACATTACGAAGTTGATGATTGGTTTGTCGATAAAATTAGAGAGTTGGACCCAAAATTAGGTATACAAATTGCTACCCAAGTAGATAGAGTTGTAGACCAATTACCATCTCAAGAATATTGGACTCAAGAAATAGCAGGTGTTTCAAATGCACTTTCATCTCCATATTTTTTTAAAGTAGAATACATTAGGGAAAATGGGGAGCCCCCTATATTTTTAGACATACAACCAATAGATGTCGATGAGTATTTAGATTATTATAATGAAAAAAAAACAATTAAATTAAATGAAGAAACGAACAACAACACATCTAAATTATCTTAAAAAAATAGTAGATACAGAATTCGGTATTGACATATCAAGTCCGAGTAGAAAAGTAATATATACCAATGCTAGATTAGTGTTTTATTTTATAGCACGAAAATATGGTGGAAGCTACAGTAAAATAGGCGAGTTCTTAGGCAAAAATCACGCAACCGTAATTCATGTTATAAAAAAAGCACCGTGGCTTCTTGCTCAAGAAAAAGATTTAGAGTTGTCTTATTTAAGGTGTAAAAACTTATTTGAATCTACAAACCACCCTGTATTAGATTACTCTATTACAGATTTAAGAATGGCTTATTTAGAGCTTGAGTCTGCATATGATGAATTAAAAAAAAACTCGAAGCAGTTGCATGACTAAAAAATAAATTATAAATTGTATGAAACTTAATCAAATGAGCTATACTTTATCAGATATAGATAAAATAATTGAATTTAAAAGTTGGTCAGTAAGAAAAATTACAGATGAACTTTTACGAATAGATTGCTCACAATACACTAATTTAGGAATTGACTCTCTGAAATCTGAAAGATTAGAGGTTAATAAAAATTCAAGAAAAATATATAGAGCTATTAAAACTGTTGATTCAGAACTTGGGTCAAGGTTGTTAGACGCTATGGATAAATAAAAAATAAATGACAGCCCTCGAACAAGAAAGAATTCAACATATTAATTTATTAATGGATGAATTGAATGGGCTTAATAGTGATATATACGAAAGTCTTTGTGACAAAGAATATAAAGTTACAAGGCAAACCATTATTATTTTTCAAAAAAAACTTAAAGCCCTTTTAGATTCTATGCAAGATGAAATCTAAGAAATGCAGGGACTGTAGTGAAGTAAAAACAATCGACAACTTTTATAAAAGTGGACATAAAACTAAATCAGGTGTAGATATAATGGATAACTTATGTAAGGATTGTAAAAGAATTTATAAAATTAAAAGAAGAAAAAAGCGAAGAGATTGGTTAAATGAAATAAAAAGTAAATTAAAATGTAATATATGTGGTTACTCAAAAGCTACCCATCCTAACTTTTCAATAAATGCTTTACAATTTCACCATACTCAAGATAATAAAAATTTTTGTATAGCGGATGGTGGTGCAAAAGGATATTCTAAAGAAACTATTACAAAAGAAATAAATAAATGCGTGTGCTTATGCAGCAGGTGTCACGCAGAAATACATTCAAAATGAGGTTTGAAAACGATAAAGATTTATCTAGAGAAAAAAAAGCGATTGAATTTTTTGTAAACAGGTTTGAAGGGTCTTATAAAAAACTAGACCCTAACGATGTAGACTACCGAGTTTATGATAAAATCGGAAAACTAATTGCTTATGCAGAGGTTAAAGGTAGATACAGGACTTTAGAAGAGGCATATCCGTTGCCCGTGGCAGCACGAAAAGTAGTAAAGCTTTGTGATAAAAGATTAAATCCTGTTATTATATGGGCGTGTGATGATGGTATTATATATGGTAAACCAACAGAGATAAAAGGTGAAGTAAGATGGGGTGGAAGGAAGCCACGAGAGGGTGCAGTCAACGACCAAGAGCTGATGATTTATTATCCAAAACAAAAGACTTTTCGTTACTTCAAATTTTATTAGCCAACAGAAGGGATTTGGATATGTCGAAATTTTGTTGTATCTTTGTTTAAATTAAAATTCAAAACACTATGAACACATTTGTAAAATCAAACCCAAGGGAAAAAATGTTTCCCAAAAAACAAAGAACAAAAAAGAATATTGATACAGGCGACTGTGTAATCCGTGCTATTGTACACGCAACAGACATGGATTATAGAACAGTATGGAATGCTCTATTAAATGTGTCTAATGACACCTTATTTTATCCCAACCAAAGAGAAACTTATGAAAAGTATCTTGAGTCACATGGATGGGTAAAAAGAAGACCTATGCGTAATAATAGTAATAAAACTTATGAAGTTAGACACTTCCCTGCAAAACCAAGGGGGCGTTACATAATTCTAACGGCACGTCACCTAACTGCGATTGTCAATGGTAAGCACATGGATAGTTGGAACTGTGGATATTCTAGAGCAAACTCATACTATGAGAAAGCTTAACCTCCGTATCTTTTAGATGGTCTCAATCCCCTAGGTTTCTTAGGGGATTTTTTGAATCCATCCGTAGCATAATACAACCTGACTTGTGCATCGGTAAATATCCTACCACTCGGACTCTCGTTTTTATTCTTTCCTATCTTTTTAAAAGGCATTATCTTTTTGGTGCCTGATAACCACCAAGCTTTTTAGTTTGTTTGTTTTTTCTTTTCTGCTCTTTTTGATACTCAATATTTTTTTCGATTGTTGTCTTAGGTGTTGTAGATTTTTTATTAGCAGGACCCTCAATCTGATATTTAGAATAGTTAAGTAATCTCAATATGTCTGTACCAATGTCCCCATCTTTACCCATATCCTCCATGTTGTCAACAAACTTTTTGATTTGTGCAGCAGGAATTCCGGGAACACTCATTAGCTCTGCAATAAACTTTTCAAAGTGTTGTTGTTTTTTAACAGGGTCTTTTGTTTTATCGAATCTTTGATAAAGTTGAACTAACCTAGTCATGACCATCAAAGGAGCAATACTTTTAGCTTGTACAGGGAAAGTCTTACCTTGTATTTCATCAGCTAATACTTTAACAAGGTCTCCGACAATAAATAATGCGTTTAAGTTTCCAACGATTGCAGCCCTTAATAAATCTTCCTCATCTTCATCTCTTACTCCTCTTAATATTCCGGGCAATCCTAATGAAACATACTGAAATAATACCGGAGCAAAAACATGATAAGTAGCAAATGTTCTAAGGTTCTCACCTAATGTTCCCTTACCTGCTTTAGAATCCCATGCCTTTACCTTTCGATATAAATTTCTCGTGGCTTGTATTTCTTTTCTAAGGTATTGTTTAGGAGTAGTCATAAACATATTTAAACCTCTCTGTAAAGCACCGGCAGTTTGATAGTAGTCCCTATCTTGTAAGTCCATAGACTGCTGTGTTCTTTTTGTGTCTTTTTCAAACTTAAGCACGGCTTCTTTCTGTGCTTGTTCTTCACTTAATCCACGTTTTAAAGCTTGGTCTTTATAATATAAATAGTTAGGCATACCTCCCAAATAAATTGCAGCCTTGTCACCAAACTTAGTAGTGTACATTACGAAGTTAACATAGAAATCCCAATACTGATTAGGGACAAACTCAGCCATATTAGCTTCGGAGTAAGACTCAATAACTCTTGTTATGGATTGTCTGTTTCTATCCTGCATATAAACAGAATTTTTAGAAATTTCTTTAAAAGTTTTCTTTATTTGAGGTAGATTCTTTAATGAATACTTCAACCAATTAGCGTAGCCAATATCATTAGCGTATGTAATCATAGATGTTAACTGCTTTATCATAACAGTTGGGTTCAATCCAATCCTAGAAATGATAAACATATTGTTAAGTGCGTTTACAACCCTATCAGCAGGGCTATTTCTCACACCTTTGTTTGCTATTTTAGTAATCATATTGTCTATCAAACGATTTACATAATTACCGTGAATAGAACTAATTGCATCTTTTACTAGTTTGTTAGAGAATATTTTATTTATATCTCTCATAGTCTCACCGTATGCAGCGAAGTATTCCATGTCCCTTAAGTAAGTAAACATTACATTCATGGAATTCATTTTCCTAATAGGTAAATTATTATTTACCCTAAACTTTGTTGATGAAGCTCCTACTGATGTGTTATAAACTGATTTATCAGACAGTAAATCTATAGACTCCTGCTCAACTCCTTGTCTGTATATCATACCGGAATAATATTGATTCCATGGCATATTAGTTCTATACAAGCTTTTATATACCTCATTATAATAAGGATACAATGAAGGATAATATTCATTTACCTGCCAATCAGCAAACTCTTTTACACCGTCTTCCATTTTAGATTCCATCTCCTCCATAATTCTAGAGTAATCCTTACCAAATGTAGCTTCAAATGATGCTCTGTTTGCAGGGTCTTTGTAAAGATTGTAGTAGTATGCCATTTCATTTTGACTTAAATAAACTTCATTCTCTTTCATAACCTGCCTTAATTCATAGGCAGATATTTTTTTATCATCAAAATCTTTTTGAGCTTTTTCTAAAGCAGCAGGGTCTAATACATATGTAGGGTCGTTAGTTATTTTATTATGTGACCTAACTTTATTTCTCCATTTCTTACCATATATTTCTCTAAGCTTTTGGTCTAATATTTCCTCTTGCTGCATCATCCTTTGCTTATATTTTCTACTTGATGCATCTACACGATTGGATACTAATTCTTGAAGTTTACCTCCAAACATTTCTCCCGGTAATTTAGAAACTAAATCCATTAAACCATCTAAAGCTTCAGCTTCATTAAAGAATTGCGTGAGTTTGCTAGTGAGTTGGTTTATAAATTTTTTAATTACATTTTTAGTTTTGTTTTGTTTTGCGTTTAGCCTTTTAACATTATCTAAATCAAGCTGAGACTTAGCATCAGTATCTCCCATGTCAACCTCTTGCCCTGTTATTTCTTTTATTGCTATAGAAGATTGTTCGTTATACTTTTTATTAGACTCTTCTAACTCTTGCTTTAACTCCGTCCTACCTAAAACAATCATGTCTTCAAGAATTTTTGCTGACGTATCTAAAGCACCTGTTTTATTTACATTGGTGTCCTCCATCTGTAGAGAGTTATTTAGATTTAAAAGAAGAGTTATGTCCTCCATTCTAGAATAATCTCCTTCTGTTTTTACAGACTTTTGGTTAATAGAATTAAACTCTTTAGTTAATGCCTCGTTTTCTTTATCTATATCTTCAGCAGTAGCAGATTTATTAAGTCTGTCATTTTTAATTTTCTCTATTCTTTCTTTAATATTTAAACTAACCTTCGCAGCTTTTATTCTACCACCAACACGAGTTATGTATTTCCCATTAAGAATATTATCTATAGTCTTTTCTAAACGAGTGTTATTTTTCTTTGTTACAAACTCAATTACCTCATCAAATATATTTTCAATATTATTTTCTTGTGCATTTGTAACTGCTCTTACAAGCTTCATAACTTCAGACCTAGTATATATATCTTTTGGTAAAGACTTTCTTATAAAGTTTCTTAGTGCAGATTTTATTTTTTGTAAATCTCTTGCACCTCTTTTTCTAGCAAATAAAAGTTTCCTTGCTTCAGTAAGTTTCTCTTGTACATTTTCACTTGGTCTTGTACCAACGCTTTTTTGAAACTCATAAAGCATAGCTGCTTGTCTTGTGGTTAATGACTTACTGCCATCACCCTCTTTTTTAAACTCAGGTTGCTTCTCTAAAAATTCTATTGTTTGGTCTGCAATTTGTTGCTCAGTAAGTTTTACTTTTTTCTTTGAGTTTGCTTTAATTAATTTTTGCTCGTAAGCTTTTGCTCTTTGATATAGTTTGACACCTGACTTAAATCCGTCTTGTAAATTTCTGAAACTATTAGGGAGGGTACCAAAAATATCTACTGATACCTCCATTAAATCATTAACCACTTTTGCCGGGAATTTTTTAACTCTAATTAAAAAATCTTTAATCACTTCATCTCTAAAGTTTCCATCCCTTCCTTCAGTAATTATATCTACAATTTCTTTTTGTTGTCTACCTCTAGGAGAAAAGGGGTTTATTTTACCTCTTGGACCTGACAAGTAATAAGACCCACTTCTAGCACGTTTTAAAGTTACAGATGGCGGTAACATTCTTTTAATTTCAGAAGTATTAATAACAGATGGCATAAAGCCTGAATCATTCATATTAAAAAATCTTCCTATTTGTTCTAAAGATTTCTGCTCTCTACCTCTAGTCCTTGTGGGTTTTGATACACTTTTAACTCCGGAACCATATGGAGCTATAACTTCTCCCTGTTGCACCCTACCTAAATCTTTTGCACGTTGTTGTAAAGCAGTTGGCATTATACTAAAGGCATCAATTACTTTATCGGGAATTCCAATTACATCTCCCTCAATTGTATTAGAATATGTTGAGTGATTAGAACCTTCTCTGAATCCTGTTGGTTTTAATACCAACATAATATCATTCATCTCAAACCCATTTTCTTTAAAGAATCCATCAATAAAACTTTCAGTTTCTATAAACCCACCGTTATCCCTAACATATTGTGCATATTTAGTATTTTTATTTGATTGTTCTTGATGTGCTATTAAGAATTTTTTTCTAACCTTACCGTCTCCATTATCTTTTATTTCTTCAAAACTGTTGAATTTTTCTAATGTTTCTCTTATATCTTTTACCGGATTAGTTTCTAATGCTTCAGTTTTAAAAGTTTCAAACGAAGGTAATGTCTGAGTTATATTATCAAAAACAACTTTATTAAACAACAACATCCTTTTTGGGGACCCACTAATAATAAAGATATAGTCAGATTTATTTATATTTTTTTCTATTGCAGTAGTATTTACACTACTTGCCCAAATATCTCCGGGTGTTTGTAGAGCAAAACTTGGTCCACCATCTATACCTGTGTTTGGATTTATACCTAATTGGTCAGCTTTCCAAAACCAAACTTTTTGTTTTTTATCTACAATATCACCTATAAGTTTATTGATGTCAATTTTATTCTTTGAAGATATTAATGAATTGGGATAGGAGTCTTTAAAGTTTATATTCCTCTGCGCTCTCCCTCCCTTTGGCTTAGTAATTTCTGTAGGGTTTCCTATATTTTCTGTGCCTGTTTCTCTTAAATCTTTTAGAACAGATAAATCTTCTGCTAAAACTTCTCTACCTTCTCTTACCTTACCTGATAATGAGTTTAGCATTTCTATTATCTTAGAGTCTTGCTCTGTTATAATATCAAAATTAAATCCTATAGAGTTACCAATTTTTTTAATAAAGTTAACTACAGCATTTTTGGTAGGAGTATTTAATGTGTCGTAGTTTGCAGCTAGTTGCCCAAAAAGTTCGGCTAATCTTTCTTCGTTTTGAACTGTAGGTCCTTGTGATTCATAAGCCTGTCCAAATCTTTTTATTTGCCTAGCCAATAAACTATTACTATCAAGACCTTTTTCAGCCGAAGTTAATAATGTTTTTAATGCATTAGCGGTGTTGGTTTCTCCAAGAGTATTAAATATAAATGCGTGACCGACCTCATGAAATACTGTAGTGGTATTTGCTTTATTCATATCTATATGAATAATGTTATCATCAAACGAAAAGAAACCTCTTCCGTCAGTTCCGGTAGCTTTATTAAACTCTTTGCTTGATTCGTGTAATATTATTTTAGTGTCAGGTAAAACTTTTGTTATAGACTTACTAATATTTGTTGCTGCATTAAGAACTTGATTTCTAACACCTTGCTTTATAGAATTTAATTTACGCTTAGGTTTTCCTTTTCTATTAAAAAATAAATTATTAGTAGTCGAACTACTTTCAGTTTCATCTCCAATAGCTGATGCGAAATCCTCTGCTTCTTGAGTTGTTACTTCATCTCCTTCTTGAAGCTCTTGAGTTTCACTTTTTGTTTCTCCAAATTCAGGGATTGCTGACTCAGCTTTTTGAGCTGCATCTTGCTCCGCATTGGCAAGGAGTGTAATGTCTTTAAGTTGTTCAGTAATTTCTTCGATTCTAGCGTTTTGCTTTAGTGCTAACTCCGGAGCTAAAGGTTCTATCTCAGTTTTTAATGCTTGTCTTTCCATTACCAAGCTTAATGCTAATCGTTGTTGCTGCAAATTCAAATCCCCCGGGACTTGTGGCATTAATCCTTCAATTATATTAAAGGTTTCTAGCATTGCGTCAGCATCTTTTTGAGTTAACTCATCATTAGGGTCGGCTACCCTTTGCTTTAAGTCCGTAGTAAAAAACTTTTTATATTGCGTATCTCCTAACATTCCCTTGAACATCTCAAAGGCTTCATCGGTCACCAAGTCTAAATTTTTAGGGTTTGTTGCCATAGCAGATATAGCCGTTGGTACAGCCATTATTTTTCCTCCAACAGCTTCAAGAGCTCCTTGATATAAAAGCTCCCCCATATACCCCATAAATGAATCGGGAGTTTGAAAATATTGTTTTTCTTTATTGAAATTGTATATTCTTTCTGATAAATCTTCAGCAACAAACTGTAAAGCACCTGTTTCAAATTCTGCTGCACCACCTGCCCCAATTACAAGTAACCCTCTTCCAACTAAATTGTTTACGTCCTCACGAATAAGTTTTGCTAAAACTTTTCCTTCAGTTCCTTTCTTAACAACACCCATTTTATTTAAACCTCTTACCACCATATTCTGAACAAACGGACTACTTCTAGTTATATTTCTAAATCCTATATTTTCTAGCACGGCTGTTGCAATACCTACAGGTACAGCTACAGTTCGTTGTTCGTCTAATGAGATGTTATCAAAATTTGGGTTGTTTGCCATCTTACCCATTTGGGCATCCATGGATTGACCTAGTAATCTTACAGTTCGGGATACATTGTTTTTATCTGAAGCATATTTTTTTAATGCCCTAACTACCAAAGGTCCACCTTTAGTTATAGCTTTTTCTGCTGCTGTTTTGTAAATACCAATGAATGCAGGGATAGAATACCCAACACCATGTAAAGCTTTTTGCATAAATGACCCTTCGTTTTTTACTATTTTACGAGTCATTGCTTGTTCATCTGTCTCACCCGAAATAACAGTTAATGCTGTACGAATATTGTCTCTTAATCCGGACTCTAAATCCATATTATTTAACATACCCGTGTACCGATTAAAATTATTAGCATCACCCAAAGCTGCGCTTTTAGCTTTGTCATAACTAGTTATAGTTTCTGTCTGTAAAATATTAGGTCTCCCCGGCATCTCCCTAGTTATTTCTGTATCTTCATATTCTTGTACAGCCTTCATGGAAGTGTTTCTAAAAATAGATTCCGTTGCTGAATGAAGGTCATCCCCATCTTTACTTACAGTATTTTCTAAGACCACTTGTAACATTTCAGGAGAAAGTTTATCAAGCTCTGACTTTAATTTATCTTGGTCTATAACATTTAACTTACCTTTTTTTAAATATTTATCTATCTTAGAAATAGCCTCTTTATCAGCAGACGTATCTCCGTCCCCCATTAGACTTGATATTAAATTTGAATTTAATGCGTACCCATCGGTATTATCTATTAATATTTCCGTTGCATAATCTATGTGTTCATCTGCAGCCCTTCTACTTTCACCTGCATCAAATGTCCCTCTTATTCTTTCTATTTTATCTACAGTAAAAGCAGCTAAGTCCCCTGCAGTACCTGAAACTATTCCTCCTATTCCCTCTTCAAAAGTTGAGCCTAGCCTTTCAATACCTTCTGCCACATCAAAGTAACCTCCTTGAGCTTTTTTTAACATTAAATAATAATCAGCAGCTATCCCATCAAGCTCCCTGCCTCTAACTTGAAAACTTTTTTGTTGGTTAGCAAGTCTTTGTTTTTCTGTATTTAAATTATTTTTTAATTGGGTATATTTAGCATAATCTTGGTTGTTAGCTAACTCAGTTGGAGTTAAACCCACAAAATTATCTTGATAAATTTTATCTAAACGAAGTTGTTCCTTGCTAAAGTTTCTTACATCTGTAGAAAAATTATCTACCTGTGAATTAAATAAAGTATTTAAAGACTTAAGTTCCTCCATGTTCTGAATTTTCTTAAGTTTTCTTTCTTGAGATTTAGTTCTTTCTAAAAATATTTTTTCAGACTCAACCCTGTTTTTCTCTAAAAAATCTCTTAATTTTTTGGCTCTTTTATTAGCAAATAAACCAATGTTTTCATTAACAAATGGAATACCAAACGCATCTAGTACGATTTTAATTTCTTCTCCATTAGCAGCCTTGACATTCATGGCATCACCAATGTTTGTCTGTTCAAACTCAAAACCATAGTCTCCAAACTTATAGTTCATTTCAGCCACTACATCTTCTTCCTGTCTGTCAGAAGTTAAATCAGAAGTAATGTTATTTTTACTTATTTGAAACTCATCAACCTCTTGGTCTGAAAGAATAGTCCCTGTAAATGGATTTGTACTTGTTTCAGGTTTTTGTAAATACGAAGGAGAATTGATATTGAACTCCTCTGAAATTGAAGTTGAAGAGGGTGTACCTTCGGGTAGTTGGTTGTCGGGATTGCTGAAGTTTGGATTTTTTTTTTCATCCTCTTCGACTGTTACAGTTTCTGCAACATCTCCCCAAGCTCCTGAAAAAATATCTACTGTAGTTGTTTCAAATAAACCTTGGTTTTTTCCGAGTTCGTATAGTGAATTTATTTGATTCTCATCTGCCTGAGAGAAGACCTCAAAAGAAGTAGCTTCAGTAAGAAGACCTTCGTTTAAATATAAATCGTATAACTGCTGTAGTTTATCGTTCATTGCTTAGTTAAATATATTATCTCCACTTGCTGTTGCACCTGCTTTACTTTCACCTGTAATTGTTCCCACTTGGTCAGTTAAGAAACTCTGCTGTGCTTTAGCTTCAGCTTCAGATGTATTCCCCTTTATTGCATTAAGAATTAAATCTAAATTATCTTGAATGTCAGTAGCTTTATCATTGTTAGTGTACAAGGTTACTTGTTCCATACCTTCTTTATTAAGATATATTTTATTTGCAGTATTGTAAGGTATTGTTACTTTAAATCCTAAAGGACCTAATAAAGTTTTTAGGTCATTTGCCGTATCATCATCCGATTTTTTATCAAATAAATCAGAAGTTATTTTTTCGTCATAATATCTATTTACTTGCTCACTAGGAGTTTCACTTGTAAATGTTTCAGCTCCTTTACCTGTTCCTTGAGAAATTGAACTATACTCTAAAGTAAGTTTAGATTTATCAGGATTAGTTTTATTTAATTCATTATCTAATTTTACATAGAACTCATCTGTTATATTTCCTTTTCTTGTTTCTTTTCTTCCGTCAGCGAAAGTTACAACTACTGTCCCTTCGTCTCCTGAAGCAACAGACTTGACAACACCTGATTGTTTTCCTCCACCTATATCTACTGAATCATCTATATTTGATATGCCTGATAAGAGTGTTGCTGATTTAGCAAATTGCTCAAAACCTAATGGATTTCCTTGAGCATCTATTAAGTCAACCGTCTTGGTTGTCCCATCATTAAATGTTACTACTATTTGGTCTCCTATTTTATTAACCTTAGATGCATTTTGAATATTATCTCTAAAGTAAGTTTCGGCTGCATCAACATCTGTTGAGTTTCCATAATAAATAGAAGACAACATATTTAAAGTACTTTCATCTTTTTTCTTTTCTTCTTCTTTATCTGTCACAGCTTTGGGTTTATACCCTTTTCTACTAGCTTGAACATTTATTTTTTTGTCAATAGCAGAATTTAATTTTTCCTTTATAACTTCCTTAACTACTCCTTCTTGCTCATCTTTAAATACAAGTTCTCCATTTTGGCTATTAGTTCTATCAACATAAATTAAATTACCATCAGCTCCCTGTGCTTTAAACTCAGTTTCATCGTATGTAAAGGTATAGTCTTTTCCGTTTGGAGCTTTAACAGATTGTTCTGTAAGTATAGAAGAAACATGGAGAGGATTAACCATCATTTCGTCTGAGGTTAAATCTAACCACTCTTGATAATCTTTTAGGAGTTCTTTATCTCCTGCAAACTTACCACCTTGAGAACTAGTTTTTATAATAGTTTCTAGACCGCCTTGCCCTGAATAATTAAATGCTAAGTCGTCTATCATTCCTAATCCATCTACATCACTTTTTACTTGAGCATCAATATCGAAGTAATCAAATTTCTCATTAAGTGCTCCTGTAAGTTGGTTAACTGTCATAAACGAACTAGGGTCTCCATCCATTTTTCCATTTTCCCAATGACCTATACTTACCATACCATTGTTTTGGTTAACGAGAGCCTTGGTATTTTTTATATTAAATAAACCTTCGGCTTGTTCCATCTTCCAAGCTTCTAAAGCCTGAGACCTTTTTGATGGGTCCATAGCTTGTAATCTTTCTTTTTTTTCGGTGTAGGCAGCTTGATATTGTTTAGCCATTCCAAATACTTTATTTGTTGAGTCTTGTAGATTGGCGTTTATTAAAGAATATTGTCTTGGCTGTAGGATACCTGCTTTTAATGCACGGTTAGCAGCTAACATAGTAGCTGAACCATCAGCAGCAAATTGTGTTGCAAACTCGTTAGCTTCTATGTAATCACCTGAAGGTGCGTTTTGCAGGTTTAGTTGCATCTGACGAGCTGACTCATCTAGAGCTGCTTTCTTTGCTTCTCTTGCTGCAAATTCTCCCTTTAATGTTTCATTAAATTGTGTTGCTACCGCAGACCAATTTATTTGGTCCTCGGCTTGTCTTTCAACATATCCATATCCTGTATTGGCTGCCATTTATTTATCTTTTTATTTAATACCTAACGCTACTTTTATCTCATCGTCAGTCATAGGAATCATCTTACCGGTACCATCGTCTTTCATAAACCTTCCTGATGCTTTAGCTTGTTTTACTTTTATATCATCTGTAGAGGCTGCAGGATTATTAGGGTCGGCTACTCCTAAGTTTTGTTGTGTGTTATAAATGTCTTGGAATTGAGAACCGAAAACAACATTTGATTGGTCAGGTTGTAATTGTCTTTTAAACTTTCTATATGCTCCGGGGCTTAAATCTCTTATTTTCTGAGTATCACCAATACCTAAATCATATTGTATTTTATCTCCTCCTATACCTAAAAAACCACCTGTTCTTTTAGTAAAACTTACATCTTCAAAATTATCGACTTGACCCTTTGTGTATTGTGTATCTCCAATAGCTTGTTGTTGGGCAGCTTGGTTTTGTTGATATAACGGAACTAAACTCAACCCACTTTGTATGGTTCCAACTGCTCCCTGAATACCCTGAGCCATAGCTTGGTTTTTTAATTGCTCTTGATTAGCAGCTTGAGCTTGAAACCCGGAGACTTCCCCTAAGTCTAGTTGAACATTTAAATCTCTTAGCCTACTATCTTCTTCTGCAACCAACTTATCTAATTTACCCAACTCTGCGCCCATTTGACTTCTAACTTGACCCTGAGCTGCATCTTGAGCTACTTCTAACCTTCCGGCTGTAGCAGCAATTCCTCTTTGGTCTCCTTGCTGTGCTGCAGCAAGTGCAGTCGCACCCTGTTGTAAAGCTGCTTCTCTTGCTAATTCATAAGGTTCTTTTTGTATAGCTAATTCATCTAGGTAATTAATGTCTAATCTTTTTCTAGCTTCTGCCATAGCTTGGTCAGCTTTTGATTCTGCATCTTTTTGTAATCTCTTTGCCTTTCCCATTTGTGCAAAAGACATCCCTGTGCCTGTTGCCCCAATAACTAAACCTGCTATACCTAATGCTATTGCTGACATAATTCTAAATTTTTATTTATAATTTTTTTTGGCAGCTCTTTATAAGATTCTGCTAATAATTCTTTTTCTGCTTTTTCTACTGTCGTTGCGTTTGTTTTGTGTACGCAAGTCCAAATAGAGTCTTCATGAATATAAAATATTCTTTGGGTGCCAATTTGTGTAAAAACCGTATGAGGAGCTTTTATAGTTTCGACAACACCATCATCATTTAAGTACGAAACTTTACCTTTTAATAAAAAAGAAGGATGTTGTTTTTTATGTATAAAAGAAACTATTACGTGCCCTTTAGGCATAAATACTTCTCTTGTATATAATCCGCCTTCAAAATGATGTTTTAACGGATAATTTTCTCGCATATCTTTTTCCTGTGGCTTACCACGTTCATGAGTAGCAGCTCCTTCTAAAGAACTTAACTGAAGTTTAAACTGTTCTATTTTTTCCCACAATAATCCACGATTATAATGTACCGCATTAAGAACTTCTTCAGGTCTATACTTTTTCCTTGGCTTTAATAGCGAAAATATACCCATATTATTTACAAAGATACTAAAATTAAGGAAAAGATTTCATTGTCTCACTTTCTACCACAAATAATTCAGAAGCCTGAGTAGATTCTAAAGTTAGCTCGAATATTCCATAGTGACCTAATATCCCATGTGATTCAGCTATAGGGTTTTTTAAAGTGAAAAAATAACCATTTACCGGTATACCAACAAAGGTTGGTTGAGGCGCAGGATATGTCCCTGTATTTGTAGAATTTATTGTTATTTCATTTGTTTGAGTTGTAAAGTCTATATCCTTACTAATAAGAGTTCCAATAAATTGAGGCTCACTCCCTGTCTGTGGGTTTACATAATAAACAAAATCCCCTAAATTATATAAGCTACCTATATGTACGTTTATATCAAAGAATATTTTAATAGCATTCACTACCAAGGTGTCAAACGAAGTACAAGTGCCTATCCCATTAACACTTCTCATGTTTAAGTTAGCCTCACTTGGTATGGTTGCCGTTGTTGTCCCCACACCACCTGTAGGGCTATTACTTCTTAAGAATGCAAACCATGCCCCCTCTTTCTGTTCAAAATAAGTAGAGGCTATTTCACCAAACAATTGAATATCCGAAGTAAAAGTAGCAGACCAAGCCTCATCACTTTCTAAGTTTAAAGTTTTAAATATTTTATTCTCTAAAGGAAGTTCATTAAACACACTAGTAATTCTTGCAGGAAACTGTTGACCATAGTAGTTGTTTCTTATGGAATTTGTATTATGTCTAAAAAGATTACCGCCTTGAAACGTATATAAAAACTGATTCATTCCTATTATCCATTCAGGATTAAAAGAATAAAAAGAAGGGAATCCTTTAGATGATTCGCTATAAGTTAAAGTTCTTTTATATTGTTCAGTTATTGGTATCATATTAGCAAGTTGTTACATTAGTTATTACTCCGTCACTTGATACTGTTATTTGTTTCTTACCTGATGGTGGATTTATTACAAGAGTACATGCCCCTTCTAAGGTAACCCCACTATTATCTCTAAAAACAAACTCGTGGACAGCCGGTTCCCCTGCCGTTCCATTATAGTTAGGTGCAACATATATTAAATTAGGGTATGTTGAGGTTTCTTCACAAGTTTCATTCTTATTACCGGCAGGTGTTGATGTCAAAAGAACAGGGCATTCCACCTCTAAATCCCAAGCTGTAAATGTTCCGGGAGGACCGAAAACTAATAAAATTATACTTAAATCATTATAATTGGTACGAGGAATTACTATAGTACAATACCCCGGTGTTGCTGCAGTTGTATTTACATCGGCACTTGTTCCTTGGACACTTCCGTTTTGGTTTGTGGGGGATGCAGGAAAATTACCTGAAGAATCTGCTAAGTAAAAATCTTGATTAGTATATCCCCCTCCATCTAATGTGGGACCTATATCTGCTGCTCCTGTAGAATTTTGGTCTCCAAGGAAATTATACCTCGCCCCATTTCCAACATATCCAAACTGAGGGCTTGTAGCGTTGTTGTATATTACACCACCTAAATTAGCCTGTACTCCATCCACCACCGATTGAGGATTAAAATACACAATTATAGCACCTAAATCTGTTCCTAGATTATAATTCACCTGAAACAACCCATTGTTTCCACTAAAACTCAAGGAAGAACCGCATGGAGTAGTACAGCTAGGGCAAGATACAACAGGTCCTAGAATTCCGTTAATAAGTTGTCTATAATTGGTAGAGTCTGAATACCAACCATCTGCCGCCAAAATAGTTAAAGCAGCGTCTTGAAAAACTGATGTACTAGTAAGTAATGTTGTTCCGTCTAAAAAATATGTATTTAATTGTGCCATAATTTTTATTTAATTATTATTTGTGGTGCTGCACATCCACAGTTTTCAAAGTTTAAAGAGATTCCGTTAGTTAAATTAAAATTGGAATTTTTTATACAAACAGTAGCACTTGCACCGGGAGCTAAACTTACAGAATCCGAATTATTATCACAATCTATATATGTTTGAGTTAAAGCATCGCTACCCCCACTATTAATTAAAATATATGTATTACATTGATTTGAACAAGCTGTTTCTGTGCTTTTAGTTCCTGTTATTGTTATAGCATCTGTAGTGTATGCAATAACCCTATACAAGCACCCGGCATCAGGACCTGTTCCGTCTACAAACTCTCCTACTAGTATAGTTCCGTCATTTGCCATAACTTCTAGTTGCGGAGGGTCTCCTGCAGCCTCTAATAAATCACACCTTTTTAGTTCAAGATTATTACTCGCACAGCCACAATCTGTAAATTCTATAGAGAGAGTTGAACTCAACCCATCTGATACTATGTCGGTAGCACATAATGTAAAAGGTGGTGTACCCGGTTCAATTATTTGGAATTGAGTTACCCCAAGAGCTGTGGTATAAGTAATTCCTCCACCTTGGGTTCCTATAGTTATTAAATATGACCCTGAGCTTTGACTACATGAAGTTTGACTTACAATAATATTATTTACTGTATGAGTAGGAGCCGATGAAGTTTCTGCACCCACTAGGTATTCACAATCAGAATCAACATTATTCAATGTAACAAATGTTCCGTTTGTAACTCCTGCAGCCGGACTTATAACTACATTGTCGGGACTACCTGAAGTATTTGTTATAACACCTGATTCATATGACCTACATAAAGTTGCATTTCTGTTTGAAGGAGTAGTCCCTGAATCACATCCACAACAGGCATCAAGTTCATCCACATTAGAATAACAAAGCTCTGCTTGTGTTGATTTTCTATAATCATATATTAAATACAAATTAGAGTCAGAACTAGTTGGCATGGTAAATGTTCCCATAAACTGATTCCCTTGACCTGTTACATTTGCGGTTAGATTTGAAGCTGCTAATAAACTTGCAATGCTTGTTGGAGTATTAAGATATGTAGTACTAGTTCTTAAAAATCTAAACTCATTGTCATTTACACTAAAATCAAAATTATCACCAACTGATGTAATTTTATTAGAAATAATACTTACAATTGCTCCATCTGCAGGTGCTATATTTCCACCCTGAGCTCCACTTATCTGAGTAAATTGAGAAACTATAAGCCCTTGTCCGGATTGAAATTCTATTTGCTCTGATTGTAAAGCACTTAAAAACGTGGTATCATTCCATCTGTATTCATCATGTATAAATTTCCCTGCTTCATTGTTAGAAGTTAATGCCACCTGTATAACATTCATTTGAACCGCATCAGGACAAAAAACTGTAAGGTTAATATTAATACAAAGACTACTTCCATCGGAAGTAAGATTTTCAAAAAGAATCCTTACTAGGCTTTCATTAACAAGATTTTTATTAAAAGTAATTGCATAAGAGCCATTTGCTGAAATAGTTTGAGAGAATACTTGGGCACCATTAGGGTCAGGGTATACAGCACTAATATCAAATGTTTGTCCTGCAATCATCCCATCTACTGTAAAGTCCACCTCCACATTCCCTACGTCTGCACCTAAATCATACAAAAACTCTTCGTCTGTTCCTTTACAAAAAGTAAAACTTCTTGTAAGACCACAGGGTATTTGTGTCTCAGGAACCGGTATTTCAATAGGTGTATTAGATAATACATACTCATCCATGTAGGGGTCATATCCCCCAAACTTAAAAGTATTAAAATCACTAATAAATAAATCTCTAAAATAAGAACGCATACCTGTATCTGATATTACCTGAAGAGATTCGTTCTGTGCAGAACTTCCTTTTAATTGAAGTACAGCCCCACGTTTAGCATCTGTAAAGAATTTATCAGCACCCCACTTAGCATAGCTTTCAGGGTTATTACTGTTCCCATAATTTTCAATTCTTGCGATTTGAGTACCTAACACCTGTGGGACAGAGGTTACTGCGCCACCGCCTGTAGAATCGCTTAATAAATTTTTACCTGTAAGAACATATGAAATTTTATCTTCTTGTAAAACAAGAATATCTGTAGCCCTTCCATCCATTAAGGTTATGGGACCATATTCATCTTCAAGAGTTTTAAAATTAAGTAGTCCTAAATTAAATTCATTTAGTTTATTAATATTATTTTCCTGATTGTATACCCCACTATATGTTATATCAGAAAACCTGTGTGCTTTTTCAAATTCTTTTTCACTTGTGCTAGTTGTTCTATTTCCTAACTCTAAAGGTTTTCCAACTATTGAGTCTCTTATCTTGCTACTTTCAACACCATTTCCAAACGTATAGCAATTAAAAAAATCAGTATCAATAATTGCATTTTGAGTTGCGGTTTGATTTTGAACATTACCACTATGAGTTCCTGCTGTTAAAGTTAGGCTATTTATAGTTATGTTTGAAGCTGAAACCGGAGGAGTTGTTGGACTTATTACCATACTTCCGCATACACCTACAATATTTGATGCACTCTGACTAGGAGCCACCGTAATAGATGCACTCTGATTATTTTGGTCAAGGTAATCAAACTGAATAGAGTTTGGTTCGGCAGCATCTACACTTAAAGTAAAACTACAGGTGTTGTCATTTGTAATAATATTAAATGTGTCTGCACTCTCATACCATAAGTCGGGAGATGCATCCTGAGGGATTGATTCAAATACTATTAAAGTATTCCTACGAATCAATGTCATTGACGCAACAATCCTAGTTTTTCTATTATTATTGCTTCCACAAGAATAACTTGATTTAGCAAAAAATACAAGTTGCCCTAGTTTATTTGAAGTCTGTCCTTCTCTTTCCCATGCAATAGTTACATTACCATTACAAGGAATACTAGGGTTAGAAGTTTGTAAAGCTTGGTTAGGAAAATCTAACTCCGGAGGTGAAGCTCCACTATCGGTTCTATTTCTTGTGGCAGAAACCATTGCTCCATATATATTTTGAGCAATAAAGAAATCATAAATATTAGCGTAATCTTGGGATGCTGTTACAGTCACTTCTGTTATTAGTTCCCTTAATTCACAGGCATTACCACTCCCCCCTCTTCTTAAATTATTAATACTTACGGATAATGTTGAACCTGCCGGTACATCTAAATCCACTCTTTCATATGTTAAAGGGTCTAAGGGGTCATATGGTGTTGTAGGTGTAGCAGGATTGGGTATACTTCCAAGTTCTAATCTTATTGTTTTACAATCATTTGCACCTCTACCCTTTGCATCACCTGAACCCTCGGCTTGACTAACAGGGTTATCTCCTGAAGCAGTTGAAAACTGATTAGTCCTTAACCTCATATATGTTCCTGCCGGAACTCCCGGTAATTCATTTCCATCATCATCAGTACCCCCTATTGGATTCCCTGCATCGTCTACAGGTGGAGGTTGAATAAAGTTTCGCCCCTTAGCTTCCTTAGCTAAAACCGTCACTCTCGTACAAGAATTCATTGGTCCTCCTGTATCTTTCTTTACTATAAGCTCATCTCCCTCTTCTATTTTTCTACTGTTCTCACCTTCTAGTAAAAACCAAGTTGAACCTAAAGTGGTATCTTCAAAAAATAAATTAGTATAGATTGTGTTATAATTTTCTTTATCTGCTTTTATACAAAACTTATAATACCTTGCCCAAGAAGGTGGTGTTTGGGATGGAGGTATTTGTACTTGTATTTTATTCTGATTTGTGGAACTGCCACAAGGAAAGTGTTCATTGTTATTCTCACTAACTAAAGCAGTTGATGCTCTAGAAAATTCATCTAAATATATTATTCCAACCTCATATCCTCTATTACTATGTAGGCTAGTGGCATTAGCTATTTTAGTATAGTCTCCATTAATTATTGTGATACTTTGATACTCATACACCTCATCTACAGGTGGTCCGGGGTCAGTATACTGTATCGCATTGATTTGTATTTTTATAATATTAGGAGTAGCTTGATTTGTTATAATTAAAAATCCTTGATTTAAAGCTACTGTACCACTTCCTGTTTTATCATATGTGCCATCTAAAGTTTGAAGTGCATCACAATTAAATTGGTCAGTCATTGAAGTTCCGTTACAAGAATCGACAAAGTTTGCTTCTACTTCCGAAACAGCGTCTATAAACTCCTGTGTGTTTGCCATAGTATATGCATTAGCATATGATGCCGGAAGTAAAAAAGTAAAATCAATAGAGATGTTATTATTCGTGTCAGACAAAGACCCACTTGTAAACTGTGCGTGTTCTAAGTCTGCATCTAAAGTAAAAGAAGCCCCTTGCACCAAATCTAAGTCTGTGAAATCTAAAGTCATTACAGAATTTGGAATTGTAGTGCCTTGATTTGATGGGTCTATATTATATGTCCCGGTTTCTAGTGTGATAGGTAATTCTCCACTATCAACAGGTGTAGAAGAACTATTTGTAAAATATTCTAATTTTAAAGGACTCCCACTTTTATCAACTAAATCATTTCCATCAAAGTAATTTCCGTACATTAATCTGTTGCCCATTAAGGTTTGAGCTTTAGCTTGTAAGGGAACATTGTCGAATGTTCTAAATATTTCTGTGTCCGGCAATACTTGAAAAACTTTACTATTACTAAAAGTATAAGTTTGTAAGCTATTATTGGGTAACCCTAAAGCACTTTTATTAAAAGACTCTATTACTTTTATAACATTGGTACTATTGTCTTTAAACAATAAGTCAATACCTAAAACTAAAGGACCTCCGGTGTTATAATTAATTCGGACTATATTAGCCGTGTTTAACATTCCTCCGTTTAAAAATGTATCAAACCGAAAATCAAAAGGTCCCGGAATAAAAGCTGCATTTGAGAATGGAGAGGTTGCTGAAAATGAATTATCAGCATATCTATATCTATAAGCAAAACAAACAAACCTGTCCTCCAAATAATTATTAGCATTGCTAGATGCAAGGGGAGAAATAATTGGAGCATTTGCAGGTGGCTCTTTAATTACTAAAAAAACATTGTTTGCAAATTGGTCTATATTTAATATAGGATTAGGATATGGATTAGGACTTAGGGGAGAAACATTTATAAATCTAGGAGGATTAAAATTATCTGTAAAAAATAAAAGATTCTCAATAATATCAACTCCTACCATTAATTCTTTATCACTAAAGTTTAATGTTGTATTTACTCCACCACCATCATCAATACTAACAACATGATAAGTTACTACGTCTAAACTTGTATCCAAAGAAACAATCATATCACATTTACCTGTAGCTCCGTTAGGAAAAGCAGGGTCGTGTACAAACCAATAAAGTCTTTCCTTTTCTCCGTTTTCGTAAGCTCCTATACATTTAGCTGAAGACGATAAAGGTGTGTTATTAAATGAAAGAGTAGTAAGTCTAGTATTTCCTTTAGACAATTCCACAGCTCCTATTTCTGAAGCTTCAGTAGAACCCAAACGCACATTAACGGCATCTATGTACTGACCATTAGGTAAAAGTCTTTCATCGAGACTCTTATTCATTTTACCGGCAACAAAATTTCTTTTTAAATTCGCCATATTATTTTATCCATTTATCTCTTCCTCTAAGACTCATGAGTAGTCTACCCGGATGTATATTGCTTATTCTTATTTTGGAATTTCTTAGCAGGGCACTTTTTCTTTTTCGTGCTCTATTAATAATATATTCTTGCACACCTACTTTAGAATTTAATATAGCAAATTCAATATATGAATAAATGTATTCTTCAAATAATTTGTTAACGGTTATTTTAGTATTGTCTCCATTTTCCATACCATCCGAAACATACTCTAAAACACAAGTTTGTCCGGACATTCCTGAGCTAAAATTAATTACTCCTGATTGCTTATCTATTCTAAAAGTAGGATTTGCATTTGCAGTTTCTGTATTTAAACCAAATCTTGCACCAATTTCATAATCAAAATACCAACACCCATCGCAGTTATACCCTAGCTCACCATCAAATATACTATTATCGTTTAGGTATAAGCTTTTTAAACCTCCCGTTATTCTTGCTAAATCTAAATTTGAGTTCTCAGGTTTTAATATATTTCCATCTTGGTCAAATAATATCCTGCACTTATCATCTTGCAAATATGCTTTAGCATAGTTTATTTGTATGTTTTCAGTCAAAGGATATAATATCCCATTTTTAAATACAGATATTCTAACCCAATTTACATAGTCAGACGGCAATACAAATCTTAATGTTTTGCAAACATCTAATTCTAAAACTTTAATTTCTTTAAAAGCATCATAGTTTAATTCTTGTATTGCTCTTTTTGCGTGAAACAATATCTTATATCTTTCTTCGTTGTTTACAAGAGAATGATTTCCGGAATACATTAACTCAAAATTAGTTACAATATCCTGTAGACTTACATATTGGTATGAACCCCAATTAGCATCTTCAGGAAAGTTGCCTTCATTTTCGTAATATTTATATTGTGTTATATAAGCCATGGTTTACTTTTCTTTTTGGGTTTCCATATTTTCTTGACCTGTTGCAAATTGAACAGCTTCTATTTCCCTGATTGACATTCCTGCATACTGTAATATTTTCATAATTAAAGAAGGCTCATCATCAAGAGGTAGCTCAAAATCTTGAAAGTCTGCAGCAGTTTGGTCAAATACAGGCTCTCCTCCCGATAGGGTAATAAAGGTCCAAACAGGGTTTTTGGGATACCTAATATATTGACAAGTTATATCTCCTACATTCTCATAAGTTGTGGGTAAGATAGTAATCACACCGCCTTGCTGAGAATAAGCAGGGTACATTGTGCTAGGCGCAGTCAATAATGACTGAGACAATAATGTTATTTTATTCTGATGAACTCTTTCCGCTTCTCTAAAATTAACCCCACATAGTACTTTATTAATAAGGTAATAGTCAGAACCTGTAGTAGCTACACTAGGCATGAAAAAAGTATTTGACCCCGGTGTTCCGGGAGTCACTTGAATTAAATCTGCAGTTATAGAAAATGTATCTATTACTTCTTCATAACCTTTTTTAATATCGGCATATCCTGTACCTGATTGTCTTGAGTTTTCTTTGTTAATCTGATAATTATATTGGTAAAAGTAATCCTCAAAAATATCTAATTGTGCCTGTTTAGCAAACAAGTTAAAATCTGTTGGAGAAACATAACCATAATTATTTTTATTCAGAATAGACAAGACCGTATTCCTAACTGAATTTATCATCTATAAATCTTTTATACAAAGATAAACAAAAAAAAAAGAGGACTAATTTTTTAGACCTCTTATAGTTTGTTAGCAAAACGATTGTTATGAAATTGCTTCTATTGTTTGGCTTAAGGTTACTTTAATAGTTGACCGAGTATAAGGTTGTCCCCAAACGGCTACAAGAGCTTTTTCAATAGCAGCTTTATCTGCTGCCTCAAAATCTGCTCCTCCGGCAAGATTAATTCTCTTGTCGTCATAGTTTAGAGTTAATACTCCACCACTTACACCAACGTACACTATACTACCACCAAAAACGTAATCTCCTATTTGTAAAAATTTATTCATCATAGTTTCTAGTTTTAATTAAATGTAAATGTTACTGCGTCTACAGGCTGAGTCAATAGCGGTATTTTATATTTTATTGTACTCCATTTATCTTCTTGAGCACTTTTAATAACATTGAATACGGTATCTGCGTCTTTTTGTAATAAAAGTGATGCTGATGCAATATTGATACTCGACCCATTATTATAATCAACAATTATTTCGTCAGCTTCATTAATATAGCAAGAGGAAACATTCGCTATAGATATAAGTCCCGGACCCTCTGTTGTAGTTATTTCTGCATACTTATTCATAATAAAAAATTTATGAGGTTAATAAGTACAAAGATAATAAATTTAAACAAGCTTTTTTTCCAAGTATTCTAACCTGTCAATACCTTCATCAGTTTTAAAGTATGATGACAAAACATATATTGGGTCTTCACCAAACGGAATGGTTATCAATCTTTTCTTGTTTGAAGGTAGATTAAAGTATACATCCTTTTTTTGATTTTTAAATATTAAAAACTTTTCGTCAAAAAAGGTTTGAATAGTTGAGTTTAGTTGAATTGATGGGTCGCTAATCGCATTCAAAAAATCTTGTGGATAATTCTTAGCGTACATTAACATATCCCTTTTTAATTCTGCAGTAGACATTTTAGATACATTACCATGCAGTATTACCTTACCTATCATTTCCATTTGCTCAATAGACAATTCTTTAGCTGCAATTAAAGCATCAACTTCTACATTTAAGTCTTCTACAACTTTTGCAGCATCTATAGCTAAATCTACTTCTTCAAACTTATTTCCATTTAATGGGTGATAAGCTAAAAAACTTTGTAGTGCCTGATTTCTTTTAGGAACATTTAATAAACCCATTTCAAATACAATAGGAGTAACAATAGCATTGCCATCTTGCTCTTCTTTAAAAGGACTCTGTTGATTAGTTGCGTATCTTAATTCACGGTTTATACCGTTTTCTTCGTCAAACCAAAGAAGTGGTTTACGTTTTGAACTTTTTGAGGGAAGCATAAAACTTAGTGGAGCTTTTCCTCGTGTGAGCCTATAGGCTCTGTCTTTAATTTCTTTTTTGTTTTTCATTAGATTAAAATTTAATTATATTATAAAAAAAGATAGGGGTACCCTGAGGTACCCTTATCATTATTGTTTATACTACTCTTCGAATAATACAAAGTTGTTTGCACCCATAACACAAACACATCTTTCAGATAAGAAATTAACTCTCATCTCATCAATGTCTGTAGTGGCTGCACCACCTGCAGAACCTGTAATCCAAGTCTTGTAACGTCTGTCTTCAGTTTCTGAAGCTCTATATCTAACGTGCAAGAATGGTCTCTTAGCATTTTTACCCATAACTTGGTCATAAACACTAGTAGAACCTGCCGGTACTAATAAACCTGTGATAGCTCCTGAACCTACAACAACAGGGTTGTTAGTTAAACCACCTCTCATTGTTGGGTCATTTAGGTATTTCCAATCAGACTTGTAGAAGTCATAACCTCTACGGAATCCTGAGAATCCTAAGTTAAGTGCCATATCTTTGTCATTGTCAAATAGACCGTAAGATGTACCACCATCACCGTAAGAGTTTTGAGCAGCTAACATATCGTCAATGTCAAAAGAGAACTGACGGTCAACGAAAAGAACATTCTCTTCGATAGCTCCTTGCTTATCTAAACGCTGAATAACAGTGTCAAAGTTTTCTAATGTATCAGGGTTACCGCCTGACCATACATTACCTCTATTTTTAACAACATGGAATACACCGTCTGTACCTTTTGCACCAACAGATGCTGCAATCGCTCCTGAACCTGTTTCTGCAGGAACTGCTTCCAACATAGCTGTCTCTAGCTAGTCATCAAAACGTAAACGAGTTTCGTGCTCTTACTTCAAGTACCATAGGTAACC
>JAAHTH010000367.1_pt1 | contig 36677 bp, 59 predicted proteins | sample 6116091 | NCBI WGS metagenome assembly JAAHTH01 (sample SAMN13939990, study PRJNA603662) | sponge metagenome | isolation source: marine sponge | host: Mycale hentscheli | place: New Zealand | collected 2006
CATAGACAGCACTTACTGTTGTAGCAGTTGCATTTGCTGACAATGTAGAAACAACTCCACTTGTTGAATTTAATATTCCTTGATTAGCAAATATATCAAACTTATATGTAGCTGTTTGTGAATAATCCGGTAGTAATAAAACTGGAATTTCAGGTAGAAATATTTTACCCGTTGTAAGCCCTGTATTGATAAAAGCATTTCCACTAATTGTACCAAAACCCGTAGTAGATGAAGTGCTAATCTCTATACCATTTTGTGTTTGTTGAGGATGACATATACCACCATTTATATTGACAGCTCCAAATCCACTACCCCCTCCATTGCTTAATAACTCAACCATTGAAGTAGTAGCGTAACCACTTGGCGTAGGTAAACTTGTTTCGTCAAACCAACGAACAAACTCACAAGAACTTAATTGTAATTTAGATACATTTTTAAATTGACACCCAATAGTTGTGGCTTCAATATACCAAATTAAAGTATTTGAAATGTCAACTAAATCAAAGCCTTCTATATTCCATACATCATAGCAATTTCTAAATTGGCAGTTAGTAATCGTTAATATTTTATCTCTACCTGCATTGTAATCAGGAGCATTATAATCTAAAGCTCTAAGTACAACATCTCCACCTGTAGAATTTGTTGATGAAAATTTTAAATTTACTAACTGAAAGTTTACATTAGTAACAGTTATAAAATCTCCTGCACCTGCTGCTCCTGTATAAGTTAATCCATCAACATCTCTATCCCATCCAATAACTGCAATATTAGCATTAGTAAAAGCTAATCTATTAGTGCAATTAACATTACCTCTTACAAAGTATGCTGTATTTGCAGCAGGAGTTATAACACCACCAACAGCAGTACCAAAATCAGATTCCTGAGCAACCTCAACCATATTAGTTGAGTTAATAGTAGGAGTGAATACACCGCCACCGCCACCACTTGCTGATATCTCTAAGGTTTCAACACCCCCATCATTCAACTCTGTAACAGTTACATTAGTTCCTGATACAACTTTATTAATTAAATAGTTTGGTATTGTATCATTTTCAGATATTTTTACCTTATGAGATACTCCTGGTTCAGGAGGAGTGTAGTTATATATATACCCCTCTATTGTCTCAACAACCTCTCTTGCTGAATTTCCTAATGGAAGAACAAAGTCATTGAAGAAATTACTTAAGACTATTGATCCGCTAACATTAACTAAAACAATGTTTTCATTGGATGCGTATACAGATGCTCTAACGTTTGTTTCTACATCTATTTTATCTAAAAAAAACACATCAATGTTCTCTCTAGATATTTTTATCCTAGCCCCTTCGTCATATACTCTTATCTGTGGCATCCTTACAATCTACGAACTGTAATAGACACTAACACCTTACCTCCAGGTGTTGTTTTAATCCCCACTAATGTCATGGTGTCTCCTGCTGAAAAAGTGTTGTTTCCAGTGGGAGCGACTGTTACCCCTGTTCCTATAGGAGAACCTGCTATCATTGTCATTGTCCCATTAGTCATAACTAAAGATGCATTATTTTGAGGGATAATAGAGGCATCGTCTGTTGCTTCTATTATTTTAGTGCTATATGAAGTTATCGAAGTTACTGTGCAGTCGTAAGGAATAATGATTCTGTTTTTGCCTAACTCAGAAGCATCTAAAGACACAGGGGCAGTTATTAATTCTGTCCTGATAGATGTATCTAATTTATCTAAACTAATGCCTCCGTTTTCAATTCTATTTGCAACATCTAATCTCCATGTTGTTGTGTCTCCTAGTCTGTAGGTAACGAAGTGATCCCAAGTAGTGCCATTGAACTTAGCTCTAGCCACCCATCCACCTGTTAAGGCTTCTGTATCTGATAATTGTTCTCCGTTAATAGTGAATGTGTTTCCATTTAAGTCAACAGTTCCATCCATAAAAATCCAAACCTCATCTCCTTCAACTACAGCACCTGTAGTGGCAAAAGATATGGATAAACTTCCCGTTAACGTTACGTTACCTGTATACCTATGAATAACAGTAGCAACACCTGTTTCAATTCCAATTCCTCCCGATGTTGGAAGTGCTGTAGTGGTTGAACCCTCTATTGGAAAGGGAAATCCTGCTGCCCTATAGTCTGCCGTATCTCCTAATCTTGCTCCCGACCTAGAAATTTCACTCCATTTATTGCCTTTCTTTTGTAAAACTATTGTGTCATATTGATCTGCAACAAAAGAATTTGACCCCTCTAAAGATATGTTTCCTATAGATAGAAAAGTAATAGTGTAGCCAGAATCTGCTTTAAAATAAACAATGTCGTTCTCGGAGAAATCTTCGGTGTTTATTGTTTTAATGTTGTCTGTAAACCCAACCTCTGCTTGTAGGTAAACTACCTGTATTGAAGATACTCTTAAGGGGGATGCTTGTTCAGTCACAATCCCTATAGTTTGGTCTTTTAAAGACCCCTGAAGACCTTGAAAAATAATGTCACTTGATATCTCTACAGAGTTAGTTAAGTCTCCCTCTACTGCTGTTCCTTTCCCTGCACATTGGTTTGTGTCAAAGTCAGGATTGATAAAGAACTTTCTCCCACACCCCGAATCTATTAAGTCGTTTGAATTTGCTCCTCCACTTAAGTCAGTAGCCGTTACGTCTATGTTAACTGGGTCATCGTTAGATACTATTACGGACAAGCCGTTCACCCCCGAACCTTGGTCTTGTGGGGCAATAATACTAACCGAACTGCCTATGGCTACAGCTCTATAGTCAGGACCACTTGGTGTGAATGTATTTATAGAAGAAGCTATTGCATCTGCAAGTTGCTCAGTAGTTAGTCCGCTTACGCTTATTGAAGAGCCTATCTGACTTACAGCATTAATAGTTACTGCCGTAATATTTCCTACTCCAGAAATAGACGTAACAGAAAGATCAGATGTCGCAGACTTATTTGCGTAGAGAGATGCTGAAGCTAAAGCTTGTTGATACACAATCCCTCTAACCGATTGACAGTCGTTATCTATCGTTGTTAAGATATCTTGATTCGTTGGGGATGTTACATTCTCTGTAATGTAAATAAATCCATCTCCATTACCTATATATTGTGTGGCTGACATATTATTCTATAATTTGAATACTAATTTTAATTGTATTGTATGTGTTTAAAGCTTTTCCTGTCAAGGGAGACCCATCTTGATTGACAAAATGAAACCTAAAATAAGATGGAGACTTATCAATAACCTCTAGTCGAAAAGGCTCATAAAGAAATTGTTGATCTGTTCCGTTTTTCACTGCAACTATTTTAACTATCTGAGCAGTAACCGAATAGTTAGTCGCATTATCTAGGAATCCACTAACAAGAAATCTAGTGTTGTTGCTTTTGTAATCAGCAGGTATAGGATATTCATTAGTTAATACAGGAGACTGAAATCTACTAGCACCATAAACAACTTCCGTTATAGTGTTTAAGGATGGCACACTACCTGTTTGTTTAACTATACTGTACACTAAAGAAACCATTCCGGGACCCGACTGAGTTGGAACAGGGTCATTATTAATGGTGTACTGAGTTTGCCCTCCAACAATATTTGTGTCAACTGTTATTCCTCCCGTACCAGCAAACACAGCCACATTTGTTGCTGCATTTATTAAAGCTAATATAGCAGGGTCTATTGCTACAGTGTATGTTGTTGTATCTCCTGCTATAGAATCAGAAACAACAATACCTGTTCCTGGAGAAACAATGTATAAATTATTTCCATCTCCATCTGCTGCTCCACCTAGTCCAAATACAGGAACAGGTTCTCCATCGGCACATCCACAACCAGGCTCACAATCACCTAAAGCTAAGACTTTTGCTGTTAGTGCGGATATGTTTTCTCCCTTTCCGCACTCAATTGAATCTTTAATTAAGTTTCTAATTGCTTGGGCTTGTACAAATTTATCTTGCAATGCTTCTGCCATTATGCTATTTACACATAACGCTTCTTGCCATCTTTTGTATAGGCTATATAAACAACAATATAAATCACATAAAGAAGAGTCGCACTGAACATCTAACTCTGTAACTCCTGAAACAGAATCTTGGATAAATACTCCACCACCATAATCATATAAAAGACTGGACACTACCTCTGATTGATTTGTTTGAGTATAAAATAACCCTGTCTCTATTTTTTTGTTAAGGCTAACTAAGTCAGATTCTCCTGATCCTAACGGGAACTGAATTGTGTGTACCCTTGTTATTGCTGGAGTAATCATCTCTACAACATAATTTGTAGTATCATCACTAGTTAATCTAGGCGCAATACAGTCAGCACTCATCTCTAGTGTAACTGTAGGAGATACGTAGCAATATTCAAAAGATTTTTCTAAGGATACTATAGTAGAGTCACTGCTGTCTTGAACAGAATACTGAAATAAATATATCCCAGGCTCTACAAGACCATTAGCCAACAAAGGGATGTTAATTGTTGTGGAATTAATTCTTGAAACATCTACATCAATGTCTGGTGCTGCGTAGTTTGGGTTTGAGTAAAAGACAGTTCCATCTGGTCCCGTACACGAAAGTATACCTGTAACATCAGCTTCTAAAACAGATTGAGAAACATAATCTGTTAAGTCTTCGAAGATAAATGTCTTTGGGGATGCCGTTAGATTGAATGTAACTTTATAATCTATAGAGGTCAACATAAGTATTCAAATTTTCGTTCAAAGATACAAAAAAAGAGGTAACCTAAATAGATTACCCCTTAAATTGAATACTATATAAGATATTAAGCGTTTTTCTTGTGGTCTAACGCTTTAATCATTGATTTTTTCAATGTTTGATGTTTTGGATCTTCAAGATATTTTATAACCCCGTTTCTCCCTTTTCCAATGTTTATCTCTTTAAAATAATGGTGGGCTGGTCCTTTTTTATAGATAACTCCCTCCGTTAAACATTCGTCAATAAGTAAAGGTATCTCCATGTTCTTAGATGTAAAAGCAGGTTTCTCTTCCTTTTCTACATACTCCTTTTTAAATGGATTTTCATTACTCATTTCCTTAAGAACATCAGCACCTGTAACAGATTCTTTTGTGTCTTGTTCGGGTATTCTAATCTTGTTGATTATTGTCTCGTAAACAATCTCCCCATCCTTTTCAAAGGTTAAGTCAACTAAAGCATCTAAAGGCTCAACACCAATAGGTGCTTGAACAATAGCTTGTCCATTTGCCCATCTAACTGTTCTGTCTGCTGTTGTTACCTTTATTATCTCTAGATCAATAGCCTCAAATAGGTAATGCATTCTAGTTGTGTTCGGAGAGTTTTTATTCTCTATAAACCAATTAGGGTCGTGACTTGCTACTGAAGCCATGTCCCAACGAATAAGGTCTACGGGTCTGTTTATGTTGATGTCTAAAACTCTTGCGTAAGAGATAAGTTCTTTAAGTTCCATGTTATAAACCATTGACTTGGCATTGGAGATGTTCATGTCCTCTTGCATTGCTGACTTAGCGGTAACCTCTGGGGTGTGTTCTTTAAAGATAACCTCCTTGTTTGGCATTCTATTAGAGTTTCCTTGAAAGTGATTACAAGCTTGTATAAACTTAAGAAGCGTAGCTTGTCTCTTGTCAACAATCAAAGCTCCGTTCATAAATACAATCTCATGGGGTCTTCTTTTCTTTAAGTCTTGGTCTGTCTGTTCATCTAAAAATATTGACTGCTCTCCGGGTAAGTATCTAATGATTCTGTTTACCTCTTTTTCTTCGTCATATATCTCATCTAAAGCTACTATTGTTCTTGATCTTGGATACCTAACGTTTTGAACTGTTGGGTCCGTATTCTCTTTTACCAACACAAATATGTGGTGAGACTTTTTGGTACTTCTTTTTGTTGTGTTCATTTTATTCTAATTTAATTTATTATAATTTATTAAAAAAAAAGGGAGAAATAAAATCTCTCCCTTTTTATAATTGTAGTTACCTACTATTGTTTAGCAAACTTAAGGAATCTGTTTCCTGCGAAGCCTTCAAAACCTCTATGCGCTCTGTAGTGCATATTGATTTCATCAGTAGCGGTGTTATAAACACCATTAGCTCCACCTGTCAACCACTCTTCCATATCACGAGAGTATCCGTTTCCTTTACCCTCAAGATAGTTCATTCTTAACGAAGGAACCATCATCTTAGTCTTGCCTTCAGCAACGTTTCCTACAGGAATAACCATTGCGATATCAGGGAACTCTTGACCTACAGCACCAAGTGTTTTTTGGTCGTTGAATAAGTCATAAGTTTTCTTATGGAACTGGTAGTTACCACGCTTAAAAGAAGAGAACTGCAAGTCAATTGCTTTCTCTTGGTTTCCACTAAAGGCTCCGTAAGAAATAGCACCATCTTGCATAAGGTTCATAAAGGTATCATCCATTCCTAAAGAAAGGTTAATACCTGCCCATATAGTATTCTCTTTAGCACCTTTCTCTCTATCAAGAGTCTTAACAGCATTGTCAAGATCAGCTAGAGTGAAACCTGTAATAGAAGAATAACCTATAGTATTACCATTGTTTTCAATGAAAGGAAGCAACCCTTCAGTAACAGTAACAGTCTCTTGACCTGCGATTCCTGCTAATGTTGGATTAGTGATTTTCTCACCTAACAACATTGTCATCTCACACTCATTCATGAAACGTCTGTACTCTTGGTAACCTGATTCAAAATACCATAAGTAACCCATACGACCATTCTTGTCTGGAACTTCAATCCAAGTCTGAACTCCTGCCTCAGTACCTGACACAGTGTTAGTAGACTTTTTGATCATCAAGTTGTTAGTGTAAAGATTTACACGACCATTTCTTGAGTCTGGCTGTCCTGACTGTTCTGCGTGAGCATTACCTATAATAACAATTTGGTCAGCAGCATTAACAAGCGGTATGTTTCCGAAAGTTGCAGCATCTGAATCGATAGGGGTTGCATCAAACGTAGGACCAGCAGGGTTAACAGCAGTAACTAACGCTAAAGTTCTGTCTGGATACATAATGATATCTTGCACTCTAGGAGTAACAAGGTCTTCAGTTGCAGTAGAAATATAAGGAGAATTTGGAGCGTTTGTGGTAAACACATTTGCTGCTGCTACAGTGTGCTGAACAGTAGCACCGAAAGCACCTGCTGCGCTTCCTGTTGTAACAATTGTTTCATGTAACCAGTCATCCTCATAGTGAGAATATTCGATTGCAGACACAGGGTTCAAATAACCTTGCATTTCCATAAATCCTGTTAAATTTTGATCTCCATATCTTCTTACGAATTCAGAGTCAATTTCTGGCTTGTGCAAATTTTGCACTAAGTCTAAAGAACTTACATAGTTGTAAGTTGTTGGCGATTGCACTACACTTGGTGTTGGCATATTTTCTATGTATTATATGTTTAAAAAATTGTTTTCATTATCCTTTCTTCGCAAAGTGATTCTGAATCGCTGAACTCAACCCAAAAACTTGTGGCTGAGAATTAGGATTCTTCTTCGAACTAAGTGAAGAATTTTTTAAGTCCTTGACAACTTCCTTAGAGCCAGTAGATGTTGCTTGTTTTAAGAATGCGTTTAACATTTTAGAACGAGTCGCTGGATTCGCCCAAGCTTCATCAGTAGCTAATTGTTTGCTGTCTAGATTTCCTTTAGAGTCAAAATACCGGGAATATCTTTTATCGGTGTTCATCACATCTTTTTCAATCAAAGACTTAGTTTCAGCATCAAATTTATACTCAAAAGCCTCGTCACCTATGTTAATAGTCTCTTGTTTATAATTATTCAATGTTGATTTTAAAGCTGAGTTAATCTCATTAACCTTCTTTTGATGATCTTCCTGTTGTTTTTTCGCAACTTCAGGGTCAACTCCATTAGGTAAGTGGTTAGATTTTTGATAATCGATAAGCTCTTTTTTAGCCTTACGGGCATCTCTACTCAACCTCGCTTTTGACCTTTCTATGTCTTCTTCAGAATACTCATCCTCATCCAACTTATATCGGTCTTGTAGTTCCCATTTCATCTCTCTATCTGTAATCTCAGGATCTTCTAGTCTGATTTTCCTTTTGACCAACTCTATCGCTTGGTTTACATCGGAGTGATCGATATCCGAGTAGTTAACCATTTGCTCTAAGATAAATTGTCTATCTACATTTACACCCTTCTTGACTAGCTCATCCATTTTAGCAATCAGTTCGTTGCCATATTCAAAGGCAGGAGTTTCATCCTTTTGGGTTATTGCATCTAGCATCTCATCAATTGTAGTATACTTGCCATCAGTCCGATTAACAAGTTCCTCCTCGAATGATGCTTGAGGCACTTTTTTCGTTTCTTCGGTTGTCTCCGCAGAGACCTCCTCAGTATTCAAAGAACTATCAGATTCTGTTTCTTCAGTTGTCCCTGTTTCTTCAGTCTCTGTATTTTTATCTTTTATTTCTTCCTTAACTTCTTCTTTAGCTTCAGGCACTTCTTCTGCATACTCCAACTCGGTTTCAACACCATTTGCTTCCATCTCGTTAGTAGCAACTTCGAAGTCCTCTGACTTGCTATTTACAAATTCTTTTGCTAAACCTGCAACACTAAAGTCTTTATTCTCTTCAGACATAATATTTTATTAAATTTAATTTATACAAAATTCAATAAAAACTATACATTTGCCAATACCAAATAAGATATAATGATAGCAAATAAAAAAGCACAAGAAGTTTTAGTCTTTAAAATGAGTATTGTTGGTCCTAAAATTAAAAAACTAAGAAAGAAAAACAACCTATCTCAAACTCATTTAGCAGCATTAATTGACTCATCTCAATCTTATATAGCTAGGTTAGAAAAAAACACAGATCACAACCCTAGGCTTCTTACTCTTATAAAAATAGCTACAGTGTTTAACTTAACTGTAGAAGAGTTGTTAAAAAATACTATGTCATAGATGGAGAGACCGATGGACCTCTAGTCTTTACTCTTGGAGCAGGAGTCATTTTTCCTCCTGTAGGCTTACCAGATGCCATTTTTTCTTTGTGGGCATTATTCCTTGTGTCTCTTACAGCATCAGATTTAAACTGTTCTTCTTTCATTAAGACAATCTGTTCTGCATTGTACTGCTCTTCAAGAGCGATTTCTTTCATTTTTTGCTCATGCTCCTGTGCTGATAATGTTGACTTAAGTTGATACTCTTTATCTAGGAGCATTGCTTTAGATTGTGATTCAGCTTGTTTAACAGCCATCTCTGATTGTGCTGCTGACTGAGAAGCCATCGCTTGTTGTTCTGCGTTAGCTTGAGATGCAGCCATAGACTCTTGCTGTTTCTCTTCTTGGTATTTTTTACGTCTTAGTATTAGCATCTGTTCTGCTAATTTTACATTAGACTTTGACACCCTTCTTACAGCAATGGCATCCTCTAGTCTTAATGTATCATTCGACAATGAAGTTTGTATGTTTTGCTCCATCACCATTTTTTCTTCCTCATCTGGAAGAGCTTGTATTTTAATTCCAAACTCAGACTCAGGGATAGTTCCATCTAATAAACTAATAGACTTTACTTTTTGCTCTCCGATTACATTATAATAACCTTCAATAGTTATTCCCTCCTCAATGTTGTCTTGAATCATCAACACTAAATCCTTTGATGTCATCTCCATCAACTTAAGGTAAGCTAAATTAATAGATCTTGTTGAGTTGTTAGATGCAGCTAATCTCATCTTCTCTACACCAACTAAAGAATCTTTCGATGGAGCAGATGCATCTCTAGTCTCATTTAATCCCGTTACGTTTCTTATCTCTTGTAGGTAGTGGTTGTATAGTCCGACCAAGCGTTCAAGGTCTCCACCTATGCCGTTTTCTAGTTCCTGAATAGGAGGCATACCCATAGGGGTTCCATCATCCCTAACGGATGAATAGTAATAAGTACCAAGCTGTTGGAACATATTCTGCATATCTAATGGCTCCCATCCATCGCCCATTCCTTTTAGTGCATTAGACAACCCCGAAATATCTACAGCCATTCCTTTAGGAACTGCTTTAGCAACCAACTGCTGCATCTTTAAATGACAAATTTGCATCTGGTCGGCAAATGGAATCATCTTCTCAACTAAAGACTTGTTCTCCATCTCATACTCATTAGGAGCGTATACATGGAATGATAATGATGTGTCGGTAGAATACTGTCCGTTAATCTTTTCACGAATCATGTCCTCCTTTAAGCCATAATCAAAAAGATATTCGCTGTCTACAATCCACATACCTTTATAGACAACCTTAATGTTTTTCTCTACTAACTCTCTTTTTTGCTTAGACTTTTTAGGAGCTTTGTAACCATCTTCTTTTCTTTGGAAATAATAACCACCATAGTTGTTAGACTTCTTCTCGTATAGGTATCTATTAACCGAAAAGAATTCAGCATCCATTATTTGGATCATATAATCATCATACCCCCTGTCGTTAGAACCACCAAATGAGTTGCTGTAGTAAGTCCTTCCATAAGCCCACTTTCTGTTTCCGTTTCTACCTGCTTGAGACTTAGCAATCTTCCAGTACTCTTCTTCAGTAAACGCAGTTCCTGCTGACTCTCTTAACTCAGATAGAGTCATCTCTATTATTTCTCCTGCGTGTCGTAACTTTTTGTATCCATCATCGTTAGATGTATATGATGTTATTAAAAAAACAGGGTCAACATCTCGAAGTCTGATGTTGTTGTTTGAGTCTCTGTATGTTCTTGTTGCTGCCTTCTTTAAAGTGACCAAGTCGGTGATTACTTTTTTCTTGATCTCATCCCAATCGTTGCTATACAAAGTAAAATCTAAAGCCTCTTCCATTGCAATCTCTACACTCTGCTTAAAGTTCATTTGCATATGAAGATTTACCTCTTCCTCTGACTCAAATACTTTTTCTTTCTTTGGTATTAACGGAACTCCTGTCACATTCTCAACCTCTTTAGACATAGCCTTTATGTCTAAATGGAATAAGTGCTTCTTGTATTCCTTATCTAGAGATGATATAGAAATTGGATCAATAGCGTTACACTGAATCTTAAACTCTTGATTTAAGAAGCCATTGACAACAACTTCCTTAAACTTTGGTATTACTGAAATAACTGACCAATCTAAATTTAAATAAGAGTCATCTCCATTAACCTTAAGTAAATCTTTATACTTGTCAATTCCCTGTAATCCTTCAGCGTACTTTCTATTTAAAATGTATCTTTGTTGCTGTGACTCATTAGAACTTATTTGGCTACTTGTGTCGTACTCATTATACATAGCCTTGAAATACTGGAGTCCGTATTTCTTACTAGCCTTCTCTTGTTGAGTCTTAAACGGAGATGGATATCCCTCGTTTAAATCTTTACGCATCTCTTGATTACTTGCCATTTAGCAAAAACTATTTATTCACAAAAATAATAATTATATAGATAGGTGTTAACTTATTAATTAATAATTCTACTTTGCCCCCCGTTGTTGTTAAATTTCTTATGGAACTGTGTGACGTTAAATGTTATTGTCTCAACCACAGGTTTTAGAGATGCTAATATAGCTAATCCACTAGCAACAGTGGAATCATAGTCTGTCCATTTATTTACATCAAACCTTATCCAATCGGTTAACAACTCATTAAATGGGCAAGTACCATATGTGTCTGTATCTTTATTGTAACCTACGTTGTCATATATATATGTGACCAAGCCGTTAACCAAGGCATCTCTCGCAGCCTCCCCAGACATTGGGATTCCTGGCTCTAATGATTTTTTTGAAAACTTAGTCTGAGTAGACTCAGGTCGCATCATTAAATACCCGTAGTATCCTCTCATCCTAAAATAGTTTAATATTCCAGGTTTATTATTTTCTATCAACACCTCAGAAGAAAAATAAACATTCTGCATTAATATATCCTCGTAAAACATCTCAGGAGTAGATGGTCTGTTTATATACTCAGAGACAAAGCAATTGGAACCTCCGGGATTCATTGGGTCAAACTTCTTAAGACCATAACAAGCAGCGTTAGATTTCCTGCTGTCTGTTGTTGTCTTGTGGTCAAAGGGGTCAACTCCCGACACAACACTTGTGCCTGTTGGTTTTTTATATCCGTTAACTGTTGTCCACTTGTTTCTGTGTTCTGCCTTTGGATGCCAATTAATTAACCATCTTCCGTTGGGGTCTGGATGCCATAGTACTGATGTGTCTTTCTCTCCATTCGCCCAAGCGAAGTTCCCACGAACAGAATTTACATCGTTGTGGTTGTTGAAGCTTATTTGTTCCTGAACTCTGTTTAAATCAAATGGAGAATCTTTCGCATCCATCATAAACGCTTCCTCCTCATCTAACGGGTACTTCCTCTTGTACGATGATAGTGCTTCCCCCGACAACGTGCTTCTAACTTTTAAATGATACTCCTTTGTTCTTTTTTCGTCTGAGTATCCGTACTCATCAATAAAGGAAACTCCTTTTTCATCTACACCCCTAAGACCATACGAGGCAGGTTTAAATGCCCTATACAATCCTGACTTAGTCCGACCTATTATACCCTTGTCATGGTAGTCTGACTCTTGCCATATTTTTAATGCATTTATTCCTCCCTTCCTTTCTAACTCTTCTACTGTCGTTGTTAAGATAGCCTTACCTGTAATTGTAGATCCATCAGAAAAACATTCCTTTACAATGTTCCACCTGTTGTAAACATTTCCATCAACTGTCTTTCCGTACTCATCCATTAAATATAAAAACAAACCATACCCATCGTATGCCTCATCCTTAACGTTTTGATAGGTTATCTCAGACCGAAGAACTTCTCCGTAGGTTTTTTTTTGGTTTTTTGTGTTTCTTTTAGCAGGTTCATTAAACTCTAACTTTGTAGAAGGCTTACTGTCTCCCGTATCTACAGGCTTCCACATCTGGTGCATAGATTGCCATGACTTAACTAACTTATTAAACACAGCCTTTGCATCAGAGTTCGTCTTAGATTGTATGCCTACCTCTGCCTCTTCTGTTTTAGATGCCCCCTCATATAAGGTGCAGTTGGCTCTATGTGTCTTTCCATCTCTACGATTAGTGACATATATTAAACCAAAACAATTAGGATCAATACAGCATTGGTTCCATAGATAGAAATAATCCCTGTCTGAATCAACCCAAGAAGGAAGACCTAACTTCTTTCTTCCCCTAATAGTTACAGGGATGTTCCAATAGGATAGATAAAAGTAATGTAGTCCAGTAATATATTCTACGTTCCCGTTGTTGTAAAACCAATACCCATTCTCTCTCCTCTCCCACTCCCTATCTATAAATTTATAGTCATCATCAGATGGGTCGTTTAAGTCAAAGTTCTTAGGTATTGTTGGTGGAATAAACCTTTGGTCTTTTTTTTTTAAATTATGACCATCAATCTCATTCGATAGAGGAGGTTTTGGTAGTTTAACAGGGATACCAAATACATTTCTTTCGTGGTTAAACTTAACTGTCTTCACGTTGTCTCTTTAAGTACCTCTCAACAGAAGACCCTTCAATTAGTTTCTTTTCTTCTCTTTTAAGAACCTCTGGATTAATTTCTGACTCCGCTTCTTTTAAGTCCTTAGACATGGGTCTCCATATCTTAAGTATATTATTATACCTATCAAAAAACTTATCATCTTTAGATGACAAAGACTGAAAGTCTAGTATTGGTTTTGATTCAATACTACCATCGGGCATCTCCACCTCTATATCCGAAGACAATAGCGTAGCCATGTCATCAGCTTGTTTCTTTACCCCTAAATATATTCTAGCAAGTGTGGAGTCAGTCTTAAAGTTGTCTAGCTGACCCTCTAAATAATTAACATAGGCTAATACAGCCTTGTCCTTAATCTTTGGTCGTTCCATTATATTATATTAAAAAATCTCCCCCAAAGATAGGAGGAGATTCTTAATAAACCAAATTTAACCAGATAAGGACTAGTCTTAAGGTATAGCGTTTATAGCTGCAATAACAGTAGCTGCTGAGTCAGTAGTTGAAATAGGTCTTGGCTGAACATCCTCAGATCTGTAGTTGATAGTAGCTCCAGAGCCATCAGACACAACAGAAATAACTCTGTTAGCGTTGACATATATACCATCACCTGTAACGAATGCATTGGTAGCACTATCTGCTACACTAGCTAATGCATCTCCAGCTTTTAAGAACGCTGCAACTGCATCTCCATCATACTCTAAATCATATGAAGCTCCTACCTCGTAAGCTTCAGAAGCAGTAAAGATATCAGAATCTAAAGTTAATGCTGTTTCTGAATCTACAGATACAACCCTTGCAGAAATAAATCCTGTTGTGTCTGTTACAACATCTCCAGCAGACACCTTTGCAGTAATGAATGTTGCTGTAGAATCATTTAATTCACTTGCAACAACTGAATCTTGCGTTCCTGTTGCCTTTGGAGCAACCTTTTGTACGTAAGATACTATCTCATCTTCTCCGATAAGAATATCATTGCTAGTTCCAATTTGTTTGAGTGTTAAAACTTGTTGTGCCATTTTTATTGTTTTATAATGTGTTTATTGTTGTTTTAATATCTCTATCGCTTTCAGAGACACGCTTAATGTCAAGACCAACTCCCATTCCTCTATAGAAAATTCTTGTTATAGGATTTTGTCCTTTAAAGATCTTATAAGGTTGTTGCAAAAATATACCCCCAAAAGAAGGAGTTACCTCTAGTTGGGTCGTAGAATTAATTGCGACAACCTCAACATCAGCAAAGCCAGGTACAATTATGGTATCCCCTATTGATACATCAGCAATTTCTTCAGGAGTATTTGCGTTAAAAAGAGTTAATTGTAATCTAACTGCCACACCTTCTGAGTAGCTCTTCCATAATTCTGGAACTAAAGAGGATACTCTGCCAGAGTTAATAGAGATTGCTTGGTCTTCAGCAGATAATGTTGCTGAGAACATTTTACCTGCTGCTGCTTCTAATGTAGCAATGTCTTCATCAACAACATATATTGTCTCACGATCTTTATCTTCATCAACTGACAACACATATCCACCAACAGCAGAATCGTTGTTTCGATGCATATACAAAATACTATCCTCAGATACGTTTATTGTTCCTAACCCATTAGTTAGGGTAAACACAATATTTTTGTTCATGGTCTTACATTTAAGACCTCAAAGATACTAATTTTTAAACACAAAATAATAATAATATATCTCTTTTGATATTTAAACAGTAATACTCCTTGTTTTTTATGGTAGTCTTAAATTGACCCTTTCTGTCAAATAGAACATCGTCACCAACAACAACTTCCCATTCTTGACTATCAGAAACATGAGCAACCCTTCCTTTATGCTTCTGAACCTTATCTTTTCGTCTAACAAATACACCGAAGTCATTCTCCTCAAAATCGTCACCTTCATCCAAGGGTTCAACAATTCCCCAACCACCCAACATCTTAATAGTATCATCTGATTCTATAATGTAGGGTATGTCTCTATGTAGTTGCATACAATAATACTTCTCCCCTTCAACCTCTATCTCATACTCAGAGTTATCAGTGAAGTGTACCATGTCTCCAGAATTAATCCCATAACTAGGTCCATGCTCCGGTACATGGTGTACTATTCCTTTATTTGGAACATATGTTGTCTTAGCTGTCTCTACGATAATACCACTATCTGTCTTCTTGTCAACCTCTTCAATCGGCTTGACCAACACAAAATCATTTAACATCTTTATCTCACCATCAACTACCTGACAAAACATAGACAATGGCTCCGCTATATAAAACTCCTTGTCAACAGCATCAACCCTATTGTCTTTGTGGTGTATGTGATGATGGAAATAAACCTTAGAGCCAACATCTGCCATAGGTCCGAACTGCTCCTTGGTCTCCCTGTATTTATGTGGAGTGGCTAACACATATCCCCACTGTATGGTGTTGTGTTCTAGTCTATACTCAGGGTCAAAGAATATCTCTGTATCCCCCATCTTAATCTTCCAGTTAGCTTCCTCATCTATTTCGATGTGGTACTTGTTTCCTACTGCATTCATTTTATTATATTTTAAACCTTACAAGTCACATCTACTTTGTGGTTCTCAAAGTATCTCCAACAAAACTCTTCGTTGTCTTCTTTTTTTACCCAAACAACATACCTTATAGTTCCATGTAAATGGAAAGCTCCATCATCCCTAAGAATCTCAACAACCTCTAACCACTCTCCGTTGACATTAAATCCCTTGCCTACAGTAAACTTCCAACCATTCTTAGGGTCTCCAAATGCTATGCTGTATATCTCTCCTGTAGCTAGTATGTCCATTATTTTGTTTTTGGAGTTATTAAGCCTGTTTTTATTGCCTCTAATCTCGTTATCAGCCCCTTCCCCCCATTAGGATGGTCAACAACAAACAACTCTCCCTTGTTGATCATGGCAATCTGCTTGTGCTTTAGTGCCTTTTTTTGCTTAAAAGATAATGACTTATATGCATCTTGCTCATGTGCAGACAAGAATATTGAATGTGTGCCTACCTGCTCCTCAAATATCTCATCTGGGACATCTCCATCATCAGGAAGTTCTTCGAATTGCTTTTTTTTCTTTACCCTCTCCTTGACTATAACAAATAAAGGAACCCCAATGGTTACCGACAAGAAAAAAACTAAAAAAGATGTAATAATAACTGACATTATATTCTATTAAGTATCTCGCAAATTTAATATTTAATTTGATTAATTAATTCTCAACATTATATTTGTTAAAAAAACAATGAAAAAAGCATACGTAATCTTTGAGGTAGTTGAATTTGACCTTGAAGGAACTGGTGACGATAATGGACTAGCATTAGTTAATGCTGATGAATACTCTTATACATCAGAAAAAAAAGCAGAAGACCAGATAGAAAAATACTTAGAGTTTGGTGATAAAAACAAGATGTATATAACCAAGGTAGTATACTCTAAATAATTAGTATCTTTGCTATATGGCTGCGAAGAAAAACAAGGTTGGAAAGGTAGGTAAACAGAACCGAAACGCAGGTTCTCATCCATCGTACAAGAAACGAAAAATGTCTTTAGCTCAGATTCTTGCCAAGAGAAAATACGATAAAAATTATTCTGCCAAGCCAAAGAACGTAGCTAAAAGAGGAGAAGACAACAAGGGAAGAAAGACACTCGGATTGAAGGTTGGAGACAAAAGAGATGCATCAAGAAGAGTAATTAATGGAGTTGTTAAGTGGGTAAAGGAACATAGAAGCAAGAATAGAGGATCTAAATCAAATTCACCAGGAGATAAACGAGCAAGAGGTGGAGGAAAGAAACCTAAAGCACCTAAATAAAAAAAACATTTTAGAAAACTTAAAAAAAGATAATCATGGCATATTCAAAGAAAAAAACAAAAAAACCAGGATATAAATCTAGTAATGTTCAGACCTCTTGCATGAAAGGGACTTGCTCTAATAGCCAAAAGAAAAAGTATTGACACTAGACGAGTACAATAAACTCAAGGGTAACGTAGACTCTAAAAAAAAAGGAGCAAAGCCCAATAAGTACAACGCTAAAAAAACCGAATACAACGGAGAAACCTATGATAGTGCGAAGGAGGCATCCTACGCAGCTAAGTTGAATATACTCAAGAAAACACCCGGCTCCGATAAAGTTGTTAAAATAGAAAAACAGGTGCGGTACGATGTAATCGTCAACGATGAGAAAATCTGCTTCTATAAACTAGACTTTAAAGTAACATACGAAGACAGAATAGAATACATAGATGTCAAAGGTCTTAGAAGAGGATGTGCCTACCAGATGTTTAAGCTCAAAAAGAAACTAGTTGAAGCTCTATACGGAATAAAAATAACCGAAGTTTAATATACAGTGAGCTTCAAATTTTTGAACCCCTGTAACCCACTGACACCAAGAGATACCTCAGAAGTGTGCAGGGTAATGGGAGGGGAGGTAGTCTATGGGTAAGTTAAGTGTAATATTGTTAATCGGTTTAATAGTTTAAACTAGTTTAACTAATCCTTAAGTGACTTCCCCTTGTAACTAGAACTGTTTGTACGTGGATGATCCTCCATAGCCCTCTTTAATCTAGTCTTCCTCGTAATCTTACAAGGCTGCATACCATAAGACTTGCAATCGTGAGCCACCTCATACAAGACATCAAGAAAATCCTCCTCCAATAAAATAGATAAAGCCAAAACATCTTGTATCTTTAATAAAAGTGGCTTGGTTAATAATCTATGTACCTGTCTTCCCTTACAGCCCAAAACCTTCTCAATATGCTTCCTGCTATAACCCATACGATGAAGCCTCTCACTTAAAGGAATCTCCCCATCTTTATAATACTGCTTACGAAGCTGACCATGAAAGTTCTGTACTGGACCAGTCATAACAAACTGAGGAACAACACGAACCTTCTTCGGTCTATCCCTGCGATGAGGATTGCCAAACCAACTATCAGGTCTATCAGGTTTTTCTGACATACTAATTTATGTTATGCCCAAAAGCTAACTCAAAACCCTTACTAAGGTAATACTCAAACTTGTTGTCAGTAAAAGTATCATCTATGCAGTTTAAACTACAATAAACATCCCACTCCTGAATTAACTGAGCCTTTAAAATCATAACGTTCTCTTCATTAGCCTCGTTTTCCTTTAAAAACTCAGAAGCATACTCCAATAATATCGGACTAACCTTTAACTCTTCTCCATTATATACTAACTCCATATACACCTATCAAATATAATTAATTATTTTTTTATCTATAACCCACAGTAACCAGAATCGCACTCATTGAAGTCATCATCAAATAAATCTAATTGTATTTTGTGATTTTTAATTTTATCATAACTAACCCCCGTTCTCCAAGTAGCCTTGTAGTTAGTATCCCTCTCTTGTTTTGCAAACCACTCAAAAGTTGTAGGGTCTCGTTTACTCATGTGATTTAATAACATCTCATTTCTGTGAAAACAACCAACACAATTGTTCATCCAAGCAAACCTTACAGGCTTACCCTTCCAATACTCCTCAATGGAGTCTTTAAAAATTCGATCTTCAATCAAAGGGAAAACAACATTCCTATAGGGTAACGTCTTCCATTTGTTGCGGTTGTTTTTCTTACCTACTTTAAACTTGAAAAACTCTACACCACCATCAAATCTTTCAATCATATTTTTAGCCCTTACTTGCTCACTAGCCCTAAAACCTATACGCATTTCAATAGGTAAATCAGTGTTCTCATAGCACCATTGAGCAATTGGATTTACCTTCATCCTAACAGTACAATTTCTTTGTACTTTATTAGGAAGAAAACGATTTCCATTTTTATTGTTTATAACATCATCAAAAGAAACAGGGCTTATCCAATTTATTTTTTGACCAAGGTATTGCTCCAAATCCAACATAGTATAAATAATATCATTATCCTCTAATGTTCCAACAAACTCCCTCCCAATCTTCTCACTGACAACCTTCCTAATCTTCTCATCAGGAAATAATAAATCCCTATCGTCAGTCCTGACAAGAGAAAACACATTGAAGTCAGCAGGGTAATTAGCTGCTATATAAGATGAAGTCTTGCCCCCAGATAAACTATTTACTGTCTGCATAACTACTATAATAAAGGCTTATGGACTATCAACCAAAGAAGAACAGCAGTAACCAATACAATTACAAAAAATACCAAACCCTTCCACATAACAGCTTCTACCTTCTTTATATACTCATCAATATCATTGTTTAAATCATTATTGTCTGCCTCCATAATATCTTTTTTATTTTTATACACCTGCTCATCAGTACAGGGAAACCTATCACCCATCACCAATTAGATTCTTTGTTAACGTTATTACTAATAATATTCTCCTGGCAATAACTCATCAAAGCCAACCAAAAAGACTCAGCCTTATTATAGACAGAACTATTAGCCTCATAATGAAACTTCAAGTCAGTAAACCTCCCGAAAATATCACCCTTGTACCAAATATGATTACCACTGACCCCATCAGTAGTGTAAAACAACTTAATCGACTTTACATCCTTCATAACTTTAGTTTTTTTATAATAGCAACCAAAACTCCAACTGTTATACTATTCCCTGCTTGTTTGTATGCCTGAGAGTCAGATACAGTCCATGTAAACGAATCAGGAAAGTCCTGCAACCTAAAACATTCTCTTGGTGTTAGCCTTCGAATTTTTATATCTACATCATCTGTACAGGTTGATGGGATGTGACCACCTCCAGCAGCAGTACGGATAGCAGGAGAATACCCCTTGAAAACCCTAACATCTTCACCAAAGCCACCATGTATGTTGTGTATAACATCTCCCTTCTCAATAGGCTTATACGATTTTACAACAAACTGATCCGTATTTCCACCACCACCCGTAGATGAATGAACTGTGTTAGCATGGTCTTGTGGATTTCTCTTTACAACCTTACCCTTCTCATCTCTTGTATATCCCAATATATAATGGTCATTAGTAAGAGCTGTAGTAATCGCATTAGAATGGTCTTGGTCCCGAAACTCAAGCTCCTCACCCCTAAAATCATTTGTACCCGTTTCTCGCCTCTTAGCCTTACTCTCCTCAGTCCTTACCTCCTTAGAAACCTTGACAACATTATGAGGTTGGTTACCAACTCCCTTATAATCACGAGCCATCAACGTAACACTTATATCTGCCTCTTTAAACGGATGCTTACCACCTATATTACCAGTAACAATAGTATTGTCCGTAGGACATAATGCCGCATTTGCCCTAATGCAATTTGCGGTGTCATCTTCAGTTTTTGGCTCCCACTTAAAACCAGTACCCTTCTCCTCATGCCTGTCCTTATGAGACAAAAACCCATTTAACATCTTATCGCTCAAAAAATACTTACTATCAACATCCTCCTCCAACACATCTTTTAACCGCCTCTCTAACGGAATGTCTTTAGGAAACGTAAAACTATTATCTTCATCATCCCTAATCCCTATAATAAAAACCCTCTCCCGATTCTGAGGAACCCCAAGCTTCTTGCTGTTTAATACCTTAAAATATATATGATATGGCACACTGCCCTCATAAGGAAACAATACCGGTAACCCATTAATAGATTTACCCCCTAACATATTACACCATTCAGAGAAAGTCTTACCATTATCGTCAGATAAAAGCCCTTTAACATTCTCAAATATAAAATACCTCGGATTGTTCTCCTGGATAAATTCGTGAGAGTTAAAAAATAATATCCCATTCTCTGAATCCTTACCCTTTCGCTTTCCAGCTAACGAGAAAGATTGACAAGGAGGACTCGTCATGTAAATATCTAAACTATCTTTAGGAATCTCCCTATCATAAACATTCTTAGGATAATATTTCGGCTCTCCGTAATTCTCAATGTACGTCTGACGAGCATATTTATCCATATCACAACTAAATAATGTTTCGTAATCAATACCCAACCTCAACAGAGCTTGATCAAATGCTCCTACTCCGCTAAAATCAGAACCCACTTTTATCTTATCCTTCATAACATACCCCTTATTAAATTATACGACTCCCTAGAACTATTTAACCTAACCCCCTCTAACCGATAATAAACCCTAAAATCATTCAGCTCCTTTTCCCTAATCATCTTTTTGTTCTTTGCACTTCGATGCCTATTATTACAAATATCACTGCAAAACCTCCATCGCTGACCACCTAACTCCCCCAAACAAACAACACACAAACCCATAACAAATTATTATACGAACTAAATATAATTAGGTTACAATAAATCATTATCAATAAATATTACCCTCTTCCCCAAATGATCCATCAACAACATCACCTGGTCATAACTAGGACAACTAGCACCCTCCAACCACAAATATACTGTAGATCGACTAGAACACATTATCCTAGATAATTCACTCTTGCCAATATTATGACTATCCATGATTTTCTTCCCTAAAATACTAAAATTATCCATAAATCCCGAATTTCAGACACTCGCCCTCGGACAAATGTACATAATCTAGACACTTTCTTCCAAATAATTTTATTTTTTTTAAAATTTAATACCCCCCCCACCAAAAAAATACACGAAGAGATGGGTGGGGTTATATGGCGCCCGAAGGGTGCCAGGTTGATCCAGGGAAACCGGATCAGGTCGTGGGGGTGGGGTTGTTTTTGTTCTGTTTTATTCCTCCCTCATCTGACATCCTACTTAACATAATATAAATTATACGACATTTGCTATGCTCTCAATCCCTTACTACCACTGCATCCTAAACACCTATGTATCTGTGTCTCTTTTAACTTTCCAAGAATGACACATATACACACGTGTTATGCTCCCTTTGATTTATGTTGGTTAACATTACTCTATCAACTATAATTGTATGCATCATTGCGGATGCAAATCTGTCTTATAATCTCCCTTCTGAATGCTCTTAATTTGCTGAAGTTACATTTATTTTAAATTATTTTAAACTTTTTTTTGCTCTCGGAATGCCTTATGTACAGTGAGATTGAATCGTTTTACCAGCATTTCACAGAAAACAATTGTAACTTTTTTGTAACCTTATTTTAGAGATGTCGTTATACCACCTATGAACCAACACAAACATAATATGTACACTATACGCAGACACCTTGGTAACGGAAAGCACAAGGGACATTTTCAGATAAGAGGCTATGTTACCGATAGTAAGCAAGGCGAAGAGATAGCCTATGTTAATCCTTCTACACATACGTTAGAGATGTATGAATGTAAACTACATAACAAGGTTAACCAATCTAATAAGATATTAGATGCATTCAAGAAAGGCAAGAACGAGAAGAAGCCTTGTGCATATGTTATATGTGAGTCTTATGAGATTTCGCCCAAGCAGAGTGAGTCTATCTCAGATGATGAAGTAAGATTCAATCCACAAGTGAATGCACATTGGACAATCAACGAACAAGAATCGGATAACGCTGAAGTAGATGCAATTATCTCCTTTGGCAGTAAACTATATAAACTTTAATAAATCAAATAATCAAAATCAATTAATACTAGAAATTATGAAGAAGATAATAGTAAACGTGTTTAACGTAACACATACAGATAGCAAAAATTACATTACATCAATAGAGATTCCCGATTATAAAAGAATGGGTAATACTATGAAGTACTTGAAAAACTACATTAAATCTCAACACCCAAATGATTATAACAATCTACACATGAGATTCTATGTGTTTTATAGCAATACATTTTTAATTAAAGAAACAGATTTAAACTACATAAAATAAGAAATTATGAACATTACATTCAAACAAAATGACACAACGTTAGACATCAACGTTAAAGGTAACACTACTAATGCTAACAAAGTTTACGGAACTGCTCTCAATGAGTTATTTCACATCGTGAATCTGCAATCAGAGGTAGGTGCAAAGTTCTTCAAATTAAACGAACCAATTCTAATATCGGTTACTAGTGGCAAATTCTCTATCGATAGTAGTTCTGCTCACGTTAAATTACAACAGAAATTGAAATTGAATAAGACTGCCAAGTCCAAGAGGCAATTCGCTAAAAGATTGGTTCTTATTTGTAACGAGGTGTTACGTGCAAGAGAGGTAGTTGATGTTAATGACCTACTTAAGTCTTTAGAAGACTAAGATACGACCAAGCGAAACACGTAGTTAATTCTACGTGTCAGCGGATAGGCTTTAAGTCCGCTCTGAAGAGTTAGCCATAGTTCATTTACATAGTAGTGTTATAACGATAACAAGTGACTAACAAGTTACCCTCGCACAAGGTAACTACTAACACTACTCTTCTAAATAGGTAGAAGGTTAAATAAAGCCAATTCTTTACATCTTGAAATCAAACTATATATCGAAAGGCAATAGATAAACCTTTCGTTTAAGAAATATAGAATAGGAGTGAGCAATCACTCAGTAAGTGACACATCGGAACCACCTATTCTGCTAACCAATACCAAATCAAAATGGAATATCTAATACCAATGACAATTATTCTAACACCATTAGTGGTGTTTATTATTTATACAAATTATATCAACTACAAAAATCTTAAAAAATAGAACCTATGAACAATAAAAAAATAGCTATACAATTAGTTAAAGGATTAGTAAACTATCAGATACATAAACTATCAACAGATGCAGATTATTGGGGAAGTGAGCAAGAATGTGAATTAGAGTATATATATATGATAATAATGACCAATGATTTATCTTACGATTGGGAGTTAGATGACCAAGCGAGTCATTGGTTTGAAAAGGCTACATCAGAAGAAATTTGGATGCATATAAAAGAGATAACTATCCCTAAAATTGAAAAAGGATATACCAATTTAAAAAAATAGAACCTATGAACAAATATGGAAACAAATATGGATATCAAAGTCCAAATTTAACTGAGTTACTATTCAATAGAATCCAGAGAGGAAGCGAAGAGATTGAATGGCAAGATAATTCTTGGCACAATGACCTATGTGATTCAATGCATTTCACAATCACAGAAGAGGTCGGTGTTCACGAGTATGTTGAAATATTCTTGCCGAACTCAGTGGTGGATGACGAAGACAAAGAAGAGTTCAATACATTCTTTGTAACGAATGAACAACAAGATTCTTTACTAACTACTACAGATGTAGATGAGGTAATAGTATTTGTTAATGAATATATAACGACCAAGCAAAACTTAAAAAAATAGAAATTATGAACAAAAAAAATTATAGCGAAATGGCTTTATACATAGAGCATATGACAAGTGGTTTTATCTTCGAAGGTGTTAACATTACACATCCATCGTTAGATGAAACTATGATGAGAAGTGTTGACCCTATTGACTACTACGGAGACTATTACGAAGACTACCTACACGAAGGTGCAAGGTATTTAATGGAGGATTTGGATAGAAAGTATGGAAGGGAAACGCAAGAATCGTTAGACGAATATGTGTTGTCATTTGACATTACTGAATTTGAAAAAGAAACAATTTACAACTTATTAAATAAATTTTAGAACCTATGAAAAAGCTGAGAACAAATGCAAGTTGGTTATCGATAGCTAACTACTTGAAAGAATTGTGGAATTCAAAATACAATTACCACATAGATGATTGTCCATTGGATATAGAAATGATACCAATGGATGTAAGAGTTATTTTAAGACACAATTCAGATGTCATTTGGTCGTACAATGAGCGACAAAATGTTAAGTGGTCTGATAGAGAATTAAGTGTTAAACTTTGGGACACGTATGTTCCTAATAATTATTATAATTAAGATGAAAAGATTTATCGACCAAGCAAAACTTAATACAATAGCGTAATGGAAGAGATAAAAAAAATGTATGAAGAGTTGATGCGAATTGCATACAACATAGAAGACAAATTAAACTACCAAGGACAATGGAGTGAGGTAGTTAATGAACTCCAAGAAATTAACATTGATAAACTAATTAAGGACAATGGAGAACTCAACTAAATACCGGAAAATTGCACTTTCATTCGCTCAACTACTCAAGGACTCACTCTCGCCTAGCGAGTGGGAGTCACTGATCCGAGAGAATGAAGAGTATAAATACACTAATTGTTGTGCGAGTCACAACTACTTGGATGCAAACATTGTAATGGATGAGGCTATAAAAAAACACGTTAGCCATTTCAACATACACCACACACCACACACTAAGATGTGGAATGAAGCGTGGGATTATGCAATCCAAAAAAACTTTTTTGTAACCTAATAATATAACTGACGTATAACCGATAAATAAATTGAAATAAAAACAAATATTATAATTAAACTTAATACAATATCATTATGAAAAAACTAACTACAACACAAAAGGAATTAATCAAGAACTTAGAGAAAGTATTTCTTGATTCAAACAAATCTGAACAATCTAATTCAACTGGTCTATTGGATGTAAGCGGAATACTTGATGAGGTAAACGAAGACGAGCGTTATCACAACGAGGTAATCGAACACAACAAATCATTCAAAGAAATGACTCGTAATGAGATAGATTCCAATATTAAAAAAGTAAAATCTGATTTCAATAAGTTAGGGTTTAACATAGAGCGTTCTGAAGATACAGATTACATTCACATTAAGCACAAAACGAAGGTGGAAAAAGGGTATAATTACAAGGTTGGTCTGCCGGGTTACATCAATACAATTAACCACTACAAGGGAGGCGAGAGACAAACATATAAAGGTAATAAAAAGCATACATCTTACTCAATAAGATATCACATCATTACGGGAGATAGTATCGATGTTTCTTTTAAAACATTCGAAGAGTTCGTTGCAAGTGACGTACTTAAAAAACAACTAATCAAAATTCTAAGGGACTAGTTTATGTGCTACCTAATCATAAATAATAGTAAACTTTATAAGGAAACGGACAAGGCTTACGTGTATAAAACTAAGACACGTAATGCCGAGTTCTTCTCCATACCTAAGTCGCAAATTAAGTCGACCAAGCAAGGGAAGATCCGAATCAATGAAGTTCATTCGGATGATGGCAGAGTGTTTACACTTTCATCATTCATATACAATAAATTAAAATCAAAGTTCAATCAGATGTCGGAATTCGACATCAAAATATTTTCAGCATGAATAATTTTAAAGGAGTAAATAGTATTAAGGAGATGTATTTAGACTACCATAAACAAAGTGGTTTTGATAATTTTGTTCAACAAAATAGCATTGCAAAATGCGTATATGACAACGTCATAAAACTACAACCATATGTGAAGGAAAGTCAGTGGCTCTACACTGGCGGTGGGTGTTACCATTACTTTCTATTGCTAACGGATAATTCCATCATCAACATCAACAATGAAGACTGCATTTGTTACTCAGCAAACAATTGGGAGTCTATAAATGACTACATCTATTCTGAAGAGGAAGATGGTGTTTTAAGATGGGGATTTGAAACCGATGGTGTGGATGGGTTTTCATCGTGTGTAAATGATACCGAACACTTACAAGATAGGTTTAAGATGTTCTTAGATAACCTAGTTACCAACATAGAGTGTGCAGCAGATAAACAAGTCGCAGAAAAGCCAAAAGCATATTTCTTATTCGGCAGTGATGCGGTTAGTGTTTTTGAAGAGAATGGTGTAGATGGTGTTTTAAGCTCATATGAGGACAACGAACTCGGTTATAACACATATGCTTGGGTGCAAGGAGAAAGCACACCACAAGACTTGCTATACGCATTCAGTGGTATGTATGATTTCGCTACAATCACAGAAGAAGAATTCAATAAATTAAATTAAAAACAAACAAGTAGGAATTATGAGTAGTAACTTATACGCAGAAAACAACGGCACACTTTCATTCGGTGGTGTAGTACAGATAGAAAAGAAAGGGTTAGAAATGATCTTCGACCAATGGAATCATGACATCATTAATGATAACGTGCCAGTCGGAATCAATATGAGATTAGTAAGAGCAATGGAAGGCTTTATGGACAAGCCGACTGCCCACATAAATGTTAAACGATTAAAATAAATAGGAATTATGGAATATGTAATTAAAAGAGAATTCATCTACGGATGGGATTACGCAGAATTTAGTGATGACAATGGAACAGATCCGATTGTATACACATCAAAATCAGAAGCAGAAGAGTCGCTAAAAGAGTATATAGATGATGTCAACGAAGCGTATAAGGAAGGTCATATGGATGCACCATACGAATACGATTGTAAGATAGTTAAAGTCGGAGGTGTGGAATTCTCAAAGCAAACAATAGTCTTTAAGGACTTAGATAAGGAAGTGATGTTGGAGTTTACACCGACTGAAGAGGACTACTGGACAACAATAGATAACTACGATGTAAATTTTGACTATGAGTTAGGCTCAGTAAACGTCTATGAGACGGGTCAAGTAGTTGGTTCGGTCATGCAATCTATACACCACCAAAAAATAACTTACTAAGATGAACAATTTTGAAAGGATGTTATCTTGGTGTTTGGATGGTGTTATACTATTCCATCAAGAAGGGAAAGGAGAATTTAACGACCAAGCGGTTGAAGAGCTGAGATTAATTAAGGACTCTGTTGAGTCTATGGAAGCAATTAAAGCCTATTGGAACGCTCTAAGTTATAGTGACCACAATGGTCGTGATGTGTTAGGGTGGGAAGCTACAGATGAGATATTTAAGGACATCGTAAAAAGATACCCCGAAATCACTAGAGTGCTAAAGGTTTATATGTACTCATGAAAATAATTGTAACCTTTAATTGTAACATACGTAGAACTAAAATAAATTGAATTAAAAAAATAGAAGTTATGAAGATAAAAAAAGTATACACCGATGGTTGGGATTGTGTTCCCGAACTAAAAGAGGCATCAGATACATTGAAAACAATAGAACAAGATTTGTATGAGATTCGCCATTGCCAAAGGTCATCAAGGTTGGTAGATTTAGTAGAACAAATAAAGTCTGCTTGTCAAGATGCTATAGATGAATTAGAGAATATTAATACTGATGTCGAATTCGAAACAATTTACGATGATGAGTAATAAAGAAATCGCATTAGAAGAGACATTCGCAACCGATCCGTATGGATTGTTGGACACAAAAGTGTTAGAGTTGTTCGCTGGTAGTCGGTCAATAGGAAAGGTTTCCGAGGAGTTGGGATACAAAGTATTCTCATCCGACCTAAACAATTTCGATGGCATAGACTACGCAGTAGACATTAGAAAGTTTGCCACAAGCAAACGACCATTCATCCCCGATGTCATATGGTGTTCGCCACCTTGCACCGGTTTTTCGGTAGCTGCTATAGGTAAAAATTGGGTTAAAGGAGAGGTGTTCACACCTAAGACAGACTCAGCTCGTTTAGGTGTTGAGTTACTTGATGCTACCTTAGAATTAATTAAGTACTACCTTGTCCTTAATCCTAACCTTAAATGGTATATGGAAAACCCTAGAGGTAAGATGAGGAAATCGCCCAAGCTGAGTGAATCAAAAGACCAATCTACACTATCACTATTTAATCAAGAACTAGAGATGGTTGATGGCTTAGATATGGTTCGGCATACCATCACGTATTGTCAGTATGGGGATGACCGAATGAAACCGACAGATATTTGGACTAACAACAACTCTTGGACTCCTCGCAAAATGTGTAAGAATGGAGATTCGTGTCACGTTTCTGCACCAAGAGGTAGTCAAACGGGAACTCAAGGTTTAAAAGGTAACTACGAAAGGAGTAAGTTACCTTATCAGTTATGTAAAGAAGTATTAACACAAATAAATAATAAATAATAGAAATTATGGGATTTTCAAGTTATACATCAGTAGTAAGTGGTAAGTCAATAATGAATAAGTATGGCGAAGACCACGAAGGAATAGCATTAGTGTTTCCAAACGACCAAGTGATTTTTGGAGATTATGATGGTTATGCAAGAGTAGAGACAAGTGATGACCTTATAGATATATTTACATTGTCAGCACTAAAAGGAGACATGAAGAAATATGACTCGTTATTAGATGACTCTCAAGAGAAGGAAAGGTTAAGAGGGGAAGGTATTGATGGGTTTTACGAAGGATCTCTTCATCTTAAAGCAATGTCAAGATGGGAGTACATTCAACTAAAGGCAAGTGGTCCAGTAACATGGGATAGTATCGAAAACATATCCGAGAATGCTCCGGGACAAGGTCATTGGTTAGACGAGACGAGTGAAGAAGGATTTGTTTATAAACCTAAAAAAGAAAAAGCGTAATGGAAGAGAAAATAATTCAACTAGGCACAGACATCGCAAGGTCAGCTTTTATGGACTACCCTGACTTTGATGCAGACCAACAACTAACACTATCAGATGCACTTACCATTCTTGTAATGGAACAAAGCGATGACCTAGAGTCGGACAAGGTGTATGATTTTTTAAATAGCAGACTGAAATGAAAACAGAAATAGCACATAAGCAAATAGTAGAGATTAAGAACCATCTATCTAACAACTCCTGGTCGTTTGATTGTATAGGAGAAGAAATAGACTCAGAAAAAGCAATGAGATGGTTAGAGAGAAATACCTTTGGACTAAAATTAGTTAAGGAGATAGTAGATGATTGGTCTGATGTCCTTGTGGACAAGCCGAACACCTTTGAGATGGCTCAAGAGATAGCAGATGACGTAGCATACGCAAAGCTAGAGGCTCATGGGATGATCTCAGATGATGATGATGGATATCACTTAGGAAATAACACGCAATTTAATTTAGAAATAATATAATGGAAGACATACACTACGAACTAGAAATGGTTAACAAAGATACGACCAAGTCAACAAAGAAATATGATCTATATACATCGGCTCTAAGAGAGGGAAGGTCTAATATTTTTAAAGGAAAGAAATTAATACATCTACACAAGAAGAAAGGAGATGTTATGTTGGATGATTTAACTAAGAAAGTATGACCTACGAAATGATACTATGGAAATCTGGAAACAGTATTTACCTAAAAAAAGATATTAAATTTGAAACAAAAACAGAGGCAGGTGCGTATACGCAAGGGATGTACGATGCATTAAGAGAAATAGTAGAGTTAGTAGGTTATTCAGTAAAAGAAAAATAAACAAGATGACAAAAGATAAAAAAATAGCTCAGTTAAGAGTAAAGTTAAGAGAAAAGCAAACAAAAATGGCTGTGGCTTGGTCAAAATATAAAGCCACTAAAAGCAGAGATGCGTTAGGTGTCTACAACCTTATGTCTGTAGATATACGTAAGATAAGACTTCAAATAGAAAACGTTCAGTCGGGAGATCTTTCAGGTATGGGCAAGTCAAACTCAGCAATAACTATCTACACAAGATGAGTAAAGTAATCTGTATAAACGATGATAATCTACCTACTGGAGCAGAGGTGGTTAAAGGTAAAGAGTATGAGGTAGTAAAACACTTCCGTAATGCTTTAGACCAAAATGTTTACATCATTAAAGGAGTAAACAATGGAGGTACTACCAAATGGGGATTAGAATGGGAAGGTTATAGAGCCAATAGATTTAAGATGGCTGACTCTATGATGGATGTTATATTTGCCGACCAAGCAGAAATAATTTTAAATTAAAAAAGATGGGAAAAAGGTACACACTAAGTTTATTAGAAACAATGGAAGCAGGATGCTTTAACGAAACATATACCACAGAACATAGGAAGTTTTTTAATAAAGAGAAGAAAGATTTGTTTGGTGAGTTAGGATTTAATTGGGTGAAACCACATCCCGACAAAGATGAGGATGAAGAACAATGGGATAAGGATCGTGAAGTAGAATACAACAAAAACCCAACCCATTTTATTTACAACTATTTCGACAGCGATTATATTAGATATGCTGCTCTTTGCGACAAAGACCACCTACAAGAGGATTTGATTCACATAAGTGAACTTGAGTTTGCCCATGAAGAAATACAAAATTTAGCTGAAGTATTAATAGAAGAGAGGGAGTATTTAAAAGCAATAATTAAAGATCTAGAATCGAATAAGGATCGCATAGGTTACACCATAAATGACATAAAAAAACACATTAAAGATGATAGTGATAGAGATTACGTATAGCCAACTGTATGACCTTCTGAGCGAAGGTTGTTGCCCAAGCGGAGATAATATGATTAGTGTGTGTCCACAGATGTATGCTGATGGGAACTATAAGTGCATAGTACACGACTCAGGTAATGTTCAATTGACTCCAGAAGCAGTTGTTAAACTCTTTAAAAAAGATGTTGTTGTGGATGGGGATCTGAAATTAAAACTGATTGGGTAAGTATAATAACTGATTTTTTATTATGGTTATTTTTACTCTAACAACAGATAAATATTTCTAGTTCTTTTGTAGTGTAATTCCATAAAAACATATCTAATGAAAAACCTAACGATAACTATCTTCGTCTTGACTTGCTTAACAATAATAAATAACTTTGGAGACCCAATACCGGGTTTAGATGTTTGTTGTGAACAGGAATCTGAAATTAAAATTGGTAGAATGAGTAATTGTAATTATACTTGCAGCGCAACACTCGTTCTAGCAACAACTATATTGGTTTAACATAGTCTTGAGGGCAGGAGGATAACCTACGGGTGTTGCAATCCTCTTGCCTAAGAGATGTAAACTTTTGCTTGTTTTTAAATAAAACATTCACAATATTATGGCTATGACAAAACTATTGTTTTGTGATTCTAACCTAGAAAACTCTGTCACGTTAGAAGTGTTCGCAAATAACAACAATGAATTAACTTTTTTGGTTGAACAACCCCAAGAACAACCTGCTATTTTAACATTAGATAAGCAAACAGCAATAAAGCTCGTTAAAACTTTAAAAACAGAAATTAGCAAGATAGGGGGTAAAGATGATTAAGCCAACCAAAAGAAAAGCTTTTAATTTTCTTAGAAGTTATTTCGATGTGTTAAATGAATTAAAAACTGACTCTGATAAGTTAAAATTTTTAACAGCAATTATAGATAAACAGTTTTTAAATAAAGATCCTGAAAAATTAAACTTTGTAGTTAATTTATGTTACGAAAGTCAGAGGCATCAAATTGAGTCAAGCGTAAAGGGCTGGGAACGAGCAAGTAAGAACACCTTATCGACCACCCCCCCGACCACCCCCCTAACCACCCCCCCGACCCCCTGGCAGGAAGAAGAAGAAGAAGAGGAAGAGAAAGGGGAATATACCCCTAAAGGGGAAAGTGTTTTAACAGAAGATGAAGAAGCTACTCCGATTAACTACATAAACCTACTTGCCTTTTTTAACACAAAGAGATCGGAAAAATTGCCGAAATCGAAAGGAATCTCGGTAATATCGGACAATGTAAAGTCTCAGTACAAGAAAAGAATAAAGGAGGGATACGACAAACAACAGATTGCTTGGTCGATTGAGAATGCATTCAACGACAAGTTCTTCGCTGACAACAATTACAAACACCTAACCATTGGTTATTTCAGCAGAGCCAACACCTTGGATTTGTACGGGACAGAGCCAACACAAACTAAAAAAGATAAAGAAGTATGGGATTGGTAAAGGGATATAGCATCATAAAAGAGGAGGATATAATCGATGAGTTGATTGATTATCGTGTCACGTATGCTGATAAAGGAAAGTACTTAGGGTTTCATTGCCTAGCTGACATCTACTCAATGCAGAGTGGTAACGTAACAGATTGGACAGGCTATCCGATGTCAGGTAAGACTCAGGTTCTAATGGAATTACTACTTAACCTGTCGTTGTTTTACGGATGGAAACATCTTGTGTACTTTCCAGATGTCGGTAACGCAAAAGAGATTATAGCTGACCTGCTCCATAAACTTACAGGAAAAACATTCGACCCAAAGTATGACAACCACATCTCTGAAAAAGAAATTTATCAAGAAACACAATGGATATTAGAACACTTTAAGGTTCTGACTAAGTCAGATGTTAAATCAACAATGACTCCATTTCAATTTTGGGACTACGCAGTACACTTAAAAAATACTCAAGGACTAAACACAGCGAGTATAGACTCCTGGAAGGATATGTATCACGACTATGCGAAGTACGGAAACTACGCAACCTATCTAGAAAAAGTTTTGCCATATAGAAATCAAATTGCTGAAGACAACGACCTGCATCTACACACTGTCATTCATCCAAAGCTGACAGAAAAAAAAGATGGGAAGCTGTCTCCTCCGCAACCAAATGACCTCAAAGGAGGTAGTGAGTGGTGGAACTCAGGAAAAAATATGGTCACTGTACATCGTGAGACTAAAGACACCAACGAGGTTAAGTTAATATTTGGAAAAATAAAACCAAGAAGTGTTGGGAATGTAGGCATCGCTAGTCTATTTTTTGATTTAAAGTTATTTAGATACTATGAATTAGTTGATGGAGCAGGTCAAGGAGAGAGAAGGTATGCTCAGAACAAGGAGGAGAACAACATGACTAACATAGACGAAAACAAGACGATAGATTTTAATCATAACTTTTAATGGAAACAGGAATAGACATAGAGAATCATATTTTTAATTTAAATAACTCTGCATATGACCTAAGAACAATCTCTGACAAGATAAGCAAAGGGGAGTTGAATGAAGAATGGAAAAATATCGTAAAACATTTACGAAAGGCAAATGAAATGATAAACGAAAGCAGTCACTTAACGAGAATTTTGTACAGAGAGTTGGGTGCTTTGAATAAATTAAATAATCTTCCAGAGAATTACTCAGCTCACGAACTACTCAAGGAAGTAAAACTATTAAGAAATAAAGTTAAATTAAACGACTATTTAGATGACACAACGTGAATTAAGCCAAATAAGGTGTTGGAAGCCAAACACCGGAGAGATAGTAACCAATGGAGATACAGATTTTGTTTGCGAGAAGTGGTCCGACTGTATTGTACTTAGATCCAAAAACACTAAAGAAAAATATGAGTATACCTACGAACAGATAAGTGATGCAATGATTTCTAGAAAGATTTGGTTTAAGTAAAATTTATGTTACATTTGTAATTATGGAAATAAGTATGCAAGATTATGAGAAGTATTGTACAGAGTTCCCTCTGATAAAACAACACGACTTCTCTAAGTATCACAAGGTTGCTAGACAAACTATCTGGAGGAAAATTATGAACGGGAAGCTAGACTTTGTTAAGCTGGAGTTCTTGAGTTTAAAGACAGGAGAAAAAAATATAATTAGGTACATCGTGTACAACAACAGAGCAAAAAACATATCCTTTAGAAGACCTAATTGGGGACTAACGGATGAAGAACTAAATAAAAAGTAAACAATTAAACAATTAAATTAAACAATTATGAGTGGAATGACAACACAAGTGGGAGAAAGCAACGTGCTTTACCTAACAATTGCAGGAGGAAATATGGTACAGAAATCTACCGAAGATAACCCTGAAGCAAAGAAGAGAGAGTATGAAAAGAAAGATGGCACACCTGCTGTTAAGTATGAGATTCATCATAGGAATCTTACAGGAAGGGTGTCTGGATTGGAATTTAAAGACTCTGACTTTGGTGAACAATTTGTTCTTACGCTATCGGCAGGTGGGGAAAAAGCAAAACTTACTGTAGGTGTGGACAGCAACTACTTTACTGACTTTGCTAAGAGATTTCCTGGTATCAATCTAACTAATGATATTACTATTAATCCTTACGACATGGAGAAGGACAATGGTAGAAAGAATAGAGGCATCTCTGTTAAGCAAGGGGAGACAAAGATAATGAATGCCTATTGGGATGGAACAAAAGTTCTTAATGGCTTTCCAGAGGTGGATAGAGAAGAGGCAAAAGACTATGATAAAGACGATTGGAAGATGTTCTTTATCAAGGTTAAAAAGTTCTTGAAAAAAAATATGGAGGCTGTGGTTCTTCCTGCTCCTACAGAGTCCTTTGATATGTCTAGTGACATTGTTGAGCATCCTGAGATGGTTGAAGCCAAAGCAACGCCTAAGAAAAAGAAGACTAAAAAGAAGGCTGAAGAGAATTCTGATTTGCCATTCTAAGTTGATCTAAGTGAAAGGTCAGTGGTATACATTTGACTACAAGAGGGTGGGAGTCCCTCTTTTTTTACTCCGTAATAAAATTACGGAGACAGAACATATAATAAAATAAAATGAAAGAGAATCTAGAACACCTAAGAAAGCTGTATTCCGACTGCGATTTATCCCCATCAGACATAAGAAAAGAAAAGAGATTCAACAAAGAGTCTAACAAAGAAGAGAGCTTTGTTCTCATAACGAGAACTGGCATTGAAAAAATTATTGCAAAGAAACAAATATGCTACAACGTAGACTTAGTTGATGTCGGAGCAAAACACGCAGTAGTAAAAGTTATCTGTTGGATGAAGAACGAGATCAACAGCTTTGTTCAAACACTATCATCTGCTACCCCCGAAAATTGTAAGTTTCCATACTACCCTGAGATGGCTGAGAAGAGAGCAATAGCTAGAGCAGTTATTAAATTAACACAAGGTGCTTCGCTTGGTCTTCTATCAGATGAAGAGCTTAACGATAACAACCTAATTAATTTATCGACCAAGCCGACCAAGAAAAAAAATCCAGTTAGTGGTGCAGAGTTGAAACTTAAAAATAGAAAATCCGTATAGTAAATAAAATATAAAGAAATTATGAAGAAACATTTAGTAAGACATTTAATAGAGACTCACTCACCTGAGTGGTACGAATTTAGAGCAAATGGAGTAGGCTCTTCAGAAATAGGAACTGTGCTTGGTCTTAACCAATACCAACTGGCTGGAAGTTTATTCCTTGAGAAGATAGGTTACAGAAAGCCATTCGAAGGTAATGTAGCAACTTATTGGGGAACAGTAAACGAACAACAAGTAGCAGATGGATGGGAGAGGTTAGATCCAAACAACCCCGACTCCTTGAATACCAACCTAAAGAACGGAACAAAGTACAGAACGTGCCATAAAATTAAAGGGTATATAGGCAATCCTCAGTACCCTTGGATGTTTACATCTCCAGACAGGATTGCTCACAAGGGACAGTTTAGTCCATTTACAGGAGAGGTTGTTGAGGAGGAGTTTATCGTTGAATGTAAAACAGCGATAGGTTTTGTACTAAAGAAGTGGGAAGATGGTGTTCCCCCAACATACATCGCCCAAGTTCAGCAACAGATGATGATGACTGAACTTAATTATGCTGAGATTGCTATACTTGGTGATGGAAGAAACCTTGAGATATTCCCGGTACTGCCATCGGAGTATATGCAAGAGACTATAGCACATGAGACTGA
>JAAHTH010000489.1_pt2 | contig 36655 bp, 58 predicted proteins | sample 6116091 | NCBI WGS metagenome assembly JAAHTH01 (sample SAMN13939990, study PRJNA603662) | sponge metagenome | isolation source: marine sponge | host: Mycale hentscheli | place: New Zealand | collected 2006
AATTTGTATGTAAGTTTATCTGGCGGGGCTGGCGCATAGGAACCCCTGTGACAGAGTGTGATGTTCTTGCTGGCCCCACGAAAAACCCCCCCAGATTTCTCTGAGAGGGCTTAAATGATAACTAACTGAAACACAGGTGACCAAACCTGAAAAAGAAAATAAAACATATCTAGCAACGTTGAGGTGACCAAACCCCTCGGTTGAAACGATCATGAATTATTTTTTTTTGAATGGCAAGATAAAAAACCCCGCCACTCAATTGGGTCAAGTGACGGGGGAGAGGGGAACCATCAACCCCTCATCTACGCCGCATGGGAGGACGCGGCGTTCTGTTCCAGTTTCCGCTTTCTGCGATATTGGTTCACAATATTACGGCTACAGTCCAATATTGCCACAATTTCATCCGTGGTCATATCTTTATCTAAAAGCTTGTTGATTTTTGTCTTATATCCATCTGGCCTTCCACGCCGCCCGCCGTGCTTTTGCTTTGCAATAAAATCTTTGCTCTTTCCCCAAGATGGATTGTCTCCCAAAGACCCCTTGGCTTTGACGTATTTCATGTCTGACTTTGCCATCTCTTTCATTTTGGCGGCTATCAGTTTTTCATCCATAAATATTTTTCCCTTCTTTTTGTAATGATAGAGTAAACGATTTAAGCTCGCGGCGGGCGCGGGCTAGATCCTGTTTGACATTAGGGTGCGGATCTAATCGAAAACTCTCATCTTGTAGACGATCTACTTGACGATTTAGAAAAGCCAAATGTGCGCGATCCGCTGGTGTAAGATCCTTCATAATATCCCCCCTTTTGACTAAGATCAAAATTTATTTTGTGTTCATGGCAAAACCTTACAAGCGCTCTTGGCTCCCAATCAAGTATTCTTGCGGCCTGTGCGTAAGTGTAATTTTGCGAAAGAGATTGCACCAGTTGGATTTTCTCCCGCTGGTGCCTCGCCTTAATTTCGGGCCAAGTTTCCAAACTATTTATCACGCCGACAATCCCTTATCGGTGTAAAATATGTGCGCCCCAACTTTACCCAGCATGTCGAGCTTGTGACGCCATACGTGCCGCGCATAGTCAGCGTGATAGTATAGCGCCCCATGACCAAGCAAATCGCCTTTAAGAGCCTGTGCGGCGCTCTCCTGCGCTCTCTGCCAAGCCTCTTTGTGCTTTGGACGCTCTGGCTTCCCGTCACAATAGAAAGAAAACTGGCAATCATGAGCCTTCGGCCCTTTATCTTGCTTCACAACGGCGCAAACATTGTTGGGCCACCTTCTATCTTCAACACGGTTAAGGATCACCTCTGCGACAGCTAGGCCAGCGTCAGGGTGGGTTTCATTGCGGGTTTCGTAATAAATTGCCATTGCAAGGCACGTTGCTGCGGTTATCATTCGATCACCTCAACATCTGATTTTGGCGTCGATTTGTAAAAAGAAATGTTGTTCTTTTTTGCAAATGCGAAAAGCTGTTGCTTTGGGATTTGAAGTTCCCGCGCCGCCTCTGAAAGCGGGGTTCCAGATGAAGCGACTTCTTGAACCAAAGCCACTCGTTCAGCCTTGTGATCCTCTATCAATTTTTTCCAAGTTTTCCGTGTCATAATTACATTCCTGATGCAGATTGTGTTAATTTTTCCCAGAAGAAATCTTCTCCGAAATCTTCGATTAATTCGCTGGTCAATCGCGCAGAAAGTTTTTGTGCGCGGCTTCCGTGCCATAGACGCGGGGTCGGGTCATTTTCTTCCTCGCAAACCAGAACGTCTATTTCCCAAGAGCGATAGCTAAGATTTACCCAAGTGTGATTGATTGCTGTTGCGCTCATGTTAGGCTCCTTAGCCTTGCGGCAATTTCAGATTTAACATTGATGTCGGCCTCGATGACTTTCACCAATCCAGCGATGCCTTGCTCCCACGCAATCGCTTGTGCTTCATCATAGGTCAGGGAAGCATCATCTGAGATGATATATTCAACGTGCATTTCTTGCGCGTCTAGTAAAAATTTCTTTCTATCTTTCATTTGTTCCTCCAAATTTTAGGGGCAGGTAAGTGATGATTTAGCCCCTTACCTGTCCTTGATTTTTAAATTTCAGTTATGCGGCCATCAAAATCAAAAAGTGCAACTTTCATTGGCACGTATCCAATATCACCAATTCGGGGGTCATCTGCGCGAGCAGATCCGCTGATTTCTATTGTATATCCATCAAACATCGGGTGATGATATTCGGGGTGCATAATCGTTCCCTTTTCGATAATGCGGCCCTCAATGTAGCGGTCGGGTCGACCAGCCATAGGCTCAAAGTCATATGCGCGAATTTTTGTTCCGATTTCGTAGGCCATTTCTTTTTCCTCCATTTTTATTATGATTTGGCTAAGTCTGTTCCGAAAGCCAAGTTGATGCCGTAAGTGGCGGCATTGTGCGCGTAACGTGCGCGATGCTTTGCAACGCTCTGCGGCTGCTCTTTAGCGATGCGCTCATACTTGAGTGCTTGTGCGGCAAAATGCTCAATGGCTTTTGATCCATTGTTATCAAAGTCTTTCATTTTGCGGTTAAACATTTTGCGGGCTTTTCCCCATTTGCTTTCATATTTTGGATAAATGCTTGTCATTTTTTTCCCCTTTCGATGGTTACTGTGTAAATAAATGCCCTCATTATGTCAATATATTATTTACATATTGAGGGATTATTTAACCTTATGCATCATCAAGGGGGGCGGCGCAGGGGAAGCTCTCCCCGATTGCAATCATGCAATCAACCGCAGCAATCTTTGCATCTGAGAGGGTGGCATAGCTTTTGCCGCATAGGCTTTCGTGGACGCGGCCAACAAAGATGAAGCGGCCAGATGGGGCTTTGATGATATGGGTTTTCTTAAACATTTTTTTTCCTTTAGTTGCAAAGATCATATTCGTTTGTCTCGGTGATTTTGGTTACCTTGTAATCTCCACCGTAAGATTTAGAGCGGCGAGCCATGCGGCTGTGTGCCTCTTTCATCGTAAATCCAATTACAAAATCCGACACATTATCCAGACGATCAGGACGCCACATCTCAAACTTTACGAAGAACATTTTTTTAGCTTTGAGCTTCGCAACTTTACGAGCTTCTTTTGCAATTTCGGCAGCTTCTATAATCTTTGTCATATCTTCCTCCGTTGGTTTCGGGGCCGAAGCCCCTTCGATTTATTTTATTGTTGGGCGGGTAATATAAGTTTGCTTTACGCCCTCATATTCCTTGTGTTCTTTGATGCGGGCGACACATGAAATCTTTTCGCCTTTGCCCCACTTTTTAGAGCCTTTGTAAATGATCACGTTGTCATCGGCATCTTTACAGATGTTGATATAAGTATATCCCCACTGCCCCTCTAGGCTCACAACATGGTTGACTGTCAGATCCCAATCTAAGCGCTCTCCAGCCTTGCCTACATATTCGCTTCCAGCATCCCTAGCGGCCCACTCAGCGCGGCGCTTGGCATCATCAGCAATGATCTTACGAACCGCTAGAGTTTGACCCTCAGTAAGAGCGCCCCACTTTACGATGGCTTCTTGCATATCGTGCCAAAACCCTCTTGTTCTAGCTTCGTAAGCCTTTGCGTTTACAAAATCCCATAAATCAACCGCATCATCATTCGCTGCAAGCCACTTTCTGTAGCGAGTAGTGTTGGCGTTTTCCTTAATGCGGCGAGCGATTGCGGCCTCATAACGGTCATGATCTTCAATATATGGCATTTTTCTTCCTCCTTCTGAATTATGTGTATTTGAAATCAAAATATATGTCAACAAATTATTTACTGTGAATGTTGAATTTGACAGATTTCATTTCCACTGTATGTTTTGCAAAACAAGATCAGGGTTTTTATGACTATAAAAGAATGTGAATTTGTTGTTTCTGGGAACCCAGTTGGCAAGGGTCGGCCAAGGTTCACGAAAACAGGGCGCGTTTACACCCCAGCAAAAACAAAAGAATACGAGACAAGGGTTCGAAATTCAGCTTGGGCTGAAATGGCAAAGCAAAGACTAAAACCATCAGAGCGGCGCATGAGCGTCATCCTCACATCGTGCTTTGAAATCCCGAAGTCTTACAGCAAAAAACAAGTCTTAGAATGTCAGGCGGGCGTTCAAATCCCCAAGCGGGTCGATCTGGATAATCTTATCAAGTCGATTTTAGATGGCTGCAATGGAATTGTCTGGCACGACGATCATCAGGTTTGGCACGTTTCAGCGTTCAAGCGATATGTTGATGTTGATCAGGAACCGCACACCAGAGTTAAAATTCAGTGGGATCAGGGGTAGAATAAGACCAGTCGGGGCCATAGGTTTCACGCCATAGCTTTGGCTCTCTGTGCAGCGCTATTTTGCTTGTGTCGAACATCCCCTGATGATGGCCCTCACAAAGCGGGATTGACCTTCCATCTGCAACTTTATTGGTTCCAAACCTGTCATGAATTGGGTGGTGGGCTTGGGTCGGACTTTGCTGCACTTCCCCGAAGCGCTCGCAGATGCAGCAATTTTGCCGCCTGATCCACATCAGAAAACTAATGTCTTTTTTATTCTTGGGTTTCTTCAAGCCCATCGGGGGCTTTTTCATCAGGTTTGACATCATTTTCCTTTGAATTGCTGTGCTTGCAGTTTTCTTTTGGAGCCGCACCACACTTGCGGCATGGCTCATGCAAGCTTCTAAAAATCTGGCGGGTCATTTTTTATTTACCAAAAAGTCGTAATCTCCAGCGATGATTTCAGAAATTCTACCTTGATTGACGTTGTATTTTTCGGCCAACGCTCTTGTGCTGATCGAAGGGTCTTGCATATGGGAACGCAAAACTTTGTCTCTTATTTCTGCGGTGATTGGGTTTGCGGTTGCATTTGCTTTTTGCGCTTTGTGTTTTTTTCTAACCATATGGCGCAACGCAGCTTGAACTGATGCTCTAACGAACATTCGATCAGATCGTCCAGTTGCCATTTCATCAAGAAGGTGCTCCAATATTTGTCGCGCTCTGGGTATATCACTCATTTAAAAGCTCCATTGGATCTTGGCCTATTGCCTCGGCCAGCTTCATCATAGCCGTTTCAAAATAAACATTGAAATCTTGCTGGTTCATTTTTGACATAGCGATGCTGTCGGGAACGTAAAAAATCGCTCCTGTGATTTCGCTGATAATCCGCTGGTGATAGCCGCAGATCATTTTCAATTCTTTATGCAAGTGATCAGAAGTTGCCCACTTGCCTGTTGATCGAACAACAGCCCCAAGAATTGACCAGTAAAGTTTATGATGGTCTGGGGATCTTTGAGAGACTTCTGCAAGATCAAAAATTTGATTGTTTGGAAATTCAGATAACCGCTGCGCGTCATAAGATGTTGCGGGCTGAAACTGCCCATCTTTTAAAACAACGGTTATCTTAGGTTTTTCGCTTGCCATTATTTTTCTTTAACGATTTTCCAAATCGTGATGGAAGTTCCCCACTTGCCCATTGATTTTTTTCCGCTGTCGGTAATAAATCCAGCGTTTTTCAACTCACTTATTCTGGGCTGAACTGAAATTTCTGCGCGGTTCATGATCTGCGAAACTTGCTCTACAGTCAATTCTTTGCGCTCACGGAAAAGATCCAAGACCTTTTCCCGAATGGTGATTTTGCCCTTGCTGTTGAAGCTGGCGGCTTTCTTGCTCGCATCATTATTTTGATAGCCAATTTTTTCATCGGTGTATGGCATTTTTATTCCTCCAATTTATTGGCGGCGAGACAGCCCCGCCGCCCTCTCAATTTAACCCCCAAAAAGGCCAGATGATTTTTTCTTTCTTATTGGGAACCCAATTACGCCAGTTCCAATTTGAACCTCATCATCTTCGTAATTTCTACGATCAGCGAAGTGGTCAATCATCCACTCTTTTACTTGAGTTGTTTTGACCAAACCTCGCCCATATGAACCCTTCATTTCTTGAGAGTTTTTGCTACTTTTTGTGCTTAAAAGAGCGTAGCCTTCGGATGCGGCTCTAAGCACCAAAAATTCTTGCCCATCTGCGCGCTTTGCAAGTTGGAATATAAGCCTATCACCAACAGTTATTTTTGCTTGCTTTAAAAGGGGTGCGCTTATGTAGCAAGTTAATGCTGGAGATTTCCCGCTTTGAAGTTTAACCGTTGAGCCTGTTCTTCTTTCAGAGATTGGCAATATTTCGTCTATGATTTCAAAATCCATTTTTCCATCCACTTTCGGAGTTATTTTTTTTGCGGGTGATGATTTCTTAAAAAGGAATTTCATCATCTTGGTAATCAGAGTTTCCGCTTGCCTCTGATCCTTGATTTAAATTTTGCCCTCCTGTTTGAGATTTTGCTTGCCCTTGAAGCGTCACTTCTGAAACTTCAATTTCCATGTAAGTTCTCCCCTCGTATTCGCGGGTATCAAATGACCCACTAACACAAACGGAAGTTCCTTTTTTGATGTAGGATGAGAGGCGCTCGCCCCTCACCCCCCACATTGAGCAGTTGAACCAGATGGTATGCTCGTTTTCACCCCAGCCCGCTTTGACCGCGACTGAAAATCCAAGAACACTTTTACCCGTCTGGGTCTGTCGGATAGTGCTATCTTGCCCAACATTACCCGCAATGGTGATATTTCTCATTTATTGGGTTCTCCAAATTCTGAGTTCACCGCCCTCAACTTCGCGCTTTGCAACCGACATATTGAGCCGCCGCGCTGTTTGGTAAAGTGAATTAAACTTCACCTGATCTGTAGCAATGAAGCTGTCGCCGACTTCCATTTGCTCCAGAATTTTGACCATTGCCCCTGATCTTTTTGCTTCGGGCATTGGAATACCTTTTTCGATTTGAACATTTACTTCTTTCATGGCTTATTCTCCTATCGCCAGTTTAAGTGCTTGACGCACCTCCAAGCCTTTGGGCTTGTCCATTTGCTCCAAAGCAAAAATTTTGCTTTCAAGCTCAATCTCCTTATCCCGCAGCAATTCGGGATTTTTTGATTTTATCCAAGAAATCATCCCATCACGCATTTGAGATGCGTTGGGCTTTTCTTGTGGCTTCTTCGCGGGTGGGTTTGATGCTTTGTTACCATCATCGTCACTCGCATCTTCGTCAGGCTCTATACCGGCCAAACCCAGAAGCCCGTAACGCTTCGCATAGGTCATTGCGCTGCCGAAGCCTTGCATATTGTTTTTGTCGATTATCAAATAAACGCGGCTTTCAAAGCTCTGGCCCGTGACATGATGAAAGGACGTTTCGACAAAATGCCCAAGATCATCTTTGCCAGCGCGTTGCACCAGAGCGAAGCCATTGGCTTGCAGCGCGGGCATTACAGCCTTGAACACCGATTGAAGGCTCGCATACTTATTTTTGAAATGAGGGTTCACGCTGTCCTTGGGTGGCGTTCCCATTTCGTCTTGTGCCTTGATTAAAGACTTTACTGCTTCGCTCATTATTTCATCCTTATGCTAATAGATTGCGAGCCCATGTTCAGAATGGCCCCGTCGATAACCTCGCCCGCTTGAAGCAATTTTTTAATTGCAGCCTTGTCAGGGGTTACAGTTGTTTTGCAGAGTTGGGTTGGGATCTTTGTTTGATCCGCAATTAAAACTCTTTCAACGCCATCCCGCAGCGATATTGTGGCAAGAGCGTGAGGAATTTTCTTTTGTTGGGTTGCCAACAATATAATTTTTAAAGCTCGCTTAATTGCTTCTTTCCTCGATCTAACAGCATCACGGCGCTGTGTGTATTTCAGTATCATATGATCGAGCTTTGCTTCGTCCCCCTCTGCGGTGACAAGATCCTCTAAGGCAGATCCAACCATATCCATGACATTGGTTTCGCCATCCAGAGTATCCCAAAACGTTTCGAGATCGTCTTTGTATTCAGCCAGTTGCTCAGACAAATATGCCAATTCTGATGAATGAATTTTCATGACTGTGCCTCTAAAATCTGCGCGTCATAATCTTTGCAGGCTCTATTTATTGCTTCCTCAATAAATGAGGCCGCATATGGGGGGAATGCTTTTGAAAGAAGCTGGGCATGACTGATTTTGCCAGCGTCTAATTCTTCAAATAAAGCCAATGTATGCTTTGCAATATCGGCCACTAAAACCGCCTTAATGGCGGCAGGGGTGGGGTGTGACATTTTTTTCTCCATTTTTATAATCACCAACGTAATGTGATTGGTATTCTTTTTCAAGATTATTTTTTATTTTTTTATATTTCATTTCTGAATAAGGTAAATGCTACTGTATATACGGTATGAACATAATGGGCATATATGGACGCATTTAGCTCTATCTATATACAGTAGGATCCATTGGGCTCTATGTAGATACGCATACGACACCACTATATGTAGATCTCTATCGAGAGCGTATAATTTTTTACATATGCAAAGTTGACATCGAGGTTTTTCTCCGATAGAGAAAAAAGGCGCTGATTAAAAAAACCAGCGCCAAGTAAAAATGGAGGAGGGATGTGTCGCACCCCAGCCGCAAGGTAGGTCATCCTTCCACTTAAATCAATGGAGGATAATATATGTCACATTTTATGACCGCCCTTGCAATGAAGCAAAAAGGTTTAAAGCCATCCGCAAAGATCGTTCTTTATTGGCTCGCAGATCACCACAATGGCGAAACAGGTGATTGCTTTCCCAGCCACAAGAGGCTCGCGGATTTATGCGAAATGTCGCGGCAATCTATAATAAATAACATCAAATCTTTGGAAGATGCTGGGCTGATCCGAAAGTCGGCAAGGGTTCGTAATAATAACTCAAAGACCGCCAATGCCTATGAGTTGTTACTTTCTGATCTTTCAGCGTCACCAGCCCATGTCAAAAATTTGGACAACCCATGTCAAAAATCTTTACATGGGGATGCCAAAAAATTGGACAACCATAACCTTGTAATAAATAACCTTGGAATAGAACCAGTGTATTCTGTAGCCATTGCCTTTGAAGCTTTTTGGAAAGTTTACCCAAGGAAGGTCAAGAAGGCTGTCGCAAAAGAACAGTTTTCAAAAGCTTGCCAAAAGCATAAGCTCCAAGAGATTATGGACGGGGCTAAGGAATACGCTCAAAGCGTAGAGGGCAAGGACAAGAAATATATTCCCCATCCAAATAAATGGCTTAAAGATGAGCGATGGAGCGATGAGGTCGAGCATCATTCTAAGCAAGTTGATGCAGAGTTTCGGGGAATGGTAAATGATATTGCGGGGAATTTCTAAATGTTACCAGCTTTGAAAACCACAGTTATGTCAAATGATGAGCGCAGAAAGCATAGGGCGCTTATCGTAATCAAATGCAAATCAATGTTGGCCCGTTTCTATGAGGCAAATCTTGACCCAGTTATTCGCAAGGAAATTTATACTGGGTGGGTCGAGGCTTTAGAAGATTATGAAATGCGTGAGATAGATGCCGCTTGCAAAAGACATCTCTCCGAAACCCCCAACAGGAGGCCGCATGAGGGCCATATAAAGGCTATGATCATAAAGGCCAGAGGAGAGCGCATGAAGCGATTGCCCCCCGTCAGGGAGCCTTGCAGCGCCTCTGAGGTTAGGCCGGAAATATCTGATGAGGATCGGGAGGCCAGAAGAAAAGCGGCTGATAGGATCATGAAACAATTTGGGTTTGGCAAATAAAAATATTTTGTTAAAGTGGGGCGTGGACGCTTATTCGCCTGAGCCTCACAAACTGGCTCCCCTTAGCTAGGATACGCACTGCGATAGGGGAGCTTTTTTAATTGGGAGAAGAAAATTGGGAAACTGGCCCGCTGATAAAATCACGCATAGAAAAGTTACGAATTTAGTTCCATATGCCAGAAATAGTCGAACTCATAGCGATGAACAGGTCGCTCAAATCGCTGCAAGCATAAACGAATGGGGTTTTACGAACCCAATATTAGTCGATCCAGATGGAGAGATAATAGCGGGCCACGGACGATTGTTAGCGGCGCAGCGGCTTGGTATTGACGAAGTTCCCACCATGACCGCTGTTGGATGGACGGAAGCGCAAAAGCGGGCTTACGTTATAGCGGACAATAAATTAGCTTTAAATTCTGACTGGGATATGGAGCTTTTAAGGATAGAACTTGATGATCTTTCAGATTTAAATTTTAGCATGGATCTTGTGGGATTTTCTCCAGATGATCTTGAAATGTTAAATTTTGACAGCGATGCAGAGGCAGAAATGCCAGATTTAAAGGATGGCGATAGGGAACCGTTCCAGCAAATGACTTTCACAATGCACGACGATCAAATTGAGCAAGTGAAAGAAGCGATGGAAAAGGCTAAAAAGATGGGGCCATTTGTTGATACAGGAAATGAAAACGGTAACGGAAACGCCATTTCAAGAATTTGCGAGATCTTCAATGGCCTCAGCTAAAAATCTCTTAATTAAGCCAATTTCAAGTGCAGCGGCGACTAAAGTTGTAAAAGCAATTCATTATAGCGGAAAAGTTGCAGCAAATTCACAGCTTCATTTTGGTGTATTTTGGAACGGAAAGCTTGAGGGGGCAATGCAGTTTGGCCCTTCGTTGGATAAAAGAAAAACCCAAGCGCTTGTGACGGATACTAAGTGGAACTCTTTTCTTGAATTAAACAGGATGGCGTTTTCTGAGGTTCTTCCGCGAAATAGCGAAAGTCGCGCCCTAAGCGTTGCAATGCGGCTTATCAAGAAACATTATCCGCACATTGATTGGATTATAAGCTTTAGTGATGGAACGCAGTGTGGAGACGGAACAATATATCGGGCGGCTGGATTTCACCTTACTTCTATAAAGAAAAATACAAGTATTTGGGAAGCGCCAAACGGAGAAGTTTCTACGGATCTCTCTTTAAGGCTTGGGCAGCAAAATAAAACAGTAAATAAAACATCAGTGACCAAAGGGAAATCAATAACGCAGACGGGCGCGTCTTCAATGAAGCCATTTCGTGAAGCTGGATATAAGCCAAAGCAGGGCTTCCAGTTAAGGTATGTTTATTTCTTAAATAAAAACGCAAAGGAAAGGCTTACAGTTCCCATCCTTCCATTTAGTGCAATTGACGAGGCTGGCGCGGGAATGTACAAAGGTGAAAGGCGTGGAAAGTAGGCAATGGTTTTTTCCCAATTTCACAGCGGCGGTGCGACACCGACCTCCACGCTCCAATCTAATAAATCAAAAATTGCAGATATGTGCAGAATTTCCAAATTTTGTAACTGCATAGATCATTGTGCGCTTACCATCAAATTGCGCCGCGTATTCTTGAGCAGCCTCAATGGTGTCAAAATCTTTTCTTGATCTTTTCCCGCTTATGATCCGAACCGCTGTAAAAAGTGTGCCAGCTTCTAAGCATTGCTTTTCATATTCATTTAAGGTCATATCGCTTCTCCCAATTGATGATTACATGTGTAGCACACCAGTCAGGATGAGAAAGAAAATTCACGGAATATCAATGTGGTTTCACCATTCAAAATTTATGCTATAAAGGTATTGTTTACGACAGAGGGTCAAAGTGATGGATGACGAAACAGAAGAATTTGAGCCGCAAAATAAGCGTGGCCCTAAAGGACCGTCAAAAATACTTACAGATCAAGACTTTAACATGCTTTTAAGTATGGTTCGCATCCAGTGCACGCAAACCGAAATATGTGAAATCTTGGGAATGTCAGATACTACTCTGAACCGAAGGCTTAAAGAACGAGATTATGAGAATTTTGAAGACCTCTATAAAAAGCACAATTCGGAAGGAAAGATGAGCCTGAGAAGGTTTCAATGGCAAGCGGCAGAAAAGGGTAACGCAACCATGCAGATTTGGCTTGGTAAACAGTATCTTGGTCAACGGGATAAGATCAACGCAGAATTGACTGGTGAAGGCGGCGGGCCAATTATTACAAGAGTAGAAAGCTTTTTCGTTGAGCCACCTTCAAGCGATTGATCAGGGTGTAATATCCTTTGCTCATCCAGCGTGGTCTCGCCCGTTGTTTGAAGGGGATCGTGGTCGGCCAAGATATAGGGCAGCAAAAGGTGGGCGAGCTTCTGGAAAGTCGCCCTTTTTTGCAGAAATATTGATCAAGCGCATGATTGAAAACCCAGATACTAAGGCAATATGTATTCGGGAAGTTCAAAGATCCTTGGAATTTTCGTCGAAGCAACTTTTAGCAGATAAAATCATATCAATGGGTTTGCTCCATTATTTTGAAATACAGCAAAATCGTATCCGTTCTGTTTTTGGCGAGGGGATAATAATATTTCAAGGTATGCAAGATCACACTTCCGATAGCGTGAAGTCTTTGGAAGGGTTTGATATTGCTTGGTGTGAGGAAGCCCAGTCTTTGTCGAGCCGCTCTATTGAGCTTTTGGATCCTACAATAAGAAAAGAAGGGTCAGAGATTTGGTTTAGTTGGAACCCCTATAAAAAAACCGATCCAGTTGAAGAATTTTTTAGAGATAACGACCAGTCAGTTCTAGTTCACGTAAATTATTTGGAAAATCCTTTTTGCAGCGAGAACATTAAAGAGATGGCTGCGCGGTCTAAAGCTCAAAATATTTCAAAATACAATCACGTTTGGCTGGGTGATTATATGAAGGACGTTGAGGGCGCTCTTTGGAAAGACCCAATGATAAGGAAAGCGCAAAATTTTGATGAAGTTCCTCAATTGGAAAGAATTGTAGTTGCTATAGATCCAGCCGTGACTGCAAAAGAGAACAGTGATGAAACGGGAATAATAGTTGCGGGCAGATTGGGCGAAAGGTTTTTTATTTTAGACGATTTGAGTTTGAGGGCATCCCCAGACACTTGGGCGCGAGCAGTTGTTGAAGCATATCACCATTGGAACGCCGACAGAATTGTTGCAGAAGTAAACAACGGTGGCGATTTGGTTGAAAAAGTGATAAGAACTATAGACAGAAGTGTTCCCTATACACCCGTCAGGGCGTCGAGGGGTAAGATATTAAGAGCGGAGCCAATAGCGGCTTTATATGAGCAAGGGAAAGTTTCCCATTGTGGAGAGTTTAGGGAACTTGAGGATCAAATGACCAGTTACACCCCACTTTCAAAAAAGTCTCCTGATCGTTTGGATGCTTTAGTTTGGGCTTTAACTGAGTTAAGCAGATCAACAGGTCAAGCCGTTTGGAGAATTAGCTGATGGGTATTTTGGACAATATAGCGGCGATCTTAGGACGCAATCAGTCTTTTGAACGGAAAGAAGCTCCGCAAATCCACATTAGCGGGCCAACATATAGCGGAACAAAAAAAGATAATTTCAGAAGTTTTGCCCAAGAAGGCTACAAAGAAAACGCGATTGTTTATCGGTGCGTGAACGAGATTGCTAATGGCGCGGCTTCGATCCCTTTCTGTGTTTATCAAGACGATATAAAGCTAGAAGCCCATCCCTTGATTTCGCTTCTTGAGCGGCCAAACCCATTACAAGCGGGCGTTGAGTATTTTCAAAGCCTTTATTCATATTTGCTTTTGTCTGGGAACTCTTACGCTCTGCAATCCGATGTAAATGGAGCGCCTAGAGAGTTGCACATTTTGCGCCCAGATCGAATTGAAATAGAACCAAGCAGCACGGCAATTCCAAAATCTTATAAATACAAGCTCGGCCAAGAGGTGGTGAAAACCTACCCCGCCGATCCAGTGACAGGGGCGGCAGAGGTAAAGCATTTTAAGCTGTGGAACCCCTTGGACGATTATCAAGGGCTTTCTCCATTAGCGGCGGCGGCATTGTCAATTGATCAAAACAACATGGTTTCAAAGCACAATATTGCACTTCTGGCTAACGGAGCGAGGCCATCAGGCGCTATTGTGTTCAAGCCCGCCGACGATGCGGGCAATCGCTTGATGCTGTCGGATGGGCAGCGTGAACAGTTGCAAAGCGATCTTGCCAATAGGTTCAAGGGCGTGAACAATGCAGGGCGTCCAATGTTGCTTGAAGGTGATTTTGATTGGAAAGAGATGGGCATGTCCCCCAAAGACATGGATTTCATGAGCCAAGCAAACATGACCGCAAAAGATATTGCGCTGTGTTTCGGGGTTCCATCTCAATTGATCGGAATACCAGACGCTCAAACCTATGCGAATGTTCAAGAAGCAAGACTGGCTCTTTATGAAGAAACCATTATTCCTTTGGCGCGTAGGATTGAAAGCGATTTGAACGAATGGCTGGCCCCAGCGTTTGGAGATGATATTTCAATTTCATATGATATTGATGCCATTCCAGCGATGACAGAGCGGAGGCGTAGGATTTATGAAAATGTTACTGCGGCGGTTAGGGATGGGATTATATCTCGGAATGAAGCGCGTGAAAGATTGGGTCTTGAACCCATTTCGGGCGGTGATGAGGTATTCATTGCGGCAAACTTGTTCCCACTGGGTGGCCCCGAAGTGGCAGAAGATGAGGGCCAAGATCCAGAGGAAGCGGGCAAAGAAGCCTACGGCGAAACCGAAGTAAAAAAAAAGAGTGAAGTAGCCAAGGACACTTTCACAACCAGAGCCGAAGCATCAGCGCGGGCCTCTGAAATTGGGTGCGTTGGAACTCACCAACATACAGTTGACGGTGAGGCGGTGTTTATGCCTTGCGACACTCACGCAGAATATGACCGATTGGCTAAGGATCTTGACCGATATGCCAGCCCCGAAGATATGCGTCACCGCAGAAAAGAAAACGATGACGAAGAAAAAGCTGAAAGCGATGTAAATACAACGCCTACCGATGCTATGGCAAAGAACGCGGAGCGCGGTTTAAATCTTCGCAAAGAATACGGACGCGGTGGAACGCAAGTTGGAGTTGCGCGGGCCAATCAGCTTAAATCTAAGGAGCGTCTAAGCCCCAGAACCGTCCGTAGGATGCACAGTTATTTTTCCAGACATGAAGTTGACAAGCGAGCGGAAGGCTTCCGAAGGGGCGAGGCTGGTTGGCCTAGCGCGGGCTTGGTGGCTTGGCTTCTATGGGGTGGTGATGAGGGCCAGAGTTGGGCGGCTCGCAAGGTCAAGGAGTTAGATAAAGAACGTGATAAGGCTCAAGAGTTGGCTGCATATATGGAAGATTTGCAGATTGAGGAAAAAGCGCCGACTAAAATCTCAGAGGCAGTCAAAAAAGGTTTAGCCGAAAAGGTGAAAGACCATAACGAGGAACATGGCGATAAAAAGGGCAAGAGGGTCACGCAGCGAATGCTAGAGGCCGTTTTTCGTAGAGGCGTTGGCGCTTATAATACAAACCCATCTTCGGTGCGTCCAAGCGTCAATTCTGCGGATCAATGGGCTTACGCTCGCGTGAATGTATTCTTGCAAGCCGTAAGGACAGGGAAATATAAAAGCGGAAAGTTTGATACTGATCTTTTACCAGAAGGGCATCCTCTAAAATCCAAAGATAAGAAGTAAATCAGGTTTCTTCTGGGGGATCTTCTGTGAAGATGCGCTTGTATTCTTCTTCTGTGATGATCCCGTATTCTCTGGCCCCACCCGCTAAGATCATGGCCCAATGCTCACCATCACGGCCCTCAAGAGCGAAATCCAATCCTAAAGAAGCTTCTTCAACGATATATGCTTCAATGCAGTTGTAAGCCTCATCAAGTTCTTTATCTTGGCCTTCAAGTTCTAAAAATTTATAAGCGGCCAATCCTCTCATGAGATTAATAGTCCTAGAGTTTTCTGGGCTGAACATTTCCATAGGCAAAACTCGCATCTTAAATTCTGGGTCATCCAAATCGCCCAATCCTATAATTGCCTTAACGTAATCTGAGAACCTTTCGGCCCTCAGAATAAATTGCTCCGATACTTTCATTATGCCCACCCCATGCTAACCGCAAAGATCCAGCCTACAGAAGCAGCACAGATCACCGCAAAGATAATTGCATCTTGCTTCCATTTTGTCATAACGTCCACCTCCCATAATCAGCGGCCTTCTCATCCATGAAACAATGGCCGCAAGCTACGAAGCTACTTTTGAACCACTCGCGGAAGGTTTCACCCTCATGCTTGATTTCCTCAAAGTAGATTTTCAGAGCGGCAAGATCCTCACCGCTCAATTCAACTGTATGCTCAATTTTAATTTTCATATTTAACTTCCTTCAAGTCTATTTTAACACATAAATCATTGAGGCTGGTGGAAACGATTGGCGGCTGTTTATCTCTATAAGCTTTCCAGATGGTTTGATTGTACATCATTCGAGATCCGCTATTGATCCTCCATCCTCGGTATTCCCAAGGATGGTCAAGATCACCTTTGCGTCTGGTTTTTTTTAATTTGGGTTTCATTACCAAACCTCCCCTTCCTCCATGAAATCAATGGCGTCATAAATTCCCAGCGGAGCGGAAAGAGATCCATCGTCCATGATGCGGCGGGTGGCGAAAGTTTTCGCGCCGTGATGCGACAGCCAGCGCTTGCCGATCTTCATGGCTGTGGTCGGGCTAAGAGCGTCGAACTCTAGCAGCGTGTTTAGGTGGTCAAGCGGCCCCTCAATGGTGGGCTCCACCTCTACATGGATGACGCACTTGTTGCCTTTGCGGGCTCTTATCTTGCCATCCAAGCGCTCCAAGCGCTTTTTGGCAGCTTCGTCAGAAAGAAGAAATGAAATTGAATGTGGCATTTTTACCCTCCAAGGTTATGGGGGATTTCTCCCCCGTTTGATTTATGCGGCCAGTTTATAAGGCTTCTCGTATTTGCCGATGTTGATGGCGATGTAATGGCTTCTATGAAAATAGTCGCTCATGCTGTCATCATTGTTGAAGAAGTCTGGCCCTTCCATAGCGGCAATTAGCTCCTTCAAGAAATCGCGGGCAACTGGGTGATCAGCATAATGCTCGTCAATCCAATAAGTGTTGACCTGATAGTCAAGCGGGTGCTTCATATCGAAAGCGATCGGCCCCTCCTTGAGCGTCACAATCAAAGTCATGTGATGACGAACCGCTATGCTTGCCTTCATATCGTATTTTTTTAGAACCGCCTTAATGGCTGGCGCTAAAGTTTTCTTTTTTTCTTGATTAATATAAGCCATTTATTTCCTCCGTTTCTTATGACTTTTGTGTGCAGTATTTTTGCCATAATGTCAACAATATATTTACAAATAATTGACACTATGGCTTTTTAATTAATCCAGAGCTTCTTCATATCGGTTCATGAAAACAGCCATCGCAACCGATAGATCCTTGAGACTTGCGCGTTCCGCACATTCCCTGATCGTGACCCAAGGGTGGGGTTTTCCGTGAGGGTAAACTCGCGATTTAAGGTCGCTTACTGGGGCATCGGCTGGGTCTGCATCAGTAGAAGCTATAGGGGCGTCCGCAAGCGAGTAGCCCGAAAGCCTCTGAATGATGGGAGCCAAAATAGCGGCAACCTCATCAGGCGATGCCCTATTGCTGGTCGCTGATTTTTCGATCAGGTCGAGATAGTCGCACATTTTGGCAACGCGGCCATGATTTGAATTGTTAGAAAAGTTTGACATTTTTTTGCCTCCATAGGCTGTTGAAATTATAAGAGAGCGGGTGCGACTATTGCCGCGTTGATTATGAGAATGACGATGACCTTGTAGATCAGCGGCAAAGTCTCGAACCAAACAAAGATCCTGTCCAGCATTTTTTTCCTCCTTTCATTTCCCTCCCTAGATTGATGGGTGGGGCCGAAGCCCCGTTCTAATTTTTAAAAGAAAGTGTTTTTGGCAGCGCATAAAAAAGCAATTCCGTCAAAAGTCGCTTGGAGCCAGTTGCCTTCTGCGGCGCTCATGAAAAAGCATGAAAGGCTGTCCATTGCTGCTACCGCTGCCTCTGCGTCTTTGATGATTGTCTTGGCTGTCATTTCGTTTCTCCCTCTCTATGTAAACAGGTGTACAGGTTGCTGATAAAGGTGTCAACAATTTATTTACAAAAAAGAGAAGTAATAACAAATTAATTTGGGTGGGGGATTGCTCCCCCTTTCCCTTATATCGCTGCCTCCTTTTCTCTTGCTAGGGCATCAGATGCAGCCATGATCACGGCCAGCGGCGTAATCTTTCCATCCAGATAATAAAAGCAGCGCGTGAAGGTCGTGCCATGCTCGTTTGTAACAAGATGGGGGGTCGCGCTAACTGGAAGCCCGCCGAATAATCTTCCGATTTCGATTGCCTCATAATATTTTGCCATCCGCTTTTGGATCATTTCATGAACCGTCTTTGTTACCTCCTTGTGCTTTTTTTCAATCCTGTCGCTCTTGGGAGCGGGCTTGATCACTTCCATTTCTTTCAATTCTGCGCGAAGGGCCACAAGCTTCTTGATGTCGGCATGAAGCGCGGCGTCAAATAGGCGCATGTGCTTTTCGCGGATTTGATAAAGATCAAAAGGGATTTTCCAGCTATCTTCGCGTGAAAGGTGATCTAAAGAAAACCTAACGTTTGCATCTCGGATAATTTGGTAAGCTCCGCTGACGTATGCCATTGCGTCTTTCTTATGCGACTTAGCGGCAAAAGTTCCATCCTCTTGGATCAGGCTGAAAGCTCTGTCCAGATAGTCTTGAATTTTTTTAGCTCCCATAATGTGCATTTTTCTTCCTCCTTTTCTTCATTATGTGTAATTCAGCACCGCCTATGTGTCAACAATTTATTTACAAATATATTAATGATACTGGGATTATCTAATAAAATCAATAACTTAGCTATTATCTTTTTTTGATAAACTAAGCGTGGTATAAGGGTTTATGGCTTTTCCAGTATACATAAAAGCGGGCAAAACTCGCCTCTCAATCGCTAAAGAGATCAGGGAAGTGAACCGTTTGCGGATGGGTTATGAGAAAAGCATGGCGCGAAAGCTCCAAAGCCTTTTCCTCAAGACAGCCAGACAAGCGGCCAAGGCTTATGAGGTCGGAAGCAATATCGAAGCGGCCACAAGGGATCTTGAGGCAGAGCTTGGGGCTGTATTTAGGGCGACATATACAAGCGTGATTGATAAGTTTGCCAGCCGTGTCACAGAGAGCAGGAAAGCAGAGAGCCAGTTTCAAAGTCTGATCTTTCAATATTACGCAAGAGAGGGCGCATCAAAGGTTAGCGGCGTTGCGGCAACAACCAGACGGGGCATTTTAAAGGCCATACAGCTAGGGGAAACTGAGGCGCTAGGGGTCGATAAGACAGCCAAGTTAATCGTTGATCGCACGGGCGGCACAATAGGGCGCTCAAGGGCGGCAACTATTGCTAGGACAGAAACCCATGCGGCGGCGTCTTTCGCTACTGACGAAGCAAACAGGGAGCTACGGTTGCCAGCCCAAAAGAAACGCTGGGTTTCTGTGGGCGATGCAAGAACACGGCCAAGCCATGCAGCGGCCAACGGCCAAGAGGTCGGGATTGATGAGCCTTTCATCATCAGGGATAAGGGCGCTGAAATAGAGATGAAGTATCCGCACGATGGATCTGGCGGCGCTTCAAATAATATTAATTGCAGGTGCTTGGCAATTTATTTCACTGATGAAGATGATCTATTTGACGATGGCGGCTCTGTTCAAGAAATTGAACCTGTGGCGATAGATGAGCCTGTGGCTGCGGTTATTCCACTTGCTCCGCGAATAGCCATATCTGACTTGATCACAAATGTTAAAAGCAAAAAGAAATTAAAGGAATATGACGATAAGATTAACGATTTTACCAATGATCAGCAAAAAAGAATTTTCGCAAAATATGACAGGCCGAACCAAATTAGAAATAGGAAGGGAAAATATTTTTCTCAATCTAGAACGCTAGACGCTGCGGTAACTGGCGAAGTATTAGAGCATGAATATGGCCACCACTTTGACCATATGTTTGCTAGTAAGGCGTTCACTGGACGGAATAAGTGGTTCTACTCAAATCAAGATAAAGACTTTCAATTAGCATTTATTGAAGATAGCGCAGAGTTAGGGCTTGGGGAACGTGGCGTGGATTTTGATGGAATTTTAGGCCATCGTTTGGCAGAAGGATTTGATGAAAAACTTCCAGCTTATAAAGAATTTTTGTTTAAAAAAGTTCAAAAGATGAAAAAAAGGAGAAGCGGAACCTATCTTGTGACTACTGTCGAGAATAAATTTGATGGCGCAACTGCAATTTCAGACATCATTGACGCTATGACTTCGGGTTATTTTCAATCTAATCACTATGTTTTCGGTCATGGGGTTAGATATTACAAAAGATATGGGAGCAAATACATTGAAACCTTTGCGAATTTATTCGCCTTATACGGAAGGCCAGAAGCGTGGAAGGAAGCCCAAAGGCTTTTCCCGCGCACCACAAAAAGATTTCAAGAAATAATGGATGAGTTCGATGATAAGCGATGAGCAATACCAAATAAGGCTTAATTCTGCGATTGAAGATGAGGATTGGGTATCTTTATATCGGGATCTTTTCGGCCCATTGCCAGAAGGATTTGGTGAAGATTGGGGGTTTTTCCCAATCGAAAAAGTAGCTGACGCCGTGATTGACAGGAAGCCAATCAAAATAAAGTCACCATCTCTCAGAGATAGCGTGGTGCTTTGATGTATCGTCATTATTCAATGGTGGTTTAAATTACTTCTACAATATGATAGATTGCGAATAATGAAAACGTGAGGACGCTCACTATGCCGTTACCAAAGCCCAATAGTGGCGAAACAGAAGCAAATTTTATGGATCGCTGCATGGGCGATGATAAGGTCGTTTCTGAATATCCCAGTAGAACCCAACGGGCAGCGGTTTGCTTGTCCAGTTATGGCAAGTCAGAACCAAAGGAAAATGAAATGAGTGATGAAATCGAGTTCAAAGACGAAACACTTGATGTGAAATTTGACATCAAGGCAATGGACAGGGATGAGGAAAAGGGTGAGTTCAGCGGTTACGGCTCTATCTTCGGAAACAAGGATCTTGGAAACGATGTCGTCGTTGAGGGTGCATTTGCTAAGTCTATCGGGCGCAAAGGCGCGAAGGCTGTCAAAATGCTTTACCAGCACCGCGCAGATGAACCTATTGGGGTCTTTGACGAAATCATTGAGGATGATCGTGGCCTTAAAGTCAAAGGACGTTTGGCTATGGGAACCCAGCGAGGCCGTGAAGTTTATGAATTAATGAAAATGGGCGCGATTGACGGCTTATCTATTGGCTATCGCGTCGATGCAAAGGGCTACGATTACGATGACAAGCGCAAACGCCGTTATTTAAAATCAGTAGACCTTATGGAGATTTCTGCCGTAACCTTTCCTATGAACCCCAAAGCTAGGGTTTCAGCGGTAAAGAGCGACAGAACAGTCCGTGAATGGGAAGAAGTCCTGCGGGATGCAGCGGAACTTTCCAGAAGCGAGGCGAAAGTTGCAGCTTCGGCTGTAGCAAAGGCACTGGAACAGCGGGATGCTGGCGCTCAGGAAATGCCTTCTGAACTGGTAAGTGAGTTAGATCGCTTAACCAATATCCTTAAATCCTAAACAGAAAGGTTGATTGTCATGGATGATAATCTCAAAACTTATCTGGAAGGACTGAACGGTGCTTTTGAGGAATTTAAAGCAACAAACGATCAGCGCCTTGCAGAAATCGAAAAGAAAGGCGAAGCCGATCCGTTGGTTGAAGCCAAATTGTCAAAGATCGAAGCCGATCTTGACCGCTTTGAAACTGTAAACCAAAAGCTGGTTCAGCAAGAAAAAGCTTCCGAAGGTTTCGCTGAGAAGCTTGACGGTATTGAAACCCTCTTGAAGCGTCCAAATTCTGGCGTTGAAACCAAGAGCGTTGATATTGCTGTTAAGGCTTGGGATACTTTTATGAGAAAAGGCAACGAAGGCTTAGACGCCGACGAAGTTAAAGCTCTGACAGTTGGAACAGCCGCCACAGCGGGTAACTTGGCACCAGAGGAATATGTTGCTGAGTTAATCAAGATCGTGACTGAAATCTCACCAGTTCGTTCTGTTGCTCGCGTTCGCGCTACAACCTCCAAAGAAATTGAAATCCCCACAAAGGATGCAAATTTCGCGGCGGCTTGGACTGCGGAAACTGGCACACGGTCAGAAACCACTGGTTATTCAACAACCTTGAACACTATCGCCACTCATGAGCTTTACGCTCTGGTCGATATTTCTTCAATGTTGCTGGAAGATAGTGCTTTCAACATGGAAGCGGAAATGAACCAAGAGTTCGCAGAGCAGTTTGCCAAAGGCGAAGGCGCAGCGTTCATTTCTGGCAATGGCACAAACAAGCCAACAGGTATCACTAACGGGAACACCGTTGCACACACCGCCACAGGTGCAGCATCAGCGGCAATCTCTACTGATAACCTGATGGATTTGGTGCACGGCTTGAAATCAGAGTATGCAGCTAATGCTACAATGATGTTCAACCGCGCAACTTTGGGCATTATCCGTAAGTTGAAAGACACAGCGGGCCAGTACATTTTCCAAACTGGTTTCTCTGGTCAGTCTGGCGCTCCAAACACAATCATCGGTATCCCATATGTGGAAGCCCCTGATGTAGCAGATGCGGCGTCTGGCGCAAAATCTGTTCTCATCGGTGACTTCCGTCGTGGATATATGATCGTTGATCGTGTTGCGCTTTCAGTATTGCGTGACCCATACAGCCAAGCGGCAACGGGCCTTGTCCGTTATATCGCTCGCCGCCGTGTCGGTGGTAAAGTGGTTCTTGCCGAAGCTATGCGCGTTTTGAAACACGCAACTTCATAAACTAAGCGGGGGGGGCATCTTTGCCCCTCCTATCCACAAGGGTTTGATATGAAAAAAGTTGTAATGACGCACAGCGTTGTGGGAGAAGCCAACGCGGATGGAACAAGCGCAAGGCGTTATTTGATAGGGGAAGAATTACCCCTTGAGAAAACTTGGGAAAAAAAGATTGCAGCGGATATGATCGCAAGAGGCGCAGCAATGGAAATCCAAGGCAATGTTGAAGTTTCAGAGACAAAAAAGAAACCTCGCGCAAAAAAGAAAACAGATTGAAAAAGGAATATAGGCCATGTCAGGTTTGGAAGAAGTCACAGGCCCAACCGTTGAGCCTATAAGCCGAATTGAGGCAAGAGAGCATTTGCGCCTTGATGATGATGTAGACGATGCTCAAGTAAGAGCCTATACCTTAGCGGCTAGAATGTGGGCCGAAAATTACACAGGCAGGGCATTAATAACTAGAACCTTCGCTCAATATTTAGACGGGTTTACTCAGATTGACACACCGCTTTGGGAGGGTTGGAAAACTGGCCCTGATATTGTTAATTACAGAAACAATATTGAACTAGCTATGGCCCCTGTTGTTTCTGTTGCTCATGTAAAATATTTCACAAAAGACAATACAGAGACCACTTGGGCAAGCTCCAATTATTATATTGACGCAATAAGATCTCCAGCCAGAATTGTTCTGCGGGATGGTGCGAATTATCCAACGAACCTTCGATCAGTAAATGCTCTAAAAATAACTTTTGATGCTGGATATGGAACAACTCCAAATTCTGTCCCTGAGCCTATAAGGGTAGCAATGTTGCAGTATGTTGCTTTTTTATATGAACACAGGGGGGATTATGAAAACTCTCAATCTACAAGTCCTCCCAAAATATTAACGCAACTTTTGCAGCCATATCAAATAATGAGGTTTTCCTCTACGCCGTATAAATCTTTACCATTGGTAGGAATTGGGTAAATGAAGATTGGGGCAATGCGATATAAGGTGCAAATCCAAAGCGCCTCAAGAACATCCGATAGTGGCGGTGGCGCTTCTGTTGCGTGGTCAAAAGTTGCAGATGTATTTGCAGATATTCAACCGCAGAACTCCAAAGAGGGTGTTTTCGGAACCGAAAATCAAATTAGAGAAGTCACTCAATCTAAAATCTATATCCGTTATAGAAAAGACGTTTCTTTTAAAAATAGAATTGTTCAGACATACAGCCAGAATGGAGTATCTGCCACTCGCACATTCAACGTCAATGGCGTTGTGAATGTAGATAATCGCTTTCGCTTCTTAGAATTGACCTGTGAAGAAGGCGTTCCAACATGACAATACGAACCAAGATGATCAGGAAAAACGCCACATCCTCAGTTGTTCGCAGTTACGAAAGCCAAGTTAAAAAAATTATTGCTTTTGCGGGGCAAGAAATAAGAAACATTGCTGTCCAAAGCATTCATCAGGCAAGCCCAGCGGGAAATACTTATGAAAAATACTCGCCAAGGAGAACCCATACTGCGGCCAGAAAGGGAAACCCTCCCAATACAGATACTGGATATTTAGCAAATAATATTAATATAGTTTTTACTGCCAATAGATTGGGTGTAGAAGTCGAAAGCCGCGCCGAATATTCTGCATATTTAGAACTGGGCTGGACAACTCAAACAGGGCAGTTTGTGCAATTTCCATTTCTTGTGCCAGCCACGGAGGAAGTTCGCCCTAAAGTTCGGAAGCTTATGCGTGGATTAAAAGCAAAGGGTGGGATTAAATAATGGCACTTCACTCTTGGGAGCTTCAAAAGGCAGTTTACGGTCATATGAACGGAAGCGTGACTGGTATCGGGGGAAGCGGAACCGAAAGCCTTGAATATACCGTGACCGTTCAAGGCGGGAAATTTTACATTGACGGGGCGCTTACCCCGACATTGACGCTCAAGCGCGGGTCCACTTATAAATTCAAGCAAGACGATGGCAGCAATGGCTCCCATCCATTCTATTTCTCTACCACAAGCGATGGAACGCATGGGGGCGGGGCGCAATATACAAACGGCGTCACTCATTACGGAACGGCGGGTTCTGCGGGATCTTATAGCTTGATAGTGGTTGCAGCAAATGCGCCCGATACCCTCTATTATTACTGCGCTAATCATGGTGGAATGGGTGGGCAGCTTACTATTACAGCGGCCCCAACGACTGTGAATGTTCCAGTTTATGATGACGTTCCAGAAGAAACAGTTTATCCGTACATAATTTTCGGTGAAGAAACAGCCGCGAATAATGGAAGCAAAACGCTAGATGGCGTGGAGCATACACTTACCATTCACGCATGGTCGCAATATCGTGGTCGGCGTGAGATAAAAGAGATTATGCAAAGCGTCTATTCTTTGCTTCATAACTCTGCTATAACGGTAAGTGGAGCCTCTTTGGTGAACTTGCGGCAAGAGTTCGCAACAACACTAACAGAGAATGATGGAATAACGCGGCATGGGATCATAAGATTTCGCGCCGTTGTGTTTGATAGCTAAGGAGTAAAAACATGGCGGCTCAAAAAGGTTCAGCCCTACTACTAAAAATCGGTGCAAGCGCGGCGGCTGCGGCGTCATCTGATACTTATACCACTGTCGGCGGTTTGCGTTCAACGTCAATCAGCCTTAATCAAGAAACGATTGACGTAACCACAAAGGACAGCGCCAACGCAAGAGAACTTCTTGCTGATGCTGGGGTAGAGAGCGTTTCCATTTCTGGTTCTGGTGTTTTCACTGATGCAACGTCAGAGCAAACTTTGCAGGGCGCTTTTGGCGGGGCAAATATCCCAAACTTTGAAGTTGTTTTGCCTGATCTTGGTACATACCAAGGCAAATTCCAGATCACGACTTTAGAGTATGGTGGTGAATACAATGGTGAAATGACTTACTCAATTACGCTAGAAAGTTCTGGCGCGGTTGCGTTCTCGTAAGGGGTTGTGAATGGGCTGGCAAAATATCACTGTTAAGGTCGGTGAAGATACTTTTGCCGCCCATCGGAAAGAAAACACTTTTTCAATTCCATGCGTTTCGGAAATAGCTTCTGGCGATACATTTTCCTGTGATGGAATAAACTACAAAGCCTCGTCCCTCATTGATTGGCTTAACAGGGGCGAGGTTTTTCATATTGAAGCCACGGAGGTCAAGAATGACAAACCCAAAACGCGGAGAACTGCAATTAAATCTGGGAAGCCAGAAGTTTCAGTGCAAAATCAACATGGACGTGATGATGCGGATTGAAACCAATATTGGTGGATCTCTTTTAAAATTAGCTAATAATATGCAGTCGGCAGATATAAGCGCCTCGCAGATGGTTTCTGTATTGACGCCCGTTATTCGATCAAGCGGAAAAGATGTTAAAGACGCGGATGTTAAAAAAATCATTTGGGATGCAGGGGTCGCGGAAGGTTTGAAAGCTGTTGCAGAAGTGATTGCGTTTATTGTCAGTGGCGGCGAGGAAATGGCGGGAAACGAACAGGAGGCGGTAGCACCAGCTTAGATGATGCCTTGCCTTGGAGCGATTGGATGAAAATGGCTCTTGGCAAAATGCGAATGACACCAGATGAATTTTGGAATTGTTCTTTCGTTGAATTTATCGCGGCTTGTGACGGGTTTATTGAGTTTAATTCTGATGGCAAACCGCCGCCATTATCTAGGAATGAACTTGAGGAATTGATGGAGTTGCACCCAGACTAATGGCTACTACAGTTGATGAAATCCTAGTTCGAATTGAAGCGGATATGTCCGATCTGCGCCGTGACATTAATAAGGCAACACGCCATGTTGATCAAAGCGCAAACAAGATGTCCTCAAGCTTCAAGAAGGTTGGAACGGCTATTGCCGCGATAGGCGGGGCGGCTGCTCTTATTGGCTTCACAAAGGGCGTGATTTCCACAGGCGTCCAAGTTGATAACCTGCAAATCAAAATGCGTACCCTATTTGGTTCAGCCGAAGACGGTGCCAAAGCTTTTGACATGCTTGACAAGTTTGCAAGCAAGGTTCCCTTTTCTCTTAGAGAAATCTCCGCTGGCGCTGGGCCATTAGCCGTTGTGGCTAACGATGTGGACGATATGAACCAGTTATTACAGATCACTGGTAACATTTCTGCATTGACGGGAAGATCCTTCAACGAGATTGCGGGTCAAATCCAGAAGGCAATGTCGGCGGGTATCAACAGCGCAGAAATTCTACGGGATGATGGTATTAAAGCCATGCTCGGCTTCAAAGATGGTGTGGCCCATTCTGTTGCGGATACGGTTAAACGTCTACAAGAGGGCTTCGGCATCGGCGGTGAGTTCGATGGCTTGATGGATGATATGGCTAAAACGGCGGGCGGCGCAATGTCGATGGTCGGGGATGCGTTTTTCCAAATGCAAAAAGCTATATTTAGCGCTGGGTTAGGCGAGGCTGTTATTAAATTATCAGTATCGTTTAGAAATCTTTTGATTGCTGCAACACCTATTCTTGCTGTGATGGGGCAGCTTGCTAATGCGTTTGCGACTGTTCTGGTGCCAATCATCAACGTTCTTGCTTCAAGCTTAGAAATTGTGGCTCCCTTGCTTGCTTTGCTTGTTGTTAGATTTGTGGCGGTAAAAGTTGCGGCTATGGCTGGGGTGGTTGCAAATAAGCTTTACGCCATTTCTATGGCAAATATTGCGTTGCAAACTGCCCTTGCTGGAAAACCTCTTGGGCGATTGATGAAGTTAAAGCTTGGGTTCAAGGGGTTAATTACCGCTCTTGGGCCAGCTATGAAAATCTTTAGGGGCATAATTGGAAGATTAATACCTGTCGCTGTTTTGGTAGGGATCATTAAGATTGTTGATGGCCTCATGAAAGTATGGCGGGCGTCAAAAGATGTTGGCGATATGTTCAAGAATTTAAAACAAGTTTTCAAACTATTCGTAGATTTTGGCGCAGATAAATTTGATGAAATGAAACACAAAGTTGTTTCTATTGGCCTTAGAATTTCTCAACTAGTGCAAAATATAACATTTAAGCTCAAGCAAATTATTGTTGACGGAATGAATGAGCTTATCACTAAATACAACGCTGTTTTAAGAAAATTTGGCCTTGGGGGTAGGCAGGTAGACCCAATGTCAGACCCAGACCAAAGCGGCCTTCAAGAAGCTTCTGCAAAATTGACAGCTTCTATTGAAGCAGAAGAAGCGGCGGCAAAAAAAGCAGCAACAAGTCTTGATGCGTTAAAGGCAAAGCTTATTGAGCTTGGTATTATGAAGCCAATGGAGGATACTGTAGCAAGCCTTGAGGGCGATATTGGGAAAATCCCCGCTCTTACTGATCTTGTGGACGGTGAAGCCGTAAAGATGGCAAACAATATGCAAATTCTTGCGGATGGAATGGCTCAGATTGGTGATGGTGTTGTTAGCTCGTTCAGACAAATGCTTGACGGAGCTAAGTTCACAATGGGAGACATGACGGATCTTGTTAAAGCCGCAGTCAGAGATATGATTGCCCAGCTTTTTCGTTTGGCCGTTGTCAATCAAATGATGAACGCAATGTTTGGCGGTGTTGCTGGTTTTGAGAAGCTTCCAACTATTCCTTTATTGGCTGGCGGTGGAACCTTGCAAAGGGGGCAACCGACGATAGTTGGGGAACGCGGGCCAGAGCTTATAGTTCCTAATTCTGCTGGGACAGTTTTAAATAATCACGAAACATCCAGAGCGCTTGGTGGCGGCGGGGCTACTGTAGTAAATCAAACAATCAATGTTGATACTGGGGTTTCTCAAACTGTTCGCGCCGAAATGATTTCACTATTGCCCAAATTCAAGAAAGATACGATGGCGGCTGTTCTGGATGCGAAGCGGCGCGGCGGCACATATGGAAAGGCTTTTGCATAATGGCACTCATTACAATGCCCTCAAGCCCAGCTTTTACAAGTTCCGAATGGGGAATGAGGCGCGGTGTGGCTGTCTCACAAAGCCCTTTCACGGGTAAGGAGCAAACCTTTAAATACGCCAGAGCGCAATGGTATGCGGTGCTTTCATTGCCTCCTATGAAGCGAGATCAGGCCGCAGAATGGCAAGCGTTCTTTTTATCTCTTGAGGGACGAGCCAATACATTTCTTCTTGGAGATCCAGACGCCAAAACAATTCGTGGGAACGCAACCTCTGCCTCAGTTGGGGCCAGTGGGGCAATAGGTGATAGCGTTGTAAACCTCACTCTTGGATCTGGAAAAACCCTAAATAAGGGAAGCTATATCCAGCTAAATACGTCCACCAATTCGCGTTTGCACATGATTGTGGATGATAACACTGGAAATGGAACTTGCGCTATCCAGCCCCCTCTTAAAGCCGCTATAACGACATCTACCCCCGTTGATATAACTTCGGCGCAAGGAGTTTTCAGAATGGACAGTAATGATCTTACTTGGAGCGCCAGTGAGTTGAGCCTTTATGGAATAACCTTTTCTTGTACGGAGGTCGTATGAGTAGAACGATTGATGCAAATCTTTTAGCGGCTCTTATCGCTGATGATGTTGAGGCTTTTATTGCTGTTGATTTAAGCTTTGACAGCGAGGATTTGCGATTGTGGACGGGAATAGGTGATAAGCAAATAAATAGTGAAACCTTTACGGGAGCGGGAAGCCTAATTGGCATTCAAGGTTTAGAGGAAGCTTCGGATCTTTCCGCAAAATCTGTGACGCTTAGTTTGAGTGGGGTCAGTTCTGATCTTATCACCCGTGCTACAACAGAGAATTATCAAAATAGAGCCGCAAAAATTTATCTTGGCGTTGAGGGGCAATCAGCCACAGTCACGATCTTTGATGGCCTTATGAATACAATGTCCATTCAAGATGATGGATCTTCTAGTGTTATTAATCTTGTAGTGGAGAGCAAACTTGTTCGCTTAGAAAAGGCCAGCAATCGCCGCTATACAAACGAAAACCATCGGGCGCGGCATAGTGGTGACACGTTCTTTTCCTATGTCGCGGATATACAGGACAAGGAAATAGTATGGGGCCGCGAGAAAGCCTAAATCGGTACGTTGATAGCTGTAGGCTTAGAGGGTTCGTTTGGGGCGCTCACGATTGTTTGACCTTTACCAACGGCGCTTTCAAAGCAATGTACGGATCTGGATGGGCAGATGATTGGGTTGGGGAATATGCCGAAGGTGGAAAGTTTATTGGACGCACTAAGCTCAAGAAAAAATTTAAACGAAATAGCATCATTCCCGCCATTGATGAGCGATTGCAAAGAATTGAATTTGTTCCCCCTTTGGGTGCGCTTGTTGCTTCTGACTTAGAAAAAAAATTTTCCATTGGGTTCGCTCTTGGAATGTCTCTCGGAAGTAAGGCTGTCTATCTTGACGAAAATGATATAATATTCCGATCACTTGATACCGTAAAATATTCATGGATTTTGCCAAATGAAGCGTGAACCCTTTAATGTATTGATGCCAGCGGCAAACGCAAACGCTTGGGATAGAGTACCAAGAGCCACACTTGTCGGCACAATCGTTTTAAACGCTGTGGGGGCAAGCGCATTCGCAACCACGGCTTTGATCACCATTGGCGGCGTAACGGTGCTTACTGGCGCGTCTCTGGTGGGATCTTTGATCATGTACGCTGTAACAAGCTGGGCCGCGAAAGCTTCTACGCCAAAGTTTGATAGCGGATCTATGAGTTCAAATGGGTTGTTGGTGAATGGCAGGGAGAGCGCCGCGCCTCAACAATTCGTTTACGGAGAAATCCGAAAAGGCGGTACGGTTACTTTTTACGAAAGCACTGGTGAGGATAACAAATTCCTTCACCAAATTATTGTTTTGGCTGGGCATGAAGTAAACGATATTACAAATATCTTTATAAACGATACAATCCAATCACTTGATAGCAATGGCTTTGTAACTGATGCTGAATGGGATAGCAAAATCCGCGTTTATAAACATCTCGGAAACCAAACATCTGCAACTGATAGTTTCGCAAATGTGAGCGGGAAAAATCTTGCCAATACGCTAATAGCGGATAGCGAGCTTACTGGTGATGATGCCCTAGATAGTAATTTCGTTGGAAAGGGATTAGCTTATATATATGTTCGATATGAATACGATAGAGAGGTTTTTGCTAACGGATTGCCCATTGTCACCGCTACGGTTCAAGGCAAAAAAGTTTTTGACCCAAGGGCATCAGGACAGCAATTATCCAATCCTTCTACTTGGACATATTCAAACAATCCCGCTCTTTGTATCGCAGATTTTCTTTATGCTGAATATGGTCTTGATGACAGCCTGATAAATTACACAACCCTTCAATCTGCGGCTAACGAATGTGATGAAAATGTTGCTTTAACTGGGGGCGGCACCCAAAAGAGATATAGGCTTGATGGTGTTATAGGGGCCAATAGGCCCGTTGGCGGCGTTCTTGAGGATATGGTTACATCCTGCGCGGGAACATTGTTCTATGGCGCGGGTCAATGGGTTCTCAAGGCTGGAGCTTATTCAACGCCAGTTAAAACATTTACCGATGATGATTTCCGAAGCGGCATCACCCTTGAAACAAAGATTTCAATGCGTGACAATTTTAACGTCGTTCAAGGAACATTTATTGATGAGGCAGAGGGATATATCACAGGGGATTATCCGCAAGTTTCAAACGCAACTTTTCTTTCAGAGGATAATAATCAAGAAAGTATCTTAGACTTAAATCTTCCATTTACTGTAAATTCAACAACCGCGCAAAGGCTTGCAAAACTGACCTTATTGAGGGGTAGGGAGCAAATGAGTTTTAGCGCTGATTTCTCTACTGATGCTATGGAGGTAGAGGTTGGCGACATCGTTCAACTCACCCATGCAAGATATAACTTTACCAATAAGCAGTTTGAGGTTTTGTCTTGGCAACCAAAAGTCCGTGATGAAGATGGCGCTCTTTTAATATCTATGAGCCTTAGAGAAACGTCCCAAGCTGCATTTGATTGGAACGCTTCGGATGAAACCGCAACCACAAACAGCAACACTGTTGTTCCAGACGCATCTACGAACTCAACTATTGGAAGCATCACCGCAACCAATACGGGATTTGAAGATACGGATGGCACATTTGTTCCTAGAATAACTCTGGATTGGCCTGATGCCGCAGGGGGGAACTTCTCCCATTATGAGGTCGCACATAAGCTTTCAACTGATGGCGATGCGCTTTATGAAATCATGACACTGACAAGTAGTGTAGTTTCGCTGACTGGATATAAGGCAGGGGTGAGCGTCAACTATAAGATCAGGGCGGTCAACGCTTCGGGCATTGCTGGAGCTTTCACAAATGTTGGTTCAATAACCGTTGCGGGTGATACAATAGCGCCATCAGCGCCAACATCTTTGAACGCAAACGGTATATTCCGCGCCGTTTCTTTAAGCTGGACAAATCCAACTGCAAAAGACCTTTCTCATATTGAGGTATATCGCAACACCGTAAACAATAGCGGGAGCGCTACAAAGGTTACAGAAACCAATGCTGAGTATTTTGTTGACAGCCCTTTAGCGGGAAACACTGCTTTTTATTATTGGGTCAAGGCTGTTGATTTTACTGGTAACTCATCTGGGTTTTCCTCTGGGGCAAACGCTACGACAACGTTTATCACTGGATCAGACATTCCAGACGATACAATCACAGAAACCGACATTGCCGACAACAGTATTTCCACGGGTAAAATCCAAGCAAACGCAGTTGATACTAACCAACTTAACGCAGATGCGGTTATCGCTGGGAAGATTTTAGCGGGTGCTATTAATTCTTCCAAAATTCAAGCGGGGGCTATTACCACAGACAAGCTTGAAGCGGGCGCAATCACAACGGATAAGCTTGATATAAATGAAACTCTTGCTTTGTCGGGCGCAACATCTGGTTTCATTGCGGGTAGAACATCACAGTCAGACTTTGGAACTGATGGTTTTTATATTGGCAGAACATCCACAAGCGGCAATGCACCAACAGGCTTCCAGCTTTCCCATACGAGCCTCACAACCGCAAATCACCCTCAATTAAACAGCGGAACGGTGCAGGGCGTTATTCATGATGATGATAGCGGTCTGCGTATTTACGAGCCTGTTTTTTACCAACGGGGAAGCGCCTCTGGGAACGATGATTTAATTACAACGGCGGGGAACTCAAACACCCTAACGCTTACAAAGGGCGACATCCATACAGTTTCTTTATTCGGTGGCGGTGGCGGCGGCGGTGGTGGCTCGTTTGCTTTTCAAAACTCAACTGGGAATGCGGGGGCGCAGGGCGGCACAACCACAATTCAGATCAGTGGTTATTCTTCTGGCTCATATAATGGCGCTACTTCTTTCAGCGCTTCTGGTGGGGCAGGGGGCGCAGCGGTTACAGCTAACAGGTCACAGGGCAACCCAGCGGGCAAACTGGGGGTAGGAACTGCGTTTGGTGGGGGCGGTGCTGGAGGAAATATAGGTAACGCAGATCAGGGGGGATCTTCTGGTGGTACGGGTGGAACCCCAGCTTCAACGGCTTACGGCGCGGGCGGGGGCGGCGGCGGCTCAAGCTCCACAAGTGATTGGCAAGGCTTTGGAAATAACGGCGCGGGAGAGGGTGGTTCTGGCGGTTTAGCGGCGCAGCCTTTGACCGTAACAATTGACCTTACAAATTCAAACAATAACGCAACGCTTAAAGCAAATAATATCGGCTCTGGGGGCGGCGGCGGGAACGGCGATGGAAGTGGTGGATCAGGTCAGCAAGGCGTTGTTTCTCTTAGCGGGGTTTTAGATGGATATAACGCAAAAACACTTTCGGACATTGCTGGAATAAGTTTTGGCCCGCAAGCTCAGTTAAGTACAACGATCACCTATGCAACCACCATATCAAACACGGCAACGGTGATATATACAGCGGGAGGGCCAGTTTTGGGGGCGGCGACTTTTACAGCGGCAGGAACAAATAATTCAAGTAAGGCGGGGCTAACTTATACTTTCTCCAATAATACGAACAACAATTCTTGGGCAACAAAAGACAGTAATGTTCCAGCTTTCTCTACGTTCTTTTTAAATCAAGGCGATACAATAACCGCATTTAGAGAAAACAACGGGAAAGTTTTCATATGGGAGGCGTGATGTTTTATTTAAGTGATAGCGATGGAAACGTTGTTGCATCTTCTGACAAACGTGAAGGATTTGATCTTACGGTTTTAAAGAACGGCGGCACCGTTGTTGAGATAAAGGGCGGCGGCGATAGGCAGGACCGGCAAGTTGTTATTGATGGGCGAATACAAATTAGGGAAAAAACGCCATTTGAAAGGCGCGTGGAAAGAAGTAATAAATTTGCACAAACCATTGATAGAATGAACGGCCTTTGGCTTGCTTCACTTTCGGGTGATCAATCTCTAAGGTTAAGAGACTGGCGACAGGAGTGGCTAGATTACCCATCTACAGGAGTAGAACCGCAAACAGATGTTTCAGATATTTTCCAAGAAACCTAAGATTATTTTTAGATGTCGCCCCGATGTTATTGAGGCGCTACCCCACCCAGCATCGGCTTCAAAGTTTATGCCTCAATGGTTTAAATCTTTATCAAGAGATATTGAGGGAAGCGATTTAACCGCAGCGGGAACTGTAAAAAGATGCGTTCCCGTTATTGAGGCTATTTCGCAGGGGTATATTATTCCCCTATGGGCTGATCTCCATATTAAAGTGAGCAGAAATTATAGATTGTGCGGCAAAGATGGTTCCACCATCGGGATGGCTTGCGCTTTTGAAAAGCCAGATTTAATAGGAAAAGATTTTGAGGGATCAAAGGTTTTTGATATAGAAGAAGAAGGATTGCATATTTGGTGCAAGTTTCCAGATGGCTTTGATGCTGGCTCTGGGGGTGATATTGGGAAGCATTCTTGGCAGCAAGTCGGTGATCAATGCGATTTGAAGAAGTTTGAACTTGGGCCTGTTCTTTTAAAATTGATAAACCCTTGGGTCATTGAGACTAGCAGAGGTTGGTCCGTGCAGTTTAAAAACCCCGCTAATAATTGGGAAAACGACATACATATTCTTGAAGGCGTTGTGGATACGGACACCTATCATCAGCAAGTTAATTTCCCCTACGTTTGGACGGGTGATAAGGTCGGAGAGTGGGTAATCCCCAAGGGAACACCCCTAATTCAAGTGATCCCGTTCAAAAGGCAAAAGATCAAAAAGGGAATTGGAACATTTAATGAGGTGAAAATGGCTAAGGCTAGAGCGCTTCTCATGTCCACTTTCGTTGATAGATACCGAAGCTTCTTTTGGCACAAACGTTCTAAGTAGACGCCAACCCGCTTTGATGTTATATTCGGGGCGCATATGCACTTTTACTTAAAGGAGGCCAGTCATGGCAACACTTGGAGATCGGGTCTTTGATGCGGGCCTCTCAGCTTTAGATACAGAAGCAAATAAAATCACAGTTACATCACAGGAAGCAACTACCTTCGCGCAAGCGAACGCGACTTATGCACTGGGCAACTCAACTAGCCTTTCAATCGCGGCACCGTCAGATAGAACAGGCGGCGGGCGTAAAGTAACGGTAGCGGCTATATCAGACGGATCAATTACGGCCACAGGCACGGCAACGCATTATGCGATAATAGACACTACGAACAGTCGTTTGCTCGCCACAGCGGCCCTTACAGCCTCGCAGTCAGTAACGAGCGGTAACACCTTTACTCTGGCAACTTTTGACATCGGTATTCCAGACCCATCTTAATAAGTTAGCTTGGAGGTCGGATTATGGCTCTTGTTGTAAAAGATCGTGTGAAAGAAAGTTCCACCACGACAGGAACGGGAACTTACACATTGGCAGGGGCCGAAACTGGCTTCCAAACGTTTGCTGCGATAGGTAATGGAAACACGACTTATTATGCGGCAACGGCGGTTGATGGTTCTGGGTACGAAGTTGGGATAGGAACTTACACGGCGTCAGGGACAACCTTGGCCCGCAATACCATCTTGGCTTCTTCTAACAGTGATAACGCGGTAAGTTGGGGCGCAGGTGAAAAACTTATTGTCTGCGTCCAACCCGCCGGTAAGGCAAATATGCTGGACGCCGATGGCAAAGCCACAGGCACATCTTTTGCGGCATCTATAGACTTAAACCCCATTGCAGCGCCAAGCCATGCAGAGGGGCGGGTATTTTATGATAGTACCCGTGACAGTCTAGCTTACTATAACTCAGATAGCACGATGACTATTCACGCGGGGCAAGATACTGTTTTGCGGGTCTACAATAACAGCGGCGCAAGTATCGCTGCGGGTTCCCCTGTTTATCTTACGGGGGAAACTGGCGCTGTTCCTACGATTGCAAAGGCAACTGCGTCAGGAACTTTTGATCAAGCTTATGCGGTCGGAGTTTTGCCGACAGCTATCGCCAACAGTTCTTTCGGCTTTGTCGTTACTGGCGGCATTGTTTTCTTTGACACTAGCGGCCTTACAGCGGGAGAGCGTGTCCATGTGGGGGTAACGGCGGGAACAACTCAAGTTGATGCGCCTTCCTATCCAAATTTCGCAACGGATCTTGGGCTTTGCTTGCTTGCTTCTTCTTCAAATGGGTGTGTTTATATTGAGGTAGAGCATCACGCTTTTGAAGTTTTGCGCGTAACTGGGAACAGCCATTTCGGCGCAGACGTTACGGTTGCAGGGGATCTTACCGTTCTCGGAACCCAAACAGTTGCAGATAGTAACAATATCGCAATCTCTGGCGCGTTTAATTATTTAAATCGCGGCGATACTATCGGAGACACCAACACAGGTTTCTCAGGCACGGGCTTGGACGATGGCGTATATACGGGTCACTATACCGGCACGGCATCCAACAAGGTTTACTATGTCCAGATTGATAGCTCGCATGGCAGTGACGATACCTTCAAGTGGTCAAATGATAACTTTACCACAACGCTAGGGTCAAATATTGCCATCACAGGAAACGATCAGGCGCTTTCTGATGGCATAAGTATCAAGTTTAACGCCACCAGCGGCCACACCGTAGGCGATAAATGGACGGGAACTGCAAACCCTACCAACGTTGACACAGGTGTATTTTCAAACCGCAACACAGGAACGAGCGGCGTTGGGTTTACGCATGTCGGGTGGTTCTTTGA
>JAAHTH010000261.1_pt2 | contig 36319 bp, 47 predicted proteins | sample 6116091 | NCBI WGS metagenome assembly JAAHTH01 (sample SAMN13939990, study PRJNA603662) | sponge metagenome | isolation source: marine sponge | host: Mycale hentscheli | place: New Zealand | collected 2006
CCACCCCCTCCACCGCTTCCCCCCCCCCGTCCCCCTATAACCTCTTCCTATTTACCGTATATATGAGCTGGAGAAGCAAACCCGCCATCATAAAAATTAAACTGTTGGTGGTATAAAGAATCAGAAACTTTATAAATATCTTCGTAACTTGATGTGTTAGGAGATCTCATTGCTTTGTCAATATCAGAACAAGAGCCACAAACACTTCTTTTAATGCTAAGTAGTTTAATATCTTTAGCTGTTTGAAGAAAGGAACTTTTAGATATAGACCTAAGTATTAAACTTTGTATGTATTCAAGCGGGTCAATTCCTTCTTCAAATTTAATTTGAAGATCTTTAACTTTTTCCGACAATAATATTTCGTCAAAAGGTTTTCCGTTTTCGATGAAAGACTTAATAATCATAAACATTGTTCTATTAATCGAACTATGTTCCGAATAAAAGTCAGACTCAGAGACAAAACTAGATATTTCAAAGAAGAAGTCTGGCTCTTGAATCAATCCGCTAATTAAATGCTGCTCTAATTCGTAATTATATAATCGCATACCATTTTACATAATGGTCAAACGATTAAATATCAAGTAGTAAGAAGTCTAAAGTTCAGAAATATCAAGAGAGGTTTCTCCTTCTTCCATCTGAAGTAAGTACTTTTCCATAGCCTTCCTTAATCCCATCTCTACAATTTGAGAACTAGTTCTACTATAGACCATTGCTTTCCCACTATCGTCTACATAACTAAGAACGAAACCAGAGTTTCCATCTTGAGCTCCAGTAAAATTATATAATCTATCAAGAAATTCTTGAGGTATCTGAAAATGATGTTCTTGCTCTGGATCGAAGTTATTACTCATCTATATATATAATACACATTATATGATGATTTCTAATTTTTTAAGCAATAAATCGTCTAATTTATCATTGTCGTAAATTTCAAAGAATTTTATGTTATTAATGTTACAAAATTCAATTTTTTGTTTGTCTCTCCTTAGTTGATCTAAGTAATTCATTTTATGGTTACCATGAAAATGCGGAACATATTTTCTGTGCTGAGCTCCTTGCACCTCAATTGCTATGTTTTTTGTGGCATTATAAAAATCTATTGATAATCTAGTACCAGCGACAGGAAACTCTTCAAATACTACATGGTTTTTCCAGTAAGGCTGTAAAAGGTTTTTTACATTAAATTGAAGCTTGCTTTTGCTTTCTTCCTCCCATTCAATTATGTATTTTTTGATTTTAGGGACCCTTTTAAGAGAACCATTAAGGGTTTTAAATTTCATTAAAATTAGATTTAATATAATTTAAAATAAAATTAGCAAAATCTGGATTATCTTCTATAAAAGAAGTGAGCTTTAGCTCTCCCTGAATTTTTTCTGGGCAATCTATTTTGTTATCAATGCATGATTGCACTATTTCAGGATCAAAAGAAATCCAAGCACCTTTTTGTTCTATGTAACCCCAAAGCTTCATCATATCAATTATCTCTTTATCAGTCCATATGCTATTACCATTTTTTTGGCCATATTTTATAGGGTAACGAACTACACCTCCTGTTTTTTCATTAACACTTTTTCTGAAAATTATTTTACAAAAATGACCAATGGGATTACCTTTATCTTCTAGTTTCGAAGCTCCTGGATTCGGGAAAATTATATCATTAGAATATCTTTCTTGAAACTCAAGTATAAAATTTGCATAATGTTTAACGGCGTTTCCACCAGCTTGCTTTACTTTTGGGCCTCCACGACTTGCATAAGGATTTGCAGCGACCTCTACCCTAACTTGAGAAGTTAAAATCATCATGTGCCCCATCTTTGTAATAGGTAAGACCATTTTTTTTAAAAAGACAGAAGTGACTAATGCGCCCCCAGCAACTTGTTCGCTTTCATCGAAAGGTTTATCTATATCACCTATCCTGCATAAAGCATCAACACTATCAATGATAAACATGAACCTTTTTCCGTCTTCATTTTCTTCTACAAGAGTTCTGATTAGCTGGAAAACTTTTTCAAAGATGTTGCAATCAAATCTAAAGAAACGATTTTCACTCGTATCTATTCCGCTTCTAGTTAAAACTTCTGGAGCAAGCCTACCCTCGCTTCTAATATATACAACCATTCCATCTTCACCAAAATGAGATTGGAAGTTTTTTGCAACAGTAAGTGCACAACTAGTTTTACCACCTTCATTTATGCCAGTAAATCTGTGTGCTCCAGAAGGAAAGCCTCCCCCTAAAGCTAAATCTAGGTTAAGACTTCCAGAGCTAATTTTATAATCAGCCTCTTCGTAGTCGTTATAATGATATTTTTTATTATCTTTATCCGATAAAAATTGATTAATTTTAGTAAGTGTATCTGTCATGATAAGAAATCTTTTATTGTTTTGGGTTTTTTGTTGGAAACATAGTCTTTTCCCGTTTTTTGACCTAGTTTTATTGTTTCTTTAGGTTTTGGTTGGTAGGAAAATTCTAAAAACTTTTTTACAACTAAACTTAAGCCATATTCAGACTTTAAGAAAAGTAGGGAATCATATTGTTTTGGAAATTTGACTTTGTCCCAAAAACCTTCATTGGGAAAAATTTTAATTAAGTCATTTAAAAATTTTATTTCTTTTGACCAAAACGCTCTTTTGTTAATTGTTGGTACTAGAATTAGCCTTTTTATTATTTCTTGTTTTTTTCTATGTTTCATTAACGAACATAGTTTATATGCAAGATGAACCTTAATTATGCAAGGTTAAAGCTCAGAAAAAGTACCCGAGTCGTGATCATAGCAAAAAATACTATTTCTTAATCCGTATGTGGAACATTCAAAACGTGTTTTAGGAACTGGTTTTAAAAAATTTACAGAATTATTAATGTCGATTTTTTCAGAATCATTAAACCCATTAGTACAATCAAAATATTCTTTGCAGAAAAAATTTAACCCATTAAAATTCCAACAAGTTAAACTATCGAAAGATTTTGCAATAATATGAGAATTATATCTGTTTATAGACTCAATAGAAATAGAAGAATTGATTTTATTCATATCATCAACCAAAGCAAAGAGATTGCCTTCTGACAAATAAGCTAAAGTATTCAAAATATCGGGTTTTTTAGCTTTTTCTTCTGAGTTAATATAATAAAAATATACATTACCTCTTCTGATAAGGGGTTTTAGTTTTTTGATGATATTAGATTTTTGATTAAAAACATCGAAAGATTCAAAAACAATACTGAATTCAACACTAAAAGAAAACCCATCAAGTTCTTGAATTTTATTATACAATAATTCTAGATCTAGGTTTGTTTCTTAAAAAACAGGAATTGAATAAGTTAATAATTTTCTTAAACCAAGATTACATTTATATAAACAAACATTATGCATCTAGTTTACAGTAGTACTGCGTGGGTGGAAGAAATGATACCCATTGAAATCAGAAAAAATATCTGGATCGTATTTGGCTAGCCGATTGTGAACAAAATCTAAATCCTCCCAGCCCCAACCAATAAACCTTTCATCAAACCCATCAACTTCTGTGAATATATCTTTTTTAATAATTAAAGAATGTTTTCCGTAGACATTGTCTCTGGATATTTTTGAATGATCTATTTGTTTGCCTTTAAATAAACGATTACTATCATTTTCAGATAGCAATAAAATTGAATCGAAAGGTCTAATTACATCTTGGTTTTGTAATTTAGCAATTACTCTACCATAAGGCATTAAAATGTCGCAATCTAGGAACCACAAATACTTAGTGTTAGCATGGCTTGCACCAACATTATAAAGTGATGACTTTTTAAATAACCCCGTATCGTAATACTTTATATGAGTATATAAGTTATTTCTATTTATTTCTATATCTTTTTTATTTTTAGATCTATCTTGCTCTACAATAATAAAGTTAAGTTTTAGTGGATATAAAATTTGAGTAATGTACTCAAAGGAATTTCTCCTGTAAGGGCCATCATCTAAATAAGCAAAAATAATAGTGCAATTAGATTTCATTTATTAAAAATCATCCTCAAGGCTGCCGCTTTGCTGATATTCTCTGACTCTGCGCTCAAAGAAGTTTCCCATAGCCTGAACGTCAACAACTTCCCCTAACCATGGAAAAGGGTTTGTATCGCTAGGAAATCTATAATCTAAACCGATAGCTTCAAGCCTTCGGTTGCCAATATAATGCATATAGTCAACAAACATTTCAGCATTTAAGCCTAATATTCCTGTAGGGAGTACATCATGAGCATAAGCAATTTCAAGCTCAACGGCCTTTTTAATATGTTCAGTAAACTCTTCTTGGATAGATTTAGTCCAAATGCTAGGATTTTGCTCAATGAGTGTATTGATTAAATAGGTACCAAATGCAATATGGGAACTTTCGTCACGGAGTGTATATTTAATTTGATCGGAAATTCCTTGGAGTTTATTTTGCCTACCTAGCGCTAATAACATAGCGAAACCACTAAAGAAAAATGTTCCTTCGCAAACGATCCAATAAGTCAAGAAGTTACGTAAAATTTCCTGCTTGCCCTCTTTACAGTGAGGATCAAAATCTTGCCTGCTAATATCATTAGTAATACTCAACAAAAAGTCGTCTTTTGCTTTGATGCTTGGTATAGTTTCGTAAGCTGTAAAAACCTCTTCTATATCAAGATCTAAACTATCACAAATATAAACTACCGTAAGATTGTGAAGGCTTTCTTCAAAAGCTTGACGCAGAATGTATTGACGGCATTCAGCATCTGTGATAAAACGGAAAGCGGATAAGAGCAAATTATTACCAACCAAAGACTCAGATCCAGCAAAAAACCCAAGACAACGTTTAACAAGTAGTTTTTCATCATCTGTAATTTCATTATTTTTCCATTGTTTAATATCATTTTGCATGGATATTTCTGTAGGCATCCAATTGTTTGCACAGCTTTTGAGAAATAAATCCCATGCATACTTGTGCTTATGGGGAAGAATTCTATTTACCCCAGCGATATTTTTAGTTAAAAGCTCTCCTGTTTTATCTTTCATAATATAAGAACGAATATAAAGATATAATAGTTTATATTCAAGTTTATTTTATTCTAATTTCTTTCCATTTAATTTTTCCGTTTTTAACTTGATCTCTAATCTTACGCTGCTTGGAGCTTAGTTGGCTATTGCCACTCTTGACTTCTATAAATGTAATTTCATCTTGACCAAAAGAAACATAATCTATTGGTTGTCCTAAAAAACTACATTCTTCTGGTTCAAATTCAAACTGATCTAGAAATGGAGCTAGAGTTTCTGCTATATGCCCGAGCCTAACTTCACTACTTTTCTTTTGAGATGTAACTTTAGCCTTTAATTCTTGCTGTTCTCTCAGATCATCTTGAAGTTTTCCTATAGCGACTTCGTAACCCTTTTCTTTTGTTTGTATTTCTATCTTTTTTTCTTGCATAGAATCTCTTTCTAATTTAAAAGATTCTTGCAATGTAGATATGTTATGCTTGTATGTATTTTCTCGAGCAGAAAAATCTTGCTCTATTTCTTTTATCCTACCCTGTAATAGAGAATTATTTTTTTCTATATCTTCTAGGTTTTTTAATCTTTTTTTAAATTTTAAAAAAATAAAAGAACATAGAAATAGCCAAGCTATGGAAATTATGTATATCAAGATGAAAAACGAATTGGGACTGAAGATTTATATAGATGATTGCTTGGAAGGTTGGATTCGTGGGCAAATTTATGAGCAATATAGCCCTCCACTTTTTTTCGATCATCAGCGTCTCCACGATACATTACAAACTCTGCGTAGGAGCCATTAGCATGAGAACTGTTTTGCTCGTTGGTGCCGATATGCAGATGAGTAATAGGATCCCTGTTAACCGTAACTGAATCATCTATAGTTGATCCATTATAATAAACTGCCGAACTAGTTTCCGCCATCTTAAAAGTCCAGAGTAATGTTGTACCAACAGTTGTAATTTGAGGCATACCAGTAAGTGTGCTACTATTATCGTTGAATTGAAAGGAGCCGTTAGCCGTCCCGCGAAGATATAACCTTGGAGTTGCGGTAGTTTCAGATAAAGCAAAGAAAAATTGATACTTTATCTCTTCTAGTCTAAACATAAGTGTTAAATAAAGTGGATTTGTGGTAGAATGGTCAATGTTTGAAGATAAAACGTTATGCAACTCATTTCCATCAAAATGTAAAACATCAATGCCATTGATTTGTTTTGAATTTGCTGTAGGTCCATCGTCGTCAGAGGGAACAGTCAGATGTAAGCTGTTGTCGCTTTTATCATCTACTTTTGATACTATATTGCTTGACTCTGTTATAGTGCTAGAGTCTGAAAAATCATACCAAGCTTCACTAGTTATGCTTGATGGAGTCCAAGCTTCCGAAGACACATTTTGAATAGCAGTCCAATTACTTCGAGAATTGTTAGACCCACAAGCCCGCAATCTAAAATAAAAAGTACCAATAGATGTTACCTGATAAGAAGCGGTAGTACTGTTAGTATTCTGAATATTATCGGGTAAAGAAAAATCGGAAAAAGTAGAAACTTGAAATTGATATGTGGTTGCATCGGTAACATTTGTTGATGTTAATGTTACCTGCATGGTTTCCGAATCTGTAGAAACTCCAAGAGTTGGTATGCCTAAAGTTGTAACACCAGAAGTTAAAAATGTTGTGTCTCCAGCTATAGGCCTAAACCCAGCATTAACTTCTCCTTCGATCAAATGATCTAATCCAAAATCAGAGGCCTTTTTAAAAAGCTCTCTAGCCACATGATTTGTATAATAAGGTTTGTGATCGCCAGGTTCTTCGATATTTACAGCTTCTCTTACATCAGCTTTTAATTGTTCAAAAGCATTTTGAAAGTCAGAGGAGTTTGAGAATTGATGTATTTTGTTTTTAAGTTTTTGCAGGTTCATAATTATATTAGCAGTTTTTAAGGCGCTGATGATTTGTAAATATGATCCTCTGGAAGTTTGCTTTCTATACCCCACCTGTGAGCAAGGTAGCCTTCTATCTTTTCTCGGTCTGATAAATTGTCTGTTGCTATGAACTCACAAAATTGACCTTCTAGGAAATTTTGACCATTGTTATACATCATAAATTTCCATGGGCTTGTACCTGTTGAGGAAAGCGGGTTGCCTGTATTTGTGTCTTGTAATCTATTAGGAGTTCCCTCGGAAGCGCCGTCAATCCACATGCTTGTAGTGCCGTTATTACCGCTTGTAGCCCAATTCATTTGTATAGCAAGAATACTTACTTCGCTGTTCGGTAACAGACTTGCGTGCGTGTTAAGCTCCTGATTCTGAGAGTAAAACCTTTTTAGCCTAGACAGATAAGTAACTGCATTTACTTGGAACATTCCGTCTAAATCATCGCTACCCAAATTGGCTGGATTTATAACAAAGAACCATAGTTGGTTATTAGATGACATAGAGTTAGCTAAAGCACTTGATTCAATGTAGTCAGTTCCATAACCACCTGCAGGACCTTGTGCGTCATCTGCGTCATCCTCAAATGTCAATGTTTGCAAGCCATTAATTGAACTAGCCACAATGTTGCCATTAGCGGTAAATGTATTACTGCCCACAGAGCCATCGCTATTTTTATCTTTGATGCTTACAAGGTTCGTGCCACTAAATGTAGTGGTGTTAGTATCCGAAGCATCTAGCCAAAGCTCGACATCGTCAGGTTTCCATAAGCTATTAGTATTTCCGCTTTTTGCTAATTCCATTTGGTCAGCATAAGCCTGACCGATTTTGAACATATCATTAACACCATCGTCATTGTAATCCTGGCTACCAATAAGCTCATCTACTTGGCTAGCAATACCAGCATCTACATCTGCTTGTGTTGCTTTATAAGTTTCATCAGACCCTGGATGCACTAAAGTCCTAGTCGCACCCGCAGGCGATGCCCATTCCATTGTATCAACCACACCCACATACGCATCTGTATCAGAAACTTCTTTCAAGCTCGTACCCCAATAACTTGTGGTAGTTGTTATAACTATTGGGAAGTTTGCTTTAGCCATATCAAGATTATAATTTTGATCTAGCCAATCACGTACATGAGTAATAAAATTTGTAAGGCCATCTGAAGTAGCTCCTGATTCTCCTTGCCACCATATCATTCCAGCAAGCCTATAACTATACCCAGCATTCGTAAGCTTGTTAAGACCATCTTGAATAGCTAATTTAAATGCGCGCAGAGCATCACCTCGATTATCGCCAGTATGAGTTAAATCCCAGTCGGAAAGTCCTGCATCTCGATAATTTCCATTGTTTGACCACGTGCCTTCTGCAGGCTCATCTGTGACTTGCCAATAAGCTGCACCTTCTGTTGTTCCAGGCTCTGGTAAGGAATTGATATAGTTATCTTTTGTATTGTTTGTATTTTGATGGGCTTGAATGCAAATATAAGTAACATTATTGTAATCTACAATACTAACTGTATCTGTTAATGAACTCGCACCAATTGCATGCTTTAATATTCCAACAGACCTCCCATCACTTAAATTAATAGCATTCGCTCGTTGAATGAACCCTATTTCAGGACCAAACAATTCACTGCCACCAAGTGTAGATTTATTAGAATCTCCTCTTGTGCTGCCTGCGACTAACGAACTTGTCCAACTACTGTAGTGCTGCTCTGAAGATGCATTGCTAGTATTTTGATGCCATGAACTATAAAATAATCCATCTTGAGTTCTCTGTTCTTCGCTTAAATATTCTATAAGAGCATGTCCGTGTGCATTTGACTGGCCAGCTAATAAGTAAATATCTACGATTTGATTTGTGATCTCGCTACCATTTGTGATCCTCTTCCACTTGCCATTCTCGAAGTATGCCATCACACTACTACCATCTATGTTACCATCACTAACTAGAGAAAACTGGCCGTTTTCTGCATTTAAGGGTAATGTGCTTTTGGTGTATAAATCAGCACGAGCCGTAGATTCTGATTTAGATTTAATGTCAGCTAAATCATAATAACCTTGTGCCAGTTTTCCAGTTTTTAAAAACCTAATTTGGCCATTTTCCCCATCAAAATCATAAACTCCAGAGCTTAAAGTAGCTTTATTGCTATCATAGTCACTTAAAAACATACTGTCTGACCCAACTCTTTCGTAAAGATCATCACCACCAGCACCTTTTTGGTCACTATATTTTAAAAATCTCCATGCATTATTACTCTTGTAAATAACATGATTTGGAGATACTCTGACCACATCAACAATTGTATTTTTAAAAATACTAATATTATTTCTCAAAAGAAGGTCTTCGAGTATTCCTCTATACTCAGTATCTACAGCTGGGGAATAGCCATTTATATTAGTTAACTGATCTTTTAATCCATTTATATCCATAATAATATTTATTACACTAAATCAGTGTAATTTAAATCTTCTATTTTAGGTATGTCTAAATGAAAATCATTTAATAAAATATCAAAATCTAGCGCTTTTTGCTTGGAATAGCATAAAACCCTACGACCATAAAACATAAATCAATAAAAGAACTCAGCATTAATCCACCACTCAATGTAACAACTTCCCATTCTTTGCCGCCAAATATCCAACTAAAGAAACCCCACTTTGCGCCATCACCTTTAGGAACAATTATATCATAAGTAACTGTCGGGTTATGTGCATAATAAATCATTAAATAACACATTGTAAATGTTATTGTCATGAATAATATTCTGCGAGTAGCTTTAACAAAAGGATCACTAGCTTGCTGTTCTTGATTCTTGATTATAGCTTCAAGCATAGCGGCGTCTCTTGCTGCGAGCATCATTTGGTCTTGACGTTTTTGCTCTAGCCAAGAATTAATTAGGTTGCAGGCAAGTTTTATGCCTGCACCTAATATAGTATTAAGAATTGGACCCATCAGCCCAAGCTGTCATAAACATCTTTACTGCAGAATTTAGTTAACTTAGTACCATCATCATCAACAGCAGCTAAAGCATGCCTAAGGCTGACTTTGCCAGCTTTCGAGACACGTTCGTAAGTCTTTCTCTCTATATCAGATTCAGAAATCTGGACTTTAGTTTTCTTTTTAACGTTATAGAATTCAATCATATTTTTCAGGGGTTAAATATTGTATTTGTTTTTAAGCTCTTTATTTTGTTGATAGTAAATTTTTATACAATTGACTAGGTCTTTTTGAATATTATACTCAAAGTCGTCTAGTTTTTCAACTGGAAACCATATGTATTCTGTATGTTCTTCATTTAAGACAACTTTTGGTTTAGAATTTACTGTGGTAAAATAAACAGCAAATTCCGTAAGCTGACCTTTGAAGTCAGAATAAAGATCTTGCACATAAAATAAATCAGGCAATCTTATTTTTATGCCTGTTTCTTCATATAGCTCCCTAATCGCAGCAAACATAGGGTTTTCTTCCTCTTCGATAGCGCCACCAAATATACTCCAATAACCACCTAATGGAATTGGCTTACCCTCCCATGTGTCGCATCTTTTAGCTAAGAGCACGCAATCATCGTGAATTAAAGAACATCCAGCAGCTTTTTTACTGACACGATTCACAAGAGCCTCCGTTCTTCATGGCTTCAATACTACAAGCTAAAGATTCTTTACTTTTCTCTTTAGAAGTAGTTGTAGTAGATTTTTCTATCTTACTAGCGGCTCTGTTTCTTAAATAGTATGTAGTCTTAAGACCAGCCTCCCAGCTAGCCATGTAAATATCATTTAAATACTTAAGTGAAGTAGACTTATTATAAAGATTAAAACTAATCGCTTGATCTATCCATTTTTGTCGAGCTGCATTACACTCAATCAACTTAAGCATGTCCCTATCAAAAGCTGTCTTGTATTTGTTTCTAATATCTTCTGGTATAACTTCATGTAATAATGAAAGATCCCCATCGCTACTTTTAACTAAAGATGAAATTTCAGAACTCCATAAACCTCTATCCTTCATATCTTTTACAAAATGAGGATTGGTAATATAAAAATTGCCACTTTTATTTTCATAGACAAATAAAACGGAAAAATTTGGCTCTATGCTCTGTTCTACTCCATTAATGTACCCAATTGTGGCAGTTGGAGCAATTGCCATAACATTACTGTTGCGAATACCATTAGATTTAATAGAGTTTCTAACCTCTTTCCAATCTAAAGACTCACCTTTGCCTGGGTCGGATTTTCTATAAGAATGAAGATTATTCCAGCTATCTATTGGTAGAATATTTTGAGACCACAATGAGCCTTCGTAGTTTTCATACGTTCCTCGCTCTTTAGCTAAATTTGAACTAGCCAAAATAGCTTCTCTGCTATAAAACTCAAAGAAATAATTGTTCCAATCTACAGCTTCATCGCTGTCGATAGGTATGTTTTTAACATGCAATACATCATGTATACCCATAACACCAAGCCCGACTGGTCTATTTTTTAAATTAGAATTACTAGACTCTTTAGTTGGGTAAAAATTAATGTCAATAACGTTATCTAAAATTCTAACAGCAGTATGAATTGAATTTTTAAGCTTATCGAAATTTATTTCTCCATTAATATTTAAATGATTTAACACATTGATAGAGCCTAAATTGCAAACAGCAGTTTCGCCAATCTTAACTTTTTCTCCTTCGTGATATTCAGAAGGTTTTGTGTGAAGAGTGATTTCGGTGCAAAGATTAGAGCTGCGTACTGCTCCAGCATGTTGATTTGTATAACGAATATTGCATGGGTCTTTAAATGTATTCCAGGGGTGAGAAGTTTCAAATAAAACTTTTAACATTTTTTTCCAAAGTTCTTTGGCTTGAATTTTTCTGAAGTTTTTAATTTCACCATTTTCTGCAGAAAGGCATGCATCTTTATACCTATCATCAAAATCTTTACCAAAATAGTCGTGAAGAGTTTTGCCGTCTTCGTAAACCATATCACTGGGGTCAAAGAAGTACCAATCTTCTTCAGATTTTACTCTCCTCATGAATTCATCAGGAATCCATGATGCTGTATTCATATCATGACACCTAAGTCTGTCATCACCCGTGTTTCTCCTGAGGTTTAGGAAGTCTTCATAATCTAAATGCCAAGGCTCTAAATAAGCACATCCAGCACCTGGTCGCTTCCCTCCTTGATTTACAGCTATCAAAAGATCATTATAGATCTTTAACCAAGGAATAAGACCGCTAGATATACCATTAGTGCCTTGAATATGAGCACCTGTAGAGCGAAAGGGGGTAACATCAAGACCAAGACCACCAGCGTACTTTGATTTCCTAGCCTCTTGCCAAGCACCGTCAAAAATACCGTCAATACTATCATCAAAGGTATTAAGATAACAGGAGCTAAGTTGTGAGTGAGTAGTTCCACTGTTGAAGAGTGTTGGAGTAGATGGAGTGTAAAGTTGTTTACTAATTAAATCGTAAAACTCTATAGCTCTCTCATTCTTATTATCTTCATTGATAGCCAATCCCATAGCAACACGCATAAAAAAAGATTGAGGTGCCTCCATGATCTTGCTGTAAAGCGTAAGAAAGTATCTATCATAAAGAATTTGAACACCAAGATACTTTAAATTTTTATCTCTACGAATTTTAATAGCCTCAGATAGCAAAGTGAGATCAAAATCAAGTAGTCTTTTATCTAGCCTATCTTCCTTAACAAGCTTTTTTATGTTTTGTATAAAACTTTTTCTATATTGTAATTTAAATGTATCCGAGTCAACCCCCTCTTTAAACACCTCTTTATATAATGTATTAAGTAATAATTGGCCAGCGGCAAAAGAATAGTTTGGTTCTTTCTCGATTTTTTCGCGCGCTGAAAAAATAAGTGCTTGATCAATATCTCTAGTATTAATCTTATCGAAAAGCTGTAACTGTGCATCAAGTACGATTTCGCTAGCAGAAACATCGTTTATACCTTCGCAGGATCTTTGAGCGCTTGCGTTGATTTTTTCTACATTAAAGTCTTCTAAACGACCGTTTCTCTTTTTTACTTTTATCTGCATGAAAAGAATTTACACCTGACCAAAAAAAACGCAAGGTTAAAAACTATATATTTTTCTTAAACCAAGAATAAGTTTTTGCAATACCCTCTTGCAGGGAGGTTTGTGAATCTTTATAAAAAGAAAATAATTTTGAATTATCCATTTTTTTTCTGAAAGTACCATTAGGCTTGGATGCGTCAAACACAATTTCACCATGATAGTCTACAACATTTTTAATAATACAAGCTAATTCTACAATTGAAACCTCTTCATTTGATCCGCAATTTAAATGAGAAATCCCTTTCGAGTAAATGTCTTCAGCGTTTATATTAATAAGACAATATTCTATAACTTTAGCTAAATCTTGAACATAAAGAAATTCCCTCATAGGCTTACCTGAACCCCATAGTTCAACCGAATCAGATTGTGATTCTTTAGCCATGTGAAATTTATTAATTAAAGCGGGGAGAACATGAGAAGATTGTAGTTCGAAATTATCATTTTCTCCGTAAAGATTACATGGCATTAAGGAATAGAAATTGCTTTTGTGCTGATGGTAAAATGCTTCACAGTTTTTTAATGTTGCTATTTTAGCTATAGCATAAGGCTCGTTTGTTGACTCAAGCTTGCCAGAAAGAAGATCTTCTTCTTTAATAGGTATAGAGGCTTCTTTGGGGTAAATACATGAAGACCCAAGGTTTATGAGTTTATTAACTTTATAATTAAAGCAAGCATTTATAACATTTAATCCAATTTGTAAGTTGTCATTAATAAAATCAGATCTATATGTGTTATTGGCTAAAATACCCCCCACTTTAGCCGCGCAAAGAATTACATGATCAATATTAAAACGGTCAAAAAACGAAAATACCGCTTCTTTATTTCTTAAATCTAATTCTTCAGAGCTGGCTGTTATTAAATTAAATCTATCGTTATTTTTTAACTGATTATAAACAGCTGAGCCAACCATCCCACGATGTCCCGCTATGAAAACATTTTCTTTCATTATTAAGATTTTAATTTTTTATAGTCAGACTCAAACATTTTATAGACTAACCCCTTGAAGTTAGTTTTTCTTTTCCAGTTTAGTTCTGATTCTGCAAGATCTGGATTTCCGCATAACTCATGCACTTCAGCGGGTCTATAGAATTTTGGGTCGATACCTACTATAAGATAATCACCATCTTTAGTGAAATATTTTTCATCTGATCCTGATCCAGTTTTATAATAATCAATGTTAGCAAAATCAAGAGTTAACTCAAGAAAATCTCGAATAGTATGCATTTCTCCACTTGCAAGTACGAAATTTTTAGGCTCTTTATGGTTTAACATTAACCAAACACCTTCCATAAAATCTTCAGCATCGCTCCAATCTCTTTGAGCATCTAAATTACCAAGCATTAAAGTGGGAACGGGATCTAAAAAACCTTGGTTTTGATTACGTTCTAATGTTGTTTTTATTTTTGCAATATTATAACTAATCTTTCTGGTTACAAAATCTACCCCCCTCCTCGATCCTTCATGATTAAAAAGCCACCCTTGAACCGCAAAAAGACCATAAGATTCTTTGTAAACCCGAACAAGATGCCTTGCGGCACATTTAGCTGCTCCATATGGAGACTGAGGTCTTAAAGGATGAGATTCGTCTTGCGGGGAATATACGACATCGCCAAATTCTTCAGAGGAGCCAGCATTATAAAACTTACAAGAAGGAGTAAACCTCCTGATAACCTCTAAAATATGAAGAACAGCATCAGCATCCGTTCCCCATGTTTGTATTGGATATTTCCAGCTTCCAGCGACAAAAGACTGTGCAGCAAAATTAATAAAATAGTCTGGCTTTATATCTATGATGACATCTCGAATGCTGTGTGCATCATTAAGATCCATGTCAATTAACTCAAATCTTTTATTACCTTGAAGGTGTAAAATGTTTTCGTGATTTTTTACACTAAGACGACGAATAGATCCATAAACTTTATAATTTGTGTTTTTGAGTAAATAGTCAACCATGTGGCTTCCGTCTTGACCAGTAATTCCTGTTACGATAACTTTTTTCATAATTTTAAATTCAAATTCCTAGAGATTTTTTGTATTCAGGTATCCAGTCTTCAACCGATACACTAGGAGACCATCCTAAAAGTTTTTTAGCCTTAGAATTGTCTGCTAATGTTTGCTTTGGTTCAAGTCGAGCTTCTATATATTCTTTTTCTCCACCTATTAAATTTGCAATTTTATTTACAGATCTATTGTCTCCGTTTCCTATGTTAATAACTTCACCAAATCCAACTTTATCAGAAGTCATTGATAAATAATTTGCAAGAGCGACATCTTTTACGTATGTAAAATCCCGTCTTTGCTTGCCATCTCCAGTGATAGTCAAAGGTAATCCCTTTAACCTTTGATTAGCAAACACCCCCATAACCAAACAATAAGCGCCCTCTAGAACTTGACGCTCTCCAAAAACATTAAAGTAGCGCAAGCTTACTGTTTCAAGATTGTAACAATGATGAAATACCCTGCAATACTGTTCACCGATCAACTTCTGTAATCCATATGGACTTAATGGATCAGTTGGATGATCTTCTGGTGTTGGGAAAATTGTTGCATCTCCATAAGCTGAAGAACTAGCGCTGTAAACCACTCTTTTGATACCAGCATCAGAAGCGGCTTTAAGGATATTTAAAGTTCCATTTACATTTGTTTTGTTGAATTTTTGAGGGTCTTCGATGGAGGGTTGGACTCTTGCTTGAGCAGCCAGATGGAAAACTCCATTATACCCTTGAAACGCTTTAGACAAATTATGAACATTTTTATCAATAGAAATATCACAAATCAATAGTCTAGCTTTTTTGTGAATATTTTTTTTAAACCCTGTTGAAAGATTGTCAACAACTAAAACATCGTGACCTTTTTCTATCAAAAAATCAGTTAAGTTGCTTCCGATAAAGCCAGCTCCTCCTACTACTACATATTTCATATAATTATTTTTTTTGTTTTGTGTTTTTCATTGCTAAAACATACTCATTTGGATATTTAGCAAAATAACCTTCGTATTCGGAAATGGAATATTCTTGAGATGGGGCCTTCCATCTTGTTTGTTCATCAAGCCTTCCTATTGATAATGTAAATCTAGGCATTTTATTTATTTTCAATCCGTTTTTTTGAAAATGTTCCAGCAGTAATCTCTCAACATTGTTAGGATGTTCTGACTTCATGGCTTTAAGCGTGTCTAAAACTAGTAGAGATTTCAAGAAAGAATCCCGATCCCCTACAATGAATCGGTCAGTGACTCCACCATACTCTTCACCTTCTGGTACATATATAGTATTTGGTAGAGCCTCTGGAAGAATATTGCTTGTGAACATAATATCTGATCTAGATAATACATATCTGTCATATCTAGGTATACTTAGTAACTTTTTATGTAGTAGCTCACGGTATCCACATATTATCATTCCAGACCCGCTTTTCCCGTTCTGTTTTTGGTATGGGCCATATATATTACCCTTCAGATCCCAATCTCTCCATCCTGGAAGTTTATCGTCATATACTTGCTCCCACCAATTTGTTGATTCATTAGTTTCCCATGTATATTTAGATATATCTCTCCATTGTGAATTATGATAGTCATCACCAACATAAAGAGCAACATCAGTGTTTTCATTAAGCGCATGTTTTTTGAAAGAATCTACTGGAGCTTGTCCAGCTCTTAAATTACCTATTATACAATATAATGTTTTCATAAGTTTATATTGTATTATATGCAGCGATACACTTTTGAAGACTAGGAGATATTAAATCCTTACGATAATCGCTTGATCTTTGCTTAATTTTAAAATTATTAACATCTATCTTTAGATTTAAAAAATTAACTGCTGATTGTAAGTCAGCAAGCGAATAAGGATATTTCAGAAGAAATACATTGGCTAAACCGCTAAAGTTGTTAGTAATTTTTTTGAATCCAATTGGGTCGTCAGGATATTTATTTAAAAAATGATCTAAACTAAATTGACTATTTTTATTTCTGAATGATTCAAGTGCAAATTCTTGAGATAATGAATAATGAATTTTAAACGCATTAATCTCCAGACAGTTTCTTTTGTGCATGGATATAATAGCATTTGCATAATCACCATATATGTGTATAGTTGGAGTTTTGTCGTCAAGGCATTCGCTCAAATGGCATGTACGGCGATACATAGGTAAATTATTATCTTCGCAATTTACATTAAAACCAGAAGAGTAGATAAAATCTGCTAAATAATTACTAGCAACCCCTCCGTGACTATTAATATAAACATCCAGGGAATTAATATAATCTTTATATTTAAATGTAATCTCTTCCATCTTTTAAAGATTAGTAACCATTATTTAAATTTTCTGTAATTTGTTGGTAAATCCAAGAATAGGTTTTTTCTAATCCATCTTCAAGGGTAATTGAAGGAGCCCAACCTAGAACTTCTTTAATCATAGTATTATCACTGTTTCTACCACGTACACCTTGTGGAGCTGTTAGATCATAATTTCTCTTTAATTTTACCCCAGCAATATTTTCAATAATATCAACTAATTGATTTATCGATACCATTCTATCACTACCAAGATTAAGTGGTCTTGAGTCTCCTTTTTCCCACATAAGCTCCATTCCTGTGATACAATCGTCAATAAACATAAAAGAACGAGTCTGTTTTCCGTCTCCCCAAATTTCTATCTCATTTTTACCACTAAGTTTTGCTTCAATAACTTTCCTGCAGATAGCTGCTGGTGCTTTTTCACGACCACCACGCCATGTACCATGTGGACCATATACATTATGATAACGACAAGTACGTGAATCGATATCAAAATCTTTTCCGTAATAATATGTTATCAATTCACTAAAGAGTTTTTCCCAACCGTATCCATCGTCTGGATTAGCAGGAAATACATCTGATTCTTTAAGAGCTTGAGAAGATTCGTCTTTGATTTTCGATTGAATTGCTGCAGGATACACACAAGCTGTAGAGCTATAAAGAACCTCTTTTACTCCATTATCACGAGCCGCCATCATCATGTGTGTTTGTATTAAAACATTCTCCATGCAAAGAGCTTGATTGTGCTCCACAAACCCCATACCGCCCATGTTACAGGCAAGATTATAAATTCGATCTACTCCCTTGCTTAAATTGTAACAATGATGCTTTTCCTGAAGATTGCAACTTGCATGATTTTCTGCATCTTTGAAAGTTTGATACCACATGTCTGCAGGTTTTATATCTGCAGCTACTACTTCATGCCCTTTAGACAAAAAATCTTTAACTAAATATCCAGCAATAAATCCGCCAGCTCCTGCTACTAATATTTTCATATTTAATGTATATTATTACAAATTGTTAATTTATCAAAATTATCTATTAATTATTTATACATGATCATGACCACACCCAGAAGGATCGCCACAACACACGTCATTTTCACATTTATTTTTGGAGGTAACCGCTGAAGAAAAAGATTCCCAGTCTTTTTCAGGTCTTACATTTAAATTTGTCCTCCAAGCCCCCTGTAAGGTGTTTGGGGTTATTCCATTTTCTTTCATTAAATGAATAAAAGAATTTATATCTTTAGGGAAGCATGTGCCACCAAATCCAGCCTTACCATCGTGACCTGGAACCTGGTAATGACTTATTCCTATTCTGCCGTCAGATAAAACACCAGCCATAATATCATCAAAATCAATATCAATTTTATCACACAAAAGTTTCACTTCGTTAAAGTAGCTAATTTTTGTAGCAAAAAAACAATTGGCGATATATTTAATCATTTCTGTTGAATTGCTATCCATCAGGAATGTTTTTACTCCTGGAAATCTTGATTTATATAGCGATACGATTTTATTCGGTATCGAATGTATATTAGAATAAAAACCTTTAGGGAAACCAACTATATTTCTAGAAGGAGTTATAAAATCCAACTTAGATGTTCTTGCTGTAAGAAACTCTGGAGAATGTAGTATCTTTAAATTAGAAAATTTTTCCTGCAAAGAAAGTGTCGTTCCTACTGGAACTGTAGATTTTATTACAAAAATAGATTCTGATCCAAGCGAAGAGATTTCAGTAAAAACACTATTGATGATTGACAAGTCACAAGCCCCGTCATTATCTAAAGACATAGGAGTTGGGACACAAACAAAAACAATATCTTGTTTAATGCAGTCCTCTATACTGTGACAGCTTCTATTTTTGTCTTTATCATAAATTTTTATGTCATCTACATAATGCACAAAACCTTGAAAAATCGCAGAACCAACAAATCCATTTCCTATTATTCCTATATTCATAATATATATTATTGTATAAGGGGGGATGAAATCAAGAAAAAATTACTTTAAAAACAAACAATGATTAAGTTTGTCTGAAAGCATATTATAACCAAAACTAATTAAAGAGTCTTTTGTTTTTTTGATTTCATTAGTAAAATCTAATACCGAACTTCTATTATGAAATTCCAAAGTAATGCAATCTATAGAAAGTTTTTCTGAAATTAAATTTTCAATAACTTTATATTCACCTCCCTCTATGTCGAGTTTTAATAAATTTAAATGACTGTGACTCAACATATTCATTATTGATGATAAGGATTTGCAGTCAGCTAAGAATCCCGATTTAGTTTTTAAACCATAAATCATGGAATGTGAAACATTGCGAGGATTATCTGGCCCATAAAACATGCAAGATTCATCCTTGTCGCTAAGGCCATAAGGATAAAAACTAATGAAATCCTTAAGGTTTTGAGATTGAATTGTTTGTTTACAATAATCAATCGACCTTGGTGTCGGGTCGAATAAATTTATTTTTGATTCATAGTTTTTGGCAAGCTCAATATCAAAAGAAATATCTTCTCCAGCCCCAAAAGAATATACAACTGAGTTTTCATTCAGTAAACCATCAGGTATAATATGGCTACCGTAGTTAGTCCCTAATTCTATTAGTTTCATTATGATTTTTTTAAAAAAGCAAGTTTATCTACAACCTTTATTAATGTAAGATAATCGAGAACTGATTTATAGGCAATTCTGTGTGGATCTATTTTGTGCTGAACTTCATCATCTTCTTTTGGCCAATCATGAATTATAACAAAAGATTCATCAGATATAAAATCAAGACACGCATTGGCACAGTAAGGTCTGGCTCTTCCATCGATAAAAACATAATCAAATGTTTTATTTTTAAATTTTTTTATAAAATTAACATAAGTATGAAATTCCTCTATAGTTCCATCGTCTTTTTTAGCTTGAGGCTTATCGCTAGGGACTAAAAAATATTTGACATTATTTGGTTTAATTGAATTTACAGAATTATACCAAGAATCTTTATGCTCAACTGAATAAAGGTTGTTACAAAATTTTGCAAAATGAATTGTAGACCCTCCAGAACCCCATTCAAAAAGATCACCTTTTTTTGATGAAAGAAGATCTTCCATTGCATTTATTTCAGACTGACTTAAGTAAGGTTTCATGATTATATAAAATTTTTGTGTGTATTTAAAAGTTTTTGTGAGATTACATTGGGATGCTCATAAGAATCCTTTGACATAATAGCTTTTTTTCTTTTACCATTATACCATTGATTTTTAACAATATTGAAATTAGTTGGGGTAGAAATATCTCTAGCGTTTAAAAGCTGTCTTCCTAGTTTTTTTTCATGAGCAATACCCCAATGGAAATACTTAGTCACTCCCTGTTTTTCCGTGCAAAAAGTATCATCATAATTCCTTGGAAGGACATTTGTATTTGTGATCCTAGCATGACTTGCCTGCTTACCATCTATCATTAAAACATTGGATCCACTAGGTGAGCCAACTGAATACTTGATATTCAAAGAATCAAGGCGTGACTTATTAAAAGCAAAAAATGTATCTCCGCATTTCTTCATAAACCCAAAACCATGATAATAATTAAGCCTATCAAAACAGCAAGAGTGCGAGGCAGAAAGCGAAGATATTAAATTATTTCTAATCTCTTGAGAGTATTGATCAGGAAATATTGAATCAAGATCAATCTTTAACGCTATATCACCAGTGCAATTATCAATTCCTACATTTAAGTGGTAAGTCATTACATCGTAGGTCCATGATACAGGCCATTTATTCGTTTCTATTATTTTGATTTTGCTTGATATTTGTTTAGCCTTTTCACAAAAAAATTCAGTGTCTCTACCCACAACAATAACAACCTCGTCAGAAAAACTTAAAAAAGAATCAATAGCCTCAAAGACAGGAAACCCCATACTAACTGGATCGGTAGCTATGGTAAAAGTAGAAATTTTCACACTAATTGTTTAATTTAGTTAAGGATAGTAATATATAAAACTGAGGCAAACCTTCCCACAAAGATATAGTATTATATGAAATTTTAAAAAACTTTTTGATTTCATCAAATGTAATTATATGTGGAACTTCTTTAAGGATTGCATTTTTTAAATTTTTATATCCAAACTTAGAAACCCTTTCTGAGAAAAGTTTAAACTCAGAATCTATTAAAAGTTCTTCATCCCAAACAGCAGACCAAAGAAAATTATTTTTTTTGTAAGCATATTCTTGTTCTCCGTTTTTTTGCCATCCTATTTTGTAATCGGAAAATCTCCAATGGTCTCCTAATACCCAATCTACATATAATTTGCCTCCGTCATTTAAATGATCACAGCATCTTGATATAAAATACAAAGGATCTTTTGAAAAATACGCACATCTTGTACAAATTAACGTGTCATACTTTTGTTTTAATGTCCATGCATCATTAATATTCCAATTTTTGAGGGATAGATCATACAAGTCACCTTCAAATAAATTATTATTAGAAAAACCTAACAGACCTACATCACCTAAAGGTTGTATATGTTTTTTATACCAAGGAAAAATATATTGATTAGTCTTGCCCATTAGTTAATAATAAATGCTTCTATAAAGTTTTTCCATTCTGGGTAATAAACTCTATTTGGTTTTGAGTAAACGTTTTTGATTTTAGCCATACCCCTTCCAAGATGCATGTATATAACCTCATTATTATCGTTTATAGTTCTGTCTACATGAAAATCTTTAAATGGCTTTGGTAAGATTTTATTTATAGAAGGATCGTTGAGCGAGCATCTTAATGTATGAGTTTTAATTTCGTTTTTTCTGCAGTATTCGTGAAAAAGATCTCCAGTATCCCACTGTCTCGGTTCATTGTTAGGATACCATTTTAGGGGATCCCTAATTTGAGAATGTTGTTGATCTCCGTCTGATCCATTTTTTATATTAGGAAACAAGCTGACATTATCAAATAAAAACTTAGAGCAAAGGAAGCCACATTTTTGAGTAGAAAATAATCTCGCCTCGGTGATAGAGGTACCAACTAAAGAAAATCCTTCATTATATTTTTTATATATAGCATCCATCCATTCTGGATGGGTCGCTACTACATCATTGTCACAAATAAAAACAGCATCAGAAGTTACTAGACTTGAATATTTTTCTATAGCGATACATAAGGTAGTGCTTGGCCCCAACCCTGGGTATTTTTTTTCATCATCTTGAATCCATACAACATTTCCAATGTCTTCTATTTTACTCTTTAGGTGTGAGTCGCTACTAGATTCAATAATAACATATCTAAAATCAAAATTACCTTTATATTTCTCGAAAGACTTTACCGCAAAATAAGTTAATTCTTGGTTTATGCTTGGTATTACAAAATCTATAGTTGTCATAATGTTGTGTCAGATATAGATTCTTGTTTTTTGTGGACGTTGGCTTTGTCTATTACATCACTATTTAAAAGTTGTACTCCAAATTTTGCATTACCATCTTTATAAGGAACAGATTCATAGTCATAATCCAAACTTATACCAAGAATCGAAAACAATTGCTTAAGATATAAAGATCTCCAGGCAATTAAAGTTTCGTATGATGCAAAAAAATATTTTTTATTAGTGGCTTCTAGCTGTTTTAATATAACTTTATTCGCTTCATCTGGATCAGATGGAAGTGGTTCGTAGTAAGCATAACCAACCCTCATTTGACCAGCTTTATTTATCCACTTTTCCCTATTAACAACCAGAACAATGAAATCATCTGAGATTGAATTTAAATCTAGATAATGTCTATCCTTTCCAGAATGAGAAGGATATGAATAGTGAATCGCTTGATTTACATCTCTATGATTTTTAAGAATCCATGTGAACCAATTTGTTCCGCTATCTTCTGGGCCAATTACAATTATGTTTTTATTCATTAATAGTTAAATTTAAAGGATATTTTATTTTTTTGTTGTTTTAGAAAAGAAACTAAATCTTTAGTAAATTCTTTGCTTAAATAATTTCTATCCCATTCACATGCGTGGTAAACTATGTCTGTGTTTTTCTCTAAAGATAAAGGTATAAAAGGTGGGTAACAAGTAGCATAAGAAACTTTGTATAATTTATTTTTATCTTCGTTTTGATAAGAGAGATTTTGCGGAGGGCTTTTTAGTAAAGCTAAATGTTTAATGCCAAAATCAAAAGCGGCTTTAAAAGATCCTGGACTCATTCTCCATGCAGGAGGTCTGAAAATTGGACTAAAGCAATTTTCTAACGGAGAATTTTTTATAATGTCCCTCATTAATTCAAATCTAGAAAAAGCATCTTTATAAATAAGTTTCTCAAATTCATCGTTATCTGTTTCCCTAGGTCTTCCATGAAAGCATCCGTGGTATCCTAATTTAAAATTTTTTTTGGGAAGTTTTTTTATGTAATTGCAAAAGTCAAAATAATCAGAAATATATAAGGGGTCAGGAGTAGAATGCCTAATAGTCCTCCAGTAAGCTATAGGAATAAATAAAACAAATTTAATTTCTGGAAAAATTTCAATCAACTCAAAACAACGATCTAATACCTTCACTGAAGAATTTGGATGAGGGCAAACATCATCTATGCTGATTGTTATATTCATAGTTTATCTGGTTATCTGGCTAGATATAATATAATCTTCATAGGCCCTAAAGCCGTCTATAAGATTGTTTTGTTTGCCATTAACAGCTTTTATAGCTTCAGTAAAAATAGAAGCTATGGCTATCTCTTGATCATTAAACGTTGAGCCAGAAAAACAATTATCCCATGAAATGTTTTCGCATGAGATAGAACTAATTTCCCTAAAATCTGAGCCGCTATGAAAAGAGGTTTCTTTGTTTTTTATTAAATTTTCAGAACGATTTATACTTACTGTAAATTGCTTTTCATCAGAATAAACATTCAATATCTCGTAGTCATTTCCTTTTTCGTTTAGGCAGCCAGAAATTATGCCACCATTTGTAGTATAAATTTTTAATTGCTGTGGTCGTGTTTTTGATTTTTTAGAAAAATAACTAAATTTATAAAGGAAGCCTTTTCCGCTATTGAATTTAACAGAACCTATCGACCATAAATCATTACCACCTACTATGCTAGGAAAATTATTAATTTGTATGATTTCGTCTTTGGGGTCGAATAAGTTTCTAAGTTGAGCTATTCCATGATACTGAAATGTTCTGGTGTCGTTTTCGGCTAACACACAATCTCCTATTAAATTTGAATCCAGTATTTTTTTCTTAAATTGCTCGATAGGTAGCATTGTCCACTGCTCAATAGCAAAAATATTTAATCCATAAGTCCTTGTATCGAATAACACTGGAGTGTCGATTAAAACAATACCTTGGAAGCTTTTAAGTTTATTTAGTATTTCGCTTGTTGAGTGGGCAGGAACAGACACGATGATAACATCTAAATTTAAAGAAAGCAAAGAATCTAAATCGCTAAAAAAATCTATAGAATATATAGAGCAAATTTCTTTGCAGTTATCTTTCGTCTTCTTTGTGAATCCAGAAAGTATTAGTTGATTTTGAGATTCTAAATATTTTAAAATCGGACAATAGAAAGTTTTGACTCTTTTGCCGAAACCAATAAGCCCGAACTTAGGGCATTTTAGATTCATAATAATCGTTTAATGATTTATTTACTGGATTACTTTCCCAATTTTTCTTATATTGATCTGGGTTAGAGTAGGAATATATTACTCTAACGTTTCCATCTGGATCGGTTCCATTAATTGCAGAATGCCAAATAGACACATCAAAAAGAGTAATTAAATCATCAGAAGAATTAATTGTTTTTAAGCCGAACTGTTGATTGATTTTAACATCTGTTTCTTCGTGTTCAAAAAATCTAATATGACTTCCTGGTAGAACGTTAAGACACGGTTCTTCTTTTTTAAACAATGGATAATATATCAGCTTTAATGAAGGTGGAATTGCTCCCATGTTTTGACCGTTCCTGCAATAACTATCCCTATGCCAGTCCATATAAGAATTAGCTGGAAAAGCTCTTCTCATTTGTATATGGCTTAGATGTAATTTTCTATAATTAGAAGCTTCGTATACTTTCTGCGGTATGTCGTTATCAAATAAAACATCTATAAAAGATTTATCATACTCGAAAACGCTAGGTCTTAAATCTTCCGAATTAGCATATTTAGAATCCCAGTGAAAATTTGAATCAAATTTTGACTCTTTGGCTGCTTGTATTTTTTCAAGCATAATTTTTTTTGAATCTGTGTTTTTTAATTCAAATTGACAAAACCCATTTTTAAAGAAAATTTCTGGTAAATCACTCATGATATATATATTATATATTATAATGAGTAATATCAAGTTTGTTTTAAAATGTATTTATGAATTTTAAATAATCTTTTGCTATTACATCTATGGTTCTAACTTCAACGCATGAAGAATAAGGTTTTAATGAAGATGAAACTTTGTCTATAATGGGAATTAGATCTTCAAAAGAATTAAAAAGCTCGCCACCTTCTCGTATTATTTCTGGAGTCCCTCCGCTATTTAAACCAATGGAGGGAAGTCCACAAGAAAGCGCCTCTAGTAAAGAATTGGAACAACACTCATGCTTGCTTGCAGTTAAGAAAATATCATATTTAGATAACTCAAGAGCTAGCTCGATAGAATTGAGAGCGGGTATTTTTTTAATATTTTTAAATTCTATACCTGGATCGTTACCTATATATGTAAATGAATATTTGTTAAAATCTAATTTTTTATCTAAATATTTATAATATTCAAATCCTTTGTTTTTATTTATAGACCAGGATGTGCATACTAAATTTATTTTTTCTGATTTTCTTTTGTTGTTTGTTTTATGAAATATTTCAGAGTTGGGCGCATTTAGTATAACTGTATGTGGCTTTTCAGGATTGAATCCAAAATTTTTATATTGTTCTTTTGCCCAATTTGTCTGAAAAATAGTACCATTGGAAATGTTGTTACTCATGTATATGCTAATGTCTTGCCTTTCGTCATCAGGCCTATTGTATAACTTATATAATCCATCCATACGATGAATAAAAATCTTACTTGGAAATAATGACTTTAGCTGTATTACTTCATCAAAATTCTGATGTGCATTAAAAATAATAGCATCGCAATTAGATATATTTTCTTCGTATACATTATATTGAATAAATTTATGCTTTAATGCTTTAAGGAATTGGTTACCTCCTCCATGAGCACTTTCAATAAAAGGATAAAAAATATTAAGCCTCATCAAACATTTTATAAAACGATTCAAACCCACTAGGTAGTAAGTATTTTTGAACCTTAGAAAATCCATATTCTACATCTGGCTTTGATTCTTCAAAGTATGGAAAGTTATATATTGATTTTTTGCTTAAAAAAACCTCGGCACAACCTACATTTGTTGATATGATTGGAGTTTTTGTTATGCAACTTTCTGGTATAGACTGAGGGCCTCCTTCGTGTCTAGCTGAAACTAAATAAAGATCTAAACAATTGTACATTATATTTAAAACTTTAAAATCAGGACGTTCCATGTAAGTAAATGGTATGTTTTTAGACTCAAGTCTAGAGATTATATAGTTTCTGCGCCAGCCGCCTAGAAGGATATGAATGTTTTTGTTTTCTGAATAAATTTTTTCTACTATATCGCAAAATTGATCTGGGCCTTTTTCGAGTTTTGGGTTAATTAAATCATGACCTTCAGTATCTCTTTGAAAAGATCCGATTATAAAACCTTCTTCAGGAAGCCCAAGTTTTTTCCTGCATTCGATTTTATCCATTTCAAACCATATATTTTGATTTACCCAAAATGGAGCTACGGTAATTTTTTTATCAGTATGGTTTTCTAGAAATTTTTTTGTCGATTCGCAAATAGTATGTATAGATGTTGCGAAATGATTTATTAAAGCTAGATTTTGCGGATTGAACTTTTCAGGGGTGATATGATAAATAGAGAAAATGCTTTTTTTCCCAGCTAACTTGTCGTATTGATGGAACATCCACGGAGCAATAACCCAAACTAAATCAGAATCTTCTATATTATCAACACAAATATCTTGATTATTGGACATGAACTCAAACCTAATTCTATCGCATATCCAATCTTCACCAGGTTCGTTAATAAATATTTTCATTTAAATAAATTTGAATATCTCATTGCTACATTTTTAATTCTAAGATCTTCTCTTTTCAATTCGTCTTCATGCTTAGGAAATTCAAGACACTTAAGTATTCCATCGACTATTGAATTTATATCAACTTCTGGTGGGTTGTATAAATCAACCATTTCTCCATACTTATAATCATCTTCTAGCTGAAGAACAATGCCATCACCTTTTACTATTTCATGAGTACCACCATTACTGCTACATACAACTTTGAGGCCAGACGCCAAGGCTTCTACAACTGAATTAGGGCAGCAATCAAGCCAACATAAATGAATCATAATGTCTGCCATTTTATAAAACATTGGTAGCGATTCTGGAGAAACCATCGGTAATGAAAATACATTTGGCATATCCACATTTTGGTAACCACCTAATATAACTAAGGCAACATCTTTTAATTTTTTACTTTTGAATGCTTCTATGCATTCTTCTATCCTCTTGTGTCTCCTCCATTTAGAAGAAGCTATTACGACCTTATCGAATCCTTCTGGTTTATCTATACGATCTTCGTTTTCAAAAAATATATCTTCAACTCCATTATATATAATACTATTGGATTTTTCTATACCAGTGAATGCTTCATAATTTTTTTGTGCAAATACTGACTGAAATACAATATGATCAAACATTTTATAAGAATCAAAAATTGGCTTATTTAAAGAATTACTATCTCCTAGTGTGTTTCCAGAATCCAAATATAAACCATCTAACCTTAAAATATTAAAGCTTTCGTCTACATATGTCCCATTTGTTATTGATATTCTATTATTTGAAAGTTTATCGAATAAAAAATTTTGATTTTCTAACTCTTGTTTGAGCCTGTTGCCGAAGATAGAAGGGCCGTCATTATTTGAATAATTATTTATATAGAAATTCATGAATCAATGTAACCTCTCGATCTTATAATTTGTTCTGTTTCAAGCTGCGCTATTCTGTATTTAGATTTAGGATCTACATTAAGTTTACCATGATAAATATAATGAATGTGATCTATATACTTACATTTTTGATTTCTCTGTAAAATTTGATGAATTATTGGAAGCATGAAAACTTGATCATAACATGCAGTAAACCATTCTCCAGAATCATTTTTAAAATTAGAAATAGGGACATTTTTATAATCAGATAATAAAAATGTTTTAAAATGACTAGACACCCAGGGGTGGGAATAAACATCTTGCTCGTGATTTAATGGTCCAGAGAAATTGATCCCAGTTCCAGCCATTTGGTTAGCCGTCCATACGGCTTGATATCCCGTTTCATAAAAACTAAATATTTTACTAAAACAATCTTTACCCCAAAGAAAATCATCACAATCTATAAATCCTATTATATCTTCACCACTAATCGAATTTAGGAATCTAGTAATATTATTAATCGCATAAAGACGTTCCTTTGATTCGTTCTTGATAAAATGTTTATTAGAGCTAGAGGCACATGCTTTCTCAATGTCTATTTTGTATTCTGGAGACATGATGTCTTCAAGAAAAAAACATTCAACTTCAGAATTAAATTCTTGAGAATCAATACTAGATATTAAATTCTGAAGGTTAGGAGACTTGTCCCCATGGCACGGTATAATTATTTTAAGCATTTTAAAGTTTCCCAGAAAAAGTCTGGCCTAGATAGTGTGAAATTATATGAATCTTCATCAGAGGAATTCCACCATTCTTCAGTGATATGTTGAGAGTTTTCGTTTGTAATTACATCCAACCCAAGGTATCTAGCTTCTAATGTTATTCTGGGGCATGTGTCTTCAATTACTGGAAGAGATATTAAGCCCTTGTATTTAGACAAAAGAGGCAACATTTCTGAGTAGGTTTTTGTTTTTATTAAATCAAAATCAATATTTTTTTCTTTAGCATATTTTATGCTTTCCTGTATTCCTTTAGCTTGAGAGTGCCATCCTGGTTGACCATCAATGATAGCATATTTATTATTTTTTGGGTTTCGTTTTAATTGATTAAATAATAACATCGTGTCCTTGGTAAAGCAAGAAGATAAAACTTTTTTAGGGACATTTGTTTTCCCTAATTTACTTTCGTGCTTCTCCATTTGAGCTTGAGACATGTAAAAAATATGTTTTGATTTGCTCAGGATTAAGTTATACAAAGGTTTGAATTCTTGATTCTGGGGACAGTCGCACTCTGATTTACCTAATATTCTGTGAGGTATATCACCTCGATATGTGCAATATCCATAATCAAACTCAATCTTTACAAAATTTCTGTTAAGCATAATGTATTCTACCACATCAAAAGCATTAACATTCAACTGTGTTATGTTGCCAAAAATAAACATTTCGTAGTTGTCAAACGCATGTTTAAGAGATAATTCATGAGTGCCGACTAAATCAACAGAAGATTTATTTGGTTCGATTATAGCTTCGAGAGTTAAAGATGTTCCGCCAACCCAATTACACCCATCGTCAATTAAGCAAATTTTTCTTAAGGATTCCATAATATATATTATATATATAATTATAATATAGAACAAATTCAATTATATATAAATTAATTTAATCCATATTAAATATATATAATAAAATGCTTGAATTCAATTCATGAAGGAGTTATATTGATTCGTCAATGATCAGAAAAACAGATAACTCCAATTCTATATTTTACATTTCTTGCGCGGATTGGGAATGCGTACTAGTCTCCGATGACCCAGATGAAGCTGCAGCTATAGCGATGGAAAGAGCTAATAAAAAATACGGTAAGTACCTTAATCTTTCTCCGACGATTAAGGTAGTGAATGTTAACTATGCAATAGATAAAATGGAAATCCTTGATGATATATTAGTCGTGTATAAACCCAATGTACTAGCTAATGCAGGACTGCATGATTTGGCAAAAAAATATAAAAAAATTATTAATGTAATTAAGAACGAAGAATAATGAGGGTTTATTTTAAAAATGACAAACTTAAAAATTATCCTAAGGGGGAAATTATACATCCCTCTAATAAAGGTGATGCTGGTTACGACTTAGTAAGTGTATCCTCTCCAAGAATCGTAGGAGATATGTATATGGAGGGATTGTACAAAAATATAAAATATATAGAGTACGAGACTAATATTATACTCCAACCATCTACTGATAATTTTAAGGACTTTAGTATTTATTCTTTACTATTTCCACGATCTTCTATCAGTAAGTATAATCTTTCTTTATGTAATTCTGTAGGCGTTATAGACTCTGGTTATTCAGATACGATTAAAGTAAGATTCAATTTTCTACCCCAACCAGAAAATTATTATATAATGAAAGATGGGAGGAACTTATTAATAGGAGTTGATCAATCCTCAATCTACCAAAAAGGAGATAAGATAGCACAGATAATTTTTCAGAGCCACATTCACCCAAAAATCCTAAAGATGAAAAAAATTTCTGAAACAGAAAGAGGCTTAGGTGGGTTCGGCAGTACTGGAGTTTGATTATGTTGATAGGTTTATGCGGATTAGCTAGAAGCGGTAAGGATTCATTCTTCAATCTTGTTAAAGATAATCTTACCCAAAAATTCCATAGAGTCGCTTTTGCTGATGCTCTTAAGCACGAGCTTGACGACCTTTTAATTAAATACACTCGTATTTCTGCGTTTACAGAAAAAGACGAAGAGAAAAAAATAATAAGACCGTTATTAGTGACTTACGGTACTCATGTCAGGCGTCGTTTAAATGAAAACTGCTGGATTGAAAGAGTTCAAAATAATGTCAAGCACCACCTAAATGCAGGAAAAATAGTTTTTGTTACTGATGTTAGGTATGAAAATGAATTAAGATGGATTCACCAGTTAAATGGAGCTTCAATTTATATAGAAACACGTGGCAATTTTCCAACAAACGAAGAAGAGGAAGTAAACGATCCGATACTTAAACTCAATGCAAACCACAATTTCTCTTGGGAGAAGAGTGCTCCTACCATGGAAAAAACTCCCATTATAGTAAAAAATTTTATCACACAAATTATTAATGAAAATACCAACAACGGAAGATGACAATTTTTATATTGAACAAATAAAAAATGATAAAAATGTAGATGAATGCGTTAGTGTTTTATACAAAAGATATGCTAATGTTTATTACAGAATAATCCACAATTTTTTTCAAAAACAAAATTCTGACAAGAAATTGGAGTTCATTCAAGAATGTTATTATCATGTTTTTTTTGCAGCTAAAGAGTATAACTATGAAAAGAAAGCGAAATTCTCCTCTTACTTGGGGAATAAAGCTAGATGGTTATGTTTAAACTATTTTAATAGAAAATCAAAACACTCAACCCTTATAGCAAATCATTCTATTGAAGACGACTCAATCTCGGAAAATAAAATCATAGAAGACTTATGCAAACAAGAAAATTTTAAAAATATAAAAAATGCAATAAAGTCTGATCCCGACCATAGAATTGAGAAAATCTTCAACCTAAGATATTTCGAAGGTAAAAAAAATAAATTAATGCCTTGGAAAAATATTAGCTCACAGTTAAATATGAGTGTTCAAGGTTGCATAAACCTTCACAATAACTTCATTCAAAAAATAAAAAATAAAACAGAATTAAAAAAATGATTAATAAATATTTAGCATTAGGACATCTTTCTGCAGATCCAGATTATAGACAGTTTAACTCAGGCAAAAGTAAGACTTCTTTTTCTTTGGGTATAAATTATGGAAAAGAAACTGTATGGATTCAAGTTGAGTGTTGGGATAAAGTCGCTGAAAATGCAAATAACTTCTTAAAAAAGGGAAGCTTAATATTCATAGAGGGTAAAATGAAAAACCAAACATGGAAGGATGACTCTGGCAAAAGTCGATCTAAGTTAATTTGTGTGTGTGAGTTTTTTAAACTCATCAATGTTCCTAGTAATAAAAATTCAATAGAAAAACATAACGTTCAAGATATTATAAATTCAGAAGTCAATAAAAACGAAAATGCAGTCGAAGAAAAGTTCGAAGATGCACCTTGGTAAACTATGAAAAAAATAATCCTTAAAGCAGCATTTAATAGCCTTTCTTTTGGTAATGTTTCTTATAACATAGCTAGGGAACTTTATAAAAAAGATGTTAAAACCAGCATTTTTCCAATTGGGAATAATTTTGATTTTTCAGCTTTTTCTAATATTGAAAAAGATTTTAAAGATTGGATAGAAGACTCTACCAATAGAAGATTGACATCAATCAAGAAAGATACACCATGTCTAAGTATATGGCATCTTAATGAAAGCGAGCAGACTATAGGAAGAAATAGTTTTTTATATAGTTTTTATGAATTAGATAACCCCACACTAACAGAAAAAAATCTTTGCGAGATTCATGAGAAAACTATTTTTAGCAGTGCTCATGCAAAAAAATGTTTTAATAATGTTGGTGCAGATAATGTGGAAAATGTTCCTCTTGGATTTGATACTGACTTTTTTGAAACAAAAAAAACCTACATGCCAAACAAAATACATTTTGGTTTAATAGGCAAATGGGAGAAACGCAAAAATACAGAAAAAATTATAAAAGCTTGGGCTAAAAAGTACGGTAATAATCCAGAGTATCAACTTACATGCTGTGTAATCAATCCATTCTTTGATAACAATCAAATGAATTCTATTATTGGTAACGCTCTTAATCAAAAAATGTACGGCAACATTAATTTTCTCCCAAGACTTAAGACCAATCAAGAAATTAACGAATTAATGAATTCAATAGATATTGATTTATCTGGGTTAAGTGGCGCTGAAGGTTGGAATTTGCCTTCTTTTAATTCTTCTTGTTTGGGTAAGTGGAGTATAGTCATGAATCACACTTCACACAAAGATTGGGCCAATAAATCAAATTCAATATTAATCGAACCGTCATCTCAAAAAAGCGCAGAGGACGGAGTCTTTTTTAATAAAAACTCAGCTTTCAATCAAGGTCAGGTTAACACCATTTCAGAAGACGAAATAATTTCCGCATTTGAACTTAGTGAATCTTATAAAGGTAAGTATAATACAGAAGGTTCAAATTTAAAAGATAAGTTTTCATATGAAAACACAGTAACTTCTATATTAAATTTAATGAATGTTTAGTGTAATATAAAACATGAAAGAAATTAAATTTGAATCAAAAGCATATACGCCTAAATCATTTGGCATTAATGAACTACAAGAAGCTTTAGATAGTATAAATTCAGACCCTGATAACAAAAGAACTATTTGTAATGTACTTAGGTTAGCTTATAGCTGTATGCAAGAAGAAGCAACCAATATCAATGCGGCTCGCTCTCTAATATTAGAAGCTTTTTGGATGGGAAAACGCATGAATGCTAAACTTACGAAAAACAAGCAAAAGCAATTAGACGATGAAATTCATGATGATGACGATGATGATTATTGTTTTTCTGTAGATTTTTCTCAATTGCCAGCAAAAGGAAACTGGGACTAAAATGCCTATATATGTATATCAAAATCCTGAAACTAGTGAATTGATAGAAGTTATTCAATCAATGAAGGATGATCATGTTTATTTTGATGAAAAAGGTTTAGAGTGGAAGAGAGTATTCATAGCCAGTCAGCTTAAAACTGAAGCATCTATAGACCCCTGGAGTCAATCCGACTTCGTAAACAAAACATCAAATGTGAAAGGTAATTACGGTGATATGCTAGATAGAAGCGCTGAGTTATCTGAAAAAAGAGCAAAAGATTACGGAGGAAAAGATCCGTTAAAAGAAAAATATTTCAAAAAATATTCACAAGATCGTGGCGGATCTAAACATATACTAGACAAACCAAAATCTGTAGAAACAAAAAATTATAAAATTGATTTTTAATATGAAAGCATCATTATTTAAATACATAGAAGAAACAATTAATTTATTTTTATTAAAACCTGATTTCTGCTCATCGAAGAGAGGTAAAGCAATAAAAGATTGTGCTAAACTTAAGCGAGATTTAAATAAAGATTTGAATAAACCAGGCTGTACTTCTTGCGTTAAAAGAGCTGTTTTTGAAAAATACAGAAGAGTCATAAGTAAATCGATTGATATTCCTGATGAATTTAAATAACATAATATATTATGTTTCTGGGTTTTTGTTTGTTTTAAATTTTATTTTTCTTTTAAAATTTACAAATATTTTCATACATATATTAAATATTTTTGGATTCAAAAGTTATGAAAAAGAAATTTTTTCGACGGATGATCTTGAAAATTATTTGTGTATAAAATACAGTTACTTGGGGGAATTATTTTCTTGCCCGATTTGTTTATCTACCCATGTTTCATGGATAACTGGATTGTTTTTATATTTATTTTTTGATTCCAGTCCTTGGTTAATACTATTGGCGACTTTTTCTTGGCCTTCCTTAGTTTTTATAGTATACTCTAAAGTAAAATCTTAATTAATTTGATTTTCAAAAAGTATTGATACGAATATTGCTTGATCAATATTTCCTTCTTCACAGTCTGGGCCTATTTCTCCCCCTTTATCCATTACGATGCTTATGTATTCTCCAGCATTGTAATGAAATTCTTCTTGAAATTCATAAGAATATTTTACATATTTTTGAGGAGTTTGAAATCTTAAAGTTGAATGAGTTGACTCGGTTGGATTAGTTAATTCTTCTGGTTCGTGAACTGGAGAAGGACAGCAAGGATATACATTGTATATAGTATTAGTTGATTTTTCTCTTGCACCATAAATATAATATTTATCTTCCCAAGTCGGAAACTCAAAATCACTTCTTTCAACTATATTTACTTCTTCTTCGCCGAATTCATTTATAAAAATTATTTTTGTGCTAGATTCTTTGGCTGATTGGGAGGTTTGCGGACAATCAAATTCCAAATATTTACCTTTAATTATATTAAATTGAGTATCCTTTAATCCATATGGATTAGTTTTTGATATTGAAAATGTTATCTTTTTAATTTTTCCTTTTGATGGCATCAATCTTATATGATGCATTCTCATTCCAGAAAGAAAAGAGCCTTCGCCTAATCCATCTGGTTCATTATTTTCCAAATGACTTATTACGTGATTATGTTCTGAGCTGTTTAACGGAATATATACTCCAGAATGCTCACTAGACCACCAAAAACTTGAGTCTACTTCTTGATAATACGTGGATGAATTGAGTGACCCTCTTGAAACATATATTTCTTCAAAGTAACCAGTTGGCGCATAAAAGCTTCCGCCAGTTACATGAACACCGCTTTCAAAAGCTAAAGATAAGCTATTCTGTGGGCCTTCGAATCTTGCAGGGTCACTACCATCTGTGATTACCATAGATCCTGATTGTCCAATTATTGAATCCACTGCTTCAATTTCTTCCGCTGATATTTTACCTTCTACATAAATACTTCCCCCTCCAGTAATATAAACTCCACTAGCAAATGCTAAAGATAGACTTTCTTCTGGACCTTGAAACCTTTGGTGTTCTCTTCCGTCTGTAATTACTAAACCAGTTTTACTGATTATTCCCTTTACCCCTTTTATCTCTTCTGAAAATAATCCATTGCCTCCAGTAATGTAAACTCCGCTAGAAAATGCTAAAGATAAACTATTCTGTGGACCTTCGAATCTTGCAGGATCACGACCATCTGTGATTACCATCGATCCAGACTCACCAACTATAGAATCGACAGTTGCGATTTCGTCAGCATAGATCTTGCCCTCTACATGAAGATCGGCTCCTCCAGTAACGTAAACTCCACTAGAAAATGCTAAAGATAAACTATTCTGCGGGCCTTCGAATCTTGCAGGATCACGACCATCTGTGATTACCATCGATCCAGACTCACCAACTATAGAATCGACAGTTGCGATTTCGTCAGCATAGATCTTGCCCTCTACATGAAGATCGGCTCCTCCAGTAACGTAAACTCCACTAGAAAATGCTAAAGATAAACTATTCT
>JAAHTH010000192.1_pt1 | contig 36294 bp, 43 predicted proteins | sample 6116091 | NCBI WGS metagenome assembly JAAHTH01 (sample SAMN13939990, study PRJNA603662) | sponge metagenome | isolation source: marine sponge | host: Mycale hentscheli | place: New Zealand | collected 2006
AAAAATTTGCCCTAAAAGCCTTACCTAGCCCGGCCGGGGTCCCAACCACGACTCCCGCGTGAGGAGGGCTGGGGTATCTGGTTATAACAAACCTAAGCGCACCCCTAATCACTGTAAAAAGCAACACATTGTTGTGGCGAAGGTTGGTGATATTATCAAAACTATTCGTTTTGGTGAGCAGGGGGCAAAAACAGCTGGTAAGCCTAAGGCTGGAGAATCAGATCGTATGAAAAAGAAACGTGCTTCTTTTAAAGCACGTCATCGTAGAAACATTGCCAAGGGTAAGCTGTCTGCTGCGTTTTGGGCTAATAAAGTAAAGTGGTAATGACAGAATCAGACTTCAGACTAATATTGTTAAACGCAACAGCTTTTACAATATCTATGGCACACGTTGAGATGGCTCTCAAGCTAATGCTTCTAATCGTATCTATAGGATACACCTTACAACGCTGGTATCTTCTTCGGAGGGGAAAGGCTAAAAAATGAAACTCTCGTTACTATCTAAAATCTCTCTAATAGCAGCTGTTACTATAATGGTTGCTTTTTTCTCTTATCAAAGTGCGCTTCTTATTGAGTACGCTGAGCTTAGTAGAAAATCTATTTGGTATGGTTGGATAGCTATTGTGTCTTTTATGCCATTCTTTTTCTTTGTCCTTGTAGAGTTTATTAGGAAGGTTAGATATAAGTTTCAATCTATAGACGATACACTTTCAACAATAAACAAATCTAACGCACTAGTAGAGTTTGATACAGATGGAACTATAAGCTCTTGCAATGATATTTTTTGTCAAGTTACAGGTTACTCTAAAGAAGAACTTTTAGGTAACCATCACAGAATGTTTATGCCCAGTAATACAGACGAAGACAGATACGATACCTTTTGGTACAATCTAAGAAAAGGTAAGGTAAGTAGCGGTGAGTTCTTGCGTATAAATAAAAAGGGAGAAGATTTTTGGATATACGGAAACTACAACCCTATTAAAAATCCATACGGAGAGGTTTACCGTGTGTTAAAGATCGCTACAGATATTACCGATAAGAAAATTATCGAGCTAGAGGTACAGAAGAAAAACGGATACTTAGAGCACGCAGCTAAGATCCTACGTCACGATATGCACTCAGGCATTAATACTTACATCCCTAGAGGTCTACGTTCTTTAAAACGTAGACTCACAAAAGAAAGTATAAACGAATTAAAAATAGAGTCTCCATTAAAGATGATTGAAGAGGGGCTCAAGCACACCCAGAAAGTGTATGCTGGGGTAAAAGAGTTTACCAATTTAGTTAAGAAAGAAGCACGTCTAGATAAGAAGGTGGTAAATCTAAAAGACATCCTTAATAATTATTTATCTTCCACATCTTACATCAAACAAGTAGAGTTAAAAGAATTAACAGAACACGAAGTCAACGAAGCGTTGTTTTGCACAGCTGTAGATAACCTCATCAGAAACGGCTTAAAATACAACGATAGTTCCACTAAAAAAGTATCTATATATATGGATGCTAAAAACACCTTAGCCATTGAGGATAATGGTATAGGTATGAATCAAGAGCAATTTGATCAATATTCTCAACCTTACACCAGAGGAAGTTCTGATGATAAGGGGACGGGGTTAGGTCTTAATATTTGTGTGTCTATAATTGAAGAACACGGATTTACTATTGCTGCTGAAAAATTAGAACAAGGAACTAAAATAAAAATACAACTAAAATGATTGACTCTATATTACTAGTAGACGACGAGGATCTATTCCACTTGGTATTTGAAGACGCTTGCAGTCTTCTTGATATGACATTATCTCTACAGGCATTAAACAGCTCCGACGAAGCAGACCGCCTATTTAAAAAATGGTTTGAAGAAAGCCCAGCGGTAGACAGACCAGAGTGTGTGTTTGTAGATCTAAATATTATTGGCTCAAGCTTTGACGGTATTGAGCTCATAAGAAAAATTAATGAAGATTACGGAAACGGAGTAGTAATCGGTATTATATCAAGCTCTGATGATAATCAAGAGATTGATAAAGCTAAAGCTGTAGGCTCACAGTTTTGGATCATCAAGTCTGATGAAATAGAGCCACGCCTAGAGGAGTTTGTAAAAGACTATGAAGGCTATGTTTCTAGGAAAGCTCCATTTAAAATATATAAATGATAAATGGTAACGACACTATAAATGAAGCCTTACGTAAAGCAAAAGCTAAAAAGGTTTACATAGAAGGAAACTTTGTAAAGATTCTCAAAGATTCTTTACACAAAGATGTCGTTACATATATAGAGGAGTGCAAAACAAAAGACAGATTAGCCAGAAAGAAAAGGCTTGATGTTACTAAGCAAGTACAGGCTCAGAACAAAGAACTTGAAGAGGCAGCTACGGTAAACAAGGCTCTTGTTATAGAGCTTCAGAACGAGAAGGATGAAGCAGAGAAACTAAGAGACGAAGCTGTTGAGGATTTAGACCTTATGCAGAAGCGTACTCAGTTTGAGTTAATAGGTCTTATCGTAAAAGTTGCTCTGGTTATTATTATAGGTGTAGGCATACTAACTACAATTATGTATGTAGTTGCTATGTTGGCTAATAAAGACACTACGATACTAGGTAACGCTTGGAGTAATCTGTTTGGCATATTGTTGACCAACAGCTTTAGTATTATAGGGACAATAATGGGAGTGAAGTATGCCACAGAAAAAAACTAGTTACGCAGATAGTGTTAGAGCTTGGGCAGATGGCTACAAGGATAGCGTGGCAGTAGATTATGATGTTTCTCAAATGCGTTACATCTATGTACACAAAGACCATAAAGATAGTTGGAAAGGTAGCGTTGAAGAAAAAGGTGGTGTAGCTACTGCTGAATGGCAGTATTGGATAGTACCTACATTCTTTGCTATTATGATTGCCTTAATCATATTCGCAATGGTATTATATAGGGACAACAACAAAGCTCTAAACGAAAAAAGAAAGGACAGTATACTTAATATGATGAAGGGTTATGAAAACAAAAAAGTCAAGAGTTAACGAAGCGGGTAACTACACAAAGCCCGGGATGAGAAAAAGATTATTCAAAAGAATCTTAGCTGGAAGTAAGGGCGGAAGACCGGGACAGTGGTCAGCACGCAAAGCACAACTATTAGCTAGAGAATATAAAGCCTCAGGGGGAGGTTACAAAAACTAATGGGACTCAATAAATCACAAGAATCACTAAGAAACTGGACAAAACAAAATTGGACAACAGCTAGTGGTAAGAAAAGCCTAGATACGGGAGAAGCTTATTTTCCTGCAGCTGCTGTGGCAGCCTTGAAAAAAGCAGGTCTCTATGATGACGCTGTAAGACAAAAGAAAGCCGCTACAAAAGCAGGTAAGCAAAATGCTAGCTACTCTTCTGAGATTCAAGCTATTGTAAAAAGGTATCGATAGATTCGTTAATTTTGCAACATAAATTCAAATTACATTATGGATTCAATTGAAAATGATTTAATAAACTCTATTGAAGATGCTGGTTTCAACGTAAGTAACGAAGCACCAGCAGAGCTTCAAGAAGAGCAACAAGCACCAGCTGGTATTCCAGAAGGTGTTGAGGCGGACTTTGATTTTTCAGGTACGCAGCAAACAGAAGAACCTGCGACAGAGCCACAAGCTACGGAGCAGGTGAGTGAAACAACTCAGCCAGAGGTAGACGAAAATACTCAACCACAAGCTGAGGAAAGTTCTTTAAATACGGAAACTAATGTAGAGCAACAAGAGGATGTTGACGTTGACGGTTTAGTTTTAGGATATCTAAGCGAAACGCTAGGGATGGACTTAAACAGTATCGATGACCTAAAGTCTTCTATAGCTCCACAGCAGGCAGAAATTGATGAGCGAGTTAAGGTAATCGCAGACTTCGTTGAGAAGACAGGTCGCTCTCCACAAGACTGGTTTCAGTACCAAGCTATTAACCCATCCGAAATGGATGACCTAACAGCTGTTAAGATGTCTATGACATCTGAGTACCCAGACCTAGCTTCAGAGGAGATCGATATGTTGGTTGGAAGCAAGTACAAGCTTGATGAAGACCTATATACGGAGGATGAAATAAAGTTATCTAAGCTTCAGCTTAAAATTGATGCAAATAAGTCTCGTACAGCTATTGATGATTTGCGTACCTCGTACACAATGCCTGTAGCTAAAGAGACAGAAGCTGTTCAAAGCCCTATCGATGAACAATGGATTGAGGCGATGACAAATGAAACCAATGCGCTCGAGGCGTTGAGTTTTGACCTCCCTAGTGGGGAGTTCAATTTTGGCATCAATGACGATTACAGAACTCAGTTGATAGACAAGAACAGCAACCTAGAAACCTACTTTGATCAATACGTTGATCAGAATGGTCAGTGGGATTACGACACGTTCAACAGTCACCGAGCGCTAGTAGATAATATCGATGCGATTGCGAAGAGTATCTACCAGCAAGGGTTGAGTGACGGACAGCGTAAGATTGTTGATCAGGCTGCCAATGTATCTAGTCAAAGCCCGAATGTCGCCACGGGTAATAATAGCGGCAATAATTTAGAGCAACAGATATTGGATGCTCTGAATGTGGACAAGACATTAAGATTTTTATAAAGCCTAAAAATAAATTATTATGGCATTAGTATCACCCCCAGTGAATGGAGGAGGCGTTGGAGCTTCTTTCAAGTCACTAGACCCAGCGAAGTACACCTCATTAGGTGACTTCATTGACACAGTAAACAAGCCGGACAACCGTGACTTGTTAGTAAAAACTTACGGAAACCAAGGTATTACTGGTTTCTTGAAAATGACAGGAGCTGTTAAAGCTAACGGTTCTGACGATCAAGTACAGTACTGGGAAGAGTCACGTCTTCACAGTAAAGTTACTCTTACTGTAGCTTCAGCCGCTTCAGGTGCTAGCTCTACAACAGCTACTTTTGCAGCTGGCGGTATACAGCTACGTAACAACGACGTTGTTTTATTGAACGGATCTGTTCGTTGTATCGTTGACGATATGGCTGATAGCGAAGGTATAGCAGGTGGTGCTTCCGGTGCTGTTACTCTTTACCCAGTTACTGGTACTTTTGGAGAAACTATATCTGCCGCTGATCAAACTGTTCCTGTAATCGGTAACTTGTTTGCTCAAGGTTCTGATCAACCAGATCAATTCCTAGAGTCTAACGTTGTTAGACGCACCAACCCTTATATGATCTTGAAAGAAACTTTCAAAGTTTCTGGTTCTCAAGCAACTAACATTGGTTGGATTAACGTGGGTAACGGTGACTACCGTTGGTACGTGAAAGGTGAGATGGACACTCGTCAGCGTTTCTTAGACAAGCGTGAAATGATGATGTTGTTAGGTGAGTCTGGAACTGTAAATGTAGGCGGTAAGTCTGTTACAGGTTCTGAAGGTTACTTTGCGGCTATCGAGGATCGTGGTATTGTAAATGATGCAGGTACTGCTAACTTTACTACCTTGTCAGAAATTGATGATATTGTTATCGAGCTTGATAAGCAAGGTGCTGCTCCCGAGTATGCTATCTATGCAAACTCTGCTACTATGTTAGCGTTAGACGATCTAGTTGCTAAGAGTCTTGGAGACCCTACTACAGGTGCACAAGCTTTCGGTGCGTTCCAAAACGACCCACAGGCAGCTGTACGTCTAGGATTCTCTAGCTTCCGTCGTGGTGGCTATACATTCCACAGCAAGTCTTGGAAGTTGTTGAATGACCCAACATTGTTAGGTGGTTCTGACTTTAAAGGTGTGATGATTCCATTGACAACTGTTGTAGATCCTAAGAGCGGTAATCGTGCTGCTGCTTTGGAAATGAACTACAAAGCTGCTAACGGATACTCTCGTGAAATGGAGCACTGGATGACAGGTTCTATCTTAGGTGTTACTAACGCCAACGAAGATAGCCTACAGTTCAACTACCGTTCTGAGTGCAACTTGGTTACTCGTGCTGCTAACCAGCACGTATTACTCAAGTAATACATATCTAATATCGGGGAGGGTTTTAGCCCTCCCCTTTATTATTTGCTTTTTAATTTTATTTAATACTACATAAAAATGGCGACAGCTAAAACTAAACCTAGCCCTAGAGCTAGTGCTCCAAAGCCTGCACCAGTTGCAGCAAAGCAAGAAGCTACATCTAGCTTCAAAGTAAAACAGAAAAACATTGTTGAGACTACCACAATCTACGAGATGGTTAGAGGCGGTGGTATCGTGTGTAAGATTCCTTCTGAGCTTACTATATATGATGAGTCTACAGGAAAGGTTCGTGCTATACGATACTGTCCTAATGAGCCATCTATATTCAGAGACGAGCAGGGAGAGTTTGCACGTCGTGAACACATTATGTTTAGAGACAAGATGCTCGCAGTGCCTCACACTCAACCAAACTTGAAAGAGTTCTTGGAAAGACATCCGGGCAATGCAGCTAACGGTGGCAGCACATTTAAAACTATTGATAAGGCAGCTTCTGCTGAAGATATGGTAGAAAAAGAGTTTGCTCAACACGAAGCTGTATCTTTAGTTCGTAACAAGTCGATTGACGAACTTTTACCAGTAGCCTTATACCTGAACATCAATGTAAACCAGAAGAACGCTGAGATCAAGCGTGAGCTATTAATGGAGGCTAAATCAAAGCCTACTACATTTGTACAGCTATTTGACAATCCTCAAGTGAAGTGTCGTTCAGCTGTTATGCAGGCGGTAGACTACCAAATCCTTAACAGCAAGAGAGACGGTATGTACTGGTTTGACAGCAATCGTTTGATTGTGTCTGCTCCAGCAGGAACAGATGCTGTAGATGTTACTACTCGATTCTTCTTAACGGAGAAGGGTGCGTCTGCATACGAAAGGGTACTAGAAGAGCTGAATAGAATCTAAACAGCTAATACACAAATACTTACACTAGGGGTCGCAATTTGCGACCCCTTTTTATTTCTTATCTTTGCTGTAATAAAGCAATTGTACAATGGCAAGTGTAAATCGAGTCTACAGCACACTCAAAGGTATAGTGAACAAAGACCAAAAAGGCTTTGTCACGCCAGCCCTATTCAACGAGTTTGCGTCAGTAGCACAGATGAATATATACAACAGACTATTCGATGAGGAGCGTAATGGATTACGGTTCAGACGAGCTGGATTGGATGCGGGTAGAGATTTCAGTAAAGACAAGCAAGTAAAGGAAGACTTAGCTATATTTGCTAAGAAGGCTAGCTTAACGAAATCAGGCGATGTTTTCACAAAACCTTCAGATCTTGGTAGAATAGTTTCTATGAGAACAGCTGCTACGTTTAGTGGGGGATCGTACTCAGGAAACCAAATAGCTATTCTTTACAATCAGGACGATATAGATAGAGTGTTATCTAGCGATCTTTCTAAGCCTACATCTTCCAACCCTATAGCTTTAGTTTCCTCAGATATAGAAATTTTTCCTACAGATACATCATCTATAGTATTAAGATACTATAAAGTACCTCAAGGGCTAAACGCTCAAACAGGCGCTAAGGTTGTGAATCAACCAACCTTTGGATACACTACAGCTATTGCTGGGGTAGAGTTATATTCTGCAGGTATTAGTGTCGATTTTGAACTACCTGAGCATTACTTTGTAGACTTGGTTGTAGAGATTGCACAGTTAATAGGTGTTAACCTGCGTGATGCAGATGTAGTAAGTTACGCATCTGCTAAGGTAGCTAAAGAAGAAGTTAAGTAATGTCACAAGAATCAGTATCAATAAACCAAATAGTTAACGACTTCATACTTACGCAGGGGTCTGACGACTACGCTTCTAACGTTAGTGATACTACGTTAAGAAATTATGCATTGCGTGGTATTAGAGAGATGGGGTTTGATCTTATGAAGAAGATCAAAACTGCAGAACTTACTGTAGATACTACACTAGGCAAGGTAGATTTCCCTGCGGATTTTGTAGCGTTAACAAAGCTAGGGGTGTTGGGTACAGACGGTATATTGTACAGCTTTGTAGAGAACCCAAACTTAAACTTATTGGAAAATCAACCTTCAGATTCAATTCCTGATTATATGTCTGGCTTTGAGTCTTATGTATATAGAAACTATATCAGCAACAGCCAACAAGGTAGGTTATACGGACTTGGTGGCGGGCAAGGTTCTGGTGAGTATAGAATAAACTTTGAGCAGGGTCGTATTGAGTTAGCGCTCAATACTTCAGTTGCTAAGGTTCTAGTGGAATATGTGGCTGACGAGGCTAGAGCAACTAACCCTTCTGTCCATATATTCGCAGAAGAGGCGCTGAGGTCTTACATATACTACAGAGTAATCGAGCGTAAAAGTAATGTGCCTCTATCTGAGAAGGCTAGAGCAAGACAAGAATACTACAACGAGAGACGTAAAGCAAATGCTAGAATGAAATCATTCGGCAAGATGGATGCGTTGAATATGTTGAGACGCAACAGTAAACTATCGCCAAAGTTCTAATATGGCTATACAGAAGTTAACACCAAGATACCTTAACAAGGATGATGATGAACGCCTAGTTAAGGCGACAGAGATGATTGATGCTCTTAATGTACGGGTATCTTCTGATGATGATGGAGATGCTTTAGTTCTTAAGAATGCATACGGTAATACAGAGATTACATTAAATACTGCATTGCCTGCAGGTACTAATAAGGTTATAGGTTCTGTAGCTAGTGAACAATCAAACTCTATATACTACTTTGTTTGGAACAGTAATGATGACCACAGTATCTATAAGTACTCTGCGGGAACGAACAAGTCGGAACAGGTATATAAAGATTCTGTATTATCATTTAATAAAAACGGTTTTGTTAAAGGTAACGTAGTCACGTCCATAGACGGTGACGAGTTACTATACTTTAACTCAGGTACTAGCGAGCCAAAGAAGATTAACGCTTCAAAGGCTTTGCGTGATTCTAGCTATCCCAGTGGGAGTACCGATGAAGAGAAGCTGTTGTTCTTGACGGTAGCTAAGCAACCGCCATTAAAACCACCTACTTTTAATATAGTTAATAATGGGTCTTTACAAGAAAATAATATAAGTGATAAGGTCTTTCAGTTTGCCTATCGTTACATATATGAAGACGGAGAGATCTCAGCACTGTCGCCATACTCTTCCTTAACAGCTTCTGTCGCACAGCTAAGAGACGGGTTCAACACAGAGGAATCTATGAATTTTTACAATCAGATAAATGTGTTTGTAAGAAACACGATAGCTGATGTGAGTAAGATTCAGGTGTTTGCTAGAGAAGGTAACGAAGGCACGTTCTACGAGATAGCTGAAAAGACAAACAATAAAAATACCAATGCGGTAACTATAAACTTCAACAACCAGTTTAAGGGTGAAGCATTAAGCATTGATGATAAGAATAAGTTGTTTGATAATGTACCTCAGCAGGCAGACTCTCAAGAGATTGTTGATGGAAGGTTGATGTATGGTGGATACACTGAAGGGTATCCTAACACCAATCCAAATGTAAGCTTGATAGCTAACTATAAAGATACTGAGCCCATATATAACATAGACCTTAGTGTTCAATCTGCTTTATCTGGAACGTATGTAAATTTTAATTTGAGTGCAATTCCAAACCCTATTCCTGAAGATTCTATGGTATATATAAATGTTAATGTATTTTCAGATACAATGACATTTAAAGGGGCATCATCAGCCAAGCTTGACTTTGATTACGATGTAGCTGTGGTTACTACAGATTTAGAAGGTAATAATCTTCTTCAAACGACACTTTCAAAAACTACAGGTGAAGTAAATTTTATAGGATCGGGTTTATTGTTATCTGAAAAAATAAGCGTAGGTGCACTTACGTCAAGAGCTGATGTTTTTGAAGCTATAAAACAAAGGCTTACTTCTAGGGAGTACAATATAATGTTAAGATCAACTAGAGGGGGTCTTGTTGAATTTGAAGACGGAACAGCAACAGCACAGTTTAAATCATCTATTAATGCAAGAGCTATAACCAAAATTATACATTCGCCTACCGCTACAAACTCTAGTAGGTTTGAAGTACAAGTTGAAAGACTGGATATGTATCTAGGAGAAACTGATTTTGATTTAACGACGATAGGTAGAATTGGGCAAGCCGCTCTTAAATTTTTTGGAGGTAAAGAAGTGCTTGATGATGATGGCGCTAGAATACTTAAATCTTCTCCAATTATTCAGGTTAGTAATTTAAGGTATCAGTTTGATAGTACTACCGTTGACATAGTGGGTGTCGCATTTACTTCCGCTACTATAGACTCTTCTCAGAAGTCATTTAAGTCTGGTTCTTCACACGCTTTAGGTATTGTTTATTATGACGATAGAAATAGAAGTGGTGGTGTTCAAGAGTTAGGAGATGTTTACATTGAGCCGTTAAACGACAGATCATCAGAGAATGACCTATACGGAGCTGCGTCTGTAGTTATGAGACTACCTGAATCTGCTCCCAGCTGGGCGAGGAGATGGTCTCCTGTATACAAAGGGAAGGGGCGAAGTGAGCTAAAACTTATGTATAGTATAAACGGAGCATTTGTACCGTTTAGGACTAACTCAAGTAAAATAGAGTTATCACAGGAAAATAGAATATACCTTTCTTTAAATTCTTTATTTGAAGATAAATACGGGTATAATGATGCTCAAGGTGCAAATATAAAGTATGCATTCTCTCCCGGTGATAAACTAAGGGTCGTCGAATATGATGATGGGGAAAGAATAACCAACACCTTTAGAGTTCTTGGATATGAAGAATTAGACGGTTCTGAAAGCAACCCTATATTAGATGCTTCTTCAGAAAGAACTGCACGAAGAACAACAGGTAGTTTTTTAATTGTAGAGGAAGATATTAATGCTACAGGATTCACAACAAAATCGTTGATAGAAAGATCTAGCAACTGGTATAAAAAATGTGTTGTTGAAATATATAATAGCAGAAAAGACGACAGTGAAATTTACTATGAACTAGGTAAGGGATACGATATTATAAATAGCGTACATAGTGATGAAAGAGAAAACACAACCCTTAATTTAACAATATCAACAGCATCGAATAATATTTTTTCAGGAACTTCTACTGTTAAATTATTTAAAGGAGATACCATCTCTTTAGCTGGGGTTACACTTACTATAACAAATACATATGTTAGGGGCGGGGTAAATTATTTTTACGGGACTACTGGAGATATTTTAAGTACAGGTACCTACAATAATGTAACCGTCACAAACCCTGAAAAAGTTATCGACTTAAGTTTAGGTGATGTGTACTTTAGAAAAAGATCCTTATATACTTCAGTTGCTAACGAAAAAAATATCGTTGGTGAAATGTCCAACGTACCAACAACAGCTATTGTAAAATATATAGAAGATTATAGCGTAAGTGATTTCTTTGATTCTAAGAGCTCTTCTATAAGTCGTCCTATAGCTCCTATAGCTGATGCTAAAACAGTTAAGCGTAGCGGCTCTATAACCTATTCAGAGGTGTATTTAGAAGACGGTACATTCAACGGTTTATCTTCATTTAACTTATCGCTAGCAAACTTTAAAGATTTATCCTACGAGCACGGATCAATCAAAGGTCTTGTAGGCTATGACCAGAAGCTTTACTTTATACAAGAAAATAGAGCAGGCTCGTTAGCTGTTAATAGAAACGTTATAGAGACAGGAAGTGGAGACAATCTTGTAACTTTGTCAAGGAACATACTTCAATCAGAACAATACTATGTCGGAGAATACGGAACAGCACACCCAGAAAGCGTCTCTAGCAGAGATGGTATGGTTTATTTTGCGGATGTTAAGAGAGGTCGGGTATTACGAATCGATTCGCAAGGACTTACCATAATTAGCGATGCGAATATGTCGTCTTACTTTGACGATAAGTTTGGTGTAATTTCCAAGTACTCACCTACAACAGTTATTGGTGGTATAGACAGAGATAATGATGAGTACATATTGTCGTCTCCTGATATTACTCAAGGTCAAGTTACTATAAACACTAACGAATATGTATACAATGCACAGGTTAGTGCTGGTCAGGTAATAGCTGATTACGAATACAATCCTAGTGCAGTGTTTAGCTTTGATACAGAAGACAGAACGTTTAGTACTATATGTGATGAGTTTCAGGATAGCGTTGGAGCGGTTGTATACCTAGAAGAATTGGCTGATGGTGGTGTAATCTATGTAGATTCACCCTACGAGGTTAGCAACCTTTATGGGGTTGCTACCAACAGGAATAGAGACTTTTATGTTTCTATAAACGTGAATATGTTCTTGCCGGGATTCACTTTCAATAATAGCTATTGTGACTCAGATGATGTGGGAGGGATAACTTCAGATGCTGTAGTGTCAAACGAATTTACTGTGGCGTATGGTACAAGCGATAAAGCTTGGACTACTAGGTATTCTTTTGTTCCTGAGTCTATCGTGTCGTTAAACAACGATCTGTATACATTCAAGTCGGGCAAGATATACAAGCACAGCGAAAGTGTAAACAGAAACACCTACTACGGTGGTTCTCTTGCTGCGTCTATCGTTGAGGCTGTATCTAACGGTTCGCCTTCAGCTATCAAGAGTTTTGAATCTTTATCTATAGAGGGTAATGCAGCTTGGGATGCAACAGTTACAACAACTAACCAGACAGCTGTTATAGACGACACTTCATTCCAAGAGAAGGAAGGGTTTTACTACACTTACATACACGGAGATACTTCTTCTTATGGATCTACAATAAATTCAGTCACTAGCACTAGTGAAATATTTGTGTTAGGCGATATTGATACAGGCGGAGAGCCAGAGTTCACAGGAACTGTCGTTAATTTTAAAAGTAAAATTAACACTACACCTTTCCCCTTGGGATCAACAGCTACGGTATATAGATTAAACGGGTCACAATTAGACAGCATATCTGCATACCCAACCTCTATAACTGGAGAAAAATCAATAAAAATGAATACGGAGGTAACACTGGTTGAAGGTGACTTCCTAGTAGTTGTTGGAAACAGCGCTATAGAGGGAGATCAGATCAGAGATTACTTCGCTAAGATTAAACTAACAAAATCATCAGCAGACCCTATAGAGTTGTATGCTGTTAATACAATATTTGCAGACTCTAAGCTGCATAATTAAAATTAGTATTTTTGCAATATGGATCCAATTACATTAGCACTCATCTCCTCTGGGATACAAGCTGCTACCGGAATCGGTAAGACAGCTTTTGGGGCTTCCCAAAGAGCTAGAGGTAAGAAAGCATTAGAACAGGCTTACGAAGCTCCTACAGGTACGCCTAAGGAGTACGCTGAAATGTTACAACAAGCTCGAGCTAGCGAGGTAGCTCAGCGCAGAATAGATGAGATTAATCGTTCTATGGCAACGTCGACAGCCGCCTTACAGCGAGCTGGAGCACGTGGAGTTATCGGAGGTATAGGAGCTGTTACTGAGGCTGGAGCTAGAGGAAAGACAGCAGCATTAACCGCTCAACAGCAAGAGATTATGAGGGCTCTAGAAAGAAGCACTATAGGTGCTGAAAGAGAACGCTCACGTCAGGTAGCAAGACAGGTTCGTGAAGAGGGTCTAGCTCAAGCTGCTATTCAGGCAGGAACGAAAAATATAGCGGGAGGTCTTGGCGATATCGGTATGGCAGCTATATCGGGTATTGAAGCAGCTGGGATGAAGAAGCCTGAATCCGATGGGGAAGGATTTGATTTTTCTATATCGGGAGGTAAAACCTCAACAGTACCTGAATTTAATGCAGAGCTTTATGATAAAAGCCAAAAATATAAAGACTGGTGGGACAGCCAAGGGTACAGTAAAAAACAAGGAGGCGTTAAAAAACAAGGAGGCGTTCAAAAAACGCCGGGCGCATTTTCACACAGCACTAACCCGATAGATATTATGAAGGACGGTGCTAAGATTGGTGAGATGACAGGAGGTGAATACATCTTCAACCCTAAGCAGGCTAAACAGTTAGTTAAACTATCCAAGAAAGGAGATTCAGAGCTACATAATTTTGTAAAGACTCTACTTAATAAACCACAATTCAAGTAATGGCAGATTTTGTACCAAGCAATATAATTCAAACGCCAGACTTCGGTCAGTTGGCGCAAGGCTATTTACAGCAGTACAGAGAAGAAGAGGCTGCTAAGAATAAATACTTAGATAGCTTTAGTAAAAAGCAAGGTTTATACCTAGAGGGAGACAAGCCAGCTGTTCAAGAAGCTTGGAACAAGGTGCAGTCTGTTATGGATATGGTCGCTGAGAACGACACACCTGAAACAAGACGTAAGCTTAGAGAAGCTTACGGAGAGTATGGACAGCTTGCAGGCGCAGCACAGGTAGTAGCTAACCAATACAGAGATGAGGCAGCTGCTTACAAAGCAGACCCTAGTAAGTTCTCTATTGCTGGACAAGACTTCCTGAACAGCTCTGAAGAATTCAGACTACAAAGCAGAAGTGCTAACGATATATTCTCAACTATTGATAACCCATTTACTTTACCTAGGTCTATAAAGTATGATCTGTTAAACCCAACAGAGCAGGCAAAAAAGATGGTATCTGAAAGTAGAATGAAGTTATCTGATTTCTACAATGAAGAAGGTGAATTGAATAACTCTGCGCTACGTGCTTACGCTGAAAGGCGTGCACGTGCTCAAGTAAACGCTCTACCTGAAAACTTAGAAAAGGCTAAAGTATGGGGTGCTATAAATCAAGATTACATTACAGGTGTAGATTCCCCACAAGACTTGGACTTTGTAAACAACTCACTAGATGAAGATCTCCAATTAGAATTTATTGAAGACTACGTTACAGAGCTGACCAATAATTATGTTGATCTAGTGCCTTCAAGCTTAAAGAAAACAGCTGGTAAGGATGGTAAAAAACTAAAAGCTCTAGGCGGGTTTACAGATGTTATTATTGCGGCTGAACAAACAAAAGAAGGTTTAGATATGCCCGGCACTGAAATATCTGGTAAGTTCTTGTCGTTGCCTAGTAAGTTTGGAAACATATCAGCTATTGGTAGGGGTAATGATGGCGGTATATATGTAAGGGAATCTATCGTTGAGGATGTCGAGAAAAGAGATCCTAGAGACCCTTCCAAAAAAATAAAAACGAAAGAAACTTCAAAAGTTACAAGGAGAGCCACAGCTGAAGAGATATCTACATTGATTAGTAAATATGGGAATACCTACGACTTATCTCTCATCTCTGAAAATTTCGTACCTTCGCAGGAGGAAGAAACTCAAGATTTTAACCTTGATGATTACTTCACTGAAAAAGGAATCTAAGTATGAACGAAGAGTTAAAAGCCTTACTCAAAGAGGCGTATGATCGTGGGGCTACCCGTGAACAGCTAGACGCTATTACAGAAAGATACAACGCCTCAAAAAAAAAAGACGAAGCTATTCCTTCGCCCTCTTTGGATGGCGAATCAGTATCTCCAGAGATTGATTACGGCACAGAGGACTTCAAACAAGTCACAGGAGTTACAGCTCAAGTAACTCAAAAAAACGAACCCTCGTTCTTTCAACCCGCTTATGATGCTGCAGACTGGATAAATAAAAATATTCCATTATGGAGCAACTGGGCTAGTGTATCTACAGGTATGACTGCCGGTATATTAAAATATGCTGACGGCTTAGCTAAAGAGGCTTCCTTATTTTTTATGCCAGACTCAGAGATGAAAGATTCTATCAAAAAACAGATAGAAGAAAAGGGTGCTGATGAGGTTTTAGATACTCCTTGGGAGGATTTCACTAAAGGATTAAGTGATTATTCTGGAGAAATCAAAAAGAAAAGACTTTTAAATCAAGGTGTCTCTGAAGAGCGTCAAGGTCTAGGCGTTATAGGAAACATCAAAGAAGGAAATATAGGTACTGCATCTGCATTGTTGGTTGATGGTATGATTGACGGTATGCTTCAATCAGCTGTTGCTGCAACGACAGGTATCGCCCCTCTAGCTGTTTCTGCTGCTGGAGAAAAATACGGTGAGATAGCTGAAACTCCGGGATACTCAAGCGGTGAGAGAGTGTTACACTCTACAGCTGTTGGTATGGTAGAAGGTATGATAGAGAAGGCTTTTGCTGGCGATATCAACGTCTGGAAAAAAGCTTTAGATAGCGACAAAGCACTCAAAGGATTTGAGGATGAGTTGATGAGAGCTTTTAAAAACACTCCTCTATATAAGGACATCGCAAAACAAGGTCTTGAAGAGGGCTTTGAAGAAGCCCTCTCAGATACCTTTAATCAAATGCTTGTAGGTATCAAAGAAGGTGAGGAGTACGATTGGACTTCAACAGCTGAAAGCTTCCTGATTGGTATGGCAGCTGGTGGTGGTTCTTACGTTGCTACTTCAGGTATGAGTGCCAGAGGCTCAGAAAAAAGAGCTAAGAGAAGAGCTGAGATAATTGAAGAGATCAACAAAACAAAAGCTAAATCTACTCAAGCTCAAACAGCTTCAGAGGCTAATTCGTTTTCAGAGATACAGAAAGACCTTACCGAAGAGTTAAACGAGATAAGAAAAGAGGATGCTGAATTTTATGGAGAGTTCTCAAAAGAAGACATCACGGAAGTTGTAAGTATAAACCAAGAGATAAGAAAGCTATCTAAAAAGTACAACCTTGCAGACTCAGACGCACTTAAAAAGAAATATGCTGATGAGATCAAAATACTACGTGATGAGAAGCAGAATATAGAGAACAAGTACTCGGAAACACCAACTAGATATATTAAAGATGGCAAAGAGTTATCTCGTACAGAGTTTGTTGATATGCTTAATGCTGCTACAGCTGAGGAGCTGGCAACAGGGCAGTGGGGTGTACAGAATGATGAAGAAATAGAACAGCTGTTAACTAGCAAGCTACCAAAAGATGATAGTCAAAAAGAAGAGCGGATACCAAGTCCTGAGCAAGAAGCGGAAGCCCCTGTCGAAGCCGAACCTGTCGTTAGAGCAGGCGAAGAAGAGGTTACGCCAGATAGAGATGTTCAAGAGGTTGAGGAAAAAGTAACCTCTGGGGAAGAGGTATTCTCCTTTGTTGAGGAGATTACCCCACAACAAGAAGATGTACCTACAGGATTTGAAGGAAAGATTAAAGAAAGAGACTTTAGAGAGTCTGAGGTAGACCTTCAAGGATTGTTAAATACTGATCCAGACTTCAAAGAGTTTTATGACAATTTCAAACAGAGATACGAAGAAGGTGAAGTAGAGCCTGAAGGGTTGGGATTAAACTTAGTTGTTGTTGATGGTGAGTTGCTTGACGGTTATAACCGTGCTGCAACTCTACTTTCTGAAGGGCAAACTAAAACCAACGCTTTTACAGCTGTTGAGAAAGCTGAGCCTAAGAAAGCAACACCTTTTGTACCTGAAGATGTAGCTGAGATTCAACCTCAGGATGTTGTAACAGAAAAAGACAATGAAGGAAACTCCAGATTCTTTGCTCGTATACCTGTAAAAGATAGGGATGTAAAAGCATACTTTGAGGTTGAAAGAAAAGAAGATGGTACTATAGTTAGGGTTAGTGATAAGTCTTATGGTTTAGCAAGAAAAACACTTAAGAAAAGATTGAAGGCTGAACCTCCAAGAGAACAGATAGTAAGCCAGAGATCTACTCCAGAGTATGTAGAGGCTAAGGTTGCAGAACAACCTGTAGAAGACCCTGCAAAACTCACCGAAGAATTACAAAGACAATTTGGTGTACTGACAGCTGAGAACCCTATGGCTAAAGAGTTGTCAGAGGAAGAAAATGCAGAGCTAAATAAAAAAGCTGAGGCTTGGCTAAAGGAAAGAAATTACTCTCCGAGAAAAGTCTCTGGAAGGTATGAAGGTATTGCAGAGAATTCATTCTTTGTTCCTAACCTTACAATGTCAGATGCTATAGCTTTTGCAAAAGAGTTTAATCAAGATTCTGTAGCGCATTCAGATGGTCTTGTAGATCAACAAGGTGAGATGTACGCTCGTGTAAAATCTGATGACGTACTTGACTTTGCAGAATTCCAAGCTGAATCAGACTTTGTGTCAACTGTGAACACAGCAGAAGGAGCAAAAACATTTAAGATTGGATATAACTTTAAAGACCCTAAAGTAGACGCAATAACAGCTACTGTGTCTATAGATGATTTATCTACCGTTGGTAAATTTACAAAAGCTCAAGCCGACAGAACCGTTAGTATGGTTGGTAACTTTGACAAGATTATCAAGAAGGTAAATGCTCCGAAGGTAAAAGTAACCTTCGTGAGCGGTGATCAACAGTTCAAAGATTATTACAAATCTCTAACAGGAAAGGAAAGAGATACAGCTTCTAAGGGAAGTTATATACCTAGTGAAAGAGAGATAATCATCAATCTATCTAAGGCAGACAATACTACCTTAGCACACGAAATGTTACACGCTTACATTGCATCTGTTAAGATGAACCGTAAGAGACTTTCTGAATTTACAAACATCATAGAAGCAGAGCTTTTAAAAGGCTCTGCGATTGAAGTAAGGCTTGCTGAAGAGTTATCTGCATTTAGACAAGAATATATTGACCAAGGTGTTTACGGTCAAGGGAAAACTAAAGACGATCCAATTATAGCTGAAGAGTTCTTAGCTCAGTACGTTGGTATTATGTCTGCGTATTCTGATAAGATTGGCGGAACAAAACAGGTATCACTTATTGATAAAATCCGTGCAGCTGTTGTCAAGTTTTTAACTAAAGTGGGGGTTGTAGATAAGTCACTAACAGCTAAGATCCAGAACAGAGAAGATGCTTTAAACTTTATTAATGGTTTTGTAGACGCATTGGAAGGTCGTGTAGAAGCTATTAAGCCTCCTGCTGTTGAGATTGAAGTTGATACTGCTACAAAATATAATCCAGAACAAATTAAAGGTGCATTCAGACACACCTATTTTGATAAGTCAGAAACTTATCAGAAGCTAGTTGATGACGGTAAGATTGTACATAATTCAAGCTTAGCAAATATATCAGATAAGACTGCTGCTATCACGCAGCCTGACTCGATGGTAACAGCTAAGGTGGAGCTTGATGAAAAAACTATCGTTGATGGTAACGGTGGGGTATTCTTTATCGGGAAGTTTGGAGATGTTTGGGCAGCTGCTAAATTGAGTGCTGCTAATAGTCTAGCTAAAATGATAAATGACTCCAGAAAGAAGAATGGAGGGGTTGGTTATTTGTTGTTGGCTTCAGGTAAAATCTCTAAGATGATTACATCTACAGATGGTGTAAAGGCATCTATGAATATTCTAGAAGCTATAGTTGATCGTGGGTTTATTCCTGTGTCTGATTTCCGTGCAGCTCTAACAGCTGTAGGAAAAAAGTACAATGTAGACTTTTCAGGTAGAGATTCTATGAAGTCCATCAGTAAAGACATAAAGGATAAATTTTTAAACGTTAGTGATTCTACATTTGAAAAGAGAGGGTTTTTCTTTGAGGATGTTGTAGATTATCTTGCTAAGAATAGTACATCAGCTAAAGAAAACATCAAGAAGATTAGAGATATGCTGGGTACTAAGAAGCGTATATCTTTTTCTAAGCAAGGTATTAAAGAAGCTATAGGATACGTTTTAGCAGAGCGTATTATTGATAGTCTACCAGCCAGTCACGTGTATGCATACGTGGTGGTTACAGATGAAGTTGTCGTAGAAAAAACTAAAGATCACGGTAGTTACCCATTTGTACTTAAACAGAAGAATAGTGAAAGACCAGTGTTACACTTGTTAACTGAGAGACCAAAAGCTGTAGATGCTTTGTTAGCCAAGGATGGATCTAAAGCCACATATGGCAAGATTGGATTATCTCAAATGGGTCGTGGTTCTGTGATTGTTAAAGACAAACCGGGCGTTGCCGAAGCACCTAAAGACATATCCAAAGAACAGATAGACTTTGCTGGCATTGAGATGAAGGTTGAAGAAACACCTGCATCGACATCTGCTAACATACCTACTGGCGGCACAGCTTACGTGCCTGTATCTAAGTTGTATGATCTTATGGATATGCGTGATGGAGATCGTGGTGGTCTTTATGAGACAACTAGAGATAAGAAGCGTGTAGCTGAAATCGTAGAACGATTCAAAAAGGAGGGATTCAACAGCACTGATGGTTGGTATCAAACTATATACGTAGATATTGACGCTGGTGGATTCGGATGGATCGGTGAAGGAAATCATAGAGTACTAGCTGCAAGACAGCTAGGTATGACACACCTTCCTGTGCGTGTAGAGTTTGGTGCAGCCAGAGACGGCAAGTTTATTTACCATAAAAACTACAGCCGTGTTCCTACGCAAGTGGTAACCGAACAGAAGATCGAACAACTGAAAGAACAAGCTGGAAAGTATTACCATATTAAGTATGCTTCTATCTGGGAAACAAACCTACCTACAAACCAAGAGCCAGTTACTAAAGATCAGATAGACTGGGAGCGTAGTGAATTTGGTAGAGGGCAAGTAAACCCAGCTATTGTAAATAGGACTACAGAGGTTCAACAAGCAGCTGTAGATTTATTGGAAGGTAAAATTACCAATAAGCAATATCAAGATACAGTCAGGTTCACCCAAACTATTGAAGCTATTACTAGATTCTTCTTGCCTGCATCTACTAAAGATATGAAAGAGTCTTTAGATAGCAATAAGGCTAAGCTGTTAAACACAGCTATAGAAGACGGAACAGAGATAGGTCTACGCCTAGATATCCCAGCATACAAGAACAAAAACATTTGGATAGTATCTGTACACGATAAAGGAAAGTCTGGTAAATCTATTAGCTACGGATCTGTTGCTTGGGCTACAGATGTAAACTTCGGCAGCAACCCTAAGGTGGCTGCCTTTATTGCTGCTGGTAGGAATATGGACACCTTAAAAAAACAAGACAAGACTACCATTGCTCGTATGCTTGGTAAGTGGAAGAACTTTGAGGGTAAAACCAAAGAAGAGCGTGATGCAGCAGCTATCAAGAAGGTTGAGGAGATTGTAGCTATAGAGAACAAGTACCCCGGAGCAAACCGTACAGGTTCTCCTTGGAGACAGATTGGTATGAACCCATTCCGCCATAGCTTCTTTTACGATAGACGTAACGGTAAGCCTGTAGTGTCTGCTTCTGAGGTTGTTCAGATTGGTGGTCTAGTGTATGCTAAAGATGTAAAGTATGCAAATTGGTCTAGCGATCAGTTTACTGTTGATGGGTACTATGATGCTGACGGTGCACCTGTTCAATTTCAAGTGGAAACTCAAACAGATAAAAAGCTGGTAGACGCATTGGAGAAGGGTGAGATTCCACCACCTCTGTATAAGAAAAGTTTAGGTGAGAAGATATACGCTGCGCTATTCAGAACTCCTCTAGAAATGGAGGTTCTTAAACTTCAAGAGAAGAAGGAGGCAAAGATTTCAGATTTAGAGTACCAAGGTAGAGAAATAGCAAACAGAATAAAAAGGTATGCAAAGACTCCTGAGGCACTCAAATTAGCAAACGAATACCTAACGAAGGAAGATAAAAAAGATTCAGCAGAAGCTATCTTAAAGCTTCCTAACGGTCAAAAGCTATTGGATAACTTACGTACAGCACGTGGGTTTATTGATAACATATCTAGCCAGTTGGCTAACGATCCTGCATTTGAGGCGTTACCAGATGAGTTAAGATTAGCTATATCAGAAAACATCACAACGTATCTAAGGGCTCAATACAAATTCTTTACAGATAAGAGTTACGATATTGATAAACGTAGAGACCCTGCTATTCAGGCACAGTTTAACGAGCTTGTAGCTAGAGAGATTGCAATGCTTGGAGCTATGGGTGCAAGCGATATGGATATCAAACAGATAATAAACGACAGTAGAGACGATATCATAGAGGAGGCTACTCAGATGATCGATAGCTATATATCTGACCTAAAGGACGTGAAGTATCAGCCTAGCACTACAGGCGCAGGCATTAAGATGCCTAACGCACCATTCCGTGCTAAGAAAGATTTACCACAATACATTAAAGAGTTGTTAGGTGAAGAGAAGAACCCTGTAAACAGGTTCGCTCAAACTACCAAGTCTTTAGCAAATGTCTTGTACAAAGGTGAGATGATTAACGGAATCATCGAACTAGTAGGTAAAGACTCAGACTACATACTTGATGAAAAACCAGAAGCTATAAAAGAAAAGCAATACGTAAAAGTAAGTGACCCTTACTCTATGTTAGATGGCAAGTACGTGCATAAGGAGGTTATGGATATGGTCAATCAAAAGCCTTTGTACACAACCGACAACTTTTGGGCTAATCTATACTTTACAACACTTAAGCTTGCTAGAAAATCTAAAGTTATATGGAACATTACCACTTGGAGAAAGAACTTAACGGGTGGTTGGTACTTTATTATGGCTAACGGTGTAGCTAACCCCAGATTTGCAAAAGACTTTGCTAGACGTACCAAGCTGATGTTTAATGTACGTGGCGAAGAGTTCCAAGTAGACGAAGAAACTAAACAGCTGATGCGGATTATGGCTAAGACTGGTCTTACTGGTAAGAGTATTGATGCTAACCTAATAGGTATCTCTCAGGCTGCCTTCCAATTCGGTCTTGACGGAGATGAGAATGCTTACTACGAAAGAGCCAAGAAGGTATTCAACAATATAGCTAAGAAAGACAAGTGGTTACAGGAGAAGTATGCTGCTGTCGATGATTACACTAAGCTCATCATCTTCCGCAGCGAGATTCAATCATACGCTAAGAAGCTGTATGGTAAGTCTTACGATCAATTAACAGATGCTCAGAAGGATAATGTACACGAGCAGGCGGCGGAGCGTGTAAAACAAAGCACGCCGACGTTCTCAAGGTTGCCGAAATGGTATCCAAAGGTAGCTGTTATTCCAGTAGTTGGAGACTTTATATCATTCAGATTGGAATCACTACGTAGCTACGGGGAGAATGTAGGCAACGCTGTTTCAGACATAAAGAAATCTCAAGAGTCAGGTCTCGATGAGGTACAGAAAAAAGAATACCTACAGTCGGGTCTACGCAGGTTGGCTGGATCAGGTGCAGTATTCGCATTAAAACTAGGCATCACTACATTCCTTGCAGACCTATTCTTGGACGATGATGATGAAGAGCTAGAAGAAGACGCTAAAGTATTGCGCCCTGAATGGATGGACGGTCAAACGATTATACCGAGGTCTATCGATAAAGATGGTAACGTAAGGGTATACAACTATTCTTCTGAAGATCCGTATGGAGATGTATCAGATATATTTGGAGGCACTGAATCTTGGAGCGCAATGATTAAAGACTTTGTTCGTCCAAACATTGCTGCTAACTTGATATTTAACTTATCAAAAGGTGAAGATATCTACGGAGGAAAGATTGCAGATTATTCAGATTCTGAGATCAATAATATGATCAAGGTTTTAAACTACACAGCTAAACAGATTGTTGTTCCTCCAACGGTATCGTCTTCTTTCAGAGACGCATACCTAAGGTCAGAGTTACCTAAGAAAGACAAGATTGTAAATTTAGCAACAACTATTGCTGAGCGTTCTGTGATTCGTGACTATAAGTATAATATTGTAGACTCTTTTGTTCAGGATTTAAGAAAGATTGGTGGGACAAGAAAGAGCTATTACGATTATGACAACCCTACAAAGCGATTAAAACAGCTAGACGAAATCAAAGAGCAGTTTGACGCTATTGTTAGAATTGGAGTCGCTAAAAACAACTTTGAGCTGATAGATAAAGCTGAGAAGTATATGAAGAGACATTTAGAGAGTCTTGACGAGGAGTATGTATTAGATGGAATAATTATCAAAAAACAATAATATGAAAAAGTTCGTACAGATCTTTAAAGATGACAATGACTGGAACGAGAAAACCATTATAGGTTTTCTATCCTTTGCTGTTATGGTGCTAGTAATGTTAGCAGATGTGATAAGTGGATTCTTTGGTAGCGACCTACCTGTAAATGAGTTTACTTACAATAGCTTTGTAATAGTAACTCTTGGTGCATTTGGTATCGCAGGGTTAGAGAAGTTTGCTAAGAAAGGTGAATAATGGAACTAGAGGTATTACGATTTAGCAGCCAAAAAGATTCTACTAATGGATTATTATTCGATGTCACAGACGGGCGTAGATTCTTATGTTACACCCTTGAAGACGAACACAGAGAAGAAAAAGAATACGGTGAAACTAGAATTCCTGCAGGAACATATAGGATTACTCTCCGGAAGGTTGGAGGATTTCACGGTAGATATTTAAAGAAATATGGGGAGATGCACAAAGGAATGTTATGGGTACGTGATGTTCCTAACTTTGAGTATATCCTTATTCATACTGGTAATACTGATGAACATACTGCTGGGTGCTTACTTCTTGGTAATACTCAACAAACAAACTTTGATTCCAGTAATGGATTCGTTGGTTCATCTGTTGATGCGTATAAGAGAGTCTATCCAAAGATTGCTGAGGCTCTTGAGAAAGGGGAGGAAGTAAATATTACATACACAGATTTTGATACAATATGAAATGGCTGGTAAAGTTAATTCTCGTAAGCTTATTGATGAGCTGCAGCGCACAATGGCACTTAAAGAAAGCGGTTCTGAAAAACCCAATGATACTCCAAAAAGACACGCTGGTTGTGACGGACACGGTTGTCAGCCCACCTGTGGCTATCACGGATACTGTGACTTTGAGGCAACACGACACTATACAGCTAGTGAAGGACAGGCTGAAGGTACAGCTTGTAAAGGTGAACGACACCATTACTATAGACGCCATATGCGACTCGGATACGATTATTAGTATCGTTGAGGTTCCCTACGAGAAGATCACCTACATTGAAAAGGAAAGTCCAATGCAGGTTGTACAGCGTTGGTTGCTGTATATGGTATTTATATTTGTAGGATACAAGGCAGTGTTAAAATTATTAGGTCACCGTTAAAAATAAACTATGGGCAAGAGACAGAAGGTTGTCGAAGAGAAAGTAAAATATTGTGAAATAGAACCTAAAGAATGTGACGGCAAGTGCTGTTACGCTAAGGGTAAAAATAAGAAGGGCTCCCGTTAAGGAGCCCTTCCCTGCTTAGAGATGACTATGAGAAAAGCAGTTGTCTCTACAAATATACAGTTATCTCTCGCCGAATAGGGATTCAGCACTAAAAGCTTCTACCATACTTTTTAACATTCTTTCAACCTCTTCTTGGCTTAGGATTTTATACTCTAGAGAATGGTATAGTATTTCTTTTATCCTACTATCAACCCTTTTAAAATCATTTGAATCTGATTCATTAAAGTGTAATCCGTTCTCATCGAATATGAGTTTCCAGTTTAACATTGCGTCAATGTAGTCTGAGTACATAGCCTCTATGCCGTACATAACTTTCTTGTTACCACTCATTACGGTAGCGTGATTACAGTTAAGCATCCTTCCTGTTCTATTCAGTGTGAATCTGAGCTTTTTATTCAATATCAAGCCAAGACATTGCCTTGGAACAACGAGCTCCCTGTCTCTTCTTTTCCTCAGCACGTTCACGCCGTGCTTTTTCTCGTAGTCTTCTACGAGTTTCGATATTAGCCTTCCTGATTGCAAGTTTATCTTGTTCTCTTGCGGATTGTTTTCTTTCTTGAGTTCTCTCATTTTCATTTCTAAGTATTGAATTTAATTTATTTTTTATTTTTCTTCTTGATAAATCTATAGTGTAATAAGGTACATCTAATTCTTTAGATATCTCTGTTGGTGATAAACTTTTTTCTGTTAGTAGTTTAAATACAGCACCATCAAAATCACCAAGCTCTTTGATCATTGTTTGACTTATTGACTCAGCTGTATTGTCATATTCTAGTTGATCATCGATAAGCATTGTTTGATACTTGCTATACTCACCATCTCCATAGTCGTTGATCATTTCCGACTCTACGTGAAGCGGCAGCTTGTCAACTTTAGTCTTAGTAAAAGAGCTTAATATTGCGTAACGGAATGAGTTCACAACAATGCCGTATAGATGCTTTTTATCGTCAAACTCTTTGCCCTTGTTGTACATTGATAGCACATTGTACATAGCTATAGAGTTAGCCTTTTCTACAGCCCATTTATCTTTGAAACTAAATCCGTTTATCTTAGCTACATAATGCGTGAAGCGCATATCTCTAGGGAAGAACTCCCTAAGGTGTTTTTCTGTTATTCTCATAGTCAATTAAAGTAAGTTGGTGAGAGGGGCTTAAACCCCTCTCTTAAATTCTGGTGGGTTTTTGTTTAGCTACCACAGCCCTCACAATCTGGATTATCAATGCTACAAGCATTATCGTTTTTACTACTGGTTTCTAGTTCGTCAATGAAGTCAGCGAAGGAGTCGCTTGAGTTGATGTCTTGAGCCATCTCGTATTTTTTAAAGGGTTAAACAAAGGAGGTGCAAGATACAAAATATAGCTGCACCGCCAAATGTTTTTACTTGAATTTATCTGTTAAATTAGAGCCAATATCTACGTGATAATAGCCTACGATCTTATTGATAAATTGACGCTGAGAAAACTCAGAGGTCTTTGGCATACCTCTGGTTTCCCAAGCGGGCTGGTCTATCTCTAACAGTCGAAACGCCCATACCCCTTGAGGCGTTGAGTTTATATAGACCGGTGATGTGCCGAAGTTAGAAGCACGTAGTATAAGCGAATCGTACTTCTTTTTCTCTATCAACAGCTCATCGTAGTGTCTCTTTCGACACTTTAATTCTATATCTATGTTGTGTAATAACGAGTAGCAATCATATCTAGCTGTTGCTTTTACACTGGGCTGTAAGTCCGGTATAAAGCTTTCTTTTAGTGCTGTAAACAGCTGTTTCTCGTGTAAAAACATACTACAGTCCTAGCGAATCAATTCTTATCTTATTGATCTTATCAAGGTCATAATGCTTTTTCACATACCTGTTTAGATTCCCCGACAGCTCTCTATGTTTTTCTTTAGTCATAGACTCAATAGCATTCTTCCAATCTCTTGGGCTGGAGCACAACAATCCTGTCACACCGTCTTGAATAGCTTCTTTGTAAGGTATTGTATTTGAAGTAATGATAGATGTCCTAGTGTAGCCAGCCTCAACAACTTTAAGGTCGCTCTTAGACCTATTAAACATATTTGATTGAAGAGGAGCTAAAGACACATCAAAATTTGAATACAGCTCACCATACCTATCAACAGGTAGCACACTCATAGCGTGAGACGCTTTAAATCTTTTCGTGTAGTCTGATATACCTATAGAGTACATCTTCTTGCCTGTGAAATCGTAAGATATAAGATCAATATCCTTGCTGTGTGAGCTTGCCCCAACATATCCAAATCTAACTTCCTTGCTAGGCTTTTTTCTTTTCGTCCATTGCTCGTGAGTGAGGTCTAGCGTGTTTGGAGTAATGTATATTTCAGCCTTAGGGTTTACCCGGTGCATATGCTTGCTGAGGTATGCAGATGGTGTCCACATAATGTCAGCCATCCTCAAACTTTCTAGTATCTCAACACTCTTATAGCTCTTGTACAGATTGTATGATGGGTTATCCTTATTCAGTTCCCAGTAATCATCAAGATCGACAACAAGCTTTATATCGTTCGCCTTCAGCCAATCATTAAAGGCTTGATAGTTGGTTACCGTACACGCTCTAGATACTACGATGTGAGATATTTTTTCAGGGTCAAACTCTTTTAACTCATCAAAATCTTTGAAGAAATGTATCTGAGCTCCATCATTCATCATCCTCATAAAAGGCGTGAGTAACCTGTGATAGGTTACTCCGTATATACCTTCTAAGAACACAAGTACAAACTTATCTTGACTCACGGTACTGAGCTGCTGCTGATTTAATCATATCCAGTTCACCACGTACTATCTTCTTGTACTCTTGTATGGTATTGTATAGGTATTCCTCATTGAGGATAGGGTCGCCAGCTTCTGTATGTACTTGCTCGTACAGATCGTTGGTTAGTTCGTGAACCATAGATAGCGCCGTGTAGTAAGACTTACTCACGGATGCTGTATCCATAGCACTTGATTGTAGCTCTGAACTCATCTTTGTTTAATTCTGGGTTGAAGGTTGTTGATTGCGAGAAAAAGTATTTCGTGTTATCGTCAGTAACGTAGCCATCCCCACGTAGATAGTCCGCAAGAAACTTGACGCAAGTAATAGCGTTGTCAACGTCATAGCGACAATTATACTGAACATCAATTGCAAATCGATCCATAGTAAACGCATCGATTGTTTGAAGCTCATCTTTGATTGCTTCACTGTAGGTTTCTTTCTGCTTCTTTCTAATTGCCCAATGCTTGCCCGAATACCATTTATTAAGACTCGGAGGCTTTGGAAGAGTGAGGGTAACTTCATTATATTCTATTTGCATTCAACAAATCTAGTATAAAATTACTAGATATCCAAAAATCCCTGAGTATTTTTCACATCTATAGGTTCAAATAGCCTTCCGTAGGTATCCATACTCTCAAATGCAGTGCGTTTTACGTTCATTCTAAAGATGAACGGCTCATCAAAAGGTGTAGGCTCACCACCAGTTTCTTGTGAACGTACCTTTCGGACGTGAAACTCCATAGTACGCTTCTCCTCAGAGGTTGGTGCTTGAACCCGTCTATGCAGGGTTAAAAAAAGATCACTGCGGTTCACGAATTTACCACCTCCTTCAGTGTCCTCAGCAAAGGGAGCTACAGGCAACCCGTCTTCACCCTTTCTACGTTGCGCTTCAGTTACAGAGTGTGCGTTCAACCACATAGCCATATCGTTTCTGTTGGCAAAGGTTAACAGCTCGCTAGCCGCCTCGTAATGGTATTCGTGTGTCGAGATAGCCGCACCTTGGTTTAGCTGTATCTTCAAGCTGTTGTAAGGGTCTACAAAGAATCCGTGGTAGTTACCTTCGTATTGTATAAGCTTCTCAGCAAAGATGATGAGATCCATATAGCTGTATACGTCCGCATTGCTGATTACCTTGAAGTGATAAGATACCCATTTGAATGCTACGTTCCTTTCTTCTGTAGTCATATCATCTATAGGGGTATTTAGTATAAACTCCATCAGGCGCATTTTAATAGCCGCTGTCTTGTTTTCTGAGCTGTAGACTATCCACCTCCATCCGTGGCGTCTAGAGGCATTAGCCATCATATATAGAGCCATAGTGGTCTTACCTACATTGGAGTGTCCATTGATGATAACAAACTCAGGCTTGTATCTGAAGTATTGGTCGAGCCTAGGGTTTCCCGTGTCGAGACCTTTGGGGATCTCTCCACTAGCAAACCTACGAATCCAGTCAAAGTCCGAGTCTTCATCAGAGACGAAGGACATATCCCCGTCATTGATGAGCATCTCACGCTTTACCCGGTTCTCGCTGTCTACAACGTCCTGAACCGGCATATTCTTGCCGTATTCTATACCCTCACGAATTGTGTTAACAGCTAACTCTTCGCTGTCAACATCCCGCTTCATTATCTCTTTGGTCAATACACGGATAGCCTCCTCCTCCTCAACCCGTCCTGAGGATATAAATCCACCGGCAAGCTTTGATGCTTTTAAAAGTTCTGCGTGTTTTTCTCCGTCTTCAGCACGCCTCACCATAGAGGCAAGGACTGCTAATTTATTATAGTCAGTGTTTGCCGCTTTAGTTATCGTTTGATTTTCTATACGTTCGGAAAGTATAGCTGTAAAGACTTTAGAATCTTCATTGATAATAATCTCAGGGTCGTAAGACTCGAAGCATAAACGGGATTCATTTTGACCTGTAGGGTCTACCTCTAACCCGTACTGACGATCCATATAAGATGCCATTGCCCTGAAGTGGTCTCGGTGTTTTCTAGGATGGGATATTTTTACAAGCGCCTTAAGTCCGTCGCCGCTGGGAGACACCCAGCAGGCTAGGACATAATCGTCTGTGGCTAGTGCACGCTTTGCACCTAATACATCTAGATGGTCAAAGTCAAGAACCATAACACTGCTAGGCTCTTGGAGGTCTTCGTCTTTTCTTCCGGAGAACTTACCGCTGTACATAACAACAGGCAGTTCCTTCTTAGCGTCCTTATCAGGTATTGGATTCCCGTTCTGATCTACGCTGTGCGTCCCTCTTACTTTCTCGATCAAGGATTTCTGCTTGCCACTCCTGATACGCTCCAGAGAGGTTTTGATTGTAGCATACTTGGGATTTGTTGTCTCTCTGATGTCCTTGAACATCGTTACCGTCTTCTCTAGCATTAGCAATTAAATTTTTAGTGTTGCTGTCGTCATCACACACAGCGTCTAAACTATTGATATTCTCTTTTCTTTCGATTGCAATAATAAGCAAAGTTATGTATCCGTGCAAGTCGTATAGTGTATCTATTGAATCTTTATTGATGCCGAGGCTTTTTAGCCGCATCAATTTATCATCCATACGAGCGCCTAGAGACACGACAGCATCTCCATTTCCGAAGATGCCTAGTGGGTTTAGTGCACTGTCTCCATACGATTCATTCTTTTTTATGAGGAGGTTCTTTGTATTGTCACAAACTCTTTTGATATCGTCTTTAGTCATCGAGCGAGTCTTTAATGAGTCTAGTAATCTTTTCAGGATCGATATCAATGATACGTCTTAGCTTTTGTCGCTCCGCTACTTTAGCTTTCTGGTAATCCGATCTAGAGCTGTCAATGCCTAGATTTTGAAACAGCTGTGCGTTCTGCTCTAGCACGCAGTCAATGATCTTCTTGTGTTGTTTGTTGTCGGAATACGCCATTATTGTTTCTTTTTAAATTCTTTCTTAACTCTGCTTGCGGATATACGATGCCATTGTCGTTTACCCTTTAGTCTTATCTTTTTCTTTTCGTTAGTAGTTGTTGCTAATGATAGATAGGCTTGATAATTTTTAGATGTTAACAGTGCTATACCCTCTATATTAGTAAGTTCGTAATTGATTTGGTTCTTATCTAACCACTCAATCATCTTACTTCTAATGTTCTCAGATCTCTGTAAACGATATTCTCTCTGAGATTTTTTAAAACATTCGCAGAAGTCTTTAATGCAATTGCAACTCATTATAAACTGATTGTTGGGTGTACATAAACATAGACTAAAGCCAAAACGCTCAATGCAAACATCGCTATAGTAAACGATAATAAGTAGAATAAAATCTTTGTTTCTTTCTCTTGCTCACTCATCTCTCTTTGGTGTTTCTAAGCTTTCTAGCTCTCTTGATTTCTTTGTAGTCGATTTCGTATCTATCCATATAACGGAAGACACTACGCTCACTAACCTCTAAAAGCTTTGAGGCTTCTAGAATACCTTTGCTCCGGATCAGAGCTTCAGTAACATACCGCTCTTTGTGGTAGTCTATGTTTAGGATTTCTTTCGCTCTTGCCATCTCACATACATTTTAGCCGCCCAAGCATTACGTTGTTGCTTGTTCGGGTAGATACTACGGAGTCTAGCATTTGCGATACGTAGAAACTGCTTCATCTGATTCATAGTCTTTTCTCTTTATTGTCTCTTACTGATATGATAGCTATTGTCGCTGTAAATGATGCTAACAATACTATAATGGCTATAATTGCTCCCATTGCATTACCAATTTGTGATTCCTATCTGCTTCTTAGAGTATATCTTGTCGATGCGTAGACCACGCTGACCCTTGAATTTAGAGCCGTATATCTCTTCATTGAGTTTACTGTTGGTAACGAAGTCATCTTTAAGTATTTTGTCTTTGTCGTCCACGAAGCTTACTGCCCACGTGTCGATCTTCCTCCAGCTCTTTGCCTTGAAGTAGGCTAGCTGAATCTCTAAGTGATAGATAGGTAGGCGGAGTCTTTCAACTCCGCCCCTACCACTGATAACTTGTTTAGAACGGTAAGTCACCCGTTGTTGATTTTGGGTTGTAGCCACCAGCGTTAGCTGTTTCCTTAGGCTCCCAAGTATCAAGCTCTATGTAGTAGTTACCACCTTTAGCTTGCTTGATTTCTAGGTTTACCCAACCATTTTTCTGTTTAGCCTGTAAAAAGGCTACTGCTTCGTCAACCTTGATTGACTGCTTACCGATAATGAAATCGGGTGAATTGTTGTTTCTCTTAAAAGAGAATCCGTTTGCAAAGATTTTCTCTTCTGCCATAACTAATTTATTTAAATATTGAGACAAATTTATAAAGTCTCGGGTTAATACACAAATATTTTGGATTAAATTTCTCGGTAGATAGCAAAACTATCTGTTGCTTTGGTAGGGTCGTCCAACCATCTGGTGATGTTGTTGACAGCTGACCAGAACTTGCGCTCTCCGGAAGCTAGTATCTTTGGCGATGCCTTGTATACAGCTGTTAGGTAAGGCTTTGTTTTGCCCTGAGCTACCCAATAGAACGTCTCTGTTTCAGCTACCTGAGTGTAGATGTACGCCTGAATATCGTAGTCAAAAGACTTCACATCATACGGGAATCCATATACGCTACGTGTGGACTTGCTATCGGTAACAAACCCGTCACCCTTCACATCAAAGAAACCACGAACGGGTATCTCATCTATCCAAGTGTTGAACTCTACCTGTGCTTCTCCTTCTAGGAAGGAGCGCACTGGCAATACCTCACCCGTATCAGGGTTCACTACTTCGGAGGCATCAAGGCGGTTGATCATATCTACAGCCATCTGCCAATCGTCTTCGGTGACCTGAGTTCTCCCATCACTTTCTTGTGACGCTTTCCAATCCTTGTAGGCTTTGGAAGCTCTAGGGTTCTTATACTCTCCGGCTAGCTGTTGTAAGATAGCGGAGTCGTCCAAAACGAAGAAGCTATCGTTTACCTTCTCAGGTTCTAATAGCATCATATCGTATAGGCTACCAAAGGTTAGCGCTGGACTGCTCTTTTTCAGTAACCCACGAACATAGAGTTCAAACAGCTTCATATCTTGCTGTTTTCCTCCATCTGCGGCATATTTCAAGGCGGAGTAAGAAAGGTAAGGCTTACCCGTTCTTTCTACTAGTTTCTTAGCGAATTCCATATCTGTTAGTTAAAAATAAAGCGGTGACTTTGATCTTGCATTGCTCGTCATTACTCAGGGTTCTTTTACACATACCTGTGACATCTCGTTGCTACCTCTTTATATGTTTATACGAATTTTCTAAGTGCCTCAACCTGCTTGTCTGTAAACTTATTCCCGTGCTTGTCGAGAATCATCTGTAGTACAGAACCCTTGTTTGCATCAGGTGTAGACTTCAAGTAATCTATAGACTGCTTAAAGCTATCATCCTTCTTAGCGGGAGCTTTTGCTTTTGGAGCACCGCTCCCTCCGTGTGTATTGGTTGCGTCAGCATCAGCTGTATCATCAATCAATAGTAGGTTTCCTAGTGCGTACTTCTTTCCGTAAGAAGAAGCACTACCGAATGCTTGAGGTGTCTGCATACCCTTCTGCTGGAGGTCAACACCAACAATAGCTGTTGCCCCTATGCGCTCGTTAGATTCATTGTCTACGATTCTTGCGTGTGATACAATCACCGGCAAAGAGGATTCACAATTGTATACTTCATCAATAACGAAGTGTACCTTGTACTTTTTATTGAAGGGCTTGAGTCCTTCTAAGATATCTTCAGCTGAACGGAAGTTGTACTTCCCGAAGCTGTTGTAACGGCTTTTCTTAGCCTTGAATTCTTGCTGTATCATAGACAGCTTTTCTCCTAGAGTCATATAATTTAATTTAAGTTAGACTTCTAAATCAGGTGCAATATAGTTATTATCCTTGTGGATAACAAGTTTTGCAGTGTGTTTTTTTCTATTTGTTTCGGGCTTGTGCTGGGCTCTTAGAAGCCCTAGCACATCACCCTACTGATAACAATTCATTGTAGTATATACTGCTTGAGTATAGATTCTGAGTGAACAGCTGAGCTTACCCAAGTTAAGTGAAAAGACCCCCCTTTCCCCCCATCAGGGAGGAAGTTAGAAACACTCAACTCGGGTACTGCTTCTGCTTTCGTATGAGTTCTTCGCTCACAGCATCGCAAACCTATAGACGCAAGTCTCCACGCCGTCACTGAATCAATCAGCTAGTTGCATACGCATTTTATAATCTCCGGTGCGTATAACATATCCGGAGTATTGGCGAAGCTATTTTCAGTAACCATCTCTTCCAAGCGTAAGGGCTTTTGTAGTTGCGCCCAATACAAAGCAACAAAAAAGACCCTAGTTGTTTCGCTGTCTCGCCCTCAGCTACTCCTACTAGAGTCTTAAATGTATACTTGCAAAACAATCAAACCGGCGAGAAGGATTGTCTGTGGGTGCAAATATACACAAAAAAGTTAAATACAAAAATTATTATTCGCAATTGCTGTGGTGCTGTCTGGTAAACACCTCAATCTGCCCCATCAGGGCTTCTACACGTTCGATGTCGTAAGCATCTAGAACTCGGTCAGCAAGCCGAGCTCTTAATTTAACCCTGTCGAGTACTGAATAAAGATCAGTTTTCAATTCATTTAGTGCCATAACGCTTCTAAAATTTTAGTTAATAAAATATCTACCGCAGTCATCAGGAGGTAAACTACCGCCATAGGTGCTAGTAGAACGAAAATAAGCAACGAAATCAGGTTTGACCTACGTATTATCTCTCTAGTCAAGCTCATAATATCTCACTTATATTAATCATCTCAAAGAACAGCTGTAAAGCGCTTGTAAACACCCATCCTACAGCTATCCCCACTGCTAATCCACCAACAATCTTTGTGATGCCTAGCAAGGTGTATTTATAGTGCTCTTGCATAACGTAAAAATTGGTCGATTTTCTTGTAGAGGTCTATCTTAGTGGTTACTACCTCAGTGCCCTCATTCAACACCTTTGGTAGTTCCGGTAGGTCAGGTATAGATACCACCCTACAAGTAACCCAATACTCACGTGAGGTCTCCACGAAGGCGCTAGTGGATTCTTTTTGCTCCACCCTCACTTCCATAAGTTCAGCATCATCTTTGTACATTACAACCTTTACAAAAGCCATATCATCCCTATCGAACACTTGCAAGTCAGGGAAATGATTCTTAATGTCAACAGCTAACTTCATAAGTCATTCATTTTGCGTACCTTTTCTAGTACATTATACAAATCGGACAGCACCTCCCGAGATATCGTAGATGCCTCATCCATTCCAGCAGTTTCATAGCTGTGCAGTTCTTCGCCTACATCATCTAATACGAGCTTTAAGCTCATCTCAATAGCCTTCAAATCGGCTTTGTTTAATTCTATCATCATAAGTCAAATGTAGTATTTAATTCGGTAACCCGCAAGTCTTTCCTTGCTGTCAGTCTTTGATATTCTTTGGTGTATGATTACACAACCCAATTAACGGGCTCGGAGTCCACCTTTACCTAAATAATTAATTCAATTTCATTACGGCAGAATACCCTTCATTCCCGAAGACATCCGAGACTTGTCTTTACTCCGACTTATATGGTCATCAGGTACAGCCCTCTATCAAACTCTTTGAGCTCTTCATAGGTTACAGACCTGATCGATTTTTCATTAGGCACAAGAGCCTTTCTATCGGTGAAAGGCTTGTCGTATTTGTACCCGTTTCTGTCGTGCGTTCCCGCACCAAATTTCTTAGCCCTTCTAAGAGCCGCTCGTTTGCTTTCTGCAAACACGCTGTTACCACCACCGCATTCCCAAGCAAACACGTAACACATATCGCCATTGGCGTTTCTATACTTCTTCATAATTGTTATTTTAAATTTATCAGTAACCAAGAGGGCAATGCCCTCTCTTTTTTGAACTAGGTATCAAGTTCATTGATGATTTTTAACGCTTCATCCCAAAGCTCAGCTCTGTGTTGTATTTCAGCTTCAGTAATTTCAACCATAAGGTTCTCATCAATACCTACAAATACACCTTCAAATGCATCTACGGATACCTCATATCCGTTCATTTCAAACCAATTAACAGCTTTTTCTAAGTTAGTCATAAGACATAATTTTTTAAGTTATCAGTAACCCCCTCCGTAGAGGGTTTAATCAGTAGTGTTGGAACAGCGCTACCTCATCAGGCTCATTATCCATCTCGAGGTGCATCAGGTTCTCATCATTGCTCCAAAAGTTTACAGCGTTCTCAAACGTTCCTAGCGTTCCTGAGACCAAATCATCTCTGCTAGGTACTTTGTTGCCGTACACATCTACAACAGCCACCTTGGGTAGTAGACAAGCTCCGGTACGCAGCAGCTCCATAGCTCTGCGACCCACACTTCCTTCCATCTTCCAAGCCAATCCCGTTTTGATGGCTTCTTGCATCTCAGCTAATCCGTATTCACGTTGTAGCTTGTAAATAGTCTTGATGTTCATAGGACATTCAATTTAAGTTATCAGTAACCACCCCTCAGCGAGGGGCTTTGTTTAA
>JAAHTH010000522.1_pt1 | contig 36286 bp, 45 predicted proteins | sample 6116091 | NCBI WGS metagenome assembly JAAHTH01 (sample SAMN13939990, study PRJNA603662) | sponge metagenome | isolation source: marine sponge | host: Mycale hentscheli | place: New Zealand | collected 2006
AATCCTTTTTCAATCATATGGCTACTAATGGCTAAACCACAATAACTTATAGGAGAAAAACTATGAAAAAAAAGAAAAAATCTATTGTAAAAAGAAATGATATATGCAAAGACAAGTTAATTAAAAGAGAAAACATGGGGGAGCTAACTCCAGAAATACTTACCAAGTTCAGACGATATGCAAGAGATAAAAAAGCAGAGTTGTTTGCAAAAGGTCTTGAGGGTGATGAACACGAGAAAGAACTAAATCGTCTTTGTGGTGCTTGGTTAAGAGATAAGAAACCTAGTCGCATGGACAAGAGTAATAAACGCAGAAGAAACTGCCCAGTACATAAAAAGAAAGCTAAAAAAAGTAAATACAAAAGAATGAACTTAAATCTTTGGGGGTTTACCGAGTCTATGTGGAATGACTATGCTTTTGCTGATATGAGAAGAAAAAACCCTAGACGAGTGATGTGGAAAAATCGTAAAGAACTTTATCATTGGCTCGTTAAACAATTAAAAAAACAAGGTGGTCGTTCTGCTCATAGAAATGAAAGGGGTATTTATCCTAAAATGACAATGAAAAGAGATGGAAACTTAACACCGAAACAGAACTTTGCAATCAAAACTAATTTAAGTATTGATAGAACACTAAATAAATATGGATATGTAGAGGGTAATATGGTGTTAGTTCAAAGACAACAGAACAAAGATAAGAACGCAATACATTTACATCAAACAGAAGATGTTGTTAAGTTACAAAGAAAAGCTACAAAATTTTTTGCTAAGAAATATAAAAAGTAGTATGCTAGTTCTCTATGAGAACAGAAGAAATACTACACAGTCCCTATCCATTTCAAGATAACTATATGGTAATTCTTGAAATGGAAATTGTAGTGAACTCACTACAAAATTCCCCTCAATATAATTTCTATGTTGGTAATAACACTAAGAGAATTTTCTCACCCTTCTCACTTCCCAAGTTTATTCGGCTAAAGTTAGCTATGATTAATTCTATTCCCAAAGAAGATTGGAACTCATTTAAACATGACGACACATTTAACGAGTTAGATTGTTATTTACCCGCAAATTATATTAAAGACAATCCAGAGTTTAAACATATTGGTTGGTGTGTATCTGATAGTATATATGTTATAATCATGTCCGAAGATGAACTATCCGAACTAAAAGGAATTAGCATTGACCCCAGAAAAGAAAGTCAAAGAGAAAGTCAAACATATACTCAAAGAACTTAGTTGTTATTATTGTATGCCCTCAACAGGCGGTTATGGCTCAAGTGGTGTGCCAGATATCATCGCCTCTTATCGTGGAAAATTTATTGGTATTGAATGCAAAGCCAATGGCAATAAACCCACAGCACTCCAACAAAAAAATCTTGATGATATATTAAATTCACTTGGACAATCATTAGTTATTGACGAGAAGAATGTAGACATGCTAGAGTTATTTATTAAGACAGGCGAAAGCAATACTAAATAACAGAGAGATTAGCATGAGTGATAATAAAAAACACACAACCTTAAATGATGTTATTAATCAAGGGCGTGAAACTAAAGTCTATGACCGATTGAATGTAGAAGAGAGATTAAAATATTTAATTATCTATGTCCAAGAAAGCAAAAAACTGCACCCACATAATCACGAAGAAATTATTAATAGAACTGATAAAGAATTTTCGTCAAAACATTGACAGGGTAGGTAACTGGCTATGTCATAAGTAAAGCTAACGCTTTCGGAGAAACCAAAATGAAAAAGAGAGACCCAAAAAAAGGCACAGGTAAAAAACCAAAAGGTAGTGGTCGTAGATTATATACTGACGAAAATCCAAAGGATACAGTAGGTATAAAGTTTGCAACACCGACAGACGCAAGAAAGACTGTGGCTAAAGTTAAAAAGATAAACAAGCCATATGCTCGTAAAATACAAATACTCACAGTTGGTGAGCAAAGAGCAAAGGTCATGGGCAAAACGGAAGTCGCCTCTATATTTAAGAAAGGCAAAGAGTCTTTGAAGAAAGCTAGGGGGAAAAATGCCTAGAGGGTCGGTATACACACCAGAACAATTAGAAACTATGATACAAAGGGTCAATCAATTTAAAGAAGAAAACCCAGACGCAACACGAGCTAGTCTTGCAAGATACGCAGGGTGTGATATATCAGTCTTGAAAAGATTAGAAAAACAAGGCAGACTTACTCTACCGAAACCTTTAACTCATAAACAAAGAAGAAAAAGAAATAAAATTGATTGGGCGAAAACATTAGGAAACATAAGAACATGGTAGATGATGTAGATAGAGCTAACGAGCAAGTACAAAAAAGTATAGAAGATACATTGAAAAATATTGACACTACAATACCTAAGAATACAACAGGTGAGTGTCTTACATGTGGACAACCTGTTGATAACGAAAGAAGATGGTGTGACGCAGATTGTAGGGATAACTATGAAAAAACAAACAGAAACGATTAATTTAAGAAAACACTATGATAAAGAAGTCTGTCATAAATGTGGAGAGCAAGGAAGATTTCTGGACAGAGGAACTTGGTGGTGTGCATGGGAAAACAAGATAGGTGCATATAACTTAGTTGGAAGATGTAAAAACGAAAAACGAGAGAGAAATTATGCAATTAGTAACGATTGACTTTGAGACCTTTTATGATGTTGGCTATGGTCTTAACAAACTCACCACAGAAGAATACATAAGAGACCCACGCTTTCAAGTTATAGGCGTAGGTATTAAGATTGATAACGGCATAACTCATTGGTATACAGGCTCACACGATAAAATTCAAGCTGTCTTAAACACTATTGACTGGGACGTAACGGCCCTAGTGTGTCATAACATGATGTTTGATGGTGCAATACTATCCTTTAAATTTAATATCACACCTAAAGTTTACTTTGATACGCTGTGTATGGCTCGTGCTTATCATGGCACTAATGCTGGTGGCTCTTTGAAAGCACTTGCAGAACGCTATCAACTAGGACAGAAAGGCACAGAAGTATTAGACGCAAAAGGCAAACGCTTAGAGGACTTTGATGGTGAGGACTTACATCAGTATGGTCTTTACTGTATTAATGATGTGGAGCTAACTTACAAACTTTTTAATATCTTAAAGAAAGACTATCCCCCTGGAGAGTTAAAACTTATTGATTTAACCATAAGAATGTTTACACAACCACAGTTACAAGTAGATGACGCTTTGTTAATAGATAGACTAGAAGAAGTTAAACAAGAGAAAGAGGACTTACTGTCTGGTCTGAAAGCAAAACTTAAATGCGAAGATGAGGAAAGTGTACGCAAAAAGTTAGCAAGTAATAAACAGTTTGCTGAACTACTTGAAGAACTTAAAGTGGCCGTACCTATGAAAGAAAGTCCTACCACAGGCAAACAAACATTTGCTTTAGCAAAAACTGATGAGGGCTTTATTGCTCTACAGAATCACCCAGACCCTTTCATACAAGACCTATGTGCAGTACGTCTAGGAACAAAGTCAACGATTGAGGAGTCTAGAATAGAACGCTTTATAGGCATAGGTGCGAGAAACAAAGGCAAACTTCCCATACCCTTGAAGTATTATGGTGCACACACAGGTAGATGGAGTGGTTCAGATAAAGTTAACTTTCAAAACTTACCGTCAAGAGACGCTAAAAAGAAAGCATTGAAGCAAGCTATAGTGCCGCCCGAGGGTTATGTTTGTATGAACATAGATTCTTCACAGATAGAGGCAAGACTATTGGTCTGGCTGGCAGGGCAGCAAGATGTTACTGAGTGGTACAGAGAGGGCAGAGATGTGTACTGTGAGTTTGCTAGTAAAGTATATAACAAGAAGATTACTAAGAAAGAAAAAACAGAACGAGCCGTAGGTAAGACTTGTATTCTAGGTTTAGGTTATGGCACAGGTGCTATGAAACTACAGAATGTTTTAAAGCTAGGTGCAGGTGTTGACTTTGATGAGTCAGAATGTAAACGCTTAGTTAAAGTATACCGAGAAGTAAACGATAAAGTAATTGAGTTATGGCAAGAATGTGATAACGCATTAGCAGACATAGCGTCATGGCCTGAAGGCAAAGAACCGTACTACATTGGTAAGGGTGAGTGTGTAATGATTACACCAGAGGGAATAAAATTACCAAATGGTTTATATATTTATTACCCAGACTTAGAGTGGGACACTTCTGAAGTTAAAAGTAGATATACATACAAAAGAAGACACGGCAGAGTAGGTATCTGGGGTGGTAGTGTAGTTGAAAACATAGTACAAGCGTTAGCTAGAATAGTTATCGGAGAACAAATGGTAAACATAAGTCATAAGTATAGACCTGCGTTAACAGTACATGACGCTATTGTTTGTATCGCTGCGGATAAGGATAAAGATGACGCTCTAAATTATATCATAGCAGAAATGTCTAAGCCGCCAGGTTGGGCAAAGGATTGTCCGATAGCGTGTGAGGGTGGATATGCAGATAACTATGGCGACTGTTGAGTTGCAAACAATATAAATTTATGGGAATATCAGATAATTATAAAAAGAAAGGGAACAATATGTCGGAGTTTACATGGAGTTATTCATCTTTAAAACAATATCAAAACTGTCCTAAACAATATTACGAAATTCGTGTTGCTAAGAATTATACTGTAAAAGAAAACCAAGCTATGCTTTATGGTAAGGAAGTTCATACAGCCTTAGAAGAGTATGTGCGAGACGGCAAACCACTAGCTAAGAATTATTTAAGATTTAAACCTGTAGTTGATTCTTTGATTAATATAAAAGGTGAGAAACTTTGTGAGTATGAAATGGCACTTAACTACAACAGAGAGCCTTGCGACTTTCACGACAAGAATAGATGGGTTAGAGGTATTGCTGACTTAGTTATTGTAGATAATGAACAAGCATATATTGTTGACTACAAGACAGGCAGTAATAAATATCCTGACCCGAAGCAGTTAAAGCTTATGGCTATTATGTTATTTTCACAAATGCCAAACATAGTAAAAATTAAGGCAGGATTATTGTTTGTTATGAAGAACAGTTTTTTGAATGAAGAATATCACAGAAGCGATATGGACAAACTATGGAAGTCTTTTGAAAGACCTTTAGAAAGGCTAGAGGCAAGTTATGACTATGACCAATGGGTGCCTAACCCCACACCGTTATGTGGCTGGTGTTCTGTGGATACTTGTGAATTTAATAGACCCAAGACATCACCATTTTAATATGGTAAAATTTGCATTATGCCTTATGTAAACAAACCCAGACCTTATAAAAAGGAATACCAACAGCAAAAAGCTAGAAATGAAAAAAAAGCTAGAGCGACTCGTGCTAGAGCTCGTAGAAAAATAGATGCAAAAGGAATAGACCGTAAGGGTAAAGATGTATCACATAAAAAAGCTTTATCAAAAGGTGGTAAAAACTCTGATGGTTTAGTAGTGCAATCTAAATCTAAGAATCGTTCTTTTAAAAGAAATTCAAGTCGTAAGTTAGTATCCGAAACAAGTACAAAAGAGAGGAAAAAACGTGCCCTTAAAAAAAGGAAAGTCTAAAAAAACAATATCCTCAAATATTAGAAAAGAAATAAAAGCAGGGAAGTCTCAGAAACAAGCAGTAGCTATTGCATTGTCAAAAGCAGGTAAAAAAAGAAAAAGAAAAACTTGACCTATATAAAATTGTGATGTTATAGTGATTGTCTAGTTAAGTAATAATACACAGTTAATAATATAGTAGAGAAGTTATGGAGTTAATCGGAGAGAAAGCTATTAAGCTCGTATTGCCTGAGCACTTAGGTAAGTTAGTTACAGAGCATATTACACAAAGCAAAATTATAAATACAGAAGAACAAGTTTCAGATGTATTAGTTTATTGGGGTTTAGATGAAATGACTAGCCTAAATAAACTTATGCGACTAAAAGCTAATCTTCCTTCTCCTATGAGAAGAGATTATTCATATCCAGGAGTATACAAACCTTTTGCTCACCAAGCAGCTACTGCTGAATTTTTAAGTATAAACGATAGAGCATTTTGTTTTAATGAAGCAGGTACAGGTAAAACTTCTTCTGCTCTTTGGGCGGCTGATTATCTTATGAAGCAAGGTAAGATAAAGAAAGTATTAATAATATGTCCTTTGTCTATTATGTATTCTGCATGGCAAGGTGATGTATTTAATACTTGTATGCATAGAAGCTCAGTTGTTTGTTATGGAACAGCTCATAAAAGAAAACTAATTATTCAAGGGGACTATGATTTTACTATCATAAACTATGATGGCGTTAATATTATTAAAGACGAAATTAAAAAAGAAAATTTTGATTTAATTATAGTTGATGAATGTAATGCATATAAAACCCACACTACAGTAAGGTGGAAAACACTTAACAAAATATTAAATGATAATACTAAAGTGTGGATGATGACAGGGACACCTGCGTGTCAATCACCTGTAGATGCTTTTGGTCTTGGTAAATTAATATGTCCTGATAGATTACCTAGGTTGTCAGCAGCTTGGAGAGAAAAAGTTATGTATCAAATCTCTCGTTTTAAATGGCTACCTAAACCTGACTCAAAAGATTCTGTGTTTAAAGCACTACAACCATCTATAAGATTTGCGAAAGACCAATGTTTAGATTTACCAGAGGTTACATATCAAACTAGAGTTGTGCCTTTGACTAAACAAGTAGAAAAATATTATAGACAATTAAAGACACAAATGATTATAGCTGCAGGAAATGAATCAGTAACAGCAGTAAACGCAGCGACAGGTATGAATAAGTTGTTGCAAATTTCTGGTGGTGCAGTTTATACAGACGAGCACCAAACAATTAAGTTTGATGTTAAACCTAGATTAAATGCTTTGATGGAAGTTCTGGGAGATACTGACCACAAAATTCTTTTGTTTGTTCCATACAAACACACAATAGATTTTTTAGCAGAATACTTAACAGAGAAAAAAATTACTAATGATGTCATCAATGGAGCTGTTACCGCAAGTGCTAGAAGAGACATCATAAGCAAGTTTCAAACTCAGGACGAGCCTAGAGTTTTAGTAATACAACCACAGTCAGCTTCTCATGGAGTTACGTTGACCGCAGCAGACACAGTAGTGTTTTGGTCTCCTGTAATGTCAGTAGAAGTTTACTTACAATGTATTGCTAGGATAGATAGAGTAGGGCAAAAGAACAAGATGACAGTCGTTCACCTACAAGGTTCTGATGTTGAAAAAAGGATGTATGCCATGCTACAAGGTAAGGTAGACCAGCATACTAAATTAGTTGATTTATATAGGGAGGAATTAGACCTATGAGTGATGAAGTAAGTGAAGTTCTAGATAAGTCTGTTGGACACGAAAAGATTCCGTTAGATGAAGTGGTAAACACTTATATAACGATTCGAAACGAGAAAGAAAGACGTGCTAGAGAGTTTCAAAAGAAAGACCAAGAGTTAAAGAGTGACCTTGAGCAATTAGAGCAAGTCATGCTTAACTCCTGTAATGAAGTAAATGCAGATAGCATTAAAACTTCAAGGGGTACGATTATTAAATCTCTTAAAGAGAATTATGTATGTTCTGACTGGAGTAATTTTAAGGACTTTATTTTAGATAATGAAGCACCAGAATTATTACAACAGCGTATACATCAAGCAAACTTTAAAGAGTTTTTATCTAGTCGTACAGAAGAAGGACTACCTCCAGGAATTAGTTCCATGAGGGCGTTCAGTATAGTAGTTCGTAAACCAAGTAAATAAAAGGAGTATATATTATGGCGAAAGCAACCATAACCACACCGCAAGGTGTAGCTCTATATCCATGGTTAAATAAACCAGATACAGAGTACAACAAAGATGGGGAGTACAAAGTTAATCTTGTACTTGCTAAAGAAAAGGCACAGCCTATTATTGATACCATCAATGAAGTTTTTTCAGAAAATCTAAAAGACGAAATGAAAAAGCAAAAAAAGAAAACCCTCAAGACAGCTAACCCACCTTATGCAGATGAGTTAGACGATGACGGTAAACCAACAGGGAATGTTATCTTTAAGTTTAAATCAAAAGCAGCTTACAAACCTGCAATCTTTGATGCAAACGGAGAGACTTTGATTGATGCTCAAATATGGGGTGGCTCTGAAATAAGAGTAAACGCAGCACTATATCCGTACTTTGTCTCTAGTATAGGAGCAGGGGTATCTTTAAAACTAAGAGCAGTACAAGTTATTGCCCTTGTTGAAGGTTCGGAAGGTGCAGGTCGTTTTGGTTTTGAAAAGACCACAGGCTATGTTCAGAAAGAAAAAGATGAAGGAGCAGAGGTTTTTAATGAGCCTAAAGCAGTACCTGATATCAAAGTAGCTGAACCAGAAGTTGTTAAAAGCAAACCTGAAGATGATGGAAGCACAGATATTGCTGACATCGTTGACAAGTGGGGAGCTAAAGATTAACAAGTGGATAAACTTAAGGGCATATTAGAGAGAAACCCTAATATTGGTTTAGATGAAGATACTATAGCAGTTGCTAATAGTAGCTTCTCTAACCAGACAAAACGCATATCCTTACGAGGTGGTGTGTTTAGGAAAATAGTTGGGGGCAAGGAAGTCAGTACAGCCGACTCTGCTGTAATGAATATAATAATTATCAAGATGGCACATAATCCATCAAGAGTATATTATAAAGATTCTTATGAAGAAGGAAAAAGAGTAAGCCCTGTATGTTGGTCAAACGACTCTAAGAAACCAGATGAAGAAGTGAGGAAACCCCAAGCCAAGTCTTGTCATACTTGTCCTAACAGTGTGCGAGGCTCTGGTTCTGGCGGTGTTGGAACTTCTTGTAGATTATCATGGAGAGTAGCTATTGTTTTAGCTAACGACCCAGAAGGAGATATTCTAGAATTAGTCCTCCCTTCTAACTCTTGTTTTGGTAAAGAGGAGCAAAGTAAATGGCCATTTAAAACATACATTCAAATGTTAGCCGATAATAACGTAAGTGCAGGTAGAATTGTTACTAAGATGCAGTTCGACCCCAACTCAGCTAAACCTAGAGCATTATTCTCGCCTGTAGAGGCGGCAGAGGATTGGGTGTTAGAGGTTGTAAAAGACCAAGCAGAAAATCAAGCGGCTCATAATGCTATTAAACTAACTGTATATCAAGTTGATGATGAAGAGGATAAAGAGCCTGTTAAGTTTGAAGCATTTGAAGCTTCAGATGAAGAGAAAGCGAAAGTAAAGACAGCTGAAGAAGCTGATGATGTTAATAAGATAATGGATAAATGGAGGAAATAATGCCAAGACCTTATAGTAATGGATTTCTTTTAGAATTAGATAAAGCTGACGACTCTAAAATAGGAGTGCAATTAGCTAAAGTATGTTTGAAATCAAACTTACCAATTAAATATGTAGCAGACGGACTTGATGTATCTCGTATGACCTTACACACATGGTTTCGAGGTGGGATACTTAGGCAACACAACAAGGAGAAAGTTGAAAAGTTTATAGAACTTGCAGAACAAGGATTAGCAGATGGTGTATTACCTGCTACTAATTTAGATACTGCTAGAATGTTTATAGACTCTGACGTTAGACCTGTGTTATGAGTATAGAATTCTACAGTAAATTACTGCCCGATGAAGGTACTTACTGTGTAGCTGTGCTACCTGTAGGTGAGGGACAGCGTATGCGACATATCTTTGTAGATTCTATTGAAGAACTAATTGATAGAGTTGAGGAGAGAAAACATGATAGTCATGTGTTTATTGGTATGGCTAATTTTGATGGACACAGTAGAAAAAAAGCTAAGTCTTTAAGGTCTTTCTTTGTAGACTTAGACGTAGGAGACACTAAGGAGTTTAGCACCCAGGAAGAAGCTGTCAACGCCTTAGGAAAATTTATACAATCACAGAAGCTACCACCCCCTGTAGTTGTAGATAGTGGGAATGGTATACATGCATATTGGATGTTAGATACTGCAGTTCCTGTAGATGAGTGGAAACTATATGCTGATAAATTTAAACAATTATGTATTGACAACGGGCTACAAATAGACCCTGCTGTTACTGCAGATAAAGCTAGGATACTTAGATGTCCTAATACATTTAACTTTAAGTCCAACCCACCAACACCAACAAAAATAATAAGTGGGGGTATAAAGGTATATAAGTTTGATATGTTTAAAGAGTTTTTAGGCACAATATCATTTGAAGATATATTAAAAAGTCCTAAGATGACTGAGATAACTAGGCAAATGAATGGACTAAGTAATTATGCTTCTAAGTTTAGTACGATTGCTGATAAGAGTTTAGATGAAGCATCTGATGAGGGGTGTCTGCAGATAAGACATATAATTAGAAATAGGGCATCATTACCTGAACCTTTATGGTACGCAGGACTGTCTATTGCTCAACATTGTGTGGATAGAGACAGAGCTATACACGCACTATCTGAAGATTACCCAGATTATAGTAAAGAAGGCACAGAGAGAAAAGCAACACAAACACAAGATAAGCCACAGTCCTGCACAGTATTTAATAATTTAAATCCTGATATTTGTCCAAGCTGTCCTCACTTTGGTAAAATAACCAACCCTTTAATATTAGGTAAAGTATTTGTACCCTCACCTACTACTATGAATCCTGTTAAGACTGAGGTACAAACATTACCTAATGGTAAACCTTTGGTTATCACTACTTTACAAGGACTACCCTCAGAGATAGAAAGAGAGGGATTTTATAGAGGGCAAGAAGGTGGTATATATTTCAAACCAAAGCCAGTATTTGATGAGAATGGAGAGTTAGTAGAACAAAAGACACAGCTAGTATCTACCTATGATTTTTATTCTTTGAAGAGAGTCATTAGTGCACATGATGGTAATTGTATGCTAATGAAAGTAGACCCTCCTCACGATGAACCTGAAGAGTTCTATGTACCATTTAGTGCAATCTATGATGGTAATGAATTGAGGAAGTTAGTATCTAGCCATGGGGTATTGTTTAACCCTAAAAACAACCAATGGAAACTTATTATGGATTATTTAGTTGCATGGGGTTCTTATCTACAAGCTGATAAGGCAGCCTCAAGAATGAGAACTCAGATGGGTTGGACACCCAAAGAAGACGCTTTTGTTATTGGCGATTTAGAAATTAAGCGTAATGGCAAAGAGGTCAGCAGTCCTACATCTACCTTGTGTCGTAATATAGCTAGGCATATTGTGCGAGCAGGTAGCTTTGATAAATGGAAAGAAGTAGCTAATAAACTCAATCAAGAGGGCTTAGAGATACATGCTTTCGTAGCATTAACAGGTCTTAGCTCTGCGTTGATGCCCTATACTTCTACCTCTGGTGTTAGTATATCTTTGACAGGGGACACAGGTGCAGGTAAGACAGGAGCACTGTATGCTGCACTAAGTATGTGGGGACACCCTAAGGATATGTCAGTGCTAGAAACTACTGATAACGCACTTACAGGACGGTTCTTAGGACTACATAACTTACCACTAGGGTTAGATGAGGTGGGTAATATGCATGGGCGTTTATTGTCTCAGATGGTGCATAAGATATCACAAGGTAAAGCTAAGATACGTATGCAAGCATCTATTAATGCTGAGCGAGAGCATGAGATGTCAGCATCATTAGTAGGTATCTTTACTACTAATCACTCTTTGATTGATAAGCTGACCATTACCAAGAAAGACCCTAACGGTGAGATAGCCAGATTGATAGAGTTCTATCTACATAAACCTCAGTTACTTAAAGATAAACCTGCAGAAGGTCGTAAGATGTTTAACCCACTACTGACTCATCATGGGTGGGCAGGACCTGAGTTTATTAAAGCTTTGATGGGGTATGAGAGAAGTGAGATTGACACCCGCATTGACCGTTGGGTAGCTAAGTTTAAGAAAGACTTTGGTGATGATACAGCTTTTAGATTCTATGAGAACTTAGTAGCAGTTACTATGGTAGCAGGAGAGATATGTGAAGAAGCGGATATTCTACACATAGATGTAGACCGAGTATATAATAAAGTTGTTGGAGAGATGATAGACATAAGAGATAACGTAGTGAAGGCTAACAATGTTAACTATCTTTCTCTTATAGGAGAATTTATATCACAATACAACAACTCGATACTAGAGATTCACGATAAAAAAGTAATTATAGAACCAAGAAACTCATTGTATATACGTCTGGACACAGATAAGAAAGAGTTGTGTATTACTAAGTCTGTCTTTAGGAAGTTCTTGATAGAAGAGAACAGCGTGTCACCTAAGCAGTTTATATATCAAATGCAACAACATGGCATACAGATTGTAGAAAAACGTAAAAAAATGGCATCTAACTGGAAGCCAGGGCTAGATGAGTTCAATACGATTGCTTATATAATCAGCACAGACACACTACCACCAGATATTATCAAGGAGATTGACCCTGAACTTGTATGAAGAAATAGAATGGATATTTCCATTTGAGAACATGGCAGTAGGAGAAAGTTTCTTTGTGCCTACCCTTAAGACTTCGCATATGATATATGCAATAGAGTCAGGTGCTAAACGAGCAGAAGTTAGAGTCAAAACTTTTGTTACTTCTAAGGATAATCACTTAGGAGTTAGAACTTGGCGAGTGGGCTAGTGTATAGTGGAGTCTTCTTGTTCGTCCATTAATTCTTCTAGTATATGATTTAACAATATCCACTGTAGTTCAGTTAAATCTTTTAACTCTGCAGGTATAAATTTTGTTTTTGGTTTATATAAATGTTGTAAAGCTAGCTCTAGTTTGTTTTTTCCTAATACTTCTATTTCTTTTACATCATACATTTTATACCTCCTACATTCTAATCAAATATATCTAAGTCTAGCATATTACCTGTGTCAATATCATATACATCTTCTATCTCATCTTTGTATGTTCTCGGTAGATTTACTCCAAAGACTGAATCTTTTGTTAACCTTTGTTTGGCTTTTACAGAACGTCTTTTAGTGCTTGGTGTAATTCTTAAACCACGAGGAGCTTTTTTATTAAACTCACGTATTTCATCGTCAATATTTGCTACAGCATCAGTATCACCTTCTTGGAATGCAAGCCAGTATCTTGTTAATAAACTAGACCTAAGTTGAGTTAATCTTTTTTCTGGACCTTTAAGAGCTTGTGCTCTCATATAAGCTTCACTTACTTCAGGGTTGGTAAATCCTACAACTTGCATAAAGGTCTCGTATAAACTTGGGTCATCTTCTATAATTTTAACTCCATTTTTATTACGCACTCCTTCCATAGATTGTCTGAGTGCTTTTATACTATTACCGATTGAAGTTGGCATAACACGCTCTAAGGCTCTTAGCTCTTGTCCTCTTTCAAGAAACTCAGGAGCTGTTGCCACTCTTTTAAATATAGCAAATGCAGGACCTCCAATGGTTTCTAATACATAAGTAGGAAGACCAATTTCATCTAAACGTCTTGGGTCTTCTTGATAAAACAAGTTTCTAAACCCAGTCCTTCTAGATATATCTGCACCTATTGCATAACTAAGTGGACCACGATATGCCATGTCTCCTACTGATTGAGAAATAAAAGTATCAAGGTCAAATGGCTCATCATCTTCATCAAATATTCCTTCAATTATCATAGAAGCTAGTCCATACGCAGGCACTCCTGCTGCTCCAGCCATAAGAAAACTATAACCATAAATACCTGCAAGCTGTCTTTTAGCCATTTGTTTCTCTGCTAGACGTTGTTGCTTTTCTTCTTCAGTTAAATTAGGGTCATTTTTTATGTTTCTACTAAACCCAATAGGCCCATCATTAAATAGTTTAATAATTAAATATGCTTGAGCTTGAGCAAAACGTTTGAATACAAAAGCAATTTTTCCTATACCATCTTGGAAAAACCTAGGACCCACTTCAGGTAATGCATGTGAGTGAACTTTAGCAGTAAATTCAATGGCTTTTTGTATAGCAACGTCTTTATTACCACTACCATATTTCATTTCCATTTCAAAAGCTGTAACTAATGTTACTTCTCTATTTAATCGCTCTGAGTTTTGAAACAAATACCCAACTAACTTTTCTGTTTTAGCTTTAAGTCTACCTCCAGTCTCTAATGGTGCACCTAAATCTTTGCTCAATTCAGTTATCTCATATCCAACACCTCTACGAAGAGCTGCAGCATCTTCTGCTCTATTAAATAAATCGTGATATCTACCACCAGGTTTAAATAATTTAGCGTTTTTACCAACGTAAGTTTTCTCTCCTGTTTGTAAATTAATTTTAACTTGAGCCATTGTTCTATCAGGAGCAAATCTTTCAGTCTGTTCAAAGCCACCTTGAAAATACAATTTCATTGCATCTTTCATTTCTGTGAATGTTCTTTCTTGTCCAAGTTTAGGACCTCCATATTCACCTGATAAATAAGGTAGCACTACCAATGGTAATTGTGTGATGTTAACAACAGCAGATGATACGTTAAATCCTAAGAACCAAAAGTAACTTCCATAAGCTGCATAACGAGAAACAGGCCCAGCGATAGGATTCATCATAAAATCAGAACGTTTTACTACATCATCTGCAACAGCTCTTAATAAATTATCTGGTGCGTTTTCTGGTTCATTTGCTTGACGAGCTACTGCATTTACAGCTGTCAGTAACTCATTATTATATTTTTGATTGGCCATTGAGCTTTCAATCTTAGGAGCAACATTAGCATAAGCAAAAATTATATCCTCAATATAACCAGGAATAGCTTGTCTAGTCTGTTGATTGTAGCGTAAACTTTCTTCTGGAAACATAGCTAAATAAGTTTCTTCTATAGATTCGTTAATTTTACCAAGTTGTTCACTAGTAAGTGCAACACTTTCATTCTCTTGTAACGCTGCTATAGTTCTTTGTAACTCTACTACAAAATCTCCAGGAGGAGTTCCTGATGCTCCTTTTACATTTTCTTTAGTTACAAGTTTAACATCAGTTATACCTTCTTCTCTCTGCATTTTTTCAATTAATAAAGTTCTACTAGCATTACTATCTGTTGAGGATATTCCATACTCTCCATCTCTAGTTTTATATTCAAACCAGAACTCTCCTTTACGAATAAAAGGTAAATAGTAAGGTCTTGTTTTAAATCTTTCTCTTAAACTATTTTTAAATTCTTCTGATGCATTTGGATTTGCTGCTATTACAGTTTCTAAGAGTAAATTATATCTTGTTTCTAAATCAGTTACGATTTGATTAGCATAGTCTTTTAAGTCCTTTGGTAATTTTTCATACCTTCTAACTAACGCAGCTCCTTTTGCATTTTCTTTAGCTAAATTAGTAAGACCATTTGGGTCAGCTAATATAGTCTCTGGGTTTATATCAAGACCTGATAACTCTAATAACACTTTGTTCCACTCTTCAAGTATTTTTTCACCTTGAGTAGTAGCTAAATATTTCTTTTTTAAAGTTTCACCGTAGGCAACTATTCGTTCTATATCTTCTCTACCTTGTTTGATTTCAAAAGCTTTACTTTGTAAGATTCTACGAACATCATTTAGTGCAGGTAATCTCTCACCAAATAACTCTATTTGTTGAGGAATAGACAATATACCAGCGTAAAGATTAAGTATGCTTTGAGGTAAATTAGATAAACGACTAACTAATTGTCTTCCTGCAGCGTTATCTGCAAATGGTTGTCTACCTATGGTTTCTGCAATTTGTTGTATATTTTTTGGTATCTTAGCTTTTTTTGTGTATTTAGGCACAGCGTTACCAGAAGCTAAAACCTCTTCTACTACATCAGTTTTTTTAAATAGCACTTCTTGTGTGGCTTGTGCTTGTTCTCTTTTGTTTGGACCTACAAATAACTCAGGAGCTAGAGCAATCACATCGTTTAAAATAGAATAACTAAAGTTTACATCTTCTATGCTAAGCATATCTTTTATTGCGTTAACAAATCTACCCCATAAAGACTCAAGAAGTCCACGAACTCCTGCTCTTTCTCTTATAATATTTTGTCTTACATTAGGCGAGACTCCTTGATTAATTAAACTTTGTATGTATGCCTCGTCTTCTCCACGTGAACTTGTTGAACTTTCACTTCTAGCTAAAAATTTTTGAAAATCTTTATTAGCAAACGATTCAGCTATAAATTCATCTACATTAGATAACTCAGTTGCAAAACGCCCATTTACATCAGCTGCGACAGCTTCTTCATAAACACGCACTATTCGTCTACCTAAAGGAGTAATACCCACACCATCTCTGATATGTTTGTTAAGTAAGTTTGCTGTAGCAGCATGCACTGCTTCGTGTAGTACAGTTTCTACATCTGCATTGTTTGATATTTGAATTAAGTCTTTTTGCCTAATGTATTGACCGTAAGCATTGTCTTGAAACTCTAAGTTCTCAACCACTTTAAAATCAGTTTTACTTATGTTAGGTATAGTTAAAAGTAATGTAGCCAACTCTTTTTGAGCTGTTGTTACATTCGAACTCTTAATTATATTTAACACTTGACCTAAAGTTTTCTTAGGCTTAAGTCTATTTATAATTTTTTCATCAGCTGGATTGCCTTTACGTATAGACTTTAATGGTTTTTCTTTTTTAACTTTTACTTCTTTTACTTTAGCATTAGCTGGTATAGCTTGAGACTGTGTTCCTCCACCTCTTTCTTGTGGAATTGCAGATGTTATAAAAGGCGTACCTTGTATATCCACATAAGTGCCTTTTTGTTTTACTTTTCCTACAGTTACCTCTACTTCTTTACCTACTAATTTACGGTCTACTGTTGTGGTCTTTGGTGTAGCTTTTTTAGTTGTAGCCTTTGGTGTAGGCGTAGTTGGTGTAGGCGTAGTTGGTGTAGCTTTTGGAGCTAAATCTTTAAGTGAGTTCTGTAGTTCTTCGTTTGTACCACCTGCAATTTCAAATTTAATTAGGTCACTCGATTTACCTCTAACAAATGGACCATAATCTACATCAAATAAAAGGTCATACACTTGGTCCATTGCCATATTTGCATTTACTTTTTCGCCTCTTTCTTTTTGATACATAAACGACTGGTCAAAAGCATAAGTTATTTCTTCTAATATTGCATTTTGTAAATCTCCATCAATGGTGTCAGCGTTTATCTTGTTAGTATCAAAACCATAAAACCGTCCAGCATAACTTAAGAGCTCATTAATTATTTCTTTTTTCTGTTCATTATAACCATCACGTGTATATTTAGTGTTCTTTGAAAGTTTTTTTCTTTTACGATTAGTCTTTGGTATTCTATTGGTATTTACTGGACTAAAAGAAAAAAAGTTTCTTTTACTATCTGTAGAGTCTACAGGAGCTTGTGCATACTCCATTCTTTGATTTAGTTCATTAAATTGTTGTGCATAAATCTCGCCTGTGTTTGGGTCTGTGTAAGTAGGAGCAGTTTGTCTTGGCTCTTGAATTCTTCGACCATCCTTATCACTCTCTCCTCGAATAAACTTGTTATCTTTAACAGAAGGTTTCTCAGTAGTCGGTGCAGCTGGTGCAGGCGTAGTTGGTGTGTCTGTTAGTGGAGACTCTGGCCTAGATGGAAAAAACAAATCACGTTGCACAGGTGCAAATTGGCCCTCTGGTTGTCCTTCAAACTCTAATTCTGTTTGTGGACCTACAGGTATTTTGTTAGAAAAATATGGTCTTTCTATAAACTGTTCTTGGTCAAAATCTAACTCACCTTGTCTTGGGTCTACTTGTACTGGGTCAGGCACGGAGAGAGTAGTATCACCTAAGTTTAAATTTAATTGTCCAGAAGTGGTATCTACAGGTTGTAAATCTAAATCTAATTGAGCTGCACCACCCTCTAAGTCTAATTCTAGTTGTCTAGGCCCAGTTAAGTCACGCCCATATATAGTTTTATCAGGTAATAACCTTTGTTGTTCTAGTAATAACTGTTGTTCTTCTGGGATTACAGCAGGCGGGGTTACATCTCCTGTATCTCCTGTATCTCCTGTGTCCGTAGCTGTACCTTCTTTACTATCTTTTTTATCGTCTACAAATTTATTATATTTATCTCTAAGTTTACCAGCAGCTACACCAACACCTCTGAATGTACCACCAGCAACTGTGCCTCGCACACCACCTTCTAACATACGTTCAAAGTCCTGAGAGTCAAAAAGAAAGCTGTGTTCTTGCACAAAATTCTCTGCAGTAATACTTACTGCCTCTTGAGTTGCCTCGGTAAGACCTTCTAACACACCACTTCCTGCTATTTGCACAACTGCTTTACGAGCAAGATTAGGGTTCATACCTGACCTTTCTAATATCTCGCTAACTATAGTAGCTCTGCCAGGTCTGCTAAACTGATTTAAAAGAGTGGCAGGTAAAATACTATCTAGTGAGGCATTGACAACACCTGCAAGAGCTGCTGCTCCAGGCTCAAAGCTACCTGTTTGTTCATAAATATTTCTAAATACTTCAGGAGCATTAAGACCATAAGAACCAAGAAATACACCACTAATCTGACCTATGTTCCTACCTTTAACTACATCTGGACTAGTTTTTAAATATTTTTTTAATACTTTTTTCTGAGCTTTATCTGTTATTTTAGGAGCTAATGTTTTAAGAGCTTTGTTAGTTAATAACATTTCACCCCCTTTAGCACCAATACCACCAGGCACTAATACACCTGCTAAATTAGGTATTTGTTCGCCTGTGGTCTCTATTATAAATTTACTTATATCTATAGGGTTTGCCCAGTTAACATCACGAAAAGACGCAAACTGAGGACGCATGGTTTCTTGAATTTTTCTTTCAGATTGTGCTGCCTCTTCCATTTGACGTTTAGCATAGTCATCAAATCCAAGAGCACTTCCTACCATAGCAGGTAACACATCACCATAAGTTGACTTAAATCTTTCTAGTCCACGGTCAAAAGCTTTTCCTGCAAGTTGACCAAGTGAGTAATCGGGAGGTAGGTTTGCAAGATACTGTTGTTTAGCGAATCCTAAAATTTGTTCATCTGTAGCATTGTCAGGGCCTTCCATTGTGATGATTTTTCCATCAGGGCCTTCAACTTTATATTCAGCCATACTAACTCCTTAGCTATTTTATAGTAAACCCAGAATAATCTTCACCACTACCTGTCATTACAGGGCCTAAACCAACTTTCTGTATTTCATTTTCTAACATTAAAGCTGCTGCATCATTAAATTCTTTAGTCCCGACTCGATTTTCCCCCATTGTATTTTTTAATTCAGTCTCTATTCTTTCCATTACTCCATCAGCAATTAAGTCTTCACGAATTTTTCTTCTAACATCAGGGGTAATTAAACTTCCTTTTATTTGAGCTTCTAATTGTGCTTTATATTGGATTAAACCTAGTTTCTGTTGAGCAGCTCTTTTTGTCTCTATACTCTTCATACCAAAAGTAACAGCTGCTTGACGTTCTGCACGCTCTGCTTGACCAATAGCTAAATCAAGTGCTAATACTTCTTTCTCTGCTGCATCTGCATCTTTGAGTCTTTCTGTATATCCTTTGACTCCTGCAGTAGCACCTGTCGCAATATTACTTAAAGCGTCAGGAGATTGTCCCGCTGCTATATTAAGACCTGCTTCGATTAGTGCCATATTAGCTGCATCACCTCTCTTACCTTTAGCTCTTTCGTCAAATTCTGCTAGTCTTCCTTTGACTCGTTCAAGGCCTTCATTTGTACCCATAGCTCTATTATATTCTTCAACGTAATCTTCTAGAGTCATTTCTTTTTGAGTGGGTTCTTTTTTAGGTTCTTTTTTACCACCATCTTTATCGTCTTTGTTGTCCTCTGGCTCGGGGTCGCCACCAAATAAAAATGGTACAGTTGCTGCAGTTCCTACTCCACCAGCTGTTACAAATGGTTTTCGTCTAGCAAAGTCTAATGCTCTTGCAAAAAATCCAGGGGTAGCTGTTTGAGTAGCTCCGCCTGTAACTGAAACTAATGAAGTACCAGCTCTGGGCACTAACGAAGTACCAGCTCTGGGCACTAACGAAGTACCAGTCATTAAAGCAGGTAAACCTACTTTTTGTGAAGCTAATCCAGTTCCTAATCTAGTCATTAAAGCTGAAGCAGCAGGAATAAGTGCAAGTCCAGGACCAGCAAACCCTAGTGACCCATCTTCACTAATAGGGGCACTTCTACCTGTTTTATCTGTAAATTCTCCTACAATTCCACCTTTAGCCATCATAGCTGTACCACCTACAGCTGACTGTGGGTTAGCAGCTATACCACTAGCGGCTAGTTGTCTTGGGTCCATTTCTGGTGCTGGTGGTGGAGTACCTACACCCTGACCTCCAGGCATCATTTGTTGAGGAGCCATAGCACCTAAGCCCATTTGCATTGGTTTTGATTCTGCTACAAGTTGTTCTGATATAGTAGGTTTTTCTGCTTGACTTGCTTGAAATCTTTCTTTCATTTCTTTACGTCTTTGCAATTCACCTAACGCAAGATAAATAGGAACTTCACCCATAGGTTGTTCTACATAGTTAACTAATGCGTCTTCTGGTAATCCTTTTAATCTATCTTGTATCTGTATAATATTCATAATTATGATAGTTGGTTATATAAGCCGAGACCCGCAATACCCAGTCCACCTACTTGACTTGCTAAACTAGGACGTGGGGCATATTGTACTTGTGTTGAACCTAATGCACCTGCAGTACCACGGAGTATGTTTGATTGATACTCCAGTAATTGTCTTTCATAATCTTGCTCTTCTTTAAACTGTTGATATGCTAAGTTTGCTATCTCTTGGTCTAATGCTTGTTGTTGACCTGCAGTAGCTGCTTGAGCTTTAAGTCTTTCTAAATTAGCCATTTGTTCTTGTGCACCTAATGCACCTGTAGCTTGAGCACTTTGTAATGTAGTGCCTAATCCGCCAAGACCTAAATCAGCTTGTAACTTAGCACCAAACTGACCACCTGCTTGCTCCATCTGTCTTCTTTGCATTTCAGCTTGTAAGTTTTGACCTCCAACATTTATATTAGCGGCTCTATCTCTTTCAAACTGTTGTTGAGCATTTTCAAATGCTGCTTGATTCCCTTTAGCTCTTAAATCAGCTATTAGTGCATTAGTACGAGCATCACCTTCTGCAGTCATTAATGCTTCACGACCACCACCAAATGTGCCTCGTCCTATTGAACCTAAAGCAAACTTATTTTTATCTATATCTCCTTGTCTTCTAGCTTCTTTTATAGCTTCTTCAGTTACTGCAGAAGTATATGGATTGTTTCAGGACCACCATAAGTAAATGATGGCACATTAGTAGGAGCTTCCATTCTTAAAGTCTCTGTAGTTCCAGGAGTATAACCTAATGCCCCTGTTAGTCCTTGAGCTGCAGCAGATGTACCTAACGTATTAACATTTCCTAACGCTGTATTAGCAGCACCAAATTGACCAGGAGTCTGTAGTCCCATAACACCTTGTTGTACTGCCTGTTGTTGTGGTGTAAAACCAACAACTCTATCACCTGTGTATGGTGTAAATCCTTGCACACCAGTTACATTACCTGAAGCATCTGTAGTGTAAGTTTGTTTACCTGATTGTTTAAGTAATTCTTCGTAGAAAGGCTTAGCATACTCAGGCAAGTTAGTTGTGGTTGATTTAGTAGTTCCTCCACCACCACTACCACCGCCATACTCAGATAATCCTGTAGCAGGATTGATTGTACCTGAGCCACCTACTGATTTTAGTAAGTCTGCTTCGTAATCATTTATATGAGCTAGACGAGTATCACCCATACGTCCTTTAGACGCAAGGTCTGTGTATAGTTGTTTAATTAACCATACTTTTAATTTATTTGGTACTAACTTTAATAACATCCACTACTCCACTGGTAATTCATAGAATACAAATCGTTTCTTATAACCGTATTCCTTCCACATCTTTTCCCAACCTGCTCTACCATGTGACTCTATTCTAATACATCCGTTGTCTCTTGCAAACTTTTGTATCTTCGGTAGGCCATCTGGCACCCAACTTTTAAAGTCCTGTCCTCCTGTAAAATGCATAACTAACATCTTTACTTGAGGATACTCTACTACTTCTGTTATCAAAAACCCTACAATAACTTTAGTTTCAGTATCGAACGAGACCCATAACTGCTGGTCTTTTGATAACACATCTCTCAGTATATCTTCTGCGGTAAATCTACCGTATGTATATTTGGCACAGTTTTTTACATACTCTTCTATCTCTGGCCAAACGTCTGCGATGTGTTCTTTTGGAACAATCGTTGCTTTCTTCAAGCTGGCATTAACCTCTCTGCTTTTATTTCTTTTCCTTGTTTTTTAGTACCTGTTCTAGCTTGCCTAACTCTATCCATCATAGCATAAAGCTGTTCTGCACCTGAGTCAGAATCACCATTACCTAAATGACTTACGACATCTGCAGGTACTACAAATTCACCCTCAGATAGTCTAACAGGTTGAGTGCCATCAATATCACCCATAATCTCGTCAGACATTCCATCTCCCGCACCCTCGTCTAAGTAGCCACCTTGATTATAATAAAATTCCTGTGGTGCAAAGTTATCATTCATTCTCATTATTTCTTCTTTTTCTGGACCCTCTGGCATATTTTTAATCATTTGTCTTTCAGCTTCAAAAGCTTCCATTAAAGAATTGTATCTATCAAGATTTTCTTTTTCGATACCTACATTAGGGTCAATTCTTCTTAATACTCTAGCTCTTTCGTTTTCAACAACTTGAGGGTCTCTCATCACTCTAGCTCTTTCATTCTCTATTGCTTGCAAACCTTCATCATATACAACATCTCTGCTTGGCTCACGCATTTCTCTTTGCATCATAAACATTCTAAATCTCTCAGGGTCCATAGTAGTTGAATCACTAAATTCGTAAGGTAAGTAACCACCCTCATTTAATAATCGTAACCCTGTGTTTCTATTTAAATTTAATCGTCTATTAGGGTCATATTTAGTCATTTGATTTTGTTCAGCTGTAGTCATGTCTGGTACCATCGCTCCTGCTACTGCAGGTAAGCCAACAGCTCCTGCTTTTAGAGCACCTTTACTAATATCTCCACCACCTAAATCACTTATTACAGCACCTGGATTAGTAACTAAAGTTTTAGCTGCTTCTCCAACTGACGCATTTCCTAAATTAACAGGACCTGCACCTGATGCAGACGCAACATTACCAGCGGCGGTACGTAATCCTCCACCACCATATCCTCCGATACCACCTGTAACAGCACCCATTAATGGGTCTTCATCTCTCAACGCAGCTATACCTGCACCCGTAGCAGCACCTGCTAATAAGGGAGCAAAAGCAAGACTAGAACCGCCTGTCATAAATCCTGCGGCTACTGGGGCTAAACTTGAAAATAAATTTCCTAAACTCATAGCGTCATTATAACCTTTTTATGTTCTTAATCAACGGCTTCTGCCCCTGATATGTTAATTGTCAAGCCTGTTGCACTGCCTTTAAACTGTAAAGTTTCTGACTCATTCATAATCTGTGTTCCTTTCCATTGATAAGTAGTATTTGCAGCTATACTATGTGCATTAAATAATGCATTAGCTGTTCCTGCAGTACCTTGGTCAGGCACTAAACTTAAAAATAAAGTAACTGCACTACCTGTAGTGTTACACACAGTTATATCTTTTATATAAGTACGAGTATTACTTGGGCATGTATAAATAGCCAAAAAACTAGTAGTGCTTGCTGCTTGAGCTAATCTAGTTGGTGTAATTCTTTGAAATGCCATTAGTTATCTCCTAGCCAATTCAATGTATTTAACGCATCTACACTTTCTTTTACTTGATTATTATTACCATCTATTGAGTTAAAGTATAAACGCAACTGATTTACTAACTGTAGTTCTTGCCCTGCATCATACTCTATTGGTGGGTTAGCTAAGTTAGGTCCTTTGGTTGATGGTATATTTGATGCCATTAGCCTCTCCTACCGTCTGGTCTAAAGTCTACTCGTGTAGTACCAAGTTGCCATTGTACACCTACATCTTCACTAGCTATCTTAAAGTTCATTTGTCTGCCTCTGGCTCTAACAAATACTTGATTAGTATATTGGTCAACGCTGGCAGTAGTCACTACGTCTCTTGATAAAGTATTACCTGCAACATTAGAAGTACTACTAGCAGCACCAGGAAAGTTTCTAACTCCTACAGTTACTTGTACTTCTGGTGTTAGAGTAGTTCCTTGTGCAGTTGCTGTATCAGAATTAGTGAAGTTTACATCAGGTATGACTCTCTTAGTTAAAACAAAACTATCACCATCTTCTATACCCATATCTCCTGATTCAATAAAAGCTTCTATAGCAGTTGGAGTTGCACCAGGAGTTTCTACATTGTCTTTACCATCTTCATGTTTATACACGTAGCCATTAAAAGTAGCTAATGGAAACTTAATAGTTCCAGGATTAGCCCATGAAGTTCTTGTTAAATTACCAAAATACCAAATTTTTTCTTCATAATTAAATATAACATACCTATCTACACTGTTAGAACCACTTGAACAATAGAACCATATAATCTCGTTAAACTCACTATTAAGTCCTGCAAAATTTAAAAAGCCATTTTCTTTATTCATATCTTCAAATACATACTGTTTTAAAGTACATGGCAGTGTATTAACTCTACCATCATAAGCGAAGAATTTATCTGCTCCCATCCAATAAACAACATTGTTAGCCTCAGCCACTACTTTAGGGCCAATAATGTTGATACTGTCACTAATCTCTTGTAAAGCAAATACTTCTTCTGTACCTAAAAACTGTAGGCTTGATAGTGCTGTATCAGTAAAGATAAGAACCTCTTGTCTAGTTCTAAATCCAGTAATAATTTGAGAGCCTTGTTTGACTCTTAAGAACCCTGCTGAGTTAGTTACTTCAGGTTTCCACTCTGTAGGCTCTGGTCCTACAGTAGCATCTACATTAGCAAATCTAATAAGTAGTGGGTCAAGTGTTCCAGAATAATCTACACTTACATAACTACCTGTAGTGGTAGCGTTACTACCTGGGTCATAAGGTAAAGTAATTGTAAAAGTTGTACTTGATGGCACAGTCAATACTTGAAACTCTCCTTGATATACTTGAGGTGCTTGACCAGTAAAATCTACCCAATCATATACACTAAGATTGTGTCCTGACCCTGTGGTTACTGTTGCTGTAGTGCCAGACCTAGTAATACTAGATATAGACTGTCCTGCTGTAGTGCTACGAGCAAAAGAAGTACAGCTAAGAGCTAGTAAATGTCCACTTGCTGCAAACATTACTTTACCTACTTGTTCTGGTACTGCTCTTGAACCAACTACAGTATTAAGTTTAACAGCACGATTACTAATACTAGCGTCATAATCAAAGAAAAATATATCTGAGTCTTGTATGTTATATATAACATCATTATTAAATTGGTCTTGGAATGTTAATCTAGCTGGAATAGCAATAGCAGTGGATGCACTAGAACCCCATGTACCTCTACCCCATGTACCTGCACTCCAACCATAACCAAAAGTTATTGTAGAAGCACCGACAGGATATTGGAAAGCTGCTGATATACTTGTACCACCACCTGCAGCAACTGTAGATGTAGCAGCGGCAGCTACTGTAATCTCAAATGTATTATTTGTAACATTAGCTATTTTAAACTCTGTATTTAAGTTATCAGCTGATACTCCGCCAACTGCAGCAGAACCACTAAAAGTGACATAATCTCCATCTGAACCACCATGTCCTGTAATTGTTACCACCACCGTAGTTGATTCATCTGTAGTTTTAAAACAGTTATCTGTTGATGGGCTAGTAGCTGATGTGTAAGTAATTCTTAAAGGAGTTATATCAGTAAGAGTAGTTCCTTTAAGAATATAATTTTTTTCATTAGTAGCAATACTAATTATCTCATTACCATCAGTTGTGCCATATTGTATAATACTACTAGAATCGCCTACAAAAGGAGTTATATTGATTGGAGTCCAACCACCTATTTTTTCAGGGTATCCTTGTCTAAATCTTATTTTATCGCAGTTATACCATCCGCCATCAGAAGAGTAGTTACTTCTATCTCTGTTTATTCCTGGTTGAAATATAAGCTTTTTTAATGCCATATTACTTTTCTCGTTTTAATTCAAAATGAGGTCCATCTTTAAATGTTTTCCACGAACCGCCCCATACATACGGAATGTTGGTAAGTTTTGCTGCTTGATTAAAAGCAATATTAATTGTTTCATAATCTTCAAACTCCCAAGATACTGCACCATCTTTCCATGCATACACATCTACAGCATGACCTGTAAGATGCCTTGAGTTCATAGTTTGGCTTTTACCTGAGTCATACAATAGTTGTTGTCTTTCTTTAGTACGCATCCCTTCTGATATACCAAAGTCTATGGTTGATAAACCTATGGCACTTTTAACTAACTTTTGTAAATCAGGGTTTACTTCATCTAGTTTAGCTAATGATTTCTTAGATAATTTAAACATTACTTAGTAAATTTTCCTATTGATTTAAGCCCGAAGGATGCTCCGATGCTTGCCATTATAGACCATTGTAACCATTCTGGGAATGTAGCTAAAAATTGTATGCCCTCAGCAACAAAAGGCTGAAAGTATGGAATGAAGCTAAAAATTATTATAGCAATGAAAGTCAGCGTCCATGCTTCATCCTTCCAGGAATCGTCAGAAGCCTTTGCCATAGCGGTTTCCCACTCAACTTTACCTTCTGCAACTTTCTTTTTTACTGCTGTTTTAGCTTCTATCTCGGCTATTTTTAATTCAGACTTTGCGACTGACTCTTTGCCTTTATGTTCAAAGTATCCTCCAACCGCTTTACTTAAGCCATTTACAATTAATCCAATCATAATACACTCCGATATTAATAATACCTTATTTTATATCAACAGTATACTAAATGCACCTTTTATGATTGATTAGCTTGTTCTAATGCGACTAACTGTTCGTGCCAATTTCCATCAGGATTAGCAACAGGCTCGTGAATATCTCTAGCTTCTTCTAAAATTTCAATATATTTTAGTAGGTCTTTTGACTCACAACTATCGCTTGCTTGTAAGTATTTTTTTACTTTACTAATTATTTTTTTGTTTGTTATTATCATACGAATTGTTTCCCATTCATCCATGCAACCACTGCATGTCGCTGCCCCTCATATATAGTTTCGCAGCCATGTAATGTGTTAGAGGGGAATATAATAATATCACCCTTTTTTTGAGGAGGAAAGAACTTCTCTCCACTACCATTAAGTATATAAAATAACCCACCTTTAAAACCATCGTTTAGTATAGTAATACATGTTAATTTTCTAACATACTCTTGATTTTGTGCAAAAGAATAATCTACGTGCGTTGTATACTTACCATTACGAGCATATATTAAATACTCAGACTGACTACAAAAAGTTATATCGTACTTCCAATTTTGAAAATTAGCATCTAACGCAGCAGCTATTAGATAAGAGGTAACACCTGTGTAAGGTGGCAAGTCTATCTTTTTTACATCCCGTACTTTTTTATTAACTATCTCCTTATTCTCACCATCTGTTTTACCACTAGTAGTTTTTGCGGTTTGATATTTCTTTACAAAATAATCACATACATCATCAGGTATACCTTGGTCATTCTCATACACCCAACAAGGAACAATTATATTCTTAACCTCCTCCATTTTTAGCCTCCCAGTTAAAAAAGTGTGTTACACAGTATCTACCATCCCCGAACTTTGCGTCACTATCCATTTTCACAGGGTATACTTTATGTCCTAAATAACTAGGAAACATAACCATTCTATTTGGTATACACTTTATTCGTTTATTAGCCTCAGTAAGACAGAAATCTCCACCTTTGAATTTCTTAGGTTCTTTGTAAAGCCAAATAAGAAAAGTAAACTGCGTACTATCTTTGTGAGATTTATACTCCTGCTCATGGTCATAATAACTAACCATAGTAGAATCAGTATTTGTATTTATGTAATTGTTATGATGAAGAGGCATAGCTTTCTCTACAATCTTTTTAAATTCCTCAGATTGTTGTTTATATAGAGCCTGTATTATATGTGAAAACTTTCTACCTTTGATTGTGTAGGTATCCCATAGATAAAAACGAAAAGCATTTGACTTTGACTCTCCTTTTAAATCTTTAGCCACAATGGTATTTTCCGCTTTCTCAATAGTGGCTACCTCTCTACTAGAATAAAAATCAAGTTCTTTCCATATAAGACCTAACTCTTCTTCTGTGTACCAATTATCAATAATAAGATGAGGGTACAAAGGGTCTTTAGCAGTTTTTATTTTCCATTGTTTCATAAGTAATTAATGTTAAAGTTTACTCTTCTAGGAACGTCAGTACAGTTAGTGCTAGCATGTGGTTTGCTAGAATCAAAAAATAACATTCTATTAGCCATAGAGTCTATCTTTGTACCATCTCCTAACACAGTAAAACCATTACAAGTGTTTAAATAAAATATAGCACCTTTGTGAGGTTCATCTTGGTCAATGTGCATTTGATATGTAATTAAGTTTTGAGTCTTTGGAAATAAATTAGCTTTTGCTCTAATTAACTTTTGCATACCCATTTTAGAAAATATTAACTCTTCAAGCGTATATATAAACTCACTACACCGTGTCTCTATTGGATTATTAGAATCATAAAAATTATGCATGAAGTAAAAACCATCAGAGTGTTTTTCTGGGTTTCTCACTCCTACATAATCTGCAAAATACCAAGGAAACCACACAGGACCTGCGTCATTTAAAAATATATCTTCTATTAACTTAAATTCTTCAGAAGGTAAGAAGTTATCAACTACTCTGGGGTCTCTCATTTAATCTCTCTAGTTTTTTTAGTAAATTTATTAAAAACTTTATGTGGTCTATTTCATACCATTTAACAGCTATTGTCAAGTTGCTTGGGTCAGCGTGATGATTGTTGTGATATGGATGCATCAAGATAAAAGGAAGATGTATGTTTCTTGAGTTATCATTAGTTTCAAAGTTTTTATATCCAATTTTATGTCCAAATACATTAACCCACGATGCTGCGTGTAGTGAGTATACTGCAGGTAAAGCAAATAAATATAATGCTAGTTTAATATTTACTATCATAAAGGACACTACTACGCTCCAGTATATAACGTAATAATACTTTTTAATAAATACATGTGCTTTATCTTTAATTAATTTTTTAATCAAACCTGAACTAATCTGAGAGTTTTTTTCTGTACCAATCCAAAACCAAGTACGCCAACCATTCTCAGCAGGATGTGGGTCTCCGTCTACATCTGAATACTTGTGGTGTGTAGAGTGATTTGCTGCCCATATCATAGGTGGTCCTTGTAAACCGAAGATAGCACAAGTGTTTAAAAACAACTGTAAAGGTCTAGTTATGGTAAAAGCACCATGAGACAAATACCTATGGCAATATCCTTCTATACCTAGCTTTGCAAAAAATATAATACCAACCAAAGTAAACCATAAATAATTTATATCCCACATATAGAAAAGACCTATGATAGCAAATAAATGCATAGTTGCTTGAGATACTAATAATTTATGATGGTCTGCTAGTTTCATCTATATCCTTTGATTAATCTTGTTGCGGGTATAATCCTATCATCAATAATAACAGAAGTGTTATTTTTTGTTGGACCCATAAACAATAAAGTGTAAGCAGGTTGTTCTGCTTGTATTTCGTGAAATTTGTTGTGAGTTAGTAAGTTTACCCACTTATGATTTCTTATTTCTTTTACTTTTGTATTAGGGTTATAAGTCAATTCTTTATATTGACCCCATAGTATAAAAGATATAAACGTACCTTCGTGGTCATGCATCACTTGTTGCACTGGTAATATTTTACAAAACAAAATAGAAAAATAAGGACACCATATGCCCCAACGTCTAATAGTCATATGTCCTGTTCTAGTTGTAACGTGTGTAGGACCTATTCCTGAGTCGTTATAAATCCTTGAGAAGTACTTTATCATAGCCACCACTTCCGTCTGATTTAGGGACTTTTACATACTCACCAATATTAGATTTACTAACATTTTGAGCTATGCGATTACCGTGATTATCTGTTTTAGGTAGTACTATTTCTGTATCAGCTAAGTTAGTAATCTCATCAGCAAAATCACAAGTATATTCTACATAAAGACTATTACCGTCTCCATATACTTGATACCTTTCTAAATGAGTATATAAAGACACTGATACTAATTCTTTGTCTTTATTAAATCTAAAACAAAACGAATCATCTGCATGAGCTACTTTTTTACTTTTTGATATAGGCATTACAATATCAGATTTCAATGATTGAGCCCAAGCCCAAATATCGTCATTTGACCCTTGTGCATAGATAGATTGCGTTTGTTGTAGTTCAAAATCTGAGTTACACATATCAGTAATATATAATACACTTATACCAGAACCTAAACTAACTACAGGTAGAGCTTGACCTGGTTTATAAAAAATTTCTATAGTTTTTGTTGCAGTATCTAGATTATAAATGTATCGTAAAAAATCTTTATCAATTAAGATACTATTTTGCATTTTACTACTATCTTTATAATCAGAGTCACACGAACATTGGTGAAAAGTTAAAACATTACCTTCTGTATCCACTCCCCATGTTTGAACCTCATATGGAAAAGTTTCAGAGGTAAATACATCTGTTACTTGTTTTTTAATTTTTACTACCTCAGCGTCTTCGCTACCTGCAAAGTACACACGGTTAGTAACTTTTTTGTTATCTATGTATGCTCTCATACAAATTGGATTACTCATTACGACACTGCTCCTTGGACATTACTTTGTCCATCTTCCCATGTTACTTGATTACCATTTAAATTAATACCTTTTCCTGCCGCACCGCCAGACCCAGCTGTACCAGCTTGACCTTGTTGACTAAATTGGTTATTACCAGCTGCACCAGCGTTACCAAAATGTCCACCAGAACCACCTGCTTGAAGTGATGGGTTTCCACCTTGAGAACTATTACCTCCACTACCAGCACCACTTATGCTACCTGCTTGTCCAGCTTGAGCAGTTGCAAACGGACTAGAAGGTCCAGCAGCACCACCAGCACCACCTTGTTGACCAGCTCCACCGCCACCTCCACCACCGCCAATAGGGACGCTTGATGGAGTTTGACCTTTGCTACCGCCACCAGGCTGTATAAGGGTAGCTCCAGCTCCACCGCCACCGCCACCTCCGCCACCACGGATAAATCCTCCGTTGTTTTGGATTGTGACTGGGTAGGATAGACTAATAGCTGGTTGTCCAGCTTGACCTGCTGCACCAGCTTGAGTATGACTTATACCACCAGCTCCACCAGCATTACCTTTACCTACAATCTGGCTATTGTTAATAACTTTAATGGTGTCACCTGAAGTCCAACCAGAACCTGTGGTTAGTCCAGCTGACCCTGTAGAACCAACGATTGCTTGTACTGTTAGAGTTACATCAGTGCCGCCTGCAACATAACTACCACCTCTGTTATTGTAAATATTATAGTTTTGTGTGGTTGATGAAATAGTAAGTGCAACAGCTACTCTATTTGATGCACCATAAAATTGTGATACGGCTACCGCACCACTACTAGGAATAGACCCACTGTCTCCAGTTGTACCAGATGGTACGTTACTACCACCAGCATAATATTCTGACATTGAGATTGGATTACTACCCCCAAACTCTGTTTGAATAGCTGATAATGCTAACGACCCTGAACTTGGTATTGCCATCTATTTTCCCTTTTTAAGTTCGTCTATTTCGGCTTTTAAATCTTTTATAGCTTCAATAAGAAGTCCGACCATATTGCCATACGCAACTGATTTAATTTTATCTTCTGATTTATCTTCTCTAACTACCTCTGGAGCTACTTTTTCTACTTCTTGAGCTATCACACCCATTTGTCTTTCGCCATCAGCATCGATTCTATCAAAAGTAACACCACGTATTTGACATACTTTATCTAAAGCATCTGGTATTGTTTCTATGTTCTCTTTAAGTCTTTTATCTGAGAACGCAGTCACATCATTATTAAAGGTTGCTGCTCCAGCAGCACTCATATCTAGCACCATAGCTGAAATAATACTTCCCCCATCATTTCCACCCAGTATAAAATCTTTGTCTTGCACAGAAACATCCATTCTAAAGTTTGAGCTATCGTTGTTAGCTATTTTTCCAATTAATGTGCCAGCATCTTTAAATAAAACATCACCACCATCAGCATCTAAGATAATATCCCCTGCAACATCAAGAGTTAAATCGCCTGAACTTAGGTCAATCTCTGTGCCATCAATAGTTATATTATCTACTGTTACTCCACCATTAGCTGTCACTGAAGTGGCTGTTACTGAACTATTAAATGTAGCCGCTCCCGCTTCACTCATATCTAATGTTAATGCTGATATGTTAGAACCACCATCATTACCTTGAATAATGACATCCTTGTCGCTAACTGTTGACCTAAGAGTCAAGTTACTACTATCCATGTTGATTCTGCCTACCTCTGTGGTAGCATCTTCAAAAGAAATGTTACCACCATCGGCATCTAATTGAATACTACCAGCAACATCTATTACTAAATCACCAGAGGATAAATCAATTTCTGTACCATCAATGGTTATATTATCTACTGTTACGCCACCGTCTGATTGTAAAGAACTTACAGCAGTAACTGCATCAACAACATTAGTGCCGTTGTTGTATACCCACATAGTTTTACCTGATGGTACTCCAATCCCTGAACCAGAAGGAGTCTTGACAGTGATAGTATCAGCTGTGCCATTATTAACTAAGTAATTCTTTTGTATTGCTGGAACAACTAAGTTTTGTGCTCCACCTGATGTACCTGTTAGATTAAGTCTAAGATGACGAGCTGATTGTGTAGCGTTTGAGTTTGATAAAGTAAGAGTTACTTGACCGCTTGAGAAAGCTACATCAACAGTACCCACTATAGCTTCTTCTATCGCTGTTCCTAAATTAGTATTAGTAGTTGTACCCCAACTACCTGATTGCTCACCTGTATTAATTAATTCAATTTTTAAGTCTGAATATGAACTAGCCATTTCTTTCTCCTATTAGCTTGATTTACCTGCTAATGGAACACTTGTAACGTGAATTTTGGTATGTCGCTTTCCATTCCACGTGGCACCACAATCTGAGCAAGTCCCTGATTTATATTCCTCTGCATCTACACTCATTCCACAATTAGAACACTCTAGATGTACTTCATATTTACATTGTATTATACCACCATTTAATTTTTTTGCTTCAATTATCATGCTGCTATATCCTTCCAATTCGGTGTTTGAGATGTATCTATTAAGCCCCATACTAATGTAAATCCGTTCGTTTCACAAGTGCCACTAACACCTGTAAGAGATACTGTAGCTCCTCCTATTCCACTTGAACTTCCAAGAGCCGTAGTAGCTACAAATCCTGTTACAGGTACGGTATTGCTACTTTCTTGAGTTACTGTACCTAAAGCACTTGTTCCAGCTACGCCTGTAACTGTTATGTTTGCTTTTGCAACTGTGGTTACTGTACCTAAAGCACTTGTCCCAGCCACGCCTGTAGTTGCTGCGTTTGCATCAGCCGTGACTGACTCTGAACCTAAAGCACTTGTGCCTGCTACTCCTGTAACTGCTGCGTTTGCTTCTGCAACTGCAGTTACGGTACCGACAGCACCCGTAGCTGCTTCACCTAAAACTTCACCTGATTTATCTCCAGTAACAAGAACAGAAGCTAATGTAGTAGTCCCAGCTACACCTGTAACAGATACACTAGCACCAGCACCAACTGTAGTGGTTCCTATAGACCCAGTTGCACTAACACTTACAGAACCTTCACCGTAAGCAAGAGAGCTCCAACTGGAGCGTCCCCATCCGTCTAAAGGTACTACTATTCCTGCCATATTAGTTTCCTAATGGGTTGTCATTAATAATATCGTAAACTTTAGATAGCTCTCTTTCCATCCAAGCAGATAGTTTATCTTCCATATCTCCCATTTCTGTATCCATTTTTTCAAAGCTTTCCCATACATCATCAATGTTGTCACTATTGAATTGTACTCGTTCTTCTGCTTGAGTTAGTCTGTCATTTAATGTACCCGTATCACTACTGGCTAAACTACCTTCCATAGCCACCAAACGAGTGCTTAGGTCTGACATCCACCATACGAACCCACCTGCTGCTGGAACTACTGATAAGACTATCGTAAGTAGCACCGCTGGTGATAGCACTAATGTCTTGCTCATATATCATCTCCTGTGTCAGTGACACTGTTTCTTGAATTGTAATTGTTTCTGGGATTGAGGTCAATGTAACTAAGGTTACAACATCTATTTGACCTAATGCACCAGCGTTTTTGCTAGGCTTTGTAGCTTTTACTACAGTTTTTGGTTTATTAGTTTTAGTTTTTTTATCAACAACTTTTGGCTTATCAACTGTCTTTTTCTTGGTTACTTTTTTCTTTTCTTTTTTATTGCTTTTTTTATCTTTACTGTCTCCGTCTTTGGTTGTTGCAACGGGTTCAATATTTGTGTCTGTTTCTGATGAGCTAACTTCAGATTCGAGTTCACTTTCTGTGGATTCTGATAACTCGCTGTCATCATTTGGTTCATTCTCTGCTTCTGTCTCTTGTTCGTCATTTTTTGCAACCTCCATGTCTTCTTGCATATCAGGCTCTTTTAATTCTTCAGGCATTTCTATCTCGACCATCTCAGGCTCTAATTCAATAGGCTCTTCAATATTCATTTCAGGTAACTCTTTAATTTCTTGAATTTCTTGAGTTGCCTCAATTTGAGAAGGAACCTCTATAACTTGAATTTCTACAGTGGGTACACTGATAGGCATATTTATATTAGCTATTTCTACAGGTGCATTTGTTGATATATCTGTAGGCATTTCTATAGTCATATCTGTAGGCATATCCATATTCATATCAATACCGATATCCATATTACCTATTTCAGGAGTTAATTCAATAGTTGGTATTTCAGGCATTATTTGCACATCTTGAATTAAATCTAACGTAACTTCAGTAGATAAATCTATAGCTCCAATTACAGTAGGCTCAATAACCACAATAGGCTCAATAACCACAATAGGTTCAATGACTGGCTCAACGACAACGATAGGTTCAATAACAACAGGTTCGATTACTACAGGTTGAACTACGACAGGCTCAACTACTGGAGCTACATAATCTTGATAGGTTACTAATAGCTCATAGTTATCAGTAATAGGACCTAACCAACCACTAGAGTCTCCTGTATCAATACCTTGTAAACTAAATGTTATTCCAGTCTCACCTGTTAAAAAGGTATCATTAATAGATTTGGTAAACGTGTGATGAGTCCAACCGTCTTCGTATGGCACTGCTATTGTGTTAGTAGAAACTTCAGTACCTGCTTCGTTTTTCAAAGTAACATTAGTAACAATCGTATCATCAGCTTCATCGTTACACCAGCCTCCAGGACTGTTACCACAGCCATAGCCGTGATACTTAACAGTAACGCCTGTAATTTCTTTATTAGCTTCTAATCCAGAAGTATCTACAGATTGTGTGATAGTTGAGGTTTGACCCTTAAATCTTATAGTAGGACTGTTACCTGCATCACTATAAGAATTAGCGTCACGCTTAACATTAGAATCAGATAGGGTCCATCCATTAGTATTCTCGTCAAATGTATTGTTATCTAGTAGGTTGTCCGAAGTAGTCGTCTCTGCGTGGCTTGCGAATATTGACATGCAAGACATTAGGATTGCCCACAATATTATTGTTCTCATCTATTATTCCTAGTTCTATGTATTTAGCTTTCGCTTCTTTACCCACTAATCCATCTATAGGACACGGGCTTCCTGCAGCCAGCATGGCTGTAAAAACTCTATTGTCTTGGCATAAGATAGCCGTAGCTGACACCTTAAGTCCAAGTTGAGCAAGACTTCTGCTAAGTTTGATTCTTTCACAATTTTTGTCAACTACGTGTATACCAGCTGATGCATTAAATAGTCCTGTACCAATAGCACCACTTCTAACTACTACACAAACATCCATAGCACCACCAATAGAAATAGAAGGTGAGATAGCTGATGCTGGCGGCTGGTCTTTATAATATATATTTGAGTCCGCAGCGTGTATTGTAGCTGTATGTACAAAAACTATTACAACTATAGCTATAAAAAATAAACGCTGCATCTCCATTAGTTTATATATTTAAGCTATACGTATGATTGCATTCGAAGCGTCAGCTGCAGGAAATACTACTGTAAAGTCTCCTGCTGTAGATGTCTTATCTGCACCAAAATCTAACACTGCAACTGCTTTGTCACTTTGTGTGTCGTTATAAATTAA